>Ga0105047_10002736_pt1 | contig 31251 bp, 21 predicted proteins | sample MAT04_FD_78384 | JGI IMG/M metagenome (GOLD analysis project Ga0105047, IMG submission 78384) | Freshwater microbial communities from Lake Fryxell liftoff mats and glacier meltwater in Antarctica - MAT-04 (megahit assembly) | ecosystem: Environmental > Aquatic > Freshwater > Ice > Liftoff... | reverse complement strand
CCGATGATTCGCCATCGTCATCTACGGTTGCTTCTCCCCACCGCTCGCCTTGAGAAATCCCTGATCGCGCATCCATTCCGCGCACGCCTTGGTCCAGGCGCCGAAGGGGCGGTCGCTGCCGCGGACGGCGAAGTCGTGGGCGGTGTTGGCGTAGATGTGCAGTTCCGCGGAGATGCCAGCGCGCTTCAGAGCCAGGTACATGAAGAGGCTGTGTTCCGGCGTACTAATCAAGTCTTCGCTTCCGTGAACGAGAAAAACGGGCGGCGTTTGCTTCGGAACCTTGATCGCGGGATTCACCTCGTCTTTGTCTTTGGCCTTGAGGTAGCCCGAGTAGGCGAGAATGGCGAAGTTCGGCCGGCAGCTAATCTTGTCGATTTCGTCGACCGCCTCGTAGGTGCGCTTTTCGAAGCCGGTCGCCGTCGCGATCGCCAGATGGCCGCCGGCCGAGAAACCGATCATGCCGATGCGCTCGGGATCTATGCCCCATTCCTTGGCTTTGCTTCTCACCAAACTGACGGCGCGCTGAGCATCTTGCAGAGGGCGACGGGCCGGTTCGCCCTTGATCTCGTCAGGCCGGCGCGGCACCCGGTACTTGAGAACGATGCCGGTGATGCCCTGGGCATTCAGCCACGCAGCCACTTCCTCGCCTTCCAGTTCCCAGAACAAGTTCCAGTAGCCGCCGCCGGGACAGATGATCACGGTCGCCCCGGTGTCCTTCTCCTTCGCCGGCCGATAGATCGTGATGCTCGGCTTGCTGACGTTGGTGATCAACCGAGTCGGCACGTTCACTTCCACTTGCTTCTTGTCCGCATTCTTCGACATATGGACTTTTTCAGGTTCGAGCTCGGCCGTCTCATCCGGCACTTTCCCCGGCCAGAGTTCAACGACTTGCGGTTTATCGGCGCCGTTCAGGGGCGTGATCACGAACCAACAAATCACCATCGAGACGAGTGCCGAGAGACGCGTCATGGTTGCACCTCGGATATTTTACATAGAAACCAGAACCGGCTTACGTTTCGCATCACACGCTCGCCGGATCGACAGCCACAACACCGGAACCAAATCCCGCCAATCGAACGAAGTGCGAGACGTTGAAAGTCAGCACGTGCGTTACGGCATGAACATGGCAGACGGCAACAAGGCGGGCGTCATGGACCTGCTTGCCGATGACACCCAGCGCACTCACAAGGGCCTTCCATTCCGGAAAAATGTCCGGTGTCTCGGAAAGTAGAGGGAACCTCGTCTCGAATGTAGCTGCCAATGCTTCCGTATCGACGGCCGAAAGTCCCAGACCATTGACAGCAACAGGGAGGGTGGCGAAGTTGCGAAACTCGACCATGACCTGCGGTGTGATGTGCAGCAATTCCCCTCGCCGGTGCAATTCCAGCACCGCGTGAACAGCGACTGCGTGTTTAGCGTCGCTCAAGTTCGCAAGTCGCCCCAGGATTGAGGTATCAATCAGGTAGGCCATTAGTCGTACAGCCCTTCGCTGCTCAGGGCTGCATCGGGGACGGATAGGCCGCAGTCACGGGCCGCTTCGAGCAAACCTCGCTCCCATTCATCCCTCGGCTTTAACGATGAGGCGACGCCGAGAAATCGCTCACTCAGAGCATCGATCGCGAATTTCTCAGGAGCCACACCCCGATAGCTGGCCGCCTGATTCAGCGCCGCTTCCAATTCTGGGCTAAGAGTGATTACCATTTAATTGCCTTCTACGTCAGGAGATTCATGCACTACGGATTAAACGCTCAGGGCTCAGCGTCCGGGGCCACCGCCAAGATCTGTGACGGGTCGAGGTAGACGGCGTGAGGCCAGATGCAATCCGATCGCTCGGTGCCGACCTCTCGCCCATTTCGGACACCACGATGGCTCTATTTTGGCGTTCGATCTGGACAAATGCAAGAGCGTCGCTGGGCGGTCACACAGAGAAATAGCCAGTCCAGGTCGATGAATCGATCTGCACTTATTTCTCCAGCAACGCGTGTTCCGTGCTCACGGTCGCCTTGCGGCCATCGGTCGCGGTCAAGAAATAGACGATCGGGCGTTCCTTGGGCATGTTCACGGAGTAGAAGTCGGTCGCGTTGCCGATCATCTTGTTCAGGGGGACGGTCTGCCACTTGCGTTTCTGCCAGGGTTCCTTCAAGTCGCTCGTCCAGTGTAGTTTAACCGACTCAATAGCAGTGTAGTCGGTTTGCTGTGTGACGGGCACGGTCACCGCCAGTTCGCCGCTCTTGTCGTTGACGGCGAAACCTCGTGTGCTGAAGTTGAATAACGGCTTGCCCTTCGAGACGACCTGATCGACAAACAATCCGATCTCGACCGGCGCCCAGCCCTGTGGATGGCCGTGCGGCATGTTGACGGTGATGCTGAGATTGCGATCCTTCACGAGCCGATAGGTCTTCTGATAGCTATCGAGCGGATAAGCGAAGTCGTTGGTGCCGTTGACGAAGAGCATCGGCATCTTGGCGTTCTTGACATATTCGGAAGGGTCAAAGTTCTTCAGCCATTCCTCGCGCCAGCCGTCCGGAAGCTTCTTGATCCGGTCGACCCAGACACTGTTGTCGCCCAGGAAGCCGCAGCCGTAGACGGGCACGGCTACCTTGAAGCGATCGTCGAGCCCCGCGACGATACACGTGAGATACCCGCCCCAGCTAATGCCGGTGAGGCCGATCCGTTCCGGATCAACGTGAGCGAGCGAGCGCAGCAGGCTGTGGGCGCGAATGACGTTGGCGATGGCGTGGTAGGTCCACATTTCCTTTAACTCGGTCTTCTGCTTGGCGAATTTGGTGTCGTCGCCCTGACCTGGCCCGCCGTCGGGCAGGCGTTTCTTGTCCGCCCCCACGCCGGCGAGATCCATGGCGATGGCGACGTAGCCGCGTTTGGCCCACAACTCGGCCCATTCCTTGAAGGCCGTTCCGCCGCCGCCATGAACGAGCACCATCGCGGGCAATGTGCCGTCGATCTTCGCCGGTTCCGCGTACCAGGCGAACACGCGCGTCGGCTTGCCCTGATACGACTCGCCCTCGTAATAGAGCGAGCGAACAGGCCCTTCCTTATCGATCCACTCAACCTTTGGCGGCTTGCGCAGGTCGTCCAGATTCCAGGGACCCGTGTCGGCCGCGTGAAGAGAGGACGAGAGAAAGAATAGAAGGATGAGGTTGCGGAGCATGCTGAGTTCCTTCAAGGTTTGTCAATACCCGTATTAATTTGTGAGCGATTGAGGTCGGGACTAGCCCGAACGGAAATGCTCGAAGTGGTCTTGCGCCAAACTGGCTACTTCGACTTCCTCACGCCCAGGACATCGAGACGCCCCTTATTCATTGCATCGTTGCATTGCATCGCGTTCGTTGCATTGCAACACCGTCCCGGTGAGACGGTGCAACGAAATGGGAGTGAGGGGGTGCGGGAGGGTGGGTGTCGCACTCGCCCTGCTCAGATGTCCGAGTCGAAGACGCGGACCTTTGCCCAGTTGCTCTTCATCTCGTCGATAAACACATTGTGTGTAGCGTCATTTTGGTAGGCGTCGTGGGCGGCACGGTCGCTGAAGAGGACATGCAGGCCGACGTCCCAGGCTTGATCGTTGACCTCGCGCGTCAAATCCGGCGTCCGCGCTCCGGCGGCGAATTTGACGATCCCCGGCTGGATCGTCAGGTACTTCTTACACGCGGCGACGAGTTGAGCGGTCGCTTCCGGCGAACGATCTTTTAACGTGAAAAAGACGTTGTGCATCAGTTGCATGGCTACGATTTTTCCGGAGGTTTGGGGCGACGAGGAACGATTTCCCAGTTGAGAATACGGGCGCCGATAAACGCGTCCGACGCCCGGAAGTCGTGAATTCCGGGTGGGGCGTCGTCCGGGTAGGCATCCAGGTTGAAATAGATCAAGCCGTCGAATGAGCCGATCTTCACTTCCTTCAACCGCACCAGCCCAGGCCCCGGCCGGCGCTGAAAGCGGTACTCTTCCACGGCGTCGAAAACGAGCCGTAAGCGCACCTTGGCCTCGCCCTCACGCACCGAGATAACGATCTCGCCTGTCGAGTGTCGCGCGGAGCGGTTCATGATGCGAAATCGGCGCAGTCGGCCCCCCGTGAAGCGGAACCGCTTCAAGAACTGGGCGACCTGTGCGGGAAGTAATTGAGGCATAGAAGAATGATCTTGAAGACCGGTGGAGCAGTTCGAATTCGGTAGTTCGTCTTGGCGAGCGTCGAGCCGTAAGGCAGACGTGTGCTTCCGAATGTCAGTGAACACTGAAAGCCACGTCGGGCTTACGCCTCGACGCTCGCCAAAATCCAACTCACGCTTAGCCCTTCTTCGTCGCAGCCGCATACAGCGACGACGCGAATTCCCAGTTGAGTACCTTGAAGATGGCATCGACGTAGTCGGCCCGCTTGTTCTGATACTTCAGGTAGTAAGCGTGTTCCCAAACGTCGATGCCGAGGACCGGGCTGCCGCTAGCGTCCATGAGCGAGTTGTCTTGGTTCGGCGAGCTAACGACTTTCAGTTCGCCAGCTTTGTCGACGATCAGCCAGGCCCAGCCGCTGCCGAACCGACCGAGGGATGCCGCCTTGAGTGCCTCGAAGAGTTTGGCCTGATCGCCGAAGGCCTTGGTGATGGCGTCGGCCAGGGGCTTGCTGGCGGCGCCGCCCTTGGGGGAAAGCATCTGCCAGAACAGCGAGTGGTTGTAGTGCCCGCCGCCGTTGTTACGAACGGCCGTTCGCTTCGCTTCCGGCACCTTGTCGAGATTGGCGAGGATGTCTTCGATCTTCTTGCCGGCCCATTCGGTCCCGGCCACGGCCTTGTTCAGGTTGTCGACGTATGTCTGGTGATGGCGGTCGTGATGGATCTCCATCGTTTTGGCGTCGATGCTCGGTTCGAGCGCGTCGAAAGCGTAAGGCAACTTCGGCAATTCGAAGAGCTTGGGTTCGTCGGCGGTGAAGGAGATCGAAGGAAGCGTGAGCAGGGCGGCGCTCGCCCCGGCGGTTTTCAACATTTCACGGCGGTTGATCGGCAACATGATAGCGGCTCCTTGTTGGTGGGTGCGGCCTGCGTCGGCTCGGCCTGTTCATCCTAATGGTTCGCGTACCGCTCGAACAGCGGTTTCCCGGTTTCCCGGTTGCTCCGACGCTTTCCGCGCCCCAGAATAGACCCATGAGCAAATGGAAGATCGCGGCCGTGCAGACGGGATGCCGGTTCGCTGACGTGCCGGCCAATCGGGAAATGATCCGAGCCAAGGCCCGGCAGGCGGCCTCGCAGGGGGCTCAGCTCGTCGTATTCCCCGAGTGCATCTTGTCCGGATACGGCTTCGAAAGTTTGGCCGAGGCGATGCCTCACGCCGAGACGTTGCCCGGCCCGACGACCGACCAAATTGCCGAAGATTGCCGTGAACTGGGCGTCTGGTGCGTCTTCGGCCTGCTCGAACTCGACGGCGACCGGCTCTTCAATTCCTGTGCCCTGGTCGGTCCGAACGGCTTCGAGGCCAGTTATCGCAAGATCCATCTGCCGATTCTCGGCGTCGACCGCTTCACCACACCTGGCGACCGACCGTTTGCCGTTCACGACTTGGGCGGTCTGAAGATCGGCATGAACATCTGTTATGATGGAAGCTTCCCGGAATCGAGCCGGGTGCTCGCCTTGCTCGGGGCCGACTTGATTCTTCTGCCGACGAACTGGCCGAGCGGCGCGCGGCCGATGGTGCTGCCGCTGACCACGGCACGGGCGATCGAGAATCACGTGTACTATGCCGCGGCCAACCGGACGGGCGAGGAGCGCGGCTTCACTTATATTGGCGCCAGCCGTGTTGTCGACTTCAATGGCCGAGTCATGGTTTCCGCGGGTGACGAACCGGAAGCGATCGTCGAAGCGACGATTGAACCCGAACTCGCCCGTGATAAGCAGGTTGTGATCGAAGCGGGTAAGTTCATCGTCAATCGCGTCGGCCACCGCCGGCCGGAAATGTACGGGCCGCTGCTAGCGGCGTCGGAGTTCGACCGGCCGCAGTGAGTTTTTTCGAGCGGAAATACATCGTGCAAACTGGCCGATCAATTGCATTTACGGCTCGACTTCCACGTGATAAGCTACTTGGACATCTCTCATCAAGGATCATGCATGGCCGTGACACTTGAACAATTTGGCCTTGATCGCTTACAAACGGCGGAACGCTTGGAACTTCTAGAACTTCTCTGGGATAGCATCGAGACGGGCGCCTATTCTCCGCCCGAATGGCACATCCATGAGCTTGAGCGCCGGCGTGCGGAGGCTGACGCGAATCCGGCGGCCGGGATACCTTGGGAGGATTTCAAGGTTCGCTGGCTTGATCAGCCATGAGTTTACCCGTAATTCTTCGCCCCGATCACACACACGATTTGGGCTTCTGTAAAACGGCCATTTCTACTGCTGGACTGTCCACTTCGACCCGCATATGGCTCATGTAATATATTAATGGTTTCACGCGGCAGTGAACATCAGCCGCAACGCGTTACGATTCATCAGGAGCAAATCATGGCTGTTCAACCAATCCCTCCCGGACATCACACCGTGACGCCTTATTTGATGATTCGGGGCGCGAGTCAGGCCATCGAGTTCTATCAAAAGGCGTTCGACGCCCTGACGGAAATGCGTCTGGATCAACCGGACGGCCGGGTCGGGCATGCGGAGATTCGCATCGGCGATTCAGCCGTCATGCTGGCGGATGAATTCCCGGAGATGGGGGCAAAGGGGCCGGGCGCCTATGGCGGCTCGCCCGTACACCTCCACCTCTACGTGGTAGATGCGGACGCCTTCTTCGAAAAGGCCATCGCCGCCGGGGCCACTGTCTTACGGCCGTTGGCTGACCAATTCTACGGCGATCGCTCGGGGACCATCACCGACCCGTTCGGGCATGTCTGGCACATCGCCACGCACAAAGAGGATGTACCGCCCGATGAGATCAAACGCCGGGCCGATAAGCTGCACGGCGCGAAATGACCGCTTCTGATCTTTTGGTGGCCAGAGTTTGACGCGACCTCACGCCCCCACGATTGGAATCGCATCTGGCATGAATCTTGCCTTGTTCGTAGTGACCCGCTTTAGCGGGTCACTACGAACAAGATCGCGATCAACCCGAGAGAGATGTCGTGAAACAACTGGGTCAATTTACGTTGGGCTTTCTCGCGTTCCTCACGATTGTGGGTCTGAGCAGCCAGGCGGCGGAGCCGACGGCGCTTGAGAAACTCGACGTCAAAAAGATTCTCCCCGCGTTACGCCCGAAGGGAATTGAGAAGGAAGTCCTCGCCGTGCTGGGCGAGCGCGAGGGTCGTTTTGATACCATTGCCGTTCGTTCGGATGGCGGCCAGATCTGCATCGGCGGGATGGACGGCCAAGTTCGCCTTTGGGATTTGACCTCGCTGAAGTTGACGGGGGCAACACCGCACAAGGACGTCGTTTGCCAGAGCTATTTCCCCAGCGGGAAGACGCTGGTCGCCGGCGACTCGGCCGGCAATTTGAGATTCTGGAGCATCGCCAACGGACGATTCACCCCCATCTCGACCGTGACGGCCCACAAAAACGAGCCAATCTGGGCGCTCCAGTTCTCGCCCGATGGCAAATGGCTCGCCACCGCCGGGGCGGACAAACTCATCAAGCTATGGGATGCCTCGAAACTTCCGCTGCAACTCAAGTCAACTTTATCCGGGCACGAAGACCGCGTGCGTGCCCTCGTTTTCACGCCGGATGGGAAGAGCCTCGTCTCTTGCAGCGACCGCGACAAGACGATTCGCATCTGGGACGTGACGGGCAAACCGATGGAGAAACAGAAGCTGACGGCGCAGGCGGCGTCCGCCTGCGTGGCAGTCTCGCCGGATGGGGCCTCTCTCGTCGCCGGGGGTGTTGACGGCGTTCTCCGCACCTGGAAACTGGGCGAGAAGGCGGAGCGGGAAGACGATCTATATGGCGGGAAAGGGTACATCTATTCCGTGGCGTTCGCGCCAGACGGCAATTCGATCCTGGGCATGGTCAAGTTGAACTTAACGGAAGACCGCGCCTTTCTCTGGGATCGGAAAGGCGAAGTACGCTTTGAATCGAAGTATAAACGGCATATTGAGGCCGTGGCCTTCGACCCCGGCGGCAAACATATCGCGGTCGTTCACGAGGCCAGCATCTACGTCATCCGCATCCCAGACTGAGGAGCGGGCAGCGGCAGATTCAAGGCCGCGTCGCCTTTCTCCGGCGGATCGCTCGTCGTCTCGGTTGTCGGCGATTCGATTGATGCAGGATTGGCTCGCATCCGCGTGTAGATGAGATAGCCGATGAGTCCCAGACAGATCGTGATAACACGCATCGACATGCAGCCAACGATGCCGTTCACTTCCGGCTTGCCGAGAGTCTTGTAGAGACGGCCGAACGCGGCCTCGCCGACGCCGATGCCGCCGGGAAGCGGGATGAAGGCGGAGACGGTCATGCCGACGGGATAAACGATCGAATGCTCCGCAAGCGTGCCAATTTCCGTTTCAGGATTGGGCGCCTCGAACGCCTGAACGGAGAAGTGGAAAACGAGGACCCAGCCCGCGTGGGCGACCAGGGTAATCAGCATCGCATTCAACACAGCCTTCGACTGCCGGCGGTACATCCAGCAAGCACGCCAGAGCTCCGCGAGCGAGCCGCGGAAACGGGAACCGGTCGCGAGATTCGTGGCGAGATTGGCCGCTTGCTCCTCCGAGACGAACCCCAGTGCGAACCAGAGGGTCATACTGACGCCGACGATTGCATAGGTCGAAAGGACAATCCCACGTAATACGTCGTTTTTCAGCATGGGATCGCCAAGCAGCCAGTACGTGGTGCCGACGATCGAGATGAACCAGACAAGGGCCCACAGGCCAATAACGCGATCGATCAGTACGGTGGAGGCGGCCAAAGTTCGCCGGCTGTTTTCCTTGGCGATCGCATAGGCTTTGACGAAATCACCGCCGATGGCCCCCGGCATGAAGGTGTTGTAATAGAAGCCCGCCAAGCCCAATCGAACCGCGTTGTACCGGGTGAAGGGCAATCCTACCGTGCGGACCAAGTAGTGCCAGCGCAAAAAGGTGACCATTAGGCAGCAGATGTAGATCGCAGTGGCCAGGACCAGCGGTTGAACCCGCACAGGACGGCGGAAGACCTCGAGCAGGCCATTCCAGTTCTTACTGACGACGTACGCGAGCAGCACAAGTGCAAGCACGTACTTGATGAGGATGTTGCCGGCCTTGGTCTTCGTGAAAAAGTGTAAAACCGCTTTCACGCGCGATCCTTGTGCGGAAAGGGAAGCGTAAACCGGTTCATCCGCCGCGAACCGGTCCATGGTTATCGTGTCATTGTGGGGAAGTCGGGCGATTCTGTCCAGACGAACCGGTCAGGACATTGACGCTCGCCTATTCCGATGCTAATGTATTGGTTCAGCGATTTTGGGGGTGTAGCTCAGTTGGGAGAGCGCTTGAATGGCATTCAAGAGGTCATGGGTTCAACTCCCTTCACCTCCACTTGCCGGAGAAGCCATTCGCTCCGGTTCGATATAAGGGTGTTTCGAGGTGAATCTTCTCCTTGAAACACCCTTTTTTCCTTTCTAGGGTGAAGAAGTCACTTTTCAGATGACGTTGGCGATCAGAATTTCAGCACGCTAGTTGCGCTCAAACGATGTTCGTATTCCTTGATGAATCTGGCACACCAGCACTTCACGGATCGCAACCCTATTTCGCCATGTCCTCAGTCGCCTTTGAGACCGAAGCAAGCCGAGATCTTATAGAAGAGGCGGTCAAGCGGTTGCGTCTCAAGTGGGGCATGAGTGCCGCCTTCGAATTCAAGTTCATAAAGCTCGATGGCGAAAAAAAGGCCGAGTTTTTCGCCACAGTTGGCAAACTACCTTTCAACCACTCTTCCTGCGTGCTTTGGAAAGACGGCTTGAGCGGGAAGTGGTCCGATAAGCGATATGTTTACGAGCGAGTCATCCGAGAAGTCGTCATCGGATTAGAACCATACTTTCGACAGGCCGATGAGGCTCAAGAGAAGCCGTTGCGAGCCTGAGTGATTTTTGACGAGTACACCGATCCGGTATATTCGAAAATCCTCAAGCAAGAGTTTGGTCGCCTCTTCTCGAAAGATGGGCTGAAGATGGTTCCCAAGCAGAATGTGAAGCAGGGAAGATCCAAGTCTTCAAGCCTGCTTCAATTCGTTGATTTGGTTTGCGGAGCCCTTCGCTGGGATACGAATGAATACAGCAAGATCATTGCGGATCAACAGTTACGTCACGTTGAACTTCCATAAAAGATCAGGGGTCTTTCCATCTGGAAAGACCCCTGAAATCGAGTCGAGGTATGGCTTTCGACAACCGCGCCCCTTATACGGTCCTCCGAGGGAGCGACCTTTTCAATGATGGTCAATGGTTGTTAGTGCCTCGCCGGTTGGTTACGGCTACCATCGCATAAGCATAAGTGGCCAAGCGATCCGCTTTCAAATTGCCCCGGCCATCCTCAGCACTCGTGGCATTTTGATTATCGGCGAATCTGACGAGGAAGTCAAGCGAATCGAATGCCTGGCGGCGTTCTCATTTAAGCCCGTCGCGGCTTCCCAAATCCGTCCGTCTTCATAAAAAATACCCTTCACTCCCACTCCTTGACCGTTGAACTCGGGAACCGGATGGGTTTTCGATTCGACCTGAATTGCACCAGAGACTATAACCTTGTCAGCCGGGCAGAGCGACGTGGCATCCGCTGGCCAGATTGCCCGTACTGGCTTCCAGGAATCTTCGCGCCTATCTCCCCTCGGATGGTGGTTACCAGAGCGGACGATTTCCGCGAACGACACGGCTTCCCTCCGTTCTCTCATTGGCGACCTTCGGCAACCGGTGATCGCGATTCGCACCGCGAGCGGGATCGAAGCCGCTATAGGGGGGACTGGTTCGTATGCCGCGCCAACGAATGGGTCCGGCGGCACGCCGATCGTCGCGGTTTTGCCAGCGTTCCTGCTTTCGCGGTTAGGCGATCCCGGTTTCCGGACCGACTACGGCCTTCGCTATGCCTATCTCGCGGGGGCGATGGCCAACGGCATTGCGTCCGAATCGATCGTCGAAGCGATGGCGAAAGCGGGCATGCTCGGTTTCTTCGGGGCGGCCGGGCTTTCCCTGGAACGAGTAAGTGCGGCCATCGATCGCCTGCAAGGTTCATTGCGCGATCTGCCGCATGGCTTCAACCTGATCCATAGCCCGAACGAATCGGATCATGAGGCGGCGGTGGCCGACCTTTATATCCGCCGGGGCGTCAAGCTGGTTGAGGCTTCGGCCTACCTGCAGTTGACTCCCGCGATCGTCCGCTATCGGCTGCATGGCATTTTGAAGTTGCCTGATGGCCGGATCCACACGCCGAATCGCGTCATCGCCAAGGTGTCGCGGATCGAGGTGGCGACGCGATTCTTCAGCCCCGCCCCGGAAAGCATCTTGCGTGAACTAGTCGAGCTTGGCCAGCTCACCGCCGAACAGGCCGAACTGGCCAAGCACGTGCCGATCGCCCAGGACATTACCGCCGAGGCGGATTCCGGCGGACACACCGATAATCGCCCGGCGATCACTTTGCTCCCCACGTTGCTGGCGTGTCGGGATAGAATGCAGGTAGAGCATCGGTACGATATTCCGTTGAGAGTGGGTCTGGGCGGCGGCATCGCGACCCCGGCCGGCGTGGCCGCTGCGTTCGCCATGGGCGCGGCCTTCGTTCTCACCGGTTCGATCAATCAGGCCTGCGTGGAATCGGGTTCCTCCGATCTGGTGCGGGGCATGTTGGCGGAAGCGGAGCAAGCCGACGTGGCGATGGCTCCCGCGGCCGACATGTTCGAGATGGGCGTCAAGGTGCAAGTGCTCAAACGCGGCACGATGTTCGCCATGCGGGCCGGTAAGTTGTACGAGCTTTATCGGTCGTCGCCGAGCCTCGAAGAACTGCCGGCCGCTGAGAGATCGGCCCTGGAAAAGAACTACTTCCGTGCCTCACTTGACGAGATCTGGCGAGACACGAAGTCCTATTTCTTAAAGCGAGACCCGAAGCAGGTCGAACGGGCGGAAGCGGAGCCAAAACATCGCATGGCCCTGGTTTTCCGCTGGTATCTCGGCCAATCGTCGCGCTGGGCGAACGCGGGTGTGGCCGATCGCAAGGTCGACTTCCAGGTCTGGTGCGGCCCGGCCATGGGCGCCTTCAACGAGTGGACGCGCGGGTCGTTCCTTCAGGAAGCGTCGCGTCGACGGGTGGCGGATGTCGCGATGAGTTTGCTCTACGGCGCAGCCGTCCTGAGCCGCCAGGCACAGTTGAAAGCCCAGGGCGTTGACTGGCCGCGCGAGGCGTTCCCCACGGAACCGATTGAACCAGCGAGTATTGCCCAGGTCACGAGGGATGACGAATGACGGAGGCACGCGAGCCGGCTTTTACGCCGCTGGCGATCATCGGCATCGGTTGCTTGTTCCCCCGCGCGGCGGATGCGCGCGCCTACTGGATGAACATCAAGAACGGCGTCGATGGCATCGCCCCCGTTCCCGCTACGCACTGGAACCCGGCCGACTATCTCGATCCCGATCCCAAATCACCTGATCGCACCTACGCCTCTCGCGGCGGCTTCCTCGATCCCGTCGACTTCCGCCCGCTCGATTTCGGCATCGCCCCCAATGACCTTGAAGCGACCGACACTTCTCAATTGCTCGGCCTCGTTGCCGCCCGGCAGGCTCTTCAAGACGCCGGTTACGGCGCCGATCGCACCTTCGACCGCAACCGTGTCAGCGTCATCCTGGGGGTGACGGGAACGCTCGAGCTCGTCATCCCCTTGGGGGCTCGGCTCGGCCATCCGCGCTGGAAGAAGGCGCTTGAGAACGCCGGTGTGCCGGATGTTCAAGCCAAGCAGGTGATGGACGAAATCTCCGATTCGTACGTCGGCTGGCAGGAGAATTCGTTCCCAGGACTCTTGGGGAACGTCGTCGCGGGGCGCATTGCCAATCGGCTCGATCTGGGCGGCACTAATTGCGTGGTCGATGCCGCCTGCGCCAGTTCGTTAAGTGCCATCCACCTGGCCGGTCTCGAACTGGCCGCGGGCCGTTGCGATGTCGCGGTCTCCGGCGGGGTCGACACCTTCAACGACATTTTCATGTACATGTGCTTCAGCAAGACCCCGGCCCTTTCGCCAACCGGGGATGCGAAGCCGTTCGATGCCGCCGGAGATGGTACGATCCTGGGTGAAGGCCTTGGCCTCGTCGTCTTAAAGCGCCTGGCCGATGCCGAGCGTGACGGTGATCGAGTTTACGCCGTCATCCGCGGGCTCGGCTCCTCAAGCGACGGCAAGGGGAACGCGATTTACGCTCCGTCCTCCGCGGGGCAGGTGAAGGCTCTTCGCAACGCGTACAACCTGGCAAACATTTCGCCTGATTCGATCGAACTAGTCGAAGGCCATGGCACGGGCACGCGCGTCGGCGATGCCGCGGAAGTCGGCGCCCTGCGCGAAGTCTATCGCGAGGCGCGGGCCGACGGCACCTGGTGCGCGATCGGCTCCGTGAAGTCGCAGATCGGCCACACGAAAGCCGCGGCCGGGGCAGCCGGGTTGATCAAGGCGGCACTCGCTCTGCACCATCAAGTGCTGCCGCCGACGCTGAAAGTGCGCGAGCCGTTAGAAGGGCTTCTTCCCGGGAAGTCGCCTTTCTACGTGAACACGGAGAAACGGCCCTGGATCGCTCATCCGGATCACCCACGCCGGGCGGCCGTCAGCGCCTTCGGTTTCGGCGGCAGCAACTTCCACTGCGTCCTTGAAGAAGCGGCAACGGCCGAGCCCGTGATCGATTGGAGCGATGACGTTGAAATCGTCGCCCTCTCGGCAATGACCCTTCCAGAACTCGAAAAGAAACTCGAAAGCTTCAAGGATGCTCGGCCCTGGGCTCGTTTTCAAACGGATGCGGCCACATCTCGGGCGTCATTCTCCAGTGCATCTGCATTTCGTCTTTTGCTTGTCTGTCCCAAAGAATGGGCGAAGCTAATCGACCAGGCGCGGGCGAAATTGCGGGCCGAGCCCGACGCGCGGTTCTGGCGGCTGCCCGATGGCGCGTACTTCGGCGCGGGGCCGGCACTCGGTAAATTGGCCGTGCTCTTCCCGGGGCAGGGCTCGCAGTACGTGGGCATGTTGCGTGATCTGGCTTGCCAGTTCCCCGCCATGCGTCAGGTGCTGGCCGAGGCTGACCGCGTTTATACACGCTGGACAGGCGAAGCCGACAAGTCTCGACTCTCCGAACGGATCTACCCATTCCCCGCGTTCCGTCCCGAAGATCGCGAGCAACAAGAAGCCGACCTGAAGAACACCGAGGTGGCTCAGCCGGCCATCGGCGCGGTAGCCCTTGGGGCGTTGAAAGTTGTGGAGCAGTTCGGCCTTCAGCCAGAAGCCTATGCCGGTCACAGCTACGGGGAACTGCCGGCCCTCTGCGCGGCCGGTTGCTTCGACGAAGCCGCCCTGCACGCGATGTCCCGCCTGCGCGGGCATCTCATGGCCTCGTACCGCGGGCCGGACGCCGGCGGCATGCTCGCTGTGCACGCTCCGCTTGATGCCATCGAACTCATGTTGCGCGAAGAGTCGCTCGATCTGGTGGTCGCCAACCGCAATTCGCCCGTGCAGTCGGTCCTCTCGGGCCGGCATGCGGAGATCGATCAGGCGGCCGTGTGTCTCGATCGCCGGCAGTTACGGCACACGAAGCTGGCCGTGGCCGCGGCCTTCCACTCGCCGCTGGTGGCGTCGGCTCGCGTTCCATTCCGCGACGCCCTGCAAGATCTGGAATTTCGTCCCGCTTCACGATCGGTCTACGCGAACACGTCGGGCCGGTCGTACCCGCAAGAGCCGGCCGCGATTCGCGACCAACTCGCCGATCAGCTGGCCCGGCCCGTCGATTTCGTCGCCGAGATCACGGAGATGGCGGCGAGCGGCGTCCGAACCTTCCTGGAAGTCGGCCCCGGTTCTACACTTACGCGGCTCGTGGGCTCGATTCTTTCCAATGAACAGTTCCCAGGCTGGGACGCCTGTGCGCTCGATGCCTCACATGGCAAACGCGCCGGAGCGTACGATTTGGCCCATGCCCTGGCCCGCATCGCCGCACATGGTCATCCGATCGACTTGACGCCTTGGCAGAAATGTCCCGATCGTTCGCCGGCCATCGTTGAGCCAAGTAAGCCGGGATTCGTCGTTCCCATCAGCGGGGCGAATTACGTCTCGCCGAAGGCAGGCAAAACTCGTCAAATAGAAGAAACGAAGCGACCGGCTCCGACGCCTTCGCGTCCAGCCGCACCGGCCTCGACCCTTACGAAGTCCATGGCGCCAACGACGAGTCCTCCACTTCCCCTGAATTCCGCGAACGGTTCGGTGTCGGCCGACTCCCTGGCTCAGGCTCTGCAAGTGACCCAGCAGAGTTTGACCGCCTTCCAGAAGTTACAGGAACAGACGGCCCAACTCCATCGCCAGTTCCTCGAAAGTCAAGAAGCCGCCCAGCGAACGCTTCAACTTCTGGTTGAACAACAGCACACACTATTGACGGGGAATGTTCGACCGCTGCCGGCTCGAATCACGCCGGTTCCGCCGGAGACAAGGAGACAAGGAGACAAGGAGACAAGGAGACAAGAAAACGGAAAGCACGAGAAGGGGTTGTTTGATTCTCCCCGTCTCCCTGTCCCCCCTGCTCCGGTCGCTTACGCTCCCGGCTCGCCTAAGCAAGCTCCCGAATCGCCTAAAACCGCACCGCAGTTTGATCCGACCGCCATTCTTCTGTCCGTCATTGCGGAAAAGACGGGCTACCCGGTTGATATGCTCGCTCCGGAGATGGCCCTGGATGCCGATCTCGGAATCGATTCGATCAAGCGAGTCGAAATCTTCTCGGCCCTTCAAGAGAAACTGCCCGACGCTCCGGTGGTGAAGCCCGAACATCTCGGTTCGTTACATACCGTTCGCGACGTCATCGCCTTCCTGTCCACCTCGGGCTCGTCTGTTGCTGAAACCCCGAAGGCCGCTCCCGCACGCCCGACCAACGATGTTTCCGCCATCCTGCTGGCGGTCGTCGCGGAAAAGACGGGCTACCCGACCGACATGCTCTCGGCCGAGATGGCACTGGATGCGGATCTGGGAATCGATTCGATCAAGCGAGTCGAGATATTCTCGGCCCTTCAAGAGAAATTGCCTTCGGCGCCCATCGTGAAGCCCGAACATCTCGGCACGCTGCACACGCTGGGCGACGTCATCGCCTTCCTGTCGAACGGTGCGCCCGAGCCGGAGCCGGCTGCAAAAAAAAAGTCGGTAGCCGCGGAAACACCTCCGCTTCCACCTCCGCCTGATGCGAAGATTGAACGCTCCGTCCTTCGAATGAATCCTTTCATTCCCGCAGGCGAAGCGATCAAACTGGCCGCCGGCTCCTCGATCGCTATCGTCGCCGAGTCGACGCCGTTCACGCAGGCACTTCTGAAAGTGATCTCGCAAGCGGGCTTCACTCCGCGTCTGATTTCCTGGGAAACTGCGCCCTCTTCCGAAGATGTGGCCGGGTTGATTCTCATCTCACCGGCTTCAACAACCGAGCTGTCGCTGCGAGCGTTCCGCTGGATCCGGCAATCCTCCACTTCTCTGCGTCGCACCGCCGAGCGCGGCGGGGCCTTCCTGGCAACAATCTCGTTCTTGAACGGGACGTTCGGCATCGGCGGCCTGGTGGACGATCGCACAGTCCAAGGCGCTCTTGCAGGTTTGGCGAAGACGGCCGCGCTTGAATGGCCGCGTTTGACGTGCAAGGCAATCGACCTCGCGCCGAACATTCCCGCCGCGCAAGTATGGGAAGCGATCACGAAGCCGGGACCGGTTGAGATCGGCATCACCGCAGCCGGGATGAAACGGCTGGATCAAGTTTCGGAAACGATCGCGGTTGGCGAGCAGCGATTGTCACCGAAGGACGTCATTCTCGTGACGGGTGGGGCACGCGGCGTCACCGCGGCCGTGGCCCAAGCGATCGCCAACCAAATCAAGCCGACGTTGGTGCTTCTCGGCCGCACGGAAGTGGATGGCCCCGAACCCGAGTGGTTGAAAGGTTGCGAGACCGAGGCGGCCATCAAGCAAGCGATGGCCCGGCAATTCCGACCCGCCCCGACCCCACGCGAGATCGAAGCCGCCTACCGACGACTCGTAACTCGCCGCGAATCAGAATTCAACATCGCCGCCATGCGCGAAGCCGGGGCGAGGATCGAGTACCGCTCGGTCGACATCGCCGACCCGGCCGCGGTCAAGCGAACGCTGGCGGAAGTGCGAGCGACGATCGGTCCGGTCACGGCCCTGATCCACGGTGCTGGCGTCCTGGCCGATCGCCGCATCAATGACTTGACGGATGAGCAATTCCAGCAGGTGGCCGCGACCAAGGTCAGCGGACTCGAAACACTACTGAAGGTACTCGCAGCCGACCCGCTGAAGGCTCTCGTGCTCTTCAGTTCGTCGACCGCCCGGTTCGGCCGAGTTGGGCAGGCCGCCTATGCAGCCGCCAACGAGACGCTGAACAAGATCGCCCAGCGGGAATCGCTCAAGCGACCGGGGTGCGTGGTTCGTTCGCTCAACTGGGGGCCGTGGGATGGCGGCATGGTCACGCCGGCCCTGCGAAAACTCTTCGCTCAAGAAGGCGTCGGCGTTATCCCGTTGCATCAAGGGGCGGCCATCGTTCTGGACGAACTCGCTTCGACGACTACCGATGTCGAAGTCGTCTACATCGCCCGACCCGATGCGTCGGCGGGAAATCCTGCCCTCCATCAAGTTTTCGATCGCGACGTCCGCCTTGACGATCATCCGATTCTGTTGTCGCACGTCATCGACGGTCGGGCCGTGGTGCCCCTCGCGTTGCACCTGGAGTGGCTCGCGCACGCCGCTTTGCATGCCAGCCCTGGTCTGGTCTTTCAGGGGGTGAACGATCTGCGTGTTTTGCACGGCGTGACACTAGATGAGGGGCGTTCAATCGTCGTACAAGCCTGGGCCGGCGCCACGGTTAAAGAGGCCGGCAGTTTCCGGATTCCTGTCGAACTCCGCAGCAAGCAGGGAACGCGCGACGTCGTTCATTCGCGGGCCGAGATCGTCTTGACGACAAAACTGGCGGAGCCGCCGGCGCCGGTCGCGGATCTGGCATTGGAGCCCTATCCCCGGACGATTGACGAAGTGTATGAAGAGATTCTCTTTCACGGTCCCGACCTGGCGGCTCTCGACGAGATCGAAGGCTGCGACCGCACGGGGATCACCTCCGTCAGCCGGTCGGCCCCCGCGCCAACGTCGTGGATGACGCAACCGCTCCGCAACGCCTGGATCACCGACCCGCTCGCGATCGATGGCGCCTTCCAGTTGATGATCGTCTGGAGCCGGGCCGTCAGTTCGGCCGGTTGTCTTCCGTGCCTGGTCGGTCGTTACCGGCAATATCGGCGGGCCTTCCCGGTCGGGCCGATCCGCATTCGGGCGCGGATCACGAAAACTACCGGAGCGATCGTGAGAGCCGACATCGATTTCCTGGATGAAAACGGCGCGCTCGTTGCCCAGATGACCGATCAAGAAAATGTGATCGATGAGAAGTTGAATCGCTCGTTCCGCCGCAATCGCCTGGTCGAGGGAGGCGTGGGCCGTTGATGCCGTTCGACGATCGCGTCGCCATCGTCGGAATCGGTGGCCTGTTTCCCGGAGCCCACGGGCTGGATGGATTCTGGAACAACCTCGCCGCGGGTGTCGATGGCTCACGCGACGTGCCGCCCGGCCGATGGACGATCCCGCCCGAACGAGCGTATGATCCTCGCCCCGCATTTGCCGATCACGTCGTCTCCACACGGGGCTACTTTCTCGATCCTTTTGAACCCGATCTCACGGGCCTGTCTATCGACCGTTCCCGGGTTGAAGAACTCGACGTACTTTTCCATCTCGCCCTGCATGCCGGAAACCAGGCGTTTCGCGATGCCCGTATGGGGGCCGTCGATCGTTCGCGGGTCGGCGTAATCTTGGGCGCCATCGCCTTGCCAACGGAACGCATCTCCGAACTCGGCCGGGAACTGTTGCTGCACGGTCGATCGTCGATCGATCCGTTGAACCGCCATGTCACGGGACTGCCGGCGGTTCTGCTGGCGCAGGCGCTCGGCCTGGGCGGCACCGCGTTCACACTCGACGCGGCCTGTGCTTCGTCGCTCTATGCCATCAAGTTGGCGGTCGATGAACTCCGCTCCGGCCGGGCCGACGCGATGCTGGCCGGCGGTCTATCGCGGCCCGACCCTCTCTATACGCAGATGGGGTTCTCGCAACTTCGGGCTCTGTCGCCCAGCGGCCGTTGTTCACCCTTTGACACCGCGGCCGACGGGTTGGTGGTCGGCGAAGGGGCGGGCATCTTCGTTCTCAAGCGTTTGGATGATGCGCTCGCGCATGGCGATCACATCCATGGCGTCATTACCGGCATCGGCCTGGCGAATGATCTCGAAGGCAGCCTACTTGCCCCGGCCAGCGAGGGGCAACTTCGCGCTATGCGGGCCGCGTACCACCAGGCGGGCTGGCGGCCGGGCGATGTCGACTTTATTGAATGCCATGCGACCGGCACGCCGACCGGGGACGCCGTGGAGTTCCGCAGCCTGCTGGAATTAGGCAGAAGTCGAGAAAATCGGTGCGTGATCGGTTCGGTAAAATCGACCGTCGGGCACCTGCTGACCGGAGCAAACGCGGCCGGGCTGATGAAGGTGCTGCTCGCGCTGCGTCACGAGATTCTGCCGCCGCAAGCGAACTTCGCAAACGAGGCGAAGGAAGTTCAACTTGAACAATCTCCTTACCGAATCCTGAATCGGGCCATGCCGTGGGAACGCCGCGATGGCGTCACGCCGCGACGTGCTGCGATTAGCGGTTTCGGCTTTGGCGGCATTAATGCGCACTTGTTGGTTGAAGAATGGAGGGGGGAAGAAGACAAGGAGACAAGGAGGCAAGGAGACAGGGAGAGTCTTTCGGTCTTACCGAAGATCGTTATCGTCGGGGCGGCGGTGCAGGTCGGTGAACTTGATAGCTTGGAACGTTTTGCTGATCAAGTTCTGGGTGACGCAACGAATTCTTCTGGGCAAATCATTGACGAGGTGAGCATTCCGGCTGGCGTTTACCCGATCCCGCCGCGCGAGATGGAAGAAGCCCTGCCGCAACAGATGTTGATGCTTCGCGTGGCAGGTGAGGCACTCGGAGACGCGGCGAAAAAGGACAATGAACGCACGGGCGTCTTCATCGGCGTGAATCTCGACTGGAACACCACTAACTACCACACACGCTGGCATCAGAGCGTACAGGGGATGGCCAGTGACGAACCGATCCCCGCCCTGACCGCCAACCGCACCATGGGGGCGCTCGCCAGCATCGCCGCCAGCCGGATCGCTCGCTCGTTCCATTGCGGCGGACCGAGCTTCACGGTCTCCTCCGCCGAGACCTCCGGCCTGCACGCGCTGGCCATCGCCGCCGATTTGCTCCGCCAAGGGGAGATCGATCGAGCCCTGGTCGGCGCCGTCGATTTTGCATCCGATTCGAGACAATTGTTACTCGCTGATCCATCAAATGAAAGTGGTAGCGACGGCGCCGTCGCTCTCTACTTGAAGCGCTGGGAAGACGCCCTGCGCGATGGCGATGAAATTTTGGCAGTGTTGGCGGACTTAGAGAGACAAGGAGACAAGGGGACAAGGAGACAAGGAGATGGAAAAGGGTTGTCGGATCCTCCCTCTCTCCCAGTCTCCTTGTCTCCTCGTCTTCTTCAAATCGGTGCGGCGGAAGGACTCGCCGCCGTCGCTCGCGCCGGCATGGCCCTGAAACGCCGTGTTCGAATCGAGGGGACGAATCCGCGCCAGTACTGGCTGATCGATTCGGCCGAGGGAAGCCGCACGGCTCGGGTCGCCGTGGAGGGGCTGTTCGGCCGGTCGATGACGGTCGCGCTTGAAGAGGCGCCTCCTTCCGAGAATGCCTGGGAAGGGCCGATTCCGGAAACGTCCCTGTTCCTGCTCGCGGGCCGTTCGACGGAAGAACTTCGCGGCCGGGTCCGCCGTTTGATCGCGTTTCTCAATGAGCATCCCGACCGCAGCCTCTTTGACTTGGCCCGGGAATGGTGGAACACGCAGCCCGTCGATCCGAACGACCGGCATCGGCTGGCGATCAAAGGCGACGCCTTCGGCAGCCTCCTCGGCGACCTCGAAGCGACCCTACGCGGCGACGATCGCCCCAACGCGCTGGCGCGAACGACCGTCCCGGAGCCGATCGGCCGCATCGCCTTCGTCTATCCAGGCTCGGGAAATCACTTCCAGGATATGGGTCGCGAACTGGGTCTGCTCTTCCCGCGCATCCTCGATCGCCAGCAGGCCGAGAACGCGTGGCTGCGCAGCCAGTACGCGGCTGACGAGTTCTGGAACGGAACCCCGAAGGGATCGGCCCATCCACGCACGATACTCTTCGCCCAGGTCTCTTGCGGCACGTTGGTGACGGACGTGCTGCGATCGTTCGCCATCGAACCGCAAGCGGTGCTCGGTTACAGTCTTGGTGAATCCGCCAGTCTGTTCGGCATGCGCCGCTGGCGTGATCGCGATCTCATGTTGCATCGCTTGCAGGAATCGACCCTGTTCGCCAGTGATTTGGCGGCGCCCTTCAACGCGGCAAGGGCTCAATGGGGTTGGCCTGCCGATCGGCAGATCGACTGGATCACCGGTGTGCTCGCCATCTCCGCTGATGCGGTGGTCGAGGCGCATGAGCCGGGACGTAAGGCGTATTTGCTCATTCAAAATTCCGCAAACGAATGCGTGATCGGCGGTCAGCGGGCCGACGTTCTGGATCTCGTGAGCCGGCTTGGCGCTCCGTTCCTGGAAGTCGCGGGAGTGACAACGGCCCATTGCGAGGCTGCCTTGCCCGTGAAGGTCGCGTATCGCGCCTTGCATCATCTTCCAGTCTCGCCGTTGCCGGGCACGACCTTCTACAGCGGTTCGTGGGGCAGGCCGTACGAAGTTCACTCCGATTCCGCCGCCGATTCCATTACCGATGGCGTCCTGCATCCGATCGATTTCCGGCGTGTCGTCGAAACGGCGTATGCCGACGGCGTTCGCACCTTCATCGAGATCGGTCCCGGCGCATCGTGCTGCCGGATGATCGACGCGATCCTCGCCGATCGCCCGCACCTCGCTTTGCCCGTGCTGGTTCGTCAACAAGGTCCGCTGGAACCGCTTCTCAACCTGTTGTCGGAACTGCACGGAATCGGCGTGTCGGTCGATCTCTCTCCCTTCTTCGACCGCGTTTCGGAGGAGACAAGGAGACAAGGAGACAAGGAGACAAGGAGACAAATCATCCTGCCGACCCCTCGTCCGATTGTTTCCTTGCCTCCTTGCCCCTCCCTCTCCTTGTCTCCTTGTCTCCTTGTCTCCCCCTCACCCTTCGTCGCCGTCGCGGCCAACTATGCGGAGGTCGCCGCGGCCCACGAGGCGTTCCTTCGTTTCAGCACGGCGACCCAGGACCGTATGGCCGAGACGATCGCACTGCAAACGCAACTCCTTCAAGAGTGGACCGTTCAAGGAAGCGGGACGCTTCTTGTTGCGGAAGAAGAACCCGAACCCGGTGTCCCGCGCTCGTTGTCACCGGAGCAGTGCCGGGAGTTCGCGGCCGGCTCGGTCGCACGGGCGCTCGGGCCGCTCTTCGCGGAGGCCGACAATTTTCCGACCCGCGTGAGGCTCCCCGACGGCCCGCTGTTGCTTGTCGATCGGATTCTCGCAATCGAGGGCGAACCACTGTCGCTCACGTCCGGCCGGGTCGTTACCGATCACTTCGTTCACGAAGATCGTTGGTATCTTGACGCGGGCCGGATCCCGACTTGCGTGGCCGTGGAAGCGGGGCAGGCGGATCTCTTCCTTTCAGGATACCTGGGCATCGACTTTCACACGCGGGGTCTTGCGGTCTATCGGCTGCTCGATGCCGCCATCACCTTCCACGGCCCGCTTCCGGGAATCGGCGAGCGCATCGAGTACGACATCCACATCGACTCCTTTTTTCGCCAGGGCGAGACGCAACTCTTCCGCTTCCGGTTCGAAGGCACGGTCGACGGCCGACCGTTGCTCTCAATGTCCGAGGGTTGCGCCGGCTTCTTCTCGGCCGAGGAACTGGCGAGCGGCAAGGGCATCGTTCAGACCGCACTCGACCGACGGCCGATGACCGGGAAAATGCCGAGCGATTGGCAGCCCTACGTGCCCCTGAAGCATCTCACTCTGGACGCGACACAGGTCGACGCCTTGCGCGTGGGTGATCCGGCCCGGGCGTTCGGTTCCGCATTTGCCCGGCTCTCGCTGCGTGAGCCGATGCGGCTGCCGGATGGGATGTTGCGCCTGGTGGATCGCGTCACCCGGCTCGACCCGACCGGCGGGCGTTTTGGCATCGGCCTGATCCGCGCCGAGGCTGATATTCATCCCGACGACTGGTTCCTGACCTGCCATTTCGTCGATGACATGGTGATGCCGGGCACGTTGATGTACGAGTGCTGCCTGCACACGCTGCGCATCTACCTCATGCGGCTGGGCTGGATTGGCGAAGAGGGCGAGGTCGCCTGCGAACCGGTGCCAGGTATCGCCAGCAAGTTGAAGTGCCGTGGCCAGGTAATTGCCTCGACCAAAACGGTCGCCTATGAAGTGACGCTGAAGGAGATCGGCTTCGGTCCGGAGCCGTTCGCGATCGCCGACGCGCTGATGTACGCCGACGGCCGGCCGATCGTCGAGATGACGAATATGTCGCTGCGTCTGAGCGGGCTTGATCGCGAGAAACTCGACCACATCTGGTCGCAGTCTTCCGAGAAGCCGCGCATCTTGTTTGACCGCGAGCGCATCACGGCCTTTGCCATCGGCAATCCGTCGGAGGCGTTCGGCGAACCCTATCGCGTTTTCGATTCGGAACGAGTCATCGCCCGGCTACCAGGACCGCCGTTCCAGTTTCTCGATCGCATCATGCGCATCGAGGCCGAGCCGTGGAAGATGGTAGCGGGCGGGGTGATCGACGCGGAGTATGACGTTCCGCCGGAGGAATGGTACTTTGCCGCCCAGCGTGCTCCATCAATGCCGTTCAGCGTACTTCTTGAGATTGCATTGCAGCCTTGCGGATGGCTCGCGGCCTATGTCGGCTCGGCCCTGACGAGTCCAACGGATGTCTCGTTCCGCAACCTGGGCGGCAAGGCGATTCAACATCTGCCGGTCGGCCCGGAGATTGGCACGCTCACCATCACGGTCAAACTGACGCGCGTGTCGAACTCCGGCGGCATGATCATTCAGCACTATGATTATGCCGTCCGCAGCCAGGGACGAGACGTCTACACGGGCGACACCTATTTCGGGTTTTTCTCGAAGGAGGCCCTCACCAACCAGGTGGGCATGAAAGAATTCGGCCTTTACCAACCAACAAATCTTTGTTGGAATGGGCCATTTCCTCGCGAATCCCCCTTTCCGGGGTCGATGTTGAGGATGGTCGATACGATAAGTTGGTATGATAAAGAGGGTGGTCCGCATGGTCTGGGCGCGATCGAGGGGCGGATTGCCGTCGACCCGGGCGCCTGGTTCTTCAAGGCCCACTTCCACCAGGATCCGGTATGGCCCGGTTCGCTTGGGTTGGAATCGTTCGCTCAGTTGCTCCGCTTCATGGGCGCCGACCGCTGGAATGTGCCCGCGAACGAGGTAAGATGCCCTGCTCTCGGCCGGGAGCACCGTTGGACCTACCGCGGCCAGGTGGCGCCTCGCGATCAAGAAGTGACAGTGCAGGCACTGGTGACGGCAGTTGAAGAAACCAGCTTCACCGCGGAAGGCTTGCTCTCGGTTGATGGGCGGATCATCTACCGAATGACGGATTTTGTCGTGCAACGATAATGACCTTAGGACGAGATCGAAATAGCCAATGCGTTACTCTCGAGTCTACATTGAATCGATCGGCTACGAACTGGCGCCCGTGGTGATTTCCACGGCTGAACTCGAAGAACGGCTGGCGCCGCTCTACAAGTCGCTGAACATCGCGCCGGGCCAAATCGAGGCGCTCACGGGAATCACCGAGCGGCGCTGGTGGGGGGCGAATTACTCGCTCTCGACCGGGGCGTCCTTGGCGGCCAAGAAAGCCCTCGCGCAGTCCAACCTCACTGCCAAGGATATTGACGTCCTCATCTACGCCGGCGTCAGCCGCGAACAGCTTGAACCGGCGACCGCGTGCCGCGTAGCCTCGGAGATCGGCGTCAATACCGATGCCAGCGTCTACGACATCAGCAATGCCTGCCTGGGCGTCCTTAATGGGATCGTCGATATCGCCAATCGCATCGAGCTCGGGCAATGCCGGGCCGGCCTGGTCGTCTCCTGCGAGACGGCCCGCGAGATCAACGAAGTGATGATCGATCAGATGGTCGAGCAAAAGTCGATCGAGAGCTTCCGCAACTCGTTGGCCACGTTGACGGGCGGTTCGGGCGCCGTGGCCGTGCTCGTGGTTGACGAAGAACTTTCGAGCGAGCACCGCCGCAAGCTCATCGGCGGGGCGACCAAAAATGCCTCTCAACATCACAGCCTCTGCCGTTGGGGCTGGGAATCCTTCATGCCGACGGTTGTCGGCCGTCTGATGAGTACCGATGTCGGCACGATGATTCGCAAGGCGTACGGCCTAGGCGTCAAACACTGCGTCACGCCGTTCATGGCGACCGACGCGGGCTCCGTTCTGAAATTCGGCGTCGATCTCGGCCTACGAACGTGGAGTACGTTCCTGACGAAGATCGGCTGGGCCGTCGATTCAGTCGACAAGGTCATCTGCCATCAGGTCGGTTCCGGCCATCGCGATGCCATTCTGCGAACGCTCGGCATCCCAGCCGAGAAAGAATTTTCCACGTTTGAATACCTCGGCAACATCGGCACCGTCTCGCTGCCTTTGACGGCCGCCGTGGCCGAGGAACGCGATTTCTTGAAGCCGGGCGATCGCGTCGGCTTCCTGGGCATCGGCAGCGGGCTCAACTGTATGATGCTGGGCCTTCAGTGGTGAGCGATCTCTACCCGTTTCAGGGCCGCTTCTTCGAACGCGGCGGCATCCGCATGCACTACCTCGACGAGGGGAGCGGCCCCCCCGTCGTCATGGTGCATGGCAATCCCACCTGGTCGTTTCACTATCGCAATTTGGTGTTGGCCCTACGTTCCGGCCATCGCTGCCTCGTGCCCGATCACATTGGGTGCGGTTTATCCGACAAACCTTCCGACCGCGAATACGACTACTCGCTCGCCCGGCGCGTGGCTGATCTGGAAGCGTTGATCGACCACGCGGGGATTCGCGAATGCTCTCTTGTGGTGCATGATTGGGGTGGAATGATCGGCATGGCCTGGGCCGTGCGCCATCCGGAACTCGTCCGCCGGCTGGTGGTGCTGAACACGGGGGCGTTTCATCTTCCGAAAGAAAAACGTCTCCCGTTCGCCCTGTGGCTGGGACGGAACACGCGCATCGGCGAGTGGATGATCCGCGGGCTCAACGCCTTTTGCCGATCGGCGGCTCGCGTCGGCGTCAAGCGCCGGCCTCTAACGAGCGAAGTGAGGGCGGGTTACCTTCAGCCGTACGATTCGTGGAAGAACCGGATCGCCGTGGCCCGCTTCGTCCAAACGATTCCCTTGCGGCCCAGCGACCCCGGTTATGACATCGTCTCGGAAGTGGAAGCGGGGCTGGAACGTCTGCGCGGCAAGCCAATGATGATCGCCTGGGGCCTGCGCGACTTCGTCTTCGACAAACACTTCCTGGCGGAATGGGAACGGCGTTTCCCCGAAGCGGATGTGTTGCGCTTCGAAGACGGCGGCCATTACATCCTCGAAGATGCCGCCGACGAGATCATCCCGCGGATTGTCGAGTTTCTACGGGCCGATGGATGATGCACTCGCGACTGTCCCAAGGACGCGCGACGCCCTCTACCGGATGAGGTTGACCTGGGTGGCCACCATGTACTGCCCGCCGCGGATGTCGCCGCGAACCTGGGAGACCCCGAGGAGATCGACCTGTTTGTTGACGTAACCGTCGAGAGCCAGATTGTTGCCGGCCGTGATGTAGTAGAGTAATTGGCCGCGGGCATTCTCGAGAGCGTAAGCCTGCTTGCCATCGATGGCGAAGCCGGCGCGGCGGAGATTGCCCGGCCCACTCCAGCGCTGACCGCCATTCGCCTGCTGTTGCTGTTGGGGCTGCGCGGGCCACGCCACGCCGACCGCGCCCGTGTTCTGCGATGAACCGTTCGGCGGTTGCAAGGTCGCCTGCCCCGGATTGGGCAACGCGGTCGAAGTGCGCAACGGCTGCCCGTCGAGCTTCAGGCGTTCCTGACACTTGATGATGCGGTTGTAGCAGATGAGTTGCAGTTCGTGGTCGGCCTTTTTCTGCTTCAGATCCATGTAGATGAGCGTGTAGAGTTTCTCAGCCGTGCCGTAATCGCCCGAGCGCTCGGCGGACTCGGCCTTATCCCATTGCGGCACGTTGGCGGCCGCCTCCGGCTTCGGGCTCAGCGAGGTCAGGCTGCCTATCGGTTTCTCGTTCAGATCGCTCTTCACGAACTGGGGCGGCGGAGCCAAGGGGGCGGCCGCTCCGAGCGCTTCCTTCGGCAACCAGCGGAACTCGCCCTCGGGCGGCGTGATCGGGTACCAAATGGAATTATCGTCGCGAATCTTGCCGCCGATCACCTCGACCCACGTGCCGCGCGGCACCTTGACCTGGGCGACGCTCAGCGGCGTGCCCTTCTCGGAACCAACGCGAACTTCAACGTTTTCGGCCATCACGAGAGCATTTTGTTTCCCGGTCCCGTTCGGATCGAACTCGCCCAAGAAACGATGATTGACCCAACTGACCGTTCCCGGAGGCGGAATGATGGCCACCCAGCTACCATCTTCATGATGGACGATGACTTGCTCGCCCTTCTTGAACTTGCCCGTGGCGGGAAATTGCCAGCTTGCGCCGGCGCGCATTTGGATCTCGGGAAGGATAATCGAGGCCGAGTATTTCCCGGGCTGAGCGTGAGTTGCTGCGGGTAAACTCAAAGCCCAGCAGATCATTCCAAGGCATCGTGCGCGGATCATCAGCCACCTCCCCACCATCCCCCGAAAATTCCGATCGAGCCCTCGGCTATACTGCATCAGGGGAAAAGCACAAGAGATGTCGGAGAGGAATACCCGTAGAGTCGGCAAGCGAGGCAGTCCAGCGAAGCCGCGAGGCGAAGTCTTCGAAGCGGAGCGTTCCCCGACAGTCGAAAGGGGTTCTCAATGCTCGTGGCTGGTACATAATCATGAGTACACTGACCAAGGCAGCCGGGTTTGACGACATCGACCTTGCGACACGGCTCGACGGCGTCGCCCAGAACCGGAGCAAGGTCAATCACTGCTATATTCACTTCCGCGAACTGTCGACGGAAGTACTCCGGCATGTCAGGGATGACCGGATCGTGGCGATTATCGAAATCGTCTCGCGGGGCAACAAAAGCGGCAAGCATGCCTTTCGCAAGTTTCTGGATAAAGCCGTCGGGTCGCTCTATCGCGAGATCCATCTGCTCATCGTGGATCTTCAGCCGCCGACGCCGCGCGATCCAGATGGCATTCACGCGGCCATCTGGTCGGAAATCGAGCCGGATGACGAGTCGCCGCCGCCGAAGAAACCGTTGACTCTTGTCTCCTATTTAGCTAATCAAGCGATCACGGCCTATGTCGAACCAATCAGCGTCAACGACACGCTCCCCGACATGCCGCTCTTTCTCGAACCGGAACGATATGTGAATCTGCCGTTGGAAGTAACGTACGGGGCAACATGGAAGATCATGCCGCCGCATGTCAAAAGGTTGGTGGAAAGTTAGAATTGCGATTCGAAGCTAAAGCCCCGGGAAGATCTCGCGGCAGGCACAGGTAAAGCCGGTGATAACCTGTTCGCCTTCGAGAACATCGTCCTCGTTCAACAACGTGACGCTGCCGTCGGCGCGATAGATCGCCACGGTTCGTTGTTCGGGATTCACGATCCAAACGAGCTGAACTCCGACGCGAAGGTACAAGCGGATTTTGGCGTCGACGTTATAGGCCAGGTCGTTCGGCGAGAGGACTTCCACCGCCAGGTCGGGAGCGATGGAGAAATACGCGTCCGCCATCCAATCAGCCGTGAGCCGTTCGTTGCGGATGAATGAGACATCGGGCTTGAGGTATTGCTCAGGCTCGTTCGATAAGCAACGGTATTCCGTTCCGCAAGCGAAGACTAGTCCCGAGGATGTTGCATCACAACAATTCGAAAGACGCGTCACGACTTTTCCGGCAACGAGTGCGGACAAATGACTGGTGTAGATTTCGACTCGTCGCCTGACGAACTCGAATTGATCGTCTGGCAGGGCGACAAACTCTTCTCTGACGTAACTCGGCCGAGCGGGCAACGCGATCATTTTGCCATCTCCGATGAATCAATGGGTTCGAATATTCTACTTCTGGAAACTTCCCGATTCAACGAACCTTTTCTCTCGTGCTTTCGCCACGGCTGCACTTTCCCTACCATGAACCTCGCCTATCTCACTCGTGTCCGTGTCGAGGGCGCGCCCGTTGTAGGGGCGTGCATCCAGACCGGACTTTCAGAAGGATTCTCTTCACATGCTCACTCTCAAACTCCCCGATGGTTCGACCCGTCCCGCGGCGCCTGGCAGCCGGCCCCGCGAGGTGGCCGAGTCGATCGGCAAGCGCCTCGCGCAGGCGGCCATCGCGGCCAAGGTCAATGGCGACGTCGTCGATCTCGATCGGGAATTCCCGACCGAGCCCGCGGAATTGTCGTTCCAGATCCTCACCGATCGCGACCCCGAGTCGCTCGAAGTCCTGCGCCACAGCACCGCCCACATTATGGCCCGCGCCGTCATGAGGCTCTTCCCCGGCACCAAGCTGGCCTTCGGCCCGGCCCTGGCCAACGGCTTCTATTACGACATCGACTCGCCCACCCCGATCACCGAGGCCGACTTCCCCAAGATCGAAGCGGAGATGAAAAAGATCATCACCGCGGCCGAGCCGTTCGAACGTTTCGAGCGCCTCGTTCCCGAAGGCCGCTCGCTTTGCGCCGATCTCAAGCAGGATTACAAAGTCGAGCACATCGATGAGGAACTGAAGAAGTACTCGTCCCTCAGCTTCTATCGGCAGGGCGAGTTTATCGACCTGTGCCGGGGGCCGCACATCCCCCACGCAGGCAAGGTCGGGGCGTTCAAGGTCCTGAATATCGCCGGCGCCTACTGGAAGAACGATTCCACTCGCAAGCAACTTCAGCGCCTCTACGCCACCGCCTTCTTCAGCGAGAAGGACCTGAAGGCTTACCTGGAACAACTCGAAGAAGCGAAGAAACGCGATCACCGCACCCTTGGCAAACAACTGCGGCTGTTCACCATCAGCCAACAGGCAGGCCAGGGGCTCATCCTCTGGATGCCGAAAGGCGCGATGGTCCGTAGCCTGCTCGAGAACTTCATCAAGGATGAACTGATCAAGCGTGGCTATTCGCCGGTCTACACCCCGCACATCGGCCGTCTCGATCTCTATCGCACCTCGGGGCATTTCCCCTACTACCGCGACTCGCAGTATCCGCCGCTGTTCATGAACCCGATGGGCCACACCATCGACACCTGGTTTACCCTGCTCGAAAAGAAGCAGTTGACCGAAGCGAACGAGAAGGCGTACCTGGACCTGCTCGACTCGGTCGTCAAAGGGCACACCGCTTACGGCGAAGATCCGCAGTATTCCTGGGGTCAGATCGCACTCGATCTTCGTGTCCTCTGGGTCGCCTATCGGAACGCCCAGAACCATGACGAGAAGCTCGCTGAGTTAAGAAACTGGCTGCATGGGCAGGAAGGTTACCTGTTGAAGCCGATGAACTGCCCGCATCACATTCAGATCTTCAAGGCTCTGCCGCGCAGTTACCGCGACCTGCCGGTGCGTCTGGCCGAGTTCGGCACCGTCTACCGATTTGAGCAATCAGGCGAGCTTGGCGGCATGACCCGCGTCCGCGGTTTCACCCAGGACGACGCGCATCTCTTCATGACCCCCGATCAGGTCGAGAGCGAACTGATTGCCAATCTCGAACTGGTAACCTTCGTTCTGAAGACGCTCAACCTGAACGATTACCGGGTCCGCGTCAGCGTGCGGGAGCCGAACAGCAGCAAGTACGTTGGCGCGGCGGACCTCTGGGAAAAAGCCGAGAAGACATTACTCGAAGTGGTTCAGAAACTCGACATGAACTACTCGATCGGCGTCGG
>Ga0105047_10002732_pt1 | contig 31283 bp, 27 predicted proteins | sample MAT04_FD_78384 | JGI IMG/M metagenome (GOLD analysis project Ga0105047, IMG submission 78384) | Freshwater microbial communities from Lake Fryxell liftoff mats and glacier meltwater in Antarctica - MAT-04 (megahit assembly) | ecosystem: Environmental > Aquatic > Freshwater > Ice > Liftoff... | reverse complement strand
TCGGCGACCAAGGTGAGCACCTCGATCTCGCGCCGCGTGAGGCCGTGCGGGTTCGGCCACGGCCGGTCGGTGACGACGGCCGGCATGGGTGCGTCGTGGACAGACCCTCCCGACGGTACCGCCGACGGGGCCGCCGCCTGCTGGGCTTCGTGCAGTTGACGGCCAACGATGCCCACGAGGTTGGACAGGCACAGCGTGGCGGCGACCACCGCAGCGGCAGTCACCGATCCTGTCCACCAACCGAACGACGCCACCGCGACGACGATGAACGGGGCGGTGAGGCGGACGGGTAGGCCGCGCCCGGCCACCACCAGCGCCGCCGCGCACGCCACGAGGGCAACGGCTTGGGCGAAGGAGAACGAGAGGTCCACGTGACCAGTCTGGACGCGACGACCGGGTCGGGGGGTTTCCTTCGGCAGAACTGGAACGTGTTCCAGTTTGGGGCGCTAGGGTCCCCCTTTGTCCGGGGGCCACGGGGCGCTCGGCAGGACCTTCTGGGGGGCCACGCATCATGCGAGCTGCAGTGCTGCGCAACACCGGTGACAAGACGCTTGACGTGTCGGACGACATCGAGCTCGACGACCTCGGTCCGACCGACGTCCGCGTCCAGATCAAGGCCACCGGCGTCTGTCACTCCGACCTCCACGGCATGAACGGTGACCTGCCCCAGCCGGCCCCGGCCGTGCTCGGGCACGAGGGCGCCGGCATCGTGGCCGAGGTCGGAACGCTGGTCACGTCGGTCTCCGTGGGTGATCACGTGATCGTGGCCTGGACGCCGCCGTGCGGCCAGTGCGACTACTGCGTCAAGTGGGCCCAGCCCCACCTGTGCATGACCATCCAGTTCTCCATCGCCGTCACGCCCCGCTTCCGCGAGCACGGCGAGCCCATCTACGGCTTCGTCGGCACCGGCACCTTCGCCGAGGAGCTCGTGCTCCCGCAGGAGGCCGTGGTCAAGATCGACGACGACATCCCGTTCGACATCGCCTCGCTCATCGGCTGCGGCGTGACCACCGGCGTGGGCGCGGCGCTCAACACGGCCAAGGTCCAGCCCGGCGACACCGTGGCCGTGTTCGGCTGCGGCGGCGTGGGCATGTCGGTCATCTCCGGCGCCAACGTGGCCGGCGCCTCGGTCATCGTTGCCGTCGACCTCAACGCCGACAAGCTGGAGTCGGCCAAGAAGTTCGGCGCCACCCACGGTTGCTCGCCCGACGGTCTCGACGCCCTCAAGGCCGAGCTCACCGGAGGCCACGGCTTCGACCACTGCATCGAGGCCATCGGCCTGCCGGTGACCATGCGGGCCGCCTACGACCACGCCCGCCGCGGCGGCAACGTCACCATCGTCGGCGTCGGCAACGCCAACCAGATCGTCGAGTTCAACGCCTTCGAGCTGTTCTTCAACGAGAAGACCATCCGCGGCTCGGTCTACGGCTCGGCCGACGTCCGGCGCGAGTTCGACCGCCTGCTGCGCTTGTGGAAGGCGGGCAAGCTCGATCTCGAGTCGATGATCACCAAGCGCTGCGGGCTCGACGGCGTGAACGACGCCATCGAAGCCCTCCGCAAGGGCGAGGCCATCCGCACGGTGATCGAGTTCCCATGACCGAGTTCGTGCAAGCCCTCACCGCACCGCTCGTCATCGAGTACCCCTTCACCCGCACCACCGGTCCGGTGGTCGGTGCCTTCTTCACCGGCCTGCGCGAAGGGTTCTTCGTGGGCATCAAGGGCTCCGACGGTCGGGTCATCGTGCCGCCCGCCGAGTACGACCCGGTCACCGCCGAGGAGCTCACCGAGATCGTCGAGGTCGGCTCGTCGGGCGAGGTGCTCACCTGGTCGTGGGCCCACGAGACGATCGACGGCAACCCGCTCGACCATCCGTTCGCCTGGGCCCTCATCAAGCTCGACGGCGCCGACACCGGCATGCTCCACGCCGTCGACGCCGGCTCGCCCGACAAGATGTCAACCGGCATGCGCGTGACCGTGCGCTTCGTCGATGAGCCCGTCGGCGACATCCGCGACATCATCTGCTTCGATCCCGAGGGGGTGTCATGACCGAGGTGACCCTGCCCGCCCGCTTCGACGGCCTGGAGATGGTGCGCGGCTTGCGGCTGCCGGCCCGTCTCGAGTTCACCTACACCGCCGGTCAGGCCACGACCCGCTTCCTGACCCACCTGGCCGAGAAGCGCATCGTCGGCCAGCGGTGCCCGTCGTGCCGCAAGGTGTACGTGCCTCCTCGTGGCGCCTGCCCCACGTGCGGTGTGCCCACCACCGACGAGGTCGTGCTCGCCAACACCGGCACGGTCACCTCGTTTTGCATCGTGAACGTGGCCTTCTACGGCGGTTCGATGGAGCTGCCCTACGTGAGCGCGCTGATCCTGCCCGACGGCGCCGACATCCCGCTCATGCACCTCATCCAGGAGATCCCGGCCGCCGACGTCCACATGGGCATGCGTGTCGAGGCCGTCTGGGTCGACGAGGACGCCGATGGCCGCGTGCCGCCGAGCCTCGAGTCGATCCGCCACTTCCGTCCGAACGGCGAACCCGACGCCGACCCGGCCACCTACGCCGACCACGTCTGAGGAACCTGCGAAATGCGTGACATCGCCATCGTGTCCTTTGCCCAGTTCAACTCGCCCATCGAGCGGCAACGCAACGAGGTCGAGATGATCATGCCCGTCGTCGGTGAGGTCCGTGATCGGATCAGCATCACGAAGGACAAGATCGACTTCGTCTGCTCGGGATCGTCTGACTACCTGGCCGGCGTGCCCTTCTCGTTCGTGACCACGCTCGACGCCGTCGGGCCATGGCCGCCCATCTCCGAGTCGCACGTCGACATGGACGGCGCCTTTGCCGTCTACGAGGCGTGGGTCAAGCTGCAGATGGGGAAGATCGATACGGCGCTCATCTACGCCTACGGCAAGTCGTCGCCCGGCGACATCCGCCGCACGGTGACCCGCCAGCTCGATCCGTACTACCTCGGTCCGCTGTGGCCCGACATGCACTCGATCGCCGCGTTGCAGGCCCGTCAGCTGCTCGAGTCCGGGCAGATCACCGAAGCCGACATGGCCGAGGTGGCCGCTCGTAGCCGTGCGGCTGCTGCCGCCAACCCGCACGCCGTGGTCTCGGGCACGGAGTCGGCCGAGGAGCTCCTGGCTGCGCCCAGAACCTACGACCCGCTGCGAGCCCACGACTGTCCGCCGGTCACCGACGGCGTCGCCGCCGTGGTGCTGGCCGCCGGCGACGTGGCCCGCGAGCTGTGCGATCGACCGGCCTGGATCCGGGGCATCGAGCACCGCATCGATCCGCATGCCCTCGGGGTGCGAGACCTCACCCGCTCGCCGTCGGCCGCGGCTGCGGCCAAGGCGGCCGGCGTGGCCGACGGCACGGTCGATGTGGCTGAGCTGCACGCGGCATGGAGCCACGAAGAACTGCTGCTGCGTCGGGAGCTCGGCTTGGGCGACGACGTCGACGTGAACCCGTCGGGCGGCGCCTTGTGTGCCAACACGATGATGGCCACCGGCCTCATCCGCATGGGCGAGGTGGCCGAGCGCATCTGGGCCGGCAACGCCGATCGAGGCGTGGCCCACGCCGCGTCGGGCCCGTGCCTGCAACAGAACCTGGTCTGCGTCTTGGAGGGGGAGTGATGGGAGCAGAACGCGTCGCCATCGTCGGCATCGGTCAGACCCACCACACCGCCACCCGTGGCGACGTGTCCATCGCCGGCCTCGTGCGTGAGGCCGCGCAGCGCGCCCTCGACGACGCGGCCATGACGTGGTCGGACATCGACGCCGTGGTCATCGGCAAGGCCCCCGACTTCTTCGAGGGACTGATGATGCCCGAGCTGTACCTGGCCGATGCGCTTGGGGCGGTGGGCAAGCCCATGTTCCGGGTGCACACGGCCGGCAGCGTCGGCGGGTCGACGGCCATCGTGGCCAGCGACCTGGTGGCCTCGGGCGTCCACAAGCGGGTGTTGACGGTGGCCTTCGAGAAGCAGTCCGAGAGCGAGGCCATGTGGGCGTTGTCCACGCCGTTCCCGTTCTCGCCTCCCATGCATGCCGGTGCTGGCGGCTACTTCGCTCCCCACATCCGGGCCTACATGGCTCGCTCGGGTGCGCCCGATCACATCGGGATCATGGTGGCGCTCAAGGACCGCCTCAACGCCTTGAAGAACCCGTATGCCCATCTGCACGAGCCCGACATCACGTTCGACTCCGTGAAGGACTCGTTCATGCTGTGGGACCCGATCCGCTACTCCGAGACGTGCCCGTCGTCCGACGGCGCCTGCGCGCTGGTCATGGTGGACGAGTCGCTCGGCGACGACGCTGCTGCCGCCGGTCGCAACCCGGCATGGCTGCACGGGACGGCGCTTCGCAGCGAGCCGACGCTGGCCGCCGGACGTGATCAGGTCAGCCCGTGGGCCGGTCGCGAGTGCGCGGCGGACGTGTTCGCCCAGGCCGGGATCACCGACCCCCGCAAGCAGGTCGACGTGGTCGAGATGTACGTGCCGTTCTCGTGGTTCGAGCCGATGTGGCTCGAGAACCTCGGCTTCTGCGGCCAGGGCGAGGGCTGGAAACTCGTCGACACCGGCGTCACCGAGATGACTGGCGACCTGCCCGTCAACTGCTCGGGCGGCGTGCTGTCGTCGAACCCGATCGGCGCCTCGGGCATGCTCCGCTTCGCCGAAGCCGCGCTCCAGGTGCGGGGCCAGGCCGGTGAGCACCAGATCGACGGTGCCCGCACCGCTCTCGGCCACGCCTATGGCGGCGGCTCGCAGTTCTTCGCGATGTGGGTTGTCGGCTCCGCCAAGCCCTGAGACGCGCGGCGTCCACATCACGGCGCGCTGGGAAGGTACGTTGAGCGCATGAGCGAAACATCGCAGGGTGACGGTTGGTGGGTGGCGTCGGACGGCAAGTGGTATCCGCCCGAGCAGGCCGCGAGTGACGCCCCGTCGCCGATCGAGTCCGCACCTCCGACCGAGCCCATTCCGGCCGTCGGCGGGTTCACGGCGGCCTCGTCCACGCCGTTCGCTGCCGTCGGTGGTGGCCAGCCGCCCTACATCCCGACGGGCCCTCAAGGCACGACACCACCCCCGGAGAAGGGCGGAGGGTCGAAGACCGCCCTCGTGGCCATCGTCTGCCTGCTGGTGGGTGCCCTGCTCGGCGGCGGCGTCGCCTACGCGACCACGTCGGGAACCGACGAAGCCGAGCCCGGCGCCGAGTGGAACGAGTTCTGCGATCAGGCAGCCGCTCTCGAGGCCCTCCCCGAAGGCGAGAGCGTGTTGTCTGACGAGGAGGGCATCGCCACCCTCCAGGAGCTCATCGACGCGGCGCCCGAGCGCTATCAGGACGCCTTCCAGCCCCTCGTCGATCTCGCCGCCAGCGACGGCAGCGAGATACCCGACACGGATGCCTTCGGCGACGTGTTCCTCATCGCCGGGCTGATGGGCGGCGTCCTCGAGGTCGAGTGCGGGCTGGCCACCGAGGACGTCGATCTCGGGATGGGCTCGACCGACCTGTCGTCGGACGACGTGTTCGGCTCGGACGATCTGCCGAGCGACGACACGACCGATACGACCGACGACTCATCCGACGACACGAGCACCACCGACATCACCGAGGACCCGTTCGCCGACGACCTCGACGATCCGATGTCGATCGATTCGATCCAGGCCGCCCTCGAGGAGCGCTTCCCCGGTGCGAGCTGGCTCGAGCAGATCTCGTCGTGGTTGGTATCCAACGGGCAGGACGTGACCGTGGCCCCGTTCGAGCCCTGGCTGGCCGAGACCGATCCCATGGAGGCGTGTGAAGGCGTTTCGGCCTACGTGCTCGAGCTCGAGCCAGAAGCGATCATCACGGTGAACGACGACGCCGAGACGCCGCTCGTCGAGCTGACGCCTGCGTCGGGAACCTGCCAGGCTGTCGGCTGATCGGTGACTCGGGGTGCGCCGTCCCTCTAGAGTGGCCGCAGTGCAGGGCGACATGGCGAGTGAGCGGTGATCGGCGGTCGCTTCCCGGGGGTCCTCGCGGACGCGGCGCGCGGCGACGCGGTGGCCATCGAGGCGCTCTACCGGGACACCGTGCCGATCGTTCGCGGGTACCTCGCCGCCCAGGGCGCTCCCGAGGTCGATGACGTCGTGTCCGACGTGTACGTCTCGATGATGGGGTCGATCCATCGGTTCGAGGGCGACGAGCACTCCTTCCGGTCGTGGCTGCTGACGATCGCACATCGCCGGCTGACGGACGCCTTTCGCAAGCTCGGTCGTCGCAAGGAGGACGCGTGGTCGTTCGGGGTCGGACCGGGCGAGGTCGACGTGATCGACATCACGGACATCGAGAGCGTCGCCCTGACGCGGCTTCGCACCTCAGGCGTCATGCGCGCCATCGACGGCTTGACCGAGGACCAGCGTGCCGTCCTCCTCCTGCGCGTCGTGGCCGATCTCACGATCCGGGACATCGCAGACGTGGTAGGAAAGCCGGAGACTGCAGTGAAGGCCCTGCTGCGGCGTGCGCTCGCTTCGCTCGATCGGGCGATGTCGATCGAGGGAGGTGACGATGAGCTATCCGAACCATGAGTCGTTGGAGAGCGAGGTGGGTCTCGACCTGTCTGCGCCGCTGCGGTCCGGGCTGGCCGACGTGGCCGACGCCGCTCGACAGCCGCCGGAGGAGACGGTCGTGGCCGCGCACCTGGCGGCCATGCTCGCCGCCGCCAACGAAACGTCCGAGCCAGTGGTGGTGGTTGGCCACCGATCCCGGCGGCGCGGCCTCGTCGTGGGCATCGCCGCCGTGACGGGCATCGTCCTCCTTGCCGGGCTCTCGGGGGCGGGCGCACTGCCGGCACCGGTGCAAGACGCAGTCGCCGACGTGCTCGAGGTCGTCGGCATCGATCTGCCATCCTCGGACGCGTCGACGGACCCTGACTCGACGACGACACCCGCCAGCTTGCCGCCCCTGTCGCCGGGGCCGGCGAACATCGCCCCCGGCGAAGCCGGTGCTTCGACGAGGGCGCCGGGCAACAGTGGTGGAGCGCCTGGTCAGGTGGGTGTGCCGGGCAACAGTGGTGGAGCGCCTGGTCAGGTGGGTGCGCCGGGGAACAGTGGTGGAGCGCCTGGTCAGGTGGGTGCGCCGGGGAACAGCGCGGCAGCGCCTGGTCAGGTGGGCAAGCCGGGGAACAGCGCGGCAGCACCTGGTCAGGAGGGCGCGCCGACGACTGTCGCCCCCGGGGCGAGTGGCCGTGCCCCCGTGCGTGCCGAAAAGGTCAGCCCGAACCAGGCCGCCAAGACGAGCACCACCTCGTCGGCGGCTCGCCCTGCCCGGGCTGCAGCGGGAGCGGTACCGCCTCGGGGCTGACCGAAGGCCCCCCCGATTGCACGTGGGGGTATCGAACCCGTGGTCGTCAGCGATGACCACGGTGATGGAACGTTTGACGATCGCCGATGGCATCGAGGTACCGAGGGCATTGGCTGTGCACCTCGAGGACGTCCGCGACGCCCATCGGCGGGTCCCAGACGAAGCGGTCGTCGCCGCGCACCTGTTGGCGATGTCTGCGGCGGCAGTTTCGCCGCCATCGGCCCGGGGGTGGGGTAGGCGGACGGCCGTCGTGCTCCTGGGCGTCTCCCTCGTGGGGGTCGGCACCGTGGGCGCGGCGACCGCGGGCGTCCTGCCCGACCCGGTCCGCCACGCCATCTCCACGATCGTTGCGCCGTTGGGGATCGACACGGCCGAGGATCCCGCATCGCCGTCGCCGGCTGCGCGGGAGGCACAGGACACCGGGCAGGACGAGCCGACGGGAGGTAGCTCCGGCGAACCGGACCGGACCGATCCCCCTGGATCCGGTGTTGGAGCCCCCGATGACCTCGTCCTGCCCGGTAAAGACGAAGGCGTGCCGATTCCCGAGGCGGCCCCGCCCGCCCAGGTCGAGTCCGGCGAACCGGAGGCATCAGGCGGTGCCAAGTCGTCGGATGATGCCAAGTCTGCGGGCGGTGCCAGCGCGGCGGCGCCCGGTCAGATCGATCCTGGTGCCGCCAGCGACCTCGCGCCGGGCAAGAGCGCGACGCCGGCGAAGGAGGCGGCACCCGGCCAGGTCGTGGCGCCCGGCAAGAGCAACGCTGCTCCTGGCCAGGCTGGCGGCGCAGCCGGACCGAAGGCGGACCCTGCTGGGTCGGAGAAAGCCAAACCAGACGCCGCAGCGAAGCCGTGAGCGGGCGGCACGGGATTCGTCCGACGAAAACCAAAGTAGTCAACCAGGCAACGATGTGGAGGGTTTTCATGGATCCGGCGGAACGCAGGAGTCGACCAATGAGCTCGGAGGTGCCAGCGGCGCGTCGGATGATGGATGACCGTGGCTCGTCGATGGTGGAGTTCGCTCTGGTGGTGCCGCTCTTCATCCTCCTGCTGTTCGGCATCATCGAGTTCGGGTGGTTGCTGGCCCAGCACCTCGACGTTCGGCACGGCGCTCGGGAAGCATCCCGGGTGGCGGCGGTCAACTACTCCAGTTCGACGCCGACGGCCACTGGCGCCACCCAGAGCCAGCAGATCCGCGATGCGGTGTGCAGCCGGATGGACTTCTCCGAACAGGCCACCGTGTCGATGAGCCTCAAAGACGCCGACGGCGCGGCGGCCACGAAGGGCCGGATCGCGGTGGTAACGGTCTCCTCGACGCCCGAGCAGATCACGGGCCTGTTCGGTCCGGTCATCGACACGATCGACCTCGACAGCACGGTGGAGTTCCGGCTGGAGTCCGCGGCCACGTGGAGCAACGGGTGGACAGGGAGCTGCACGTGAGCATCATGCGACGACGCCGGTTCGGTGATGGTGGCGCGCTGCGACGCTCGGCGGACGACCGCGGAGCGCTGCTCGTGGTCGCCGTCCTGATGATGACGCTGCTTGTCGGCTTCTGCGCGTTCGCGGTCGACGTCGGTGCGCTCTACAACACCCGCCGCCAGGCCCAGTCGGCGGCGGATTCGGCTGCGCTCGGCGGCGGTCAGGAGTTGCTCCGCTTCAGCATCTCCACGACTGCTCGTCGACAGCAGGCCTCGGCGTGGGCGAAGGCCCTGTCGTACCAGACCGCCTCGGTGGTCCCGGCCACGCCGGCCGAGTGGAACGCCTGGTTCGCAAGCTGCACCGACGGGAGCCCCCTCGCCATCACCTCGCCCGCCAGCCCGGCGCTCAGCGGCACGGGCAAGCCGGCGTGGCCGGCAGGTGCGGCGTCGTCCTGCATCTCGTTCAGCAGCGACAGTCGCCGCATGCGCGTCGTGCTGCCCAACCAACAGGTCGAGACCACGTTTGCGTCGGTGCTGGGCGTGGACACGATGGACACGACGGCGGGCGCCGAGGTGGCGCTCGGGCCGGGGGGCAACAGCGGCGGCATCCTGCCGTTCGCGGTGTACGTCGGCCAGCAGAACAACACGACGGCCTGCCTGCGCGCCGGTTCCGGGTCGTTCCCGTCGTGGAACTTCTACCCGTACTCGGCCTGCAACACCGGCGGCGGCACCACCGGCAACTACGGCACCCTCGACGTGACCGTGTGGGGTTCGGCGTCGATGGCATCGAGTTGCTCCAATGGTGATCCCGGGCAGAACCGCCTCGCCTACAACATGGCCGAGGGCGTGGATCACCCGCTCGAGACCTGGGAGGGCTCCACGGTCTACGACGATCGAGCGCAGTGTCCGTCGGGAAGCACGCCCAATGCGGTGTGGACCGACACCGGCGTGTCGTCGGGCGTGCTCAACAGCGGCCTGGTCGACGGCGTGACCTACGACGGCACCACCTACGCCGGTCGCTTGCGACGCGGCAACCACCAGACCCGCATCATCCGCACCGGGAAGCTGGCCGACAACTACGGCCTGTGGGGGTACCTCGACCAGAGCCTGCGGTTCGGCACGGACGACATCCCGCTCAACTGCGATCCGCGAACCTTTGCCTCGAGCTACGTGCTGGGCACGAGCCAGCCCCTCTATCCGGCGTTCCCGGCGTGGGCCAGCCCGCAGTACTACTACAACGCCGCCGGCAGCACGGCGGTGGTGCCCGGCAACCGCTCGCGGATGCACATGGAGATGTGCCTGGCCGACTACGCCGCCGGCAAACCTGGTGGCGTGCCCTACACCGGGATCCTCTTCACCGAGGAGATCCTCGAGTCGCCGCGCTTCGCCTGGGTGCCGGTGCTCGACGGCGTCCAGCCGTCGGGTAGCAGCGCGAACCGCAAGATCCTCGATTTCAAGCCGGTGTTCATCGCGGCCATGTACTCGAAGTGCAGCGCCTCCAAGGGATGTTTCGTCATCTGGGAGCCGGGCGAGGTGACGTTCGCCGGCTCGACGCTCGCGGCCAAACGCAACACCGACACCGCGGCGGCGTTCGACTCGGTGTCGGCCATGATGTTCAGCGACGCCATGATCCCGGTGGCGGTGCGGGCGCTGAACCCGAGCTATGGCGGTGGCCTCGGCGAGGTCGAACTGGTCAAGTGATCGCCGGTCTGGTCCCTCGTCGCTGATCGCCCACCTTCTCGGCGGGGGTCAGCGGTCGAGGCGGAGCACGGTGCGGGCGTTGTCGCGCAGGAACTTGGGCCACACGTCGTCGTGCAGCGGCACGCCGGGCAGGTCCTCGAAGATGCGGTCGTAGGTGAGCCCGGCGGGGAAGTAGCCGGCGTAGAGCACCTTGTCGGCGCCGCGCGAGTTGGCGTAGGCGAGGATCGACTTCGGGTAGTGCCGCGGGGCGAAGGCCGAGGTGGAGTAGTAAAGGTTCGGCCACTTGAGCATGAGCTTCACGGCCAAGTCGGTCCACGGCTCGGCGCCGTGGCGCATGACGAACGTGAGCTCGGGGAAGAACCAGCACACCTCGTCGATGAGCTCGACCTTCTGGGGGGCCATCGGCACCCGCGGCCCGGGCACGCCCGCGCACACGAAGATGGGGATGTCGAGCTCCACGCACTTGGCGTAGAGGGGGTAATAGCGCTTGTCGTTGATCGGCACCTGCACGCCCGCGGGGAAGGCGGTTGCGGCGATGGCGCCGAGCTCGGTGACGGCGTGCTCGAGGGCACGTACGCCGTCCATGCCTTGCGTCGGGTCGACGGCGAACGAGCCGAGGAATCGGTCGGGGTGGTCGCGCAGGGCCCGGATGGGGTCAGGTCGGTCGGCGGCCACCCCCACGAGGGCCTGGGCGATGCCGAAGCGGTCGAGGTTGTCGAGTACGACGGCAACCGGGTCGACGTTGTCCTCGAGGTCGGGCGGGACCTCCTTGAACATGTATTGCGCGGGGAAGGAGAACTCCTCGAGGCTCTCCTTGTCGCGCAGGTGCGGGGCCAGGAACTTGTAGACCTCTCGTCGGTCCCGCTTGGGGAACCCGACCATGGTGTCGATGATGCCGATGCCCTCGGGGAGTCCCATGGTCCAATACTAGAACACGTTCTCGTTCTACGAGGCCTGGGTGGCGACGGCGCGGGCCGACAGTCCGACCTTGCGCCGGGCCTCCCGCAGCACGTGGGCGTCGAGGCCGTTGGTCAGGTAGGCGAAGGAGATGCCCGAGTCGGGAAAGTCGTTGAGGACCTCGCCCGTCCCGGCGCGCAGCACCGCTGGGTCCCAGCGCTCGCCGTCGTTGGCCAGCAGCGCCTGGTAGTAGATGGCCAGGTCGGCCGCCCGTCCCACGCCACCACCTCCCGGCGCGCTCGAGGCCAACACGTCGGGATGGTCGAAGGCGAGCAGGGCATCCGGGGGTCACCTCGCTGATGAGGTCGGCGGCCGTCACGGGCAGGCCGAGCGCTTCGGACAGCTCGGCGTCTGAGGGGAGCTCGCCCACGCCGACCAGGTGGGCGATGCCGTCCTGGTGGTCGTGGGGGACACCGAGGGAGACGGTGGACAGCCGGAGGGGCTCGACCAGCCACGGCGCGGTCGCCGGCTCGTCTCGGATCGAGCGGCGCGTGGGGGAACCCGCTGGTGTGGGTCGGGAGCTGCTCCACCGTCACGGCGTGGAGCGGTCCGTGGGCGAAGACGTCGAGCACGTCGCCGATGACCGTGTCTCGGGCCAGAGCCAGCTGGCACGAGGGGAGCAGCCCGGCGTCCACCTCGCGGTGGGCGCGCTCGACGAGATCGCGGATCCGTTGCGGGTCGAGGCCGACCTCGGTCGGGTCGGTCAGGTGCTCGTGCGTGGGCCCTCCGACTCGGTGGTGGTCGGGGTGGAGTCGAGCGTGCTCGAGTGCCCCGGAGGCCAGAACGGCCGGTGGTACCGTGCCACACGCCACACGTGGGCTGCCGACCCGTCGGGGGATCGCCCGGGCCATGTGCGAAGGGAACGATCTCGTGAAGACGAAGCGTGCGGTGCTCGTGGTTGCGTTGGCCTCAGTGTTGCTCCTGGCCAGCTGCAGCACGGACGAGGCTGCCGACGGGACGCCGTCCGCGACCGCGGCCCCCGCCGTCGTGGTGAACCTGAACCAGATGCAGGTCATCGGCAGCCACAACAGCTACCACGTCGAGCAGCCAGCGGACGTCCTCGCCGGCTACGCGTCTGCGGTGCCCTCGGCCGTGGAGCTTTCCTACGGCCACGAACCCTTGGCTGAGCAGTTCTCGAACCAGGGCGTGCGCCAGATCGAGCTCGACATTTACGCCGACCCGAATGGTGATCTCTGGCGACCGATCGGAACCACCGGCTACAAGGTCCTGCACATCGAGCAGATCGACGAGCTGTCGACGTGCGAGGTCTTCGTGGCCTGCCTGGAACAGGTGAAAGCCTGGTCTGACGCGAATCCCACGCACCTGCCCATCGCCATCCTCGTCGAGGTCAAGGACACGGTCGACTTCCCTGTACCGCCGGACCCGCTGCCCGTCGGCAGCGCCGAGCTGATGGCCCTCGACGACGAGATCCGATCGGTGTTCGCTCCCGATGACCTGATCACGCCCGACGACGTGCGCGGTGAGCGGGCCACGCTCGAACAGGCGGTACTGACCGACGGGTGGCCGTCGTTGGTCGACATCCAGGGGCGGGTGATGTTCCTGCTCGACAACAAGCGCGACGAGTACGTGGCCAACGATCCGACGCTCGCCGGACGGGTCATCTTCCCACCGTCGGAGCCGGGCCTGCCCGACGCCGCCTTCATCAAGCGCAACGATCCCGAGGGCGAGAACCTGGCCCAGATCCAGGAACTCGTGCGCGCCGGCTACGTGGTGCGCACGAGGGCCGACGGTCCCGTGCTCACCCCGCGCGACGAAGGCACGGCCCAGCTCGAGGCGGCCCTGGCCAGCGGTGCGCAGTGGGTCAGCACCGACTACCCCGTGCCCGGCCTGGCCAGCCGCTGGGGCGACGGCACCTACGTGGCTGCGATCCCCGGTGGCATGCCGGCGCGGTGCAACCCGATCAACGCGCCCGAGGGCTGCACCGAGGCCGTGCTGGCGCAGCTGGGCACGTGACCCAGACGATGGTGGCCGATCGACCCCGGTCGTCCAGCGGCGCTCCCACCGTGGCGTGGGACCTGTCGAAGGTCCTGCTCGTGGCCGCAGCTGCCGCGCTTCTGGTGGCGGTGTGGTTCTCCTTCCGTCCGGTCGAGAACCCGGGGGTGCAGGCGTGCGGCGGATCGCTGCGGTACATCGTGGCCAACACGCAGGATGTGGTGGTGCCCGTCGGCGTCGCGGGCGCGCCGCCGGACGCGCCGCGGCTCCGGGCTCAGCCGCCCTGCTCGGAGCTCGTCCTCACCGAACTCACGCGCGCTGGGCTGTTCGCCTCGGTCGGCATTGCGCTCGGACTCCTCGGAGCCGTCTTCGGCCTGCTCGACGATCGGGTGGCGTATCGTCGTGCGCCCCGGTTCGAGTCGCTGGTGCGTGCCCGTCCGGCCGATGCGCCCCAGCGCGTCTTCGATCCCGAGCCCACCACGGTGGAGGACCTCGCCGGCTGGCTCCCGCCCGTCGAGCCCGTGGTCCTGACCCTGCTGGCCGTGGCCGCGCTCTCGTCGGCCGTGGGAGCGGCGCTGCTCGTCGGCTTCGACGCGCTGGTGGCCGCGGTGGTCGGTCTCGGCCTCGGGCACCTGGCGCTCGTGGCCGGGCTGGCGCTGGCGGCGCGGGTGGTGGCCGGCGTGGGGCGCCGGTACGGGCTCGCTCGATCTGGTTCCGACGACCCGGTCGGAGCCACCGGGGCGGGCGCGTGGGTGCGCGTGGCGACCGCCGCCGACTGGGCCGGCCACGTGCGTCCCGAGGTCACCGTCGCGGGGATCGACGTGCACGCGTTGACCACGCGCGGCCTCGAACCCGATGATGCCGCATCGCGGGCACGGGCCTTCGTGACGGCAGCTCTGGTCGTGCACGTGGCGACCCTCGGGGCGCTCCTGGTCATGGGCGCGCCGGTCGTACCCGAGCCCGACAGCCGCAACTACCTCTTGTTGTTCGGAGCCGTCGCTGTGCTGGGTCTCCTCGGGATGGCCCGGTTGCCGCGGCGGGCGCGGGCCGTCCCCTTGCTACCCGGTGTCGACGGGGTGCGGGCCTTTGTCGGTGCGCCTACGGCGGCCGCGGTCGCCGTCGTGACCGGGGGGGCCTTGGTGGCCGTGGAGGTCGCGGCCGTGTGGGTGGCCGTGCAGGGTGCAGGTTCGGACCTTTCGTTGTCGGCGGTGGCGCTGGCCTGGCTCCTGGCCGTGACGGTGGGGATGGCGTCGCCGTTCCCGTCGGGCTCGTTGCTGACCGAGGCCACCTTGGCGTTGCTGCTGTGGCGGTGGGGCTTGACCGCCCCGGATGCGGTGGCCGTGGCCCTCGTGGTGCGCGTGTTGGGGTTCTGGATACCCATGGTGGTGGGCCGCTCGCAAACGAAAGTGCTGGACCACGAGACACGAGGACGCGCGTCATGACCGAACGACCCGGCCGCCGACCGGAGTCGGAACGGCTCCAGCAACAGATGGCCCTCGAGGTCGAGCGATTCACGGCGCGCCATCCCCGATCGCGCCAGCTACACGACGACGCCTCCCGATCACTGCTCGGTGGTGTCCCCATGAACTGGATGGGACGGTGGCCGGGACCCTGGCCGGTGTTCGCGGCGTCGGCCAACGGCGCCGAGGTGATCGACGTGGACGGCAACCACTTCGACGACTTCTGCTTGGGCGACACGGGAGCGATGAGCGGACACTCGCCGGCCCCGACCGTGGCCGCCATCACGGCGCGGGCGGCATCGGGCATCACCACCATGCTCCCCAACGAGGACGGGGCGTGGGTGGGCGCCGAACTGGCCCGCCGGTTCGGTCTCCCGCTCTGGCAGGTGGCCATGACGGCCACCGATGCCAACCGGTTCGCTCTGCGCATCGCCCGAGCCGTGACCGGGCGGCCGAAGGTGCTGGTGTTCAACTGGTGCTACCACGGCACCGTCGACGAGACGTTCGCCGTGCTGGCCGACGACGGGTCGGTCGTGCCTCGACCTGGGAGCCTCGGTCCTCAGGTCGACGTGGCGCTGACCACCAAGGTCGTGGAGCAGAACGATCTCGCGGCGCTGGAGCGGGCCTTGGCCCCTGGCGATGTGGCCTGCGTGCTGGCCGAGCCGGCGCTCACGAACATCGGCATCGTCCTGCCCGACCCGGGCTTCCACGAGGGCCTGCGGTCGCTGACGCGCGACGCCGGCACGCTCCTCGTGATCGACGAGACGCACACGCTGTGCGCCGGCCCCGGTGGCTACACCGCTGTGCACGGGCTCGAACCCGATCTGCTCACGGTAGGCAAGCCGCTGGCCGGCGGCGTCCCGGCGGGCGCCTACGGGATGACCGAGGCAGTGGCCCGAGCAGTCCGCCAGCCTTTGTCCTTTTCGTCTGATGCCGACGTCAGCGGCATCGGGGGCACGCTCACCGGCAACGCCCTCACGTTGGCGGCCATGCGGGCGACACTGGGCGAGGTGCTCACCGACGAGGCCTACGGGCGGATGATCCCGTTGGCCGAGCGATGGGCTGCCGGCGTCGCCGGCGTGATCGAAGAGCACGGCCTCGGCTGGACGGTCCAGCGCCTCGGCTGTCGAGCCGAGTACTGGTTCTGCCCACCGCCGAGGAACGGCGGCGAGGCGGCGGTGGCGGTGGACCACGAGCTCGACGCCTACATGCACCTGTTCGCGCTCAACCGCGGGATCCTGCTGACCCCGTTCCACAACATGGCGCTCATGTCGCCGGCCACCACGGCCGAGCAGGTCGACCGCCACACGTCGGTTTTCGCCGAGGCCGTCGCCACCCTCTTCTGACCGATCCCCCGATCGCCCCGATAGGCCCCCGTTCTGGTGCGGACGGATAGGCGTGATGACCATCCGTCCGCACCAGAACCAGGGTGGGGGTTGCGGCGTCAGGCGGGGCGGTGCTTGCGGCTGGCCGTGGCCTCGGGGGCGATGTACACGGGCTGACCGTGGGTGGGGGCCACAGGTGCCCAGACCTGCGGCTCGGAGACGGCGCCCTCGGCGTAGAACTGCGAGTACCACTTGCGGAACTTCATGAACGGCGGATCGGTGTCGGCCAGGGCTGGGCGGGTCACGTGGGCCTTGTTCTCCCAGATGGGCCGATCCTCCTCGAACTGCTTGCAGACCTCTTTCACGAAGGCCCGACCGACGTTGGACGTCGTCTCGCCGTCGCCGAGGCTGCGCGTCTTGAAGCTGAAGCGGACCTCGGTGCGGTTGGCGTCGATGGGGATGGCTGCGCCGACCAGGAAGGTGTCGACGATTCCGGAGAACCGCGTGATGCCCATGCCCGGGCCGTGGTTGTCCACGTCGATGCGCCCGTCGACCACGCCGCGGGGCGTGGGGAAGCGCTGGATGGAGCGCATGCTGGCCACGACCCCATCGGCCTCGTAGGACTGGATCTCGGGCACGATCTCGGTGTTGTGGACGTAGCGGAAGTGCGGGCCGTCGACGGAGTTCTCACTCATCTCCTGGGCGGCGGTGGCCACGGTGAAGTGCTTGTTCGTCCACTCGCTGAAGTCGGGGTCGCGGAACTCGGGCTGCTCCTCGACCTCCCACAGGGGCTCGGCGTCGTGCGGGTGGTACCAGAACATGATGAGGTGGTCGCCGAGCTCGCGCACGGGGTACGGCCGGATGCGGGCCTTGGCGTTGGTGCGCGTCCCGTAGGGGATGTTCGTGTTGGCGCCGTCGATGCCGAACTCCCAGCCGTGGAACGGGCAGACGAGGTTGCAACCGTCGACGCGGCCGCCGTGGCCGAGGTGGGCACCCAGGTGCGGGCAGAAGGCGTCGTTGACGTGGGCGGCGCCGTCGGCGTCGCGCCACAGCACGAGGTGCCGTCCGACGTAGTAGCGGGGGAGCACCTCGCCGGGGGCGACCTCGTCGGACCAGGCGATCTGGAACCAGCCCATGGGGATGCCGAACGGGTAGCGGCTCTCGGGTGCACCTTCGCCGATGGCGAGCGGCGCCGCGCCCGTGGCACCTGATGGCGTGAGCGTTTCGGACATGGGCCCTCCCTAGAGTGGAACGTGTTCCAGTATAGAACACGTTCTAGTTCTGGAGGGAGTGGGCCGCCTGCGTCAGCCGTCGATGCCCAGCAGGCGGGCGGCGTTGTGGCGCAGGAACCGCGGCCAGACGTCGTCGCGCAGCGGCACGGCCGGGAGCTCGCGGAAGATTCGTTCGAGCGACAGGCCCATGGGGAAGTAGCCGGCGTACAGCACCTTCTCGGCACCGCGGCTGTTGGCGTAGTCGATGATCGAGCGCGGGTAGTAGCGCGGCGCGAAGGCCGAGGTGGAGTAGTGCAGTCCCGGCCACTTGAGCATGAGCTTCACGGCCAGCTCGTCCCAGGGCTCGGCGCCGTGGCGCATCACGAACGTGAGGTCGGGGAAGGCCCAGCACACCTCGTCGATCTGCTCGACGTGCTGGGCGAGCATGGGCACGCGGGGGCCGGGCACACCGGCGCACACGAAGATGGGGATGTCGAGCTCGGCGCAGGTGGCGTAGATCGGGAAGGCTCGCGGGTCGTTGATGGCCACTTGCGGATGGCCACCGGCGGGGAACCACTGGGCGGCCCGGGCGTCGTGGTCGGCCACGTCGGCCCGCAGCCGGCGGATGCCATCCATCCCGGCGTTGGGGTCCACCGACGAGCAGGCCACGAACCGGTCGGGGTGGCGGCGCCGGGCCTCGTGGTCCGGGCCCTCGACGCCGATCATGGCCCACTCGATGCCGAAGCGGTCCATCTCGGCCACCACGGCATCGACGGGATCGCCCGGCGGGTCGGGGGGCACCTCGTGGAACAGGTACTGCGCCGGGAAGGTGAACTCGTCGAGGCTCTCGCGATCACGCAGTTGCGGGCGGAGGAACCGATACCAGTCCTCGCGGTTCCCCGACGGGATCCCGAACATGGTGTCGATCGCACCGATGTCGGTGGGGAACGGCATGGCGGGATACTAGAACGCGTTCTCGTTCTCGAGACGCCGAGTCGGGTGGGAGCCGATCAGGCGGCGACGGGGATGGAGGCCGCGTGGGTCGGCTCCACGGCTTCCAGCACACCGGCGCGGGCGTCGAAGGCCCACGCCGCCAGCTCGAGCTCGGCGGCCCGACGCCGGAAGGCGGTGGCCACGAGGTCGTCGGAGAGTCGACCCGTGCCTGTCACGGCGCGAAGGTCGACGGCGCGCTCACGGAGCGAGGCCGCCTTGCGGGTGAGCTGTGGATCGATGGGGGCTGTCGGTTCGTGCTGCACGTGTACCTCGCTGGTAGGTCGCCTCGTGGCGCTCACGGAAGAGAACCGGCTTTGGTCCCGAGTCATTCCTACCCAACTGTGGCGATGGTCACCCACACGATCTGACGCCCGTAGGATTCGCCCGTGACCGCACCGCCATCGCGCCCGCTGTTCTTGCACGAGGTGATCGACATCGTCGGCCACCACGCCGCCGAGTACATGGAGCGCAGCGTGCTCGGCTTCCACGCCGACACCGCCGATCGGGGCCTCGAGCTCTGGGGCACGTGGGAGGTCGTCGGCGGGACGGGGCGCTGGCCGCAGGTCGTCAACGTGTGGGAGCTGGTGGACGGGTGGGAAGGCTGGGAGCGCCTCTGTCGGCGAACCAACCTGGAGCGGCGGACCAACGACGCGCTGGCCGCGTGGTGGGACGAAGCCTTCCAACGTCGCCGCGGGGGCTTCGATCGACTCCTCGGCGCCACCCTTGGCACGCACACCCTGGCGGATCTCGCCGCCGAGCCGGTGGTGGGGACGCTGTTCGTCCACGAGCTCACCACCGTGCGACCTGGTGCTGGTCCTGACTACTTGGCCGCGCTGCACGAGCAGTACTCGCCGTCGGCAGCCGAGCACGGCCACGCGCTGGTCGGCTCGTTCGAGGTGCTGCTCGGCGACACCGAGGTGGTCACGGTGTGGGCCACCACGCTCGAGGACCACGTGCGGCTGCAGCGCGCCGCCGACGCCGCTCGTGGCTACCCGTCCGGGGTCGACCCCGATCCTCGGCTGCTCGCGTGGCGCGCCGCGGCGGAGGCTTACACGGTCACCTGGCGCGAGGAACTCATGGTCCCGTGCCCCGGCACCCCGATGGGCCCGCCGGCCTGAGCGCTCGACGGTCGAGGACGGTTACGGCTCGATCACGGCGAACAGCAGCGAAAACGTGTCGAGCAGGCCCACCAGGCGAGCCAACGGATCGGGGTCGCCGATGGTGACCATCTGACCGTCAGCGTGCAGGCCGTCGATCGAGCTCGCCGCCGTCAGGAGGTCGACCATGGCCGCCCGCGTGGTGGTCACCCGGGTGGCCAGCGGAGGCTCCGCGGGCGGGAGGTGGTGCAGCACGCCGTTGCGCAGCACCACGTCGTGGGACTGGCCCACGTCGGTGAAGGTGAGGGTGAAGGCGATCGGCGCCTCGGCGACCGCCCGGGGGCCGTTCACCCGCACGGCCATGAAGTCGATCAGCATGTCGGTGGTCATGGCCCGCAGCATCTCGGGGCGGTGCAGCGCGAAGTCGATCGTCTGCTGGGGCGCGCCGCGCAGCTCTTTGGCCCCGGTCAGGTAGAAGTCCCGCCACGGGCCGGATTCGGCCTGGTAACCGAGCTGCTCGAGGGCATCGGCCTGCAGGGCGCGGGCGCCGAGGTGGTGCGGGTCGGCAAACACGGCGTGGTTCACCAGCTCGGCCACCCAGCGGTAGTCGCCCTCGGCAAACGCCTGGTGGCCGAGGTCGACGACGGCGTCGATCCCACCCATGGCCGCCACGTAGCGGGTGGCCGACTCGACCGGGGGCAGCGGGTGCAGGTGGGCGGGGTTGGCATCGAACCAGCCGAGGTAGCGTTGGTACACGGCCTTGGCGTTGTGGGACAGCGTGCCGTAGTAGCCACGCAGGGCGAAGTCGTCGTGCAAGCCGGGTGGAGCCTCGAGGGCCTCGGCGATCTCGAGCGGCGTGGCCCCGTGGTTGGCCATCCGCATCGTCTGGTCGTGGATCCAGCGGTAGAGGTCGGCCTGGTTGGCGAGGTAGCCGTTGAGGTCGTCGTGTCCCCACCGGGGCCAGTGGTGGCTGGCGAACACGACGTCGGCCCGCTCGCCGTAGCGGTCGATGGCCTCGATGATGTACTTGGACCAGCTCAGGGCGTCGCGGATCTCGGCGCCCCGCGGCGTGTACACGTTGTGCAGCGTCGCCGAGCAGTTCTCGGCCATGCACAGGGCTCGGTGATCGGGAAACCAGAAGTTCATCTCCGACGGCGCTTCCGTCCCCGGCGTCATCTGGAACTCGATGCGCACGCCGTCGATGACCCGCTGCTCGCCCGTCTCGGTGATGACATCGGTCGGGGCGATCAGGCCCATCGTCCCGGCGGGACTGGCCTTGCCGAGGCCGCAGTCGATGTGGCCGGTCGGGTCGTTGGGGAGCATGCCCCCGTACATGTAGACGGCGCGGCGGGTCATGGCGTTGCCGGCCACGACGTTCTCCTTCACGGCTGCTTCGAGGAAACCGTCGGGAGCCAGCACCGGCACGCGTCCGGCCAAGACGTCGGCCTCGTCGACGACGCCGCGCACGCCGCCGAAGTGGTCGACGTGGCTGTGGGTGTAGAAGACGGCGATCACCGGCCGCGCCCCGAGGTGGTGGTTGGCCAGCGCCAGAGCGGTGGCGGCCGTCTCCTCGGCCGAGAGCGGGTCGATGATGATCCACCCCGTGTCGCCGGCCACCAGCGTCATGTTCGACAGGTCGTAGCCCCGGACCTGGTAGATCCCGGGGCATACCTCGAACAGCCCGTGGATGGCGTTGAGCTGACCCTGGCGCCACAGGCTGGGGTTGGCGGTGGGTGGGGCATCGTCGGCCAGGAAGGCGAAGGCCGGCTGGTTCCACACGGGCCAGCCGTTGGCCCCGAGGGCGATGCCATCGCCGGCGGCGAGGAGTCCCCGTTCGGCGTTGGCTCGATCGGTGGCTTGGTCGAGCGGGAGCGTGGCGGCCACATGGGCGTTGGCCGCGGCGGTGGCGGCCGTGGCCGCCTTGGCCGACTGCGGCGCAGCCTCGGCGTCGTTCGTCTCGGTTGTCATGCTGCCTCCCTGATGCGGTGCGGCACCGTATCGCTGTGGGCCGGTCAGGCCGGGCGGGCGGCGGCGACGTCGAGCAGGCGCGCCGCGAACCCTGCGGCGGGCTCGGGCCGGCTCAACCGGTAGCCCTGGGCGCGGTGGCACCCGAGGCGGAGCAACTCGTCGCTCTGCGCATCGTCCTCCACGCCTTCGGCGGTGAGGGAGAGGCCGAGCGCGCCGGCGAGGTGCACGACAGCCTGGACGATGGCCACGTCGCCGGCGTCGTCGGGCAGGCCGGCCACGAACGCCTGGTCGAGCTTCAGGGCCGTGACCGGGAGCCGCTTCAGGTAGAGCATCGACGAGAAGCCGGTGCCGAAGTCGTCGACGGCCAGGCCAACGCCGACCTCGCGGAGCTGGCGCAACGTGCGGATGGCGCCTTCGGGGTCGTGGAGCAGCGCGCTCTCGGTCAGCTCGAGGCACAGGGCCGTGGCTGGGAGACCGGTGTCGAGCAGGGTGTCGGCCACGAGCTCGACCATGCCCGGCTCCCGCAGCTGGATGGCGGACAGGTTGACGCGGAGCACGAAGTCGCCGTCGGATCCCCGCTGACGCCACGAGGCCGCGTGGGCGCAGGCGGCGCGAAGGATGTGCTCGCCCAGCGCGCTCACGAGGCCGCACTCCTCGGCCAGGGGGATGAACGTGCCCGCCTCCTGGAGCCCGAGGCTCGGGTGCTGCCAGCGAGCCAAGGCTTCGGCGCCGATCAGTGCACCCGTGCGCAGATCCCACTCGCCCTGGAAGTAGGGCTCGACGTCGCCTGACTCGATGGCCGATCGAAGCTCGGACTCCCGGCGCAGGCGCTGGCGGATCTCGCTGCGTTGGCCGTCGTCGGCGGCGACGGCTCGGGCGCCGCCTGCGGCCTTCGCCTCGTACATGGCCACGTCCGCTCGACGGAGCAACTCGACGGCACCGATCGACGGCTCGTCGACGAACGCCACCCCGGCGGACGCGGTCAACGTGAACGGGCGACCGTCGACGTCGAACGGGGCGTCGAGGGCGTGGAGCATGTCCTCGGTGGCGCGCAGGGCCGCACCGGCATCGGGGGTGTCGGTGTGGAGCACCAGGAGCTCGTCGCCGCCGAGGCGCGCCACGGTGGTGCCGGGCATGGTGGCGTCGTCGATGCGTTGGACCACGTCGGCCAGCAGGTTGTCGCCGGCCACGTGGCCCAGTGCGTCGTTCACCAGCTTGAAGCGGTCGAGGTCGATGATGGCCACGGAGAGCCCAGCGCCGTCGACATCGTCCATGGCTGCCAACGCGGTCTGGAGTGACTCGTCGAAGGCGAAGCGGTTCGGTAGTCCGGTGAGCGCGTCGGTGCGTGCCCGGCGTTCGAGGTCGCGCTCGACCTCGTCACGTGCGAAGGCCGCCGCCAGGATTGCTGCCGTCGACCGCAGGGACATCACGTGGGTGGCGTCGAGCACGGCGCCGTCGAGCGCGCTCTCGGCCAGGATCACGCCGGTGCAGGCGTCATCGAGCACGAGCGGCACGGCGAGGAGCGCGGTGATGCCGGCGGCGCGCACGACGTCGGCCTCGTCGTTCGATCCGACGGCGGCGATTCCCGCGCCGCTGAGGTGGACCTCCTCGCAGGACAGGAGTGGTCGGAGGATGGTCGAGTAGCCCAAGGGGAACGATCGCGGCAGGTCGAGTGCCGGTTGGTCGATGACGGCCGACCACACCGCCTGTCGCACGGCACGCTCGCCCCGCATCGTCCACACCGACAGCCGCGTCAGCCACTCGAGCCCCGACAGCTCCTCCAGGGCATCGTCGAGGGCGGTGGCGAACGGCCGGGTGCCCCGGTGCAAGAACAACGAGGCCAGCCGGACGATGCGTGCGTCGGCCGTGTCCCGGGCGCGGAGCTCCTCGAGGTGGTCACGCCCGGCCTCGGCGGCGCGCAGGGTGAGCAGGAACTCGCCGAGCGGCGCCACCACCGGGCCGCTGACGGTGTCGTAGCGAACGTCGATCCAGGTCCCGTTGGCGTGGCGCACGCGGTAGTCGGTGCCGCGTGCCGCACCCGGTCGTCCCTGCCAACGCTCGAGTGACTGGGCCGCTTCGTGGATGTCGTCGGGGTGCATGAAGTCGAGGACGTTGCGTCCGAGGACCGCCGCCCGATCGAGGCCGAGCAGCTGGCGGACGTTGTCGCTGGTCCAGGTGATGGTGCCGTCGGCGGCGATGGCCACGAGGGTGGCGTCGACGTGGTGGAGAAGGGCGTCGAGCAATGCCCGGTCGACGGACGCGGACCCGTCGTGCGTGATCGCTTGCTGGCGGTTGCCTGCCTGTCGATCGTCCACCGCAGCCCCCTCCGCCGCCTGTCCTGAGGTTACCCGGACGGCGACAGAGAGGCGCCGGGGCTCAGTCGTCGTCGGCGTGGGTCACGGGCGGCTCGCCCATCCACAGGCGCAGGGTGTTCTTGAGCTTGATCTGCTGGATGAACACGTCGTGCTCCGGGGCGATGTCGCCCACGGCTTGCGGGGCCTTGAAGTAGAAGGACAACCACCCCTGGACGCCCTTCTGGCCGGCTCGGGCCGCCAAGTCGAGGAACAGCGCCAGATCGAGGACGATCGGGGCGGCGAGGATCGAGTCACGGCAGAGGAAGTCGATCTTGATCTGCATCGGGTAGCCCATCCACCCGAAGATGTCGATGTTGTCCCACCCTTCCTTGTTGTCGCCGCGTGGCGGGTAGTAGTTGATCCGAACCACGTGGTCGATGTTGCCGTAGAGGTCGGGGTAGAGCTCGGGCTGCAAGATGGTGTCGAGCACGCCGAGCTTCGACGTCTCCTTGGTCTTGAAGTTCTCGGGATCGTCGAGGACCTCGCCGTCACGGTTGCCGAGGATGTTGGTCGAGTACCAACCCCGAAGGCCGAGCATCCGAGCCTTGAGGCCGGGGGCGATCATGGTCTTGATCAGGGTCTGGCCCGTCTTGAAGTCCTTGCCGATGATGGGCACGCCCCGCAGGTTGGCGAGCTCGAGCATGCACGGGAGGTCGATCGAGAGGTTCGGGGCGCCGTTGGCCAGCGGGACGCCCGACTGCAGGAGGGCGTAGGTGTAGATCTGGCTCGGGGAGATGTTGGGGTCGTCGGCCCGCAGGCCGTCCTCGAACGCAGCCAGGCTGGCGTGCGCTTCGGAGGGCTCCTGGTAGGCCTCGGTCGAGCCGCACCACACGGCCACGAGCCGGTCGCACTCGTTCTCGGTGCGGAAGCGCTCGATGTCGTCGAGCAGGGCCTGGGCCAGATCCCACTTGCTGGCGGCCGGCTTCACGCGGTGGCCGTCGAGCTTCTTCACCCAGCGTTGGTCGAAGACGGCCTCCATGGCCACGATGCCTTCGAGCTCCGAGGAGATCCCGCCGAGGTCGCGCTCTTCGAGGACACCGCACGTGCGGGCGGCCTCGAGGGCGTTGGGAGAGATCGGGTCCCACGCCCCGAACACCAGGTCGTCGAGGGAGGCCAGCGGGACGAAGTCGCGGATCATCGGGTTTCGCCCCTCGCGTCGGTCGCCCAGGCGGATGTGGGCCATCTGCGTGAGGGAGCCGACCGGGACGGCGAGACCCTGGCGGGCGGCGATCACGCCGGCGATGAAGGTGGAGGCCACGGCGCCCAAGCCAGGGGTTAGCACCCCGAGGCGGCCGGTGGCGGGAGCGATGTCGAGTGCGTTCGTCATGCCGAGAACGCTAAGCGATCTCGCATGCTTGCCCTAGACTGTGAAGGAAGACTTCACAGTATGACGACAGACGAGGTGCCACGTGCACGGAGCCGGGCCGCGCGCCGCGCTGCCGAACCTGACGGTGCAGCAGCTCGAGTACCTGACGGCCGTGCACGACCACCCGACCTGGGCCCGAGCCGCGGCCAGCGTCGGGGTCAGTCCTTCGGCGTTGTCCCAGGGTGTGGCCGAGCTCGAGCGACGGCTCGGCCTCACCCTCTTCGAGCGCCAGGGCCGCCGTCAGGTGGCGACCGACGACGCCGCCGTGGTGTTGGCCCACGCTCGACGGGTGCTGGCTCAGACGTCGGACCTGGCCCGTTGGGCGGACGAAGTGCGGGACGGCCGGGCCGGTCGCCTGCGCGTGGGCATGATCGATGCCGCCGCCGTGGACCACTTCCCCGAGGTCCTGCGGGCGTTCCGGATCGAGCGCCCGACCGTCGAGCTACGTCTGGCCGTGGCGTCGTCTGGCGATCTCCTCGAGCAGCTCCGGGCCGATCGGCTCGACGTGGTGGTCTGCGTCGACCCGAGCGGCGCCGACGACGATCTGGCCAAGGTGGGCCTCCTCGACGAGCCGCTGGCGGTCTACGCGCCGGATGGTCGTCGGTCGACCGATCCGACCCGGTGGGGGCCGTGGGTTGCCTTCCCGGCGGGCTCGCACACCCGGACGGTGACCGAGGCCGCGCTGCGCCGCCTCGGTGCCGGCATCGACGTGGTGGCCGAGTCGCACCAGCCCGAGGTGCTCCGGGCCATGGTGCGCCTGGGCATGGGGTGGGCCGTCCTACCCGTGACCCAGGCCGAGCGGTCGCCCGACCCGTTGTCCCGTGCCACCGCCCGCCCCATCGCCACCCGCCATCTGGTGGCGGCGACTCGAGTCGATGCCGTGGCCGACCCGCTGGTCGCCGCCCTCGTGAGGGGGCTCCTCGCCAGCTGCCCGCCTCACCGGGTCAGGCGATGACGCCGTCGGCGCGCAGCGTGGCGATGGCGTCGGCATCGAGGCCGAGCACGTCGCGCAACACGTCGTCGGTGTGCTCGCCCTGGGTCGGGGCCCGGCCGGGCACCGGGGCCGAACCGCCGCCGACGACCTTCACGGGGAACGGGAGCTGCTCGGCGCCGAGCGCGTCGGCGCTGAGCCAACCGAGGCGTTCGGCGAACTGCGGATCGTCGCCGAGGGTGTGCGGCGTGTTGACCGGGGCGATGGTGGTGTTGTGGTCGTTGGCGAAGGCGAGCCAGTCGGCCGAGGTGCGCGTGAGGAAGATGTCGCGCAGCTCGGCCTGGAGCTCGCGGTTGTTCCGCGCGTGGTCGGCGTAGGTGGCGCCAGGCCACCGCTCGAACAGGTCGAGACGGTCGATGCCGGCGCAGAAGTTCTTCCAGAACAGCTGCTCGGAGGCCATGAACAGCACGAAGCCGTCGGCCGACTCGTACACCTGGTAGCGCACGCCGCCCTTCATGCCGGCGGTGCCGGGTGCGCGGCGCTCGTAGTTGTCGGAGGCGTTGCCGGTGACCTCGGACTCGGGTCGCTCGTAGGCCTTGTACGACTCGGATCGGTACCAGTCGAAGGCGGCCGCGGCGTCGGACTGGGCCAGCTCGAGGAACGTGCCCTGGCCGGTGGCCCGGGCCTGGACGATGCCGGCGAGGATGCCGACGGCACCGAAGAGCGGACCGGCGTTGATGCCGATCGAGGTGTGCTCGGGGAGCTCCCAGAACCCTTCGGTGTCCATGACCGGTCGAACGATGCCGGCCCACGTGTCGTAGGCCACGCCGTGGCTGGGCAGGTCCTTGTACGGACCCGTCATCCCGTACCCGGAGATGGTGAGGAAGACGAGCTCGGGGTGGTCGGCCCGCAGGTCGTCGTAGCCGAGGCCGAGCTTGGCCAGCGCGCCTGGTCGCATGGCTTCGACCACGGCGTCGGCCTTGGCGGCCAGCGACCGGAAGATGGCCTTGCCGTCGTCGGACTTGAGGTCGAGCACGATCGAGCGCTTGCCGCGGTTCACGTGGAGGTGCATCAGCGACGTGCCCTCGACGATGGGCCACGTCATCTGGCGCACGTAGTCGCCGGACGGCGACTCCACCTTGATCACGGCGGCGCCGAGATCCACCAAGGCATTGGTGACGGCGGCCGGCCCGAGGAGCGACACCTCGAGGATCAACACGCCGTCGAGCGGCAGGGACTGGGTCATGGGACTTCCCGTCAGTCGTGGTCGGACCGGCGCACGTTATCTGACGCTGCGTCAGATTCGCCGGTCGGCGTCGGTTGCCTAGGGTCCGGTCCGTCGCCCGAGGCCTTCGGGCGTTCGGAAGGGGGACGAACCATGACGGATCTCACCGGTCAGGTGGCCGTGGTGACCGGCGGCAACGGCGGCATCGGTCTGGGCATGGCCCGGGCGCTGGCCGAGGCCGGCGCGGACATCGCCATCTGGGCCCGCAACGAGGAGAAGTCGGCGGCCGCGGTCGCGGGCCTGGCCGACACGGGACGCCGGGTGATCGCCGTGCGATGCGACGTGGCCGAGGAAGCGCAGGTCCTCGACGCCATGGCCGACACCCTCGCCGCCTTCGGCAAGGTCGACTCGGTCATCGCCAATGCCGGCATCGGCGGCTTCTCGCCGTTCTGGAAGATGTCGCTCACCGAGTGGCGGCGGGTGATGGCGGTCAACCTCGACGGCGCCTTCCTCACCCTGCGATCGGGTGCGGCCCACCTGGTCGAGCGCGGCGAGGGCGGAGCGCTGATCGCCATCTCGTCGGTCTCGGCCATCCACGGGGCCCCGGCCATGGAGCACTACGCGGCATCGAAGGCCGCGCTGCCGGCCATGATCCGAGGCATGGCCGTGGAGCTCGCCCGCTACCGCATCCGCTGCAACTCGATCCTCCCGGGTTGGACGGAGAGCGAGATGCTGGATCCGACGACGGCCAGCGAGAAGTTCATCGAGAACACGACGAAGCGCACACCGGTGCGGCGCTGGGGCACCCCGGCCGACATCGGTCGGGCGGCGGTGTTCCTGGCCGACCCGGCCAACGCCTTCCACACCGGCGACCAACTCGTCGTCGACGGCGGCTACTCCATCTTCTAACCCCACCCCGCCCGAGCCACAACGACTGAATCGGTGGACGTTGATGCGCACATGCGCGCATCAACGTCCACCGATTCGAGTCATGGGTGGGCGGCGAGGTGGGTGAGGAGCATCGGCGTGACGGCGGCGGCCTGCGTCTCGGGCAGCCAGTGGCTGCCGCCCTCGATCTGCTCGTAGGTGTACGGCGCGTCCACGTAGCGAGCCGTGCCGTCGGCGGCGAGCTGGGTGAACGCCAGGTCGTCGGTGCCGAAGACGAACAGGGTGGGGACGGTGACCGGCCCGAGGGCGGTCGGGGCGGGGAGCGGATTGGCGCGGTACCAGTCGAGCGCAGCCCGGAGGGCGTCGCTGGTGCCGAGGACCTCGGCGTAGCGGGCGAGGTCCTCGTCGGGGATGCCGGCCCGGCCGAAAACCGCCTCGAACGTGGCGGGGCCGTCGGCCAGGAGGGCGTCCTCGTACCCCGGCTGCTTGAACGCCTCTTGATACGCGAACTCCTGGCGCTGCTCACCGCTCGGGTCGTTCCACGCATCGGTGATGGCGTCGAGGTGCGGCGTCGACAATGCGGCCAGCGACGCAAGGCGTTCGGGATGGCGAGCGGCGAGCACCCACGCCACGGCCCCGCCCCAGTCGTGCCCCACGACGTGGAAGGTCCCCGTCACACCGAGGGCGTCGGCCATGCCCACGACGTCCTCCGCCAGGGCGGCCACGGCGTAGTCCTCGACGGCGGTTGGCCGAGCACCGGGAGAGTAGCCCCGCTGGTTCGGGGCGACGGCGTAGTAGCCGGCCTCGGCGAGGGGCGTGAGCATCGCCTCGTAGCCGTCGCCGGACTCGGGGAAGCCGTGCAGGAGCAGCACCAGCCGTCCGTCGGCGGCCGCGGCCGGGTCGCCGGCGGCCAGCGCATCGAACACCAGCGTGCCGAGAGCAGGGTCTTCGATCGTGATCGTGCGCGCGCTGACCTCGACGCCCGCGCTCGGCGGGGTCGCGTCCGTGGTCGCGCCCGGTGATCCCATGAGCGGGTCGATCACCGTGGGGTTCGTGGTGGTGGCCGGCGCCGTCGATCCGCCGTCACTGCCGCAGGCGGCGAGGGGGAGGAGCAGGACGAGACCGATGACGGCGGTTCGTGCCGAGGAAAGGCGCATGCCTCGGTGTCTAGCGCGCATCGCCCGCTCCGGCTCGGCCCGCGACTCCGTCTGAGCGGCGGGCGTGTCCTACGCTCGCGGGCGGTGCCCGAGGGTGCCGAACGAAGGGGACGAGCAGCATGCGACGGATCTCAGAGGTCGGACGTGCCCACCCCGTGGTCGTCGGCGCCCTCGCACTCCTGACGATGTTCGGTGGCATCGCGGTCTGGGTGTACTGGACGCAGGTCCGCGTCGAGCACGTCGAGGTCTCGTTCGCGGTGCCGACCGCCGCACAGCTCACCGCGACCGATCCGTCCCAGACCGTGTACCGCATCGACGCCAGTCGATCCGGCGTCACCTACGAGGTCGACGAGCACGTTGCCGGCGTGGACCAGGTGGCGAAGGGCTCGACCCAAGGCGTTGCCGGTGACATCGTGATCGACTCGGCCGATCCGTCGGCGTCGCAGGTCGGAGAGATCGTCGTCAACGTACAGCAGCTCACCTCGGACCAAGCGTTGCGAGACCAGCGGCTCCAGCACGACTTCCTCGAATCGGCGGTGCACCCGCTCGCCTACTTCCGCACCACCGCCGTCGACGGGCTCCCCGCCGGGGTCGTCGAGGGCACGGCCTACCCCCTCACCCTCGCTGGAGACCTCACCGTCAAGGACATCACCGCGCCCACGACGCTCGACGCCACGGCCACGCTGGCGGGCGATGAGCTCTCGATCCAGGCCACGACCGAGGTCCTGCTCTCGACCTTCGAGGCCGGGCCGATCCGGCTGCTCGGGTTCGTGTCCACCGGCGACGAGGTCCGGCTCACGTTCGACCTCGTGGCCGTCGATGCGGCCAGCCAGGAGGTCCCGACGCTCATCGAGGCACCGGCGCGCGACGTCGTGACCGTCGGTGGTCCGGCGCCGGCCTTCTCGCAGGCCGTGCAGTCCGTCCTCGAGCAGTCGTGCGCGTCGTGCCACGAGGCCGAGGGCGTGGGCTCGTCGGTGTGGAAGCTCGAGACGGCCGAGGACGCGGCGGAGATCGCGGGCGGCCTCGAGCTGGTCGTCGGGTCGGGCTACATGCCGCCGTGGCACGCCACCGACGTCGGCATCCCCCTCCGGCACGACCTCCGGCTGTCGCAGGAGCAGATCGACGACGTGGTGGCCTGGGCTCGTGGCGGCGGTCAGCTCGATGTGGAGCCGACCACGCCGATCGTGGCCACCGAGCGCCCGCTGCCCACCATCCGCGACGACGTCGAGGTGGTCATGTCCGAGCCGTACGACGGGTCCGAGGAGGTGTCCAACGACTACCGGTGCTTCGTGCTCGACCCGAAGCTGACCGAGACGTCGTGGTTCCAGGCCTACGACTTCCGCCCTGACCAGATCCAGATCGTCCACCACGCCACTGCCTTCCGAGGCACCAAGGACGACGTGGCCGAGCTGGCGGCGAAGGACGCCGCCGATCCCGGCCCGGGCTGGTCGTGCACGACCACCACCGGCGCGGGCCCGCAGTTCCTGGCCTGGACGCCGGGCCAGGACCCGACGCGCTTCCCCGAGGGCACGGCCATGCGGTTCGACGCCGGTGACGTGGTCGTCGTGCAGATGCACTACCACTTGTCGCACACCGCCGTCGCGGACCAGTCGAAGCTCGTGCTCGAACGAGCCGATGGCGACGAGTCCACCCTCGACGAGGTGAAGTTCTCCGTCTACCTCGGCCCGGCCGAGATCCCCTGCAGCACGCAGGAGTCGGGTCCGCTGTGCGACCGAGCGGCGGTCCAGCAGGAGATCGCCCGCGACTACGGCCCCGCGTCGGCCTTCATCGGCGATGCCATGATGATGATGTGCGGTACGACGCTCGAGGACTATGCGGGCATGACGAGCGGCGTGGCGTCCTCGACGTGTGACCGCCGCGTGGTCAGTCCTGGGGAGCTCTTGGCCGTGTTCGGCCACATGCACGAACGGGGGGCGACCTACCG
>Ga0105047_10002730_pt1 | contig 31304 bp, 33 predicted proteins | sample MAT04_FD_78384 | JGI IMG/M metagenome (GOLD analysis project Ga0105047, IMG submission 78384) | Freshwater microbial communities from Lake Fryxell liftoff mats and glacier meltwater in Antarctica - MAT-04 (megahit assembly) | ecosystem: Environmental > Aquatic > Freshwater > Ice > Liftoff... | reverse complement strand
GTACAGAGATTTACGCTAATGAGACAGCAAGGCTTTCTTCTATTTAATTAGGTAAAGTTAGGTATATAAAATTGTTCTGGTGAAGTCTGCCAATATGTTCGAATAGCGTCTATGTCCGCCAGCCAATATAAGAACTGAGAGTGACCGTACTCTCTAAATAGCCCGAACTGGCTTGCTAAACACTTCATTTTTGTTCAAAGCATTCGTACCAAGGGAAATCATTTTAGAGCGGGGGTTAGAAGCCTTTGTTTCTACTTACCGATATGAGCTTAGAATGCATGGAATCGAACTTTCCCAAAGAAGCATTTCTATGGTTTTCATCAGGCTTTAAAAACTACTTTTGCATTAGCAAGATTTCTATTAGCTATACTTCAATAATTTCGAACCTCTTTTTAAGATAGTCACTGCCAACATTAATAGCATGGACGCCATTCATGACTGCTTTCCTTTTTTGGTGGGTGTGTCCACAGAAGACATATTTCACTTTTGGAAACGATAGGCAAATGCCTCCAGTTTCTTTGCTTCCTGCAAAAGCAGTTAAGAACCTATCCATGGAAGTATGATGAGAGTGCTGCAATTCTTTGAATGGCACATGATGAAATGTACAAATAATTGTGTTTACCTTCGGATTCTTGCTCACTTGTGTTAAATGTCTCTTGAGTTTTGCATTGAGTTGTTTGGTAAACCTCTCATCACTTATACCAAGACGTACATATCTGCCATCATTATGAATCACTGCTCCAGGCCAGTATTTCTTTTCATAGAACTCCTGGGGAATAGGGCGAGTTGGATCTTTAAACGAATAATCATACCAGCTGATATTGCCAACAAAAGCAATGTTATTTTTGATAAATGGCTTCTCATCAAGATAATGAAATCCGTTCTCTTTTACAATTTTGGGTATGACTTTTTCATAGAGCTCAAGGGAATTTCCGTTCTCTGTCCATAAATCATGATTTCCCGCAACAATCAATTTATCTCCTTTAAAGTCAGCAAAAAGCTTTAGGCAGTCAATCAGTAACTGGGTATCAAAGTGGAATGTATCTCCTGCAAGAATGATGACATCTGGCTTTTTTCTAAGGATTCTTTGTACGAATTTACGACAAATCTCTTGATTATATCCAACGCCGTAATGTAGGTCTGCTGCAACAACTATTTTCATATCTTTAAGGTGTATAATTACTTCACCGTATTATACATGTTTGTATCCCAGAAATATGCAGAAAGCAAAAGACTTTTTCAACGGAAGAACAGCCGTTATCGCCAATAAACATAAAAAGGAGCGAGTGATTGCTCCACTTCTTGAAAAACATCTTGGATTAAAGGTTATCGTTCCTGAAAAAATAGATACCGACCAATTTGGAACATTTACGAGAGACATTGCACGAAAAGGAAGCCAGCTGGATGCAGCAAGAGCAAAAGCAGAGGAAGGGATGAGGCTTACGGGTGCAGAAATTGGCATTGCCAGTGAAGGGACATTTGGTCCCCATCCAGCATCTCCTTTTATTGCTGCTAATACAGAGATTGTTGTGCTAATTGACAAGAAGCATGATTTAGAAATTATCGGAGGAAGCGTTTCCTTAAAAACCAATGATAATCATCGGTATGTCAGTAGTGTTGAAGAAGCAATTGAATTTGCAAATGCTATTGGTTTTCCGTCTCATGGGATAGTCATTAGAGCACATCCTGATATTAGTCTGGGGATGGTTAAGGGTGTGACAACAGTCGAACAGCTTGAGAAGGCAGTAAGGAAGTTTCTCAAAATACCACTAAGAGGAAAAGTATTTCTTGAAACAGATATGCGAGCGTATGTGAACCCAACCCGCATGGAAAATATTAAATCAGCAACAGAGGATTTAGTGAAAAACTGCTTACGAGTCTGTTCTAAGTGTGGTATCCCTGGGTTTAGTATTACCCAAAAAAAGCCAGGTCTACCTTGTGAGCTGTGTGACTTAAAAACTGATAGCACATTAGCTGATATCTATACCTGCAAGAAATGTGGGTTTACCAAAGAAGAGCTGTATCCAGATGGAAAGAAAGTTGCCTATGCAGGAAACTGTGGATATTGTAATCCCTAAGAATAGGCTACATTTTGCGACTATCGTACGCCCAATGAAGCAAAGCTTGCCTTTGTACTTTTCGACAATTCATGTTCTCAGGTAAACAGTGTTTCTTAATTTGTGCAATATGCCTTGTCATTGCTTTCCAACGTTTTATCTGTATTTTATCTTCAACTGGAAGCCTTCTCCCTAAATAGTATCTGCAATACCATTGAAACCATCCTCTTGGATCTTCAGGGTAAATCCAACCTTTACTTCTCCATACAGACAATGGTTGGCTTGCGTTCACTTTATAAAAGTTAAGGTTTTGATCATGTTTATCAGAACACAATTTTGCGTGATCAAACCAGTCTTTTGGAAACTCATTTTGACAATCGGTCATATATTTACCCCCAAATACACCAAGTGAAAGCAGCTGCTTTGGTGTAAGTTCAGGTTTGAATTCAGTTTTAAAATTGCTTCCAGGGGGTTGTTCTAAAATATAACGGTAATTTTTCTGCATTTTGTCATTTGCAATGTTGATTATGGCTTTCATTTATTTAGGTACGTTATGGTGAATTGTAATATGGTTGCAAAAGATACCCACAGCAAATAAGGAATATTAGCATATACTACCCATCTCATATGTGGCCAGATAGCAACAAACATCCAAATGATGGTTATTAGCACGAGTAAAATATCGATTGACGCCAAAAGATTGTTTTTTAATCCAAACTGGAGAGGTGTAAATGCAAAATTAAATACTAGATTTAATATAAAAGGTAATGCAATAATCCACGGAATTTTACCTATCGCTGTTTTATAAAATACGGCACCAAATGAAATAGCGATGATAAGATAAAGGATTGTCCACACTGGCCCAAAAAGCCAACTAGGTGGTGACCATGAAGGTTTAATAAGTGTTGAGTACCAATTATAAGTGTTGTTCATAAAATTAATTAATTGGACATGTATTTTTGCCCATAGCAGCATATATCCCGCACCAAGAAAATATCGCTTCAAAAAATGCAAAGCCTGAGAAGAAAAGCAACCATGGACTCCATGTAGTAGTAGCTGCTATAAGGAGAAGTGCTATGCCGATAACAATTCGTATCGTCCTATCATTTTTGCCGATATTTTTGCTTGCACTGCGAAATGTTTTCCGTGCAAACTTTTTAAGTAAAGTGCGATAGGTAAATCCGAATATAAATGCCAGCAAGTACATAATAACAATTAGCCCCCATCCAAAAGGCGATAGAATGAATCCAAATGGTGATGTATTAAAGAAATCCTTTTTAAGTTCTGGGATTAGCTTCAGCGCATTCATGCCTTCTTTAAAATCAAATGCTTCTATCTCCCCTATGGCTAGAGAGTACTTGCTGTCATTGTTGCTACTCGATACGCGTATTTCGTAATTGCCAGCATCTACTTGTGCTTTATATTCTGGCCCTTGCCAGTACATATCTCTCCCAAATTCTTCAAAAAACTTCTTCCATATAAAAGTAGATCCATCAAGTGTTGCAATTGGAAGGGTAGTTCCTTCTTTTAGAATAACTGCCGAAATGTCTTTCTTTTGCCCTTTAATATCTGGTACAAGCACATTTACGTATAAAGCAAAGGGCTTGTCGGATTGTATTTGATAGATTGCTTCCCTCCCTGCAAGTTTTCCGTAATATGCTTTTGATACTTCAGGAATTGTAACAATTATTGAGCTATCGGTAACTATCCGAGGTTGATGTGCATGGGTAGTTCCGGTATTGATAAAGAAAGAGAAAACCAAAAAAGATACAAGGAGAGTAGGTATGATTATACGAGAATTTATTTCCATAGAAATATATCTTAAGTTTATTATATATCAAATTTTATTATATAATCTTGTTTACTGGCCTATTGGCATGTTTCTTTTTGCAATAGGCCAGTAACTCTCTACCTATTTGGGCATGAGAACGGTGTCAATTACATGGATTACTCCATTTGACGCCTCGATATCGGTTGTAACCACATTTGCGTTATCAACCATTACTTTGCCATCCTCTACCTTTATGGTAACGTCCTGACCCTGCACTGTTGTAGCAGTATTGAGCTTGACAACATCAGCTGCCATCACTTTGCCAGAAACAACGTGGTAGGTAAGAATTGCTTTTAGCTTTTCTTTATCTTTCAGCAAACTTTCTACCGTACCAGCTGGTAATTTGGCAAACGCTTCATCAGTTGGCGCGAAGACCGTAAATGGTCCAGTGCCTGATAATGTTTCAGCGAGACCTGCTGCTTTGACTGCCGCAACAAGTGTTGTAAAATTACTTGATTCTACAGCTGTTTCAACGATTGTTTTGTTATTCATAGCTTTCTGCTCAGTTACAGCTGTTGGACTAGATTCCTTACTCATAGACTGTTTAGGATTGGAGTTTTGATTATTTATGACAAAAAAACCAATTCCTGCGACTATAAGAATTCCTACTATTCCTAAAATTACTGTAGACTGTTTCATATTTTTTCACCTCCTTTCAAAACCTGATTTTTTAGTGATCTTATAAAAAACTGATGAGTATTTTCAACTAATGCCGCTTTCTCATTTCCTTTGGGGGTGTCAGGAAAGTACTCAAGTAGAAAGCCATTAATTGCATGGGTTATAACTTTTGCATCTTTTTGAATATTGAGTGAGTGAAATTCACCAGTCTGCACACCATAACTTAACACTTCTTCTATATGTAAATAGGCCTTTTCAGGAACAAAACCGGTCTTAAGTTGTGGAAAACGCTTTCGGTAGGCAAGATAATATTTAAGTACTGCAACGATTTCTTCTGCGTTATCTAACTGAAAAATAATACGCTGTCTCAGCATCTCTGATGCAGTTAGTGGAATGGGAAGTTTTGCGCGCTTTTTGCCAAGCTCTGAATTAAGATGATCAAACATAGATTTAAGTAGACTATCTTTATCGGTGAAGTGATGATAGAGTACGGAAGGAACAACTGGTATTGATTCTGCCAATATCCTCATGCTTAATCCATCATATCCATCTTTAGCAAATATCTTTAAGGCTTTTTTTAGTATGATTTCTTTGGATGTGGTAGACATATTTTTAGAACGTATGTTCTACTAAATATTAGAACACTTGTTCTAGTATGTCAATAGTCAATATGCTATACTTTATATACATGAAAGACAATTTTCTTAAATCAATAAAAGTATTTGAATTACTTCTTGCAGCTCTGGTATTCCTCGGAGTCTTCTTTTTTGCAGCCAATAGTATTGGCGGATTCTTGGAAATGGATTGGTCGAAGATAGATACGTTTTATCATTTTATTTCGTATATACTATTATTGTTAGTTGGAGTGGAGCTTATAAGGCTGATAGTGCTTCATAGTCTTGCTACTGTTTTGGAGTTAATGATTTTGATAGTAGCTAGGAAAATGCTCAGTCCTGATCTTGATGCGCTCGGTATATTATTAAGTGTAGTTGCACTATCTATACTTGTTGGTATTAACTATATCTATGCACTCAAGCCCTTAAAAAGCTTAGATGACTTAACATCATAATTATGGATGAAGTACCAAAACAGCTTGCTCAAAGCCTCATCATAAGAAAGTCTCTGGTGACAATGTTTCTAAGACTTATTTTAGCGGAATTGTTGGTTGCTGTTGTTTATGTTGCAATCAGAGTTGCTTTGGCTGCTCTCCAAGTCCAAGCAGATGTTGATCTGTCTCTCAATCCATTTGTATTGACTAAATCACTCCTTTTTACCTCCATCGAAATAATTATAGCTATGTATATTGTTTTGCAGTGGGCAAATAATTACTACATCTTAAAGCCAGAGAAAGAAATTGTATATGTTACAGGGATTATCACTAGAAAAGAGCGTTCTTTTTCACTAAGTAACGTTCAATCCATCTCATCACAGCAAGGATTATTCGGTAGGATATTAAAGTATGGGGCGATAAGAATCTTCAGTCCGGCACTTCAGCAGGAGATTTATCTAACTGAAATACCAAATCCTAAAGAAGTTGTAGAAAAAATAAAACAAATAGACACAGCACTTCCTGCTAAGACGGGTTTTATTATAAGACGCTAAGGCATATTTCTGTGTGAGAAAATAGTTGGCTGGATAAGCTAGTTTTAGGCCGGCATACTCAGCACGTTTACTGCTTCACACATGCCTCAAATTTAGTTTATTTAATATGAAAAATAAAATGAGATGTGAGTGGGCAACTGATGCAGTTAATATAGACTATCATGATAAGGAGTGGGGAGTTCCACTTCATGATGATAGAATTCTCTTTGAATTCCTAACTCTTGAAGGTGCACAAGCAGGTCTTTCATGGACAACAATTTTAAAAAAACGAGATAATTATAGAAAAGCTTTTGATTCATTTGATGTCAAAAAGATTGCACAATACGATACTGAGAAAATTAACTCCCTTCTTCTTGATAGTAGAATAATTAGGAATAAGTTAAAAATAGCATCTAGTATTCAAAATGCAAAAGCATTTATTTTGATACAAAAAGAGTTTGGAAGTTTTGATAAATATCTTTGGCAATTTGTCGGTAATAAGTCGTTGAAAAATTATTTTAATGATCTCAGTCAGTATCCAGCGAAAACAAAAGAAGCAGAGGCTCTCAGTAGAGATTTGCTCAAAAGAGGTTTTAAGTTCGTTGGTCCAACAATATGTTATGCATTTATGCAAGCTACTGGCTTGGTAAATGACCATCAAATTACATGTTTTCGTTACACTAAAGTTTAGTGAGGGTTTTGACTTTAGTGCTACCCATACAAACATAATGGCGCATGAATTTATTGAATATGACACTGGAGATGGAAGTCACGTGAAAATAGAATTTACTAAGCTACTTGAGGGCGTAAAAGTGGTCAAGACACTTGATTCAGAGAATGAAAATCCTAAAGAGATGTAAATAGGTGGATAGCAATCAATTTTGGATAACTTCAAAAAATACGTTGAAGATAATTAATATATCTTAATTTTATTTGGGCTACGACTCTTTGTTAGCATGAAATTCCCCAATCTTTGCGATCAGCTCATCGATTTCGTAATCAGATGTATTAACGTCATGTTCTGCGAGTGTTCTTAGTCCTTCTATAATGCCCTGAACCTTCCTGGCCTTTTCTTTATTTAAGAAACCAACCTTAATATCGTTTTGGACAAAAGTTCGTGATACGACCTGAAGTGTTGCAAAGAACATAGAGAATTCTATAAAGACATTTGAGATATCTTTAAGATCCACACTGTGTGATTGTGATGATAGAAATTGATTAAACTTGAAAGTAATTCGGCTTTCTTCTACATCGATTGTGCTAGGAAAGAAATCCCAGGGAAAGATTGATGTTATGGTCGTGATTCTTCTATTTGATTTTTTTACTAGGTCATCGATAGTCTGTAGATCCTCTTCTTTTTTAGTGGCAGCATTTTTTGTGTTTTCATTTATTCCAGACTGAGCCAGCTCATGTTGGTTTTTATCTGGAGATTGAAGTTTTTTCAACACTTCACGATCATTGATTTTAGATAATATTTCTTTTTCTGCCTCACCGGTCTTTATTTGGTCTCTTTGAACATGAAGTTTTTCTAGCCAATAACTTACTGTTCTTTTTTCTATATCTCTTCCCCTTTCTCCAGAGGGGATAGAGGGAGTATCAAGATAAAGTGATCTCGATTTAGCTCGTGCCATGCTTAAAGTATAGTCTTTTTCTATACTATTACCAGAGACAGGGTTTTTATAAGAAAAGAGTTTGTTTCTGCTGATCTTATTATTAGTATATACTGATGATAGATGAAGAAAATTTCTTTTCTCGGTGCATCTGGCGAGGTAACTGGCTCCTCATTTCTCCTAAGAACAGCTAGTGACTCAAGTTTATTGATAGATTTTGGGATGTTTCAGGGTACTAAAGTCGTTGCGGATCTTAATTTTGAACCGTTAGGATTTAGGGCATCTGAGATTGAAGCTGTTTTCCTGACACACGCTCATTTGGATCACTGCGGGAGGCTGCCCTTACTCATTTTTAGTGGATTTCAAGGGAAAATCTATATGACAGAGCCGACATTAGCGTTAATAGATGTAGTTCTTCATGATAGTGCGAAAATAGCTCAGGAAAATCTCGAGTTTGAGCCATTATATGGCATGGATGAAGTGGAAAAGGTATTAAAGATGGTTGAGATTGTCCAATATGATAAGGAATTTGAAGTAAAAGGTGCTAAAGTGGTCTTTAAGGATGCGGGGCACATATTAGGATCGGCTAGTATTTTGCTCACCGATACAAAAGATGGCATGAAGATCGTTTTCAGTGGTGATTTAGGTAATAGTCCTGAAGATATTGTGAGGCCCACAGAGTATATAGATGAAGCTGACGTAGTAGTTATGGAGGCTACATATGGTGATAAAAATCATCCAGAAGAAGATCCTACACAGATTCTCATGGAAGAGATATGTGCTGTGCAGGAAAAAAGTGGCGTACTTCTTATCCCTGCATTTTCTCTCGAGCGCACGCAGGAGTTGCTGCATAGGATCAATCATCTTAAAAAAGATGGAAAAATAAGTGAAGACATACCTGTCTTTATGGATAGCCCAATGGGGATCCGAGCGACACTTATTTTTAAAGACTTTAAAGGATTTTATAATGATGAACTTCATGAGCACACTGATGACCCTTTTGATTTTCCTGGTTTAGTAGTTACTCAAGAGGTTAGGGATAGTAAGGAGATTATAAAGGCGATGGAGCCAAAGGTTATTATTGCAGGTTCGGGAATGATGTCTGGAGGAAGGATTATGCACCATGCTGCGCACTATCTTCCATATGAGACAACGAGATTGCTTTTCGTAGGGTATCAGGCGGAGGAGACAGTGGGAAGAAAAATTTTAGGAGGATCAAAGCAGGTTGTTATTAATGACAAGCCAGTTAAGATTAAAGCGCACATTAGGGAGGTTTTCTCGATGAGCTCACATGCTGATCAAAAACAGCTTCTTACATGGCTGGGACATATTAAAGGAGTAAAAAAAGTGTTCTTAGTGCATGGTGATACTCCCCAGCGAGAAGCATTTGCCTTAAAAGTTAAAGGAGATTTACAGATATATGATGTTGTTCTCCCTCAGAGCTCACAGGAGATGGATCTCTAGAATACTGCGGTTAGCGAGATGAGCTCTATTTTTTTAGCGCGAGGGAGTTTTTTAATGGCTAGTTCACGAAGTATCGCCTCTTTAAAGCTTGGATAGCTTTCAGAATAAACAAGCTGTATCGGTCTTCGAAGACTGGTGTATTTGGCGCCACCAGATATTTCTCCATTGTGCTGTCGTAATCTTTTTTTAAGATCGATAGTCTTACCAGTATAATATGTTCCATCCGAGCAGATGACTATGTAGGTGTGAAAAATAGTAGTTGACACAGTTCTATAGTAACAGTAGTTTCCTAAGTGGACAAATGTTGTAGGTCGCGTTTTTTTTCTGCAGCCTCAATTCTTTGTCGTAATGCTTCGATCACAAGGTTTGGATATTGCTGAGAAATAGCATAGGCCAATTCCCGTCGAACAGCAGGTAGTTCAATAGGCTTGGCATCATAAGCTGATTGTGATTCATCCCCAGAAGGACGTGAAATATGGATATTCCCCCCTTCAGGCTTAATTATAAAGTTCGGTTGTTTTAATTCAGGATGTTGGGCAAAATATACGATATGAACTGCCTCATGAATGCCTGCAAGTGTAATTCTCTGTGTGGGAGTTACAGGGCCGTGACTAAATTTATATTTTACAGGCTTGTTAATATCAGCACCAGCAAATGAACCTAAGGATGAACTACTTAAGGTGATTCTTTCACCATCAGCTGTAACACTTGCTAGGTTTTCATCTCCGGCATATCCAATAAAAATTGGTGGTAAAGCTAATCCAGTAGGTAGTGTACCCTCGCTTGCGTAGTCTCTGAATGTGCGCACAACACCATCTGCAAATGCTTTCATCATAATTCCCATTTTTTTGTATTCATCTTCGGTATACGAAGAGCCCTCCGGCATGGAGTAGCCCTCTCTCGTTGCAAATGATTTCCCATTGGCATCATGGAGATCCTGTCTGTGCTTGAGCCATATCTTCCAATCTCTTTGGGTAAATTCATAACCAGCAGTACCAGGACTGTGGCTCGGAAGATGGTCACCAGGCACACGAAAATATTCTTCTGGTGTGCTCGTGGCAGCTGGATGGACAGGACGATTGAGGGGAAGCCGATCCTTAACGCGTGATTTTAATGAGGAAAAATGTGACGGTGTTTCCTGTATAATACCAGACTGTCCATCTACCCCTGTTTCGTTCATGTATAGATAGTAACATGTTGTAAAAAATTTTACACTCCCTCTTCATTTCTGAAGACATATTGATAATCTGTCTGATAGATAATCCTGTATTTTTTATTCGTTTTTTCATTATGTAGATAGTACTGTAAATTTATGATTTCTATAATTGATTTAGCTAGTAAAAATGATTATAGTGAGATACATATTATGCTATCTAGTAATCAGCTTATACATAAAACCGCTGAATATGTGAAGCAAAAAATGTTGCATGAATCAACTGGACATGATTGGTGGCATGTGTTTCGTGTCTGGAATATGGCCAAGCTGCTTTCTACGTCCTATTCTGAAGCAGATCTGCTAAAAGTTGAGTTAGCAGCATTACTTCATGATTTAGGTGATTATAAGATTACGGGTAGTAGCGACGCTGAAGAGGGAATTCTTCGTAGCGCAATGGATGAGCTGGGTTTTACTCCTGAGTTTAAAGAGGAGGTTTTGGAGATAATTGATAAAATTTCTTATAGTAAAAATGTGGGTAGTAGTGAGGTGCTGAGTATAGAAGCACAAATTGTCCAAGATGCTGACAGGCTGGATGCATTGGGTGCTCTAGGGATAGCACGAGTGTTTGCGACTAGTGGTAAGGCTGGAAGATCAATCTATGATCCTACTCAGACGATTCAGAATTATAAAACAATGGGAGAGAGACGAATCTCAAATAGCTCCGCCATACTTCATTTTGATGAGAAGTTACTCGTTCTTAGAGATATGCTTAATACTAAAGAGGCTAAGAAAATAGGTAAAAAAAGACATCAATATATGCTTAATTATTTATTGGAATTTTATGCAGAATGGTCGGGGAAAGACTAAGTAATAATACATATCCCATAGTACAAATATGTTTATTTAGCTTCAATTTCCTTCTGATAAAGCCTATAGACTTGCAATATTCGTGTTATTTTGGTATAGTTCGTGGTTCTAATGCGAATTTTCGCACATAGTAAAAGCTTGGCCGTGTCCTTTCTGCTCTGGACAATGATAGGAGTCCCTCCTGTGGCACAAGCGGCGGCTATGGCCCCGTCAGAGGGCCTTATCAAATCTTCTCTACCTCAGAATGCTTCACAAGCACTTTGCTTTAACACCCCGATCAATACACATCTTAACGTCTATAACAGTCTCATGCCAGCTCAATTTGAGCTTGTAAGTACTGAAAATGGTAGTGGGGTAGTGATAACGCAGCCTAGAGAATTACTTTCACAGGCAATTTTGCCTTCAAAAACTGTGCTTAAGAAGGTAACCGAAGAAGATCTTAAAGAAGTTGTCGTTACGCCCGCACCTCAGGTCATCGTTCCTTTATTATTAGAAACCGGGGATGCACAGAGATCTATGGAGGCTACCGGCTCATTAAATGCTGAGGTGTTATTTAATCTTGTAAATAGTGTACGTACTCAGTATGGACTAGCACCATTTCAAAAAGACGATAGAATTTGTGTGGTAGCAGCCTCACGTGCTCCTGAGCTAGATAGCGAGATTTGGGTTACCCATACCATGCATGCAGGGTTTTATGCTCGAAATCTTCCATACTGGGCAACTGAGAACATTATTAGTATGCGTACCGAGCAAGAAGCTGTTATGTGGTGGTTAAATTCACCTGTTCATAGGGCTGCACTCCTTGGAAATTATAAATATTCCTGTATTGCTTGTGCGGGACGAAGCTGTGGAATGATTTTTACTAATTTTGATCCTAAACAAGTTATCATACCTACTCAAATTATAACGCCTACACCCGTAGTCACATCTGGCTCAACGCCCCCTGTTTCACCTGTCCTAAACTCTGTAGCGGGTATAAAGTAGCATGTATTATGTATAAATAATAAGCTAACTCTTACACACACTACATAATACATTCCATCCGTGTGCTAGAATGAGGTCATGAATTTGGCTGCGCGGATGCGCCCCTCCTCTTTAGATGAATATGTGGGTCAAGAAGAGCTTGTAGGTCAAGGAAGGCTCATCAGGCGCATGATAGAGTCCAATACTCTCTCTTCTATAATCCTCTGGGGACCTCCTGGTAGTGGTAAAACCACTCTTGCTTCAATCATCGCTCATGAGACTGAGAGCGACTTTCATTTACTCTCTGCTGTCTCGACAGGAAAAGAAGATCTTAATAAAATTATTAAACAAGCCAAAGAGCAGACGTTATTTAAAAAGAAAACAATATTGTTTCTTGATGAAATTCACCGTTGGAATAAGGCTCAGCAAGACGTGCTGTTGCCCTATGTAGAGACAGGCCTGATCACGCTTATAGGGGCTACTACTGAAAATCCATCGTTTGAAGTTAACAGCGCGTTGCTCTCAAGAAGTAAAGTTTTTGTACTCAAAAGTCTTACGCCTGAAAATCTGCATACAATTATTGATCGAAGCCTGAAAGATAGGGATAAAGGATTAGGTGAGTACAAAAAAACGATAGGTCTAAAAGCTTCAGAGCTACTTGTGAGACTATCTGGTGGGGATGCACGAATTCTTTTAAATGCTTTGGAGATGGCTGTGACCAACTTTGAGCAGAAAAAAATTGATGAAGAGATTATTAAAGAGATTTTTCAGACCAAGACAGCCGGGCTCTATGATAAAAAAGCTGATGAGCATTACAATATCATCTCAGCCTTTATTAAGTCGATGCGTGGCTCGGATGCTGATGCTGCACTCTACTATCTGATGCGGATGCTTGAAAATGGCGAAGATCCCAAGTTCATTGCCCGCCGCATGGTGATATTTGCCTCAGAAGATATAGGACTGGCTGATCGTGGAGCACTGATCCAGGCTAATGCTGGCTTTGACGCAGTCCATAAGATAGGTATGCCAGAATCTCAACTTATTTTATCCCACATTTGTTTATATCTTGCGACAGCTAAAAAATCGCGAGCTGTTCCGAATGCTATGGGAAAGGCGAAAGAAGCAGTCTATGACTATCCTAACGAATCTGTACCGCTTCATCTGCGTAACGCTCCGACCAAGCTGATGAAAGAACTGGATTATGGAAAAGGGTATGAGATGCACCCACCTAAAGGCACAAGCTACCTCCCAGAAAAATTAAAGGGAAAGAAGTTTTACGAAGAGTAATTAGTCTCCCAAGTGGGCGTAGTCGTTCCAAGTAAGTAGTCTCCATTTTCCCTCAACATATTCACACATCGTTAATCCAGTATTAGCATAGGTGATGTGGCTTCTAAAAGATTTAAAAAGCTGAGCTGTAAGGTTTTCGTCAAAAAGAATACAGGTTATCATTAGTGTTAAGAAATAACCATGAGTAACAACTGCAATACTCTGTTCTTTTTGTGAGCTAATTAGTTTTAGTGCAGATTTAGCTCTTAAATGTAAGTCAGCAAAATTTTCTTCATCTGAAAAATGCCATAAAGGGTCATCTATATGTTCGTTGATAATGGTACGGATCTTTTGTAATTCAGGATCACTATGTAGTTGACCTCTATAAGCCGTGGGGAGTTTGCGTTCGACAAGAAGGCTATTTTGGATAAGTGGTACAGATTTGATCTTCTCTATTGCTTGTGCTGTTTGGAGAGCTCGAGTAAATGGACTCGCTACTATAAGTTCAAGAGGAATATTAGTGAAACGGCTTGCAATTGCTTTTGCTTGCATAAGCCCTGTATCACTAAGAGGTGTATCAGGAAATTGGTGTCGTTCTTCTTGATTAAATATAGACTGACCGTGGCGAACGAAGTAAGCTTTCATATAGTTTGAGCTGGATGGAGATTGGCAGCTTTACGAATTTCTTTAGTAATCATTTTTCCATTTGTACTGATGGTATAAAGATATATTTCTCCAGTCGCGATTTCAAGTGATGGGATGATTTCATCAGGAATATTTTCAATATATTTAACAAGAGCCCGTAAACTATTGCCATGTGCGACTATGATCACATTTTTATTTTCTTTTAAATAAGGAAGAATTGTAGATTCAAAGTAGGGTATAAGTCGTTCATAAACATCTTTGAGGGACTCTCCTTTAGGTGGTGGGGTATCCCAGCCTCGTCGCCATTTGAGGTATTGTTCGTCACCATACTCTTCTTTTACTTTCCATTTATCTTTTCCAGTTAAGTCTCCATAGTCCCGTTCATTTAGTGCCGCATTAGCGATAATTGGAATATCTTTTTTACTTATGTTGGTTTGCATTGCCGTCCAAGTGTCTTTGGCACGACTTAGAACTGAGGTAAAAGTGACATCAAAAGGAATATCTTGGAGATGTTGGCCAGCTGATTCAGCTTCTTTTTCACCAATTTTAGTCAGTCCAATATCAGTGAGTCCTGTCCACCAGTTTTTGACGTTCCATTCTGATTGTCCGTGTCTCACGAGTGCTAAGTAAGCCATAATTATTTGTGGAGAGCAGATTTACCTGCAAAGACTGCTTTATCTCCGAGTCGCTCTTCAATGCGTAGTAATTCGTTATATTTTGCAATTCGTTCAGATCTAGAAAGGGAGCCTGTCTTAATTTGGCCTGTGGCAAGTCCCACTGCTAAATGTGCGATAGTTGTATCCTCGGTCTCTCCTGAGCGGTGAGAGATAATACTGTTCCAGTTGGCATTTTTGGCGAGCTTTACTGCTTCAAGTGTTTCGGTAAGTGTGCCAATTTGGTTAGGTTTTATTAGCACTGCATTGGCTTGTTTTTCAGTAATTCCTGTCTTTATACGATCTGGATTAGTTACAAATAAGTCATCACCTACTATTTGGATTTGACTACCTACTAATTGAGTTAATTTTTTCCAACCCCTATAGTCTTCTTCAGCGAGTCCGTCTTCTATCGATACGATAGGGTAATCTCTAGTAAGTTCGATCAGCCAACCAACCATTTCATCACTGGAAAGCCGCTTATTGTCAGTATTGAGCTCATATGCGTCATTGTGGTAAAGCTCAGATGCTGCAACGTCAAGTGCAAGTACGATATCCTTTTCAATTTCGTAGCCGGATCTCTCAATCGCCTGAATGATGAGGTCAAGTGCTTCTTTATTACCAGCTTTTACATGAGGAGCATAACCACCTTCATCACCAACGGTAGTGGCATAGTTTTTTTCAGATAGAACTTTTCCTAATGTATGGAAGACATTTGACCCCATTTCGAGTGCTTGAGAAAAAGAGGCTGCACCGATAGGCATGATCATAAATTCCTGGATATCCGTTGAACCTGCAGCATGTTTGCCACCGTTGATGATATTCATCATAGGAACGGGTAAAAGAGGTGCAGAAGTGCCTGAAAGTGCTTGGAAGTAGCTAAAAAGAGGCTGTTTTTGCACTTTAGCAGCTGCATGAGCACTGGCTAGAGAAACTGCGAGAATAGCATTTGCGCCTAAATTAGACTTGCTGCCTGTCCCATCAGCCTCGATCATAGTCTCATCAATGCCTTTTTGATTAGTTATATCCATGCCTGTAAGAGCCTGGGCGAGTAACGTGTTGACGTTTTCGGCTGCTTTAAGCACACTTTTGCCCTGGTACATTGTATTATCGCCATCTCGTAGCTCATGGGCCTCAAATGACCCCGTAGAGGCTCCTGAGGGTACTGCTGCGCGACCTACAGTGTCATCTTCGAGAGTAACGTCAGCTTCGACAGTTGGGTAGCCTCGAGAGTCTAGAATTTGGCGAGCGTGAATGGAGGATATCTTCATACAATTAGCTTATTATACCGGTTCAGGGCTCGTTTACAAGAGCTTACCTAAAAAGTATCTTATAGTTTGCAATTGCGGGCGCTGTGTGGTATAGTTAGGGCACATCTGTGTAGTTTTGTTTGTACTTAACATCTAAAGATGTTACAATCAATTTATACGCGGGAAACCGGGTTTTTTTATGGCTTTCTGGGTTTCCAAAACTATTTATGAATAATATACGCAATATTGCAATTATCGCTCACGTAGACCACGGCAAGACCACGCTGGTAGACGCCCTTCTTCGCCAATCTAAAACTCATCTCGATAAAGAATTTACAGGCACAGATCTTATCATGGATAGTAATGAGCTTGAAAAAGAGCGTGGAATCACCATTTTCAGTAAAAATGCTTCTGTTGATTGGCAGGGAACTAAGATTAATATCATAGACACTCCGGGACACGCTGACTTTGGCGGAGAAGTAGAGCGTGTACTTACCATGGCAGATGGTTGTCTCTTGCTCATTGATGCTAAAGAAGGACCTATGCCTCAGACTCGTTTTGTACTTCGTCAGGCTCTCGCTAAAAAACTCAGAATTATAGTAGTGGTGAATAAGATTGACCGTCCTGATGCTCGAATTGACTTTGTACTCGATAAAACACTAGATCTTTTCCTCGAGCTTGGTGCAGATGATGAAATAGCAGATTTTCCCATCGTTTATGCCTCAGGAAAGAATGGATTAGCAGGACTCGAGCCAGATCTCTCTACGATGACTGATATTACGCCAGTTTTTGAGGCTGTTCTTAAATACATCCCAGCTCCAACTGGTGATCCTGAAAAACCTCTCCAAATGCTTATGACAACTCTCAGCAGCGACTCTTTTAAGGGTAGAATTGCGATTGGCCGTATATACAATGGTCGAATTACAGCTGGTCAGGAAGTTACCCACATTAATCGTCTAGGGGAGATGAAGCGGTTTAGGCTCGCATCCTTGATGACATTTGAGGGCTTAGGTCGAGCTGATGCTAAAGATGCTCAAGCTGGCGATATTGTAGCTATTTCTGGTATTCCAGATATCACCATCGGTGAGACAATCGCTGATATTACAAGTCCAGTAGCGTTACCATTGCTCGCGATTGAGGAGCCGACAGTTATGATGACTTTTGGTGTAAATACATCGCCCTTTGCTGGTCAAGAGGGGCAATTTAAAACCTCACGTCAAATCAGAGAGAGATTGTATAAAGAACTAGAAACCGATGTAGCGCTACGCGTAGAGGATTTGGTTACGGGAGAATGGAGCGTATCCGGTAGGGGAGAGCTTCATCTAGCTATCGTTATCGAGAGACTTCGACGTGAAGGATATGAATTTCAAGTATCACGACCACAAGTAATTGAAAAAATGGTAGATGGAATGAAGGTTACTCCTTATGAGCAGCTTTTCTTAGAAGTACCTCAGGATTATTCAGGCGTAGTTATGCAAAAGCTAGGAGCTAGGCGTGGAGAGCTTAAAGATATGCAAGCAGATGAAAATGGTATCACTTCATTTGAATTTATCATAGCGACGAAAGATCTTTTCGGATATCGTAGTGAATTTATTACTGACACTAAGGGTCTAGGTATCATGAACATGTCATTTTACAAATTTGCAAAAGATCCAGGAGCATCTCTTCGACGTGAGAGAGGGTCACTTATTGCATTTGAAACTGGTGTAACATCGCTTTATGGTCTAACCGGCGTGCAAGATCGCGGAGATCTTTTTATCGGTCCAGCATATCAGGTATACAAAGGACAGGTTATCGGACAGCATTCACGTCCTGAAGATTTACGTATTAACGTCTGTAAGACCAAACAGCTCTCGAATATGCGCTCTAAAGGCGATGGATCGATGGAGCATTTCAACGTGCCACATGTGATGGGACTTGAAGAGGCACTAGAGTATATAGGAGACGATGAGCTGGTAGAAGTAACACCTAAGAGTATTCGTATGCGTAAGAAAGTACTTGATGAAACAGAAGAACGCCGCAAAAAAGCCCTCGGACAGGGATAGCTTAGGGCATAGCGCAAAGAGCTTAGAGTAAAGCGTATCCCAAGTTCCTTCGTTTGATTTGACTTATAGTATCCTGTATAATTCCTCAACGTGTTTAGAATGTAGGTTTTTTGGTGTAGGAATTTTTTCTACACACGAAGAACTAATCTCTAGACACTTTTTGATCTTTAAAAGGCAAATAGGTTTATTGAAGGTTAGACGCTAGCAGTAAGTGAAGAATAGATCCCGGATCTAGTCCGTGATGATAATTTTTCTTTTGTTGCTGGTGTCTGGCCAATACCTTCTCCTGAGACACAGTAGTGTTCTGGGATGAATTCGGCTAAAAGGAGGATACCGTTATGTTGCGGGTGGGACATAGGTATTTGGCGATCCTCGGGGTCGTCGTTTTAGTGGGGTCGATGCCCTTGTCGTTCAGCGTACGTAGTGCTGAGGGTGCAGGCGAGTCGACGCTCACATTAAGTACGCAGATTGCATGCGTTTCGTGCACACCGGCGGATTCCACTTTCGCGGATCTTTTCGCAATTACAGGCACCCACAATGGGGTTGCCTTTGATTCGAGCGATCCAGATGGCGCGTCAATCTTCCTTTTCCCCGGCAATGCCTTGCGTGCCTATGTCAAGAATTTGGACGGAACGTATGGGCAGATCGATGCTCAGATCGACACGGTGCTCATTCCTCTTTCAGGAATTTTGACGGCTGACATCGTGACGGGAACAATCAAGGATCTTCCACCATTCAGTCCGCACCTGGAGTCTCACCGTCCGCTACTATCGGTGACGTCGGACATGACATCATGGTGTCTTAACGGACTCGGACAGGTGCAGGGGTCGATCACGTCAAAGATGGTGATCATGTATCCGTTCGACGAATCCCCGCCCGGATTTATGCATTCGATGACCGGAACCTGCTCGGTCGCCGGCAGCTAGCTGAGATGGTAGACGGGACGCGTAAAAGCGTCTCGTCTACTCGGAGGAATACGCAATAAAAGAAGCAACATGCTGCTTTGATTTATCGTTTGGTCATATGCGATCAAACAAAGATTCAAATGCTGCGCAATCGCTAAATTTCGTCATCAGACGAAGCCTATTTGCCCCTTCGACTCACATTCGTTCGCTCAGGGTAAACTCTATGTTTTAGGGGATTCCCCTAATAGTAGCTTGTCTAGGGGAGAAACCCCATTTTTCTTATTCTTCCACTTGCATTCATAAAACTTCATTGTGTATAGTAGGTACTTATACCACTAAGTGGTGAATTAATTTATGGATGACCAAAAAGTACAAGACGGAGAAGTAATAGAGCAAATCGATGAGGATGGAACAGTGAGTGATGTCGCGAAAGAACCAGAAGTAGTAGGAGATGCTGCTATCCTCCTCAATCTCGAAGAGATGATTAAGAATTATATCCAGAGCTTAGAAAAACTTCGTGAAGAAAAGAAAAAAGCACAGGAAATGTTCGAAGACGCATTTGTCGGAAATCCAATATATCGCGAGAACACAGAGAAAGCGAAAGAGGCACTTAAAGTTAAGGCTACTACGAGACAACAGATCGCTAGTCAGCCATCAGTTATTGCAGTTGGTGTTAAGGTAAAAGGACTGAATTCTGATATTAAAGAGCGTATGGTCGCTCTGTCTGATTATCTTTTGGAGTACCAGCGTCTAACTGGATTTAATGAAATTGAAGACGCAGAGGGGCAAATAAGAGAAATTATAAACTCCGCTAAGCTTATTAAACGCTCCTCAAAGAAGTAATTTTTATTCCTTTATTACATAGCCGAAACTTCTAACTGAGTGGAGGAGTTTTTTATCAAATCCCTTATCAACTTTTTTTCGAAGATACCCCATATATACATCTACCACACGTGTTTCTATATCGCTGGAATACTGCCAAATTCTATGCAGTATCATTTCTCTTGTCATAATGCGTCCTTTATTCATCAAAAGATAGTGCAGGAGCTTAAATTCTAACGGGGTAAGTTTAATGTGCTGGTTTTGTCGAACAACATCAAGCGTTCTTGAGTTAACGGTAAGATCTGCTATTTCGAGAATCTCAGTAGCCTTTTTTGTCTCGATAAGGCTATTTACCGTGGTCAGTAGTTGTTCTGGGCTAATTGGAAGCGCTATTTGCGCTTCAAGATCGTGTGAAGTAAGGGCGATGAGGGGTGTATTAGCTGGTAAAACTGTAATAATTGGGATGTGGGGGTATTTTTTTATAATATCTGCCGTTGTGTTCTTAGCACGTGGAGTCGGGCTTGTCTGGTCAATAATTACAAGGTCAGTCTCAGAGGTAGCAAGTGTATGAAGAGCCATGGTACCATAAGAAACAGTAGTCGTAGATAGTGAGGAGATAGTAAGGGTAGTGGTTAATTGGTGGCGTAGGGTGAGATCATCTGCAATTATAAGGATTGAATTTACCATAGAGGATCTGTAGTATATATTACTTAGCCTTGATTTTGCAATTACCCTGGATGCATCTTTCTGGTTAAATTAGTCAAGAATACGAAGACGGGGTTGACAGCCTAGCAGTATTTATGATAGAGTGCTAATTACTTCTTGAATATGGAAAAAATTGTACCAGTAATACCAATTCGCGACGGCATAATTTTCCCCAATACAGACTCAGTTCTCACATTTGGTAGGCCTAAGAGCCTTGCAGCGCTTGAATCATCGTTTGAGCATGAGAGAATTGTTTGCTTTGTCCTCCAAAAGAACTCTCGTGTAAATGATCCAGAGCCAGAAGATCTCTTTGAGATTGGCACACTTTCCCGTATTGAGCGTATGATACGAGCAGATGGCGAGATAAATGCTCAAGTGCGAGGTCTTAATAGGGTAAAAATTCTCTCCTATGAAAAGCAGGATAATTTCTTCGTTGCACGGGTCATAGATGTAGAGGAGGTCGTGGAGACAGGACCAGAGATAACAGCGCTTTGTAATCATTTAACGAACGAATTTCGTCGAGCGATGAACTTTGGAAAAGCAGCTGATTTTCTCGTGTTTATGAATATTATGTCTGAGAACTCACCCTCAGAACTGTCTGATCTCGTCGCCTCTGCTTTAGATCTTAAGCCGACAGAGCGTCAAGAGCTTCTCGAAATGTTGAATGTAAAGGAACGGCTACAAAAATTAGTGGATTTACTTGCTAAGGAGATACGGGTGCTTGAGCTTGAGCGTCGAATTGCCTCCAAAACACAAGAGCGATTTGAAAAAGGTGCGAGAGAAGCAATACTTCGTGAGCGACTTAAAACGATTGAAAAAGAACTCGGAGAAGATGATGGAACAGGAGAGATAAAAGAGCTCATGACAAAGGTTAAAGAGGCTAAAATGCCGCCTGATATTGAAGAAAAGGCTAAAAAAGAGGTTAAAAAACTTCAGCAAATGAATCAGTTCAATCCTGAGGCAGGGTATATCAGGAATTATATCGATTGGCTCATTAGTCTCCCATGGAGCGTAGAAAGTAAATCTACGATTGATATTAAGGCATCAGAGGATATTCTGAATTTAGATCATTACGGTTTGCCAAAAGTAAAAGAGCGAATCCTAGAATATCTCGCTGTTCAAAAATTGGCAGGAAAAATGAAGAGCCCCATTCTCTGCTTCGTAGGACCCCCAGGAGTAGGTAAGACATCGCTTGGTAAATCTATCGCAAAAGCGCTTGGGCGCAAATTCATTCGCGTTTCTTTGGGTGGCATTAGGGATGAGGCAGAGATCAGAGGTCACCGCCGAACATATGTCGGTGCATTACCTGGAAGAATTATTCAAGGTATTAAAGATTCAGGAACTAAAAACCCTGTATTTATGCTTGATGAGATTGATAAAGTCGGAGCGGATTTTAGAGGTGATCCTTCCTCAGCGTTGCTCGAGGCTCTAGATCCAGAGCAAAATACTGATTTTTCAGACCATTATTTAGAGGTTCCCTTTGATCTATCAAATGTGGTTTTTATAACCACAGCAAATGTTCTAGATACTATCCCACCCGCACTGAGAGATCGTTTAGAGATTATTCATTTTGCAGGCTATATTCATGACGAAAAATTCCATATTGCAAGCGATTTTTTGCTTAAAAAACAACGCGAAATGCATGGGTTGAAGGAAAAACAGGTCGAGATTACTGAAGACGCACTCCATTTTATAATCAATCATTATACGCGTGAAGCAGGTGTTCGTAATTTAGAGCGTCGAATTGCGGCAGTTTATCGAAAAGTTGCTCGAAAAGTTGCTGAAGGAAAAAGAGCTAAGATTAAAATAGCTGAAAAAGATATACCAAAATATCTTGGACCTACTAAATATAGTGGGACAGAGATTGAGAAGAAAGATCAGGTCGGTCAGTCAACCGGTTTAGCCTGGACTGAGGCTGGAGGAGAAATATTATTTATTGAGGTGGCACTCATGCCAGGACGTGGAACCTTGATACTTACTGGACAACTGGGTGATGTAATGAAGGAATCGTGTCAGGCAGCGTTGTCGTATATACGAGCTAGGGCATCTGAGTTCGGTATAGCTGATAAGATTTTTCAGAAAACAGATATCCATGTTCACGTTCCTGAGGGCGCAGTCCCTAAGGATGGGCCATCGGCTGGTTTGGCTATAACTACCGCTATTCTATCTGCTCTCACTAAGGTTCCCGTAAAGCGAACGGTCGGAATGACAGGCGAGGTAACGCTTCGTGGGCGAGCGCTTGAAGTAGGTGGAGTAAAAGAAAAGGTCATCGCAGCTCATCGAGCAGGACTTAAGACCATTCTTTTGCCAAAAGATAATAAAAAAGATCTTGAAGAAGTACCCGAGGAAGTCTTACGTGATGTGGATTTCAAATTTGTTGGTCATATGGATGATGTTTTGGAGTTAGCATTTGCACATCCACTTAAGCTTAAGCCGAAAAAAGAAGATGATGGTGTCGAAAAAGAGACTCCTCGTCGTAACCTTCATGCTCGTCGTCCTTATAAGGCCGACTAATATATTGGAACGCGTTAAGTGATCTAAATTTTTCCCCGTAGCTTCTGAATTACTCCTTGGATTTCTTCTCTCATATTAATGGTTCAGAGGAGTTGGGTAAATCAATCTGTAATCGCTTGTTTGTGCGTATGGTTATCCAAAGATAATTTTTACTACCGGTAGCCTGCGGCAAAGTGTAGTAATAAGATATGAAGTGCTGATGATAAGAATTGTTTTAAGCAGCAAGAACAGAATGACCGGAATGTGAAACTCACTAAAGTCGAGTTTTAATATCCGGTTTGAAAATTCTAAGAGAAATGGATGAATGAGAAATATTCCAAATGAAGTAGTTGCAAGTTGTCCGATTACCAAGCTGGGTAATTTCTTCTTAAGAATTACCGTGGTGTCTGATAGGGTCTGGATCAAAAGATATCCCAGAATAGCCATGGGGATGACGGTGATGCTGAGATAGTCGTAGAAGTATCGATCAAATCTATAGCGGCCGTCTCCAACTCCCCACCCTACACTACCCATATGCCAATAGGTCCCCAGTGTGGTGAGGGCGCTTAGGAGGATGAAAGCGCTGCTCGCCAACCAGGCTTGTCTTTTTGACAGCCTTACATCACGTAAAAAGTCACCTGCGAGATAGTAGGGAATATAAGGAAGAAAAACAGTAAAGATCGTAGCAAAGTTAGGGCCAATATGAGCAAAGAATTTCATAAGTGAAATACTAAGTGAAAAAATAAATATTACGATCACGACGTATCGTGCTGTTTCTTTCGTAGCTGCATTCATGAAAGTTTTAAAAAGCGGTGTTAGAAGATAAAGACCTGCAATTATATAGAGATAGTAAAGATGATAATAAATGCCAAGGCTCAAGTAGTCGTTAATAACACTTTCAAGCGTGAATTCTTTATGATTTAACCATAATCGCCATAAAAAATAGAGAAGGGGCCAGATAAGTAATGGTAATCCGATTCTACTTATTCGTTTCTTTAGAAAAACCCTGATTGTATAGGCTTTCTTATCATGAAGGATGAGCATCCCGCTAAGCATTACAAAGAGTGGGACTGCAATACGACTCATTGAGTTGATAAAGTTGGCAATCCACCAGCTGCCAGACAGAAAATATCCCGGAGAATTTACATATTCACTAAAAACGTGAATGATTACCACCAAAATTATAGCGAAAGCTCTCAGAAGGTCAGCTGAAAAAAGGTAGTTAGTCGTTTTATGCATGAATAGATTATAATACACTCATGATAGATCTCAAAAGTGTTCTTCGTATATTGCCAGTTCATGTAATCTACTCGAGACTTGATTTGCAAGTAGCGCTCACTATCGGTGAGGAGCTCGAGTCATTAATTGCAACACTTGGCGGCGTGATACCTGACCGGGTGATACAAAAATTGGATAGACCAAGTAGTGCTACGTATATCGGAAAAGGGAAAATTCTTGAAGTAATTGAAAAAATAAAGGATCTCGATATTGATGTGGTGGTACTTAATGCTATGGTAAAGCCTAGGCAAGTACATGCTTTAAGGGAAGAGCTACGCAGGGCTAACTCACAAATACAGGTTTGGGACAGGGTAGATTTGATCCTGCATATTTTTGATAACCACGCAGTAACTCAAGAGTCCAAGCTCCAAATTGAGCTTGCTCGCATGAATTATATGGGACCACGAATTTATGGGATGGGCTATGTGCTTTCTCGACAAGGCGGAGGTATCGGAACTCTTGGAATTGGCGAAACTAATACCGAACTGATGAAGAGGCATTGGCGTGATGAAAAAAAGCGCATTGCTGATCAGCTAGAAAAAATAAGCAAAAGTCGTGAGCAACAGCTAGATAGGCGAAAAAGGGCTGGGTATAAAACGGTATCTATAGTTGGGTATACAAATGCAGGTAAGAGTTCTCTCTTTAATGTTTTGACAGGAAAGAATGCGTTGGTTGAAGACGAGCTTTTTGCAACGTTGGATAGTAGTGTGGGAAAGATTTATTTAGAGGAGTTACGTAGCGAAGTTCTCATTACTGATACCATAGGATTTATTCGTGATTTACCCCCGCTTTTAATTAGTGCATTTAAATCAACTCTGATGGAATCTGTTCACGCTGATTTGCTCCTGCACGTCATCGATGTGTCAGATCCTGAGGTAGATACGAAGATACGAGTGGTAAATGAGATACTTATCGACCTAGGAAGAGAGATCAAAGACGTTGTTTATGTTTTTAATAAAATTGACGCCGCGGGTGACCTAGACAAAAATAGTTTGCTTGAAAAATATGGCAGTAATTTTCCAATTTTTATTTCTGTAAAAACATTGAAGGGCATTGATCAAATAAAAGAAGTAATCAAAGAAAAACTGAGTTAATATCAGTTATACGACTTATTTAAGTTATGTTAACAATCCCAATTGATATTTTAGGTTTCTTTTATCAGAAGGGTATAAAAAAGGTTTTATTTACTCAGGATCCAGAGAGTGTCCATAAGCTGATGGGCGCTACTGGTGAATTATTGGGGAGGATAGGAGCAGGTGGGATCATAAGGCCTATTTTTATAACAAATGATTTACGACTATCGCAAAAAATTTGCGGGATAGTGTTTAGTTCCCCCATAGGGCTTGCAGCTGGTTTTGACTATAATGCTCAGTTAACACAGATTCTTTTCGCATTGGGATTTGGGTTCCAATCTGTAGGAACGATTACTGCCCAGGCATATGGTGGAAATGCCGGGCCGATATTAGGAAGACTTCCTAGGTCAAGATCGCTTATGGTCAATAAGGGTTTTAAAAATTATGGTGCTGAAGTGATATCTAGGAAATTAGAGAACTTACATTTTAAAATTCCTGTTGGCATCAGTATAGGAAGATCAAACACTCTTACACTAAAGACCCAAAAAGAGAGTATTCAGGATATTCTTACTTCCTTTAGAATGATCGAGGAGCATGAGGTAGCAAACAGTTATTATGAACTTAATATCAGTTGCCCGAATTTAAAAGGCGATCTTTCTTTTTATCCACCTAAAAATCTTTCTGAGTTACTCGATGAAATTGATAGTCTTAGGTTGCGAAAGCCAGTCTTTGTAAAAATGCCAATTGAGCTTAATGACAAAGACCTCCTTTCATTAGTGACGGAAATTGCTAAGCATTCGATCCAAGGTATTATAATAGGAAATCTTCAGAAAAATCGTCAGGATTCTTCCCTATTTTCGGATGAAGTAAAGAAATTTTCAGTTGGAAATTTTAGCGGCAAAGCGACGTGGACTCGGTCAAATGAACTAATAGCACTAGTGCACAGTCGATACAAAAAAGATTTGGTAATCATCGGTTGTGGTGGTGTTTTTAGTGCTGAGGATGCGTATCTGAAGTTACGACTCGGTTCCTCATTGATTCAATTAATTACTGGAATGATATTTCAAGGACCACAGCTTATTTCACAAATTAATCATGGGCTACTTAATAAGCTAGATCAGACAGGTGAGAAATCCATCGATGACATAGTTCGTATATAAATTGAATGATAATTAGTAAAAAATACACTCAGGTAGAGATAGGCAAATTGCGCGCTGGTGGTACATACGAACACTGTATATTCGATGAGCGAAACTTTTCTGGAATGGACCTGCAGGAGGCATCGTTTACTAACTGTTCGTTCGAAAATGCAACTCTTTGTGCAGTAAGATTTAATGCCTGTATATTTGCTAGTTGTAACTTTAGTAACGCAAATATTCTAGGATGTAACTTTTTTTCAGCTATTTTTAATCAGTGTAAATTAGTCGGTCTGGCTTTCTCAAAAGTGGAGTCAATCATTGGAATAACATTTAATCATTGTAACTTCGATTACTCAGATATGCGCGGCCTCGATTTATCAGGATTGAATTTCGAGAAATCATCATTTAACGAGGTTGACCTATCTTTATCTGATCTTGAAAAAACATCGTTTGCTAACTCACGATTTACGATGGTAAATATTAATGGTGTAAAGTTTTTATCTACCGATTTGCGTGGTGCGACTCTGCAAGGTGTCAGTTTGAAAAATGACAATTTGAGAGGTGTGATTCTGTCACCGACACAGCTAGAGATGTTGGCTAGCGAAATTGGTATACAGATTACAGAATAAGTATTCTACTAAAATGATGAAGAAACAGAGGTGGTACAATTCAGATATGTTACAATATTATTTAGTTAAATATAGATATCAAATCATACTTATTTCGATACTATTATTTGCACTTTTTCTCCGTACGATCCATCTAACGACCAATCCAATTGCGCTTAATCAAGATGAGGCAGTAAATGGATACGATGCTTTTACACTTGGAAAAACGTTGGCTGATCATCATGGCAACTTCTTACCACCATTTCTCCAATCATTTAATGATTGGGCGTCACCACTCCTAACATATCTCACTGTTCCATTTGTGATGCTATTTGGACTTTCTGTAAAAACTATTCGTCTTGTAGTCGTAATTCTAGGTGTTACGTCTATAGGGTTATTTTATGTATTTCTTAAACAGCTTGCGTTTAAAGAGATATATGCATTGCTTGGTGCGTTTCTTCTAGCTATTATGCCGTGGCATATTGTTTATTCGCGTATTGCGATTCCTCCGAGTATTGTATGTTTTAGTATTTTGCTTTTTCTAGTACTTTTTTTGTGGGGATATCAGCGAGCTGAAGAAAAAATTCGACCATGGCTATTTATTCTTCCTGGTCTGGCGGCTGCAGCATTAACATATAGTTACCCAACGCAAAAATTATTTGTTCCTATTTTTATACTTATACTTTGTGCCATATATCTCAAAAAACAAATTGTTAATGCATTAACATTACTAGTTGTCTATGGTCTTGGTGTGTTACCAATTTATCTACTAACATATCTAAATCCCGGTAAATATAATGCCTCTTTTAACGCTCTCTCAATTATGGGAGCTCAGAATCCACTAAGAGAATTTCTTGTGAGATATGGAGAATATTTTCTTCCTTATTTTCACTTTCAAGTTGGAGATATCGATATTATTCACCATGTCCCAGGTTTTGGGATATCCTATGATTTCTTATCGCTGTTTTTTTATCTTGGTATCGTGATATGTATCATGGGGGCAGTCGGGAAGATAGAAATTAAAAATATCACAAGGAATACCTACCTTCTACTTATTGCCTGGACAGTGTTATTTCCAGTTGCAGCAAGTCTGACAGCTGCTTATAATATGGCCTTTCGCGTAGTTCATGGGTTACCTCTCGTTATCATATTTTTTCTGATTACATTTCAGTTCGTGGAACAACATCTTAAGCCTCGTTTTGCTAACTTTCTCTTGGGCGTGATCCTAGTACTAGGTCTTATGTATACATGGGGATTTATGAAGCTTTATCTCTACGAGTATCCGAAGATATCTTATAAAGAGTTTCAGTATGGGATAGAGGATTATATGCAGTATCTTTTAAGCCATGAAAAAGATTTTGATAAAGTGGTCGTTGATACGAGTATTAATCAGCCATATATTTATTTTTTATTTTACTCACAGCTTGAACCTTCCAAGTTAAATCGAGCAGATCCTATGAAGAGCACTAATAAGTATGTATTTTCCGTACTTCCAACTTTTAATGAGGATGAAAAAAACATCATAAAAGAGGTCTCATTTGGAGACACGAGACTGTATAGAATCTATGCAAATGGAAGATCCTGGTATGTGAAGAAAATGTAAGGATGTTCCTCAAGGGGTTACTAATTTTATTTATGAAAAAATATATACGCATAGGAATTGTTGGTCTACTAGTTCTTTCGGTCGCACTGGTGATAAGCCAAATGAACCTATTTAGTCCTGAGTCTGCATCTAAAGAATTGAACTCAAAGAGTAAGATAGGGAGTGGTCCCTATAAAACGGCGATTTTTGCTGGTGGTTGTTTTTGGAGTCTTGAATCCTATTTTGAAAAAGCACCAGTTGGAATAGTGAAAGCTGTTTCAGGTTACTCAGGTGGCAAAAGTACTGGTCCTACCTACCAAAATTATTTAGAAGGTGGACACAGAGAAGTAGTGGAAGTAACTTATGATCCAACATGGATAACATATGGTGAGCTGGTGGAATATTATTTTCGTCATATCGATCCTACAGATGCAACGGGCTCCTTTTACGATCGCGGCATAGGGTACACATCAGCGATTTATTATGATGATAAGGAAGAGAAAGATCTGGTAGAAGAAATCATCACACTGTTAGAGACAGAGAAAATATTTAAAAAACCAATAGTGACTCTTGTTCTTCCCAGATCTGAGTTCTGGTCAGCTGAGGAGTATCATCAGGACTACGCAAAAAATAATTCTTCAAGCTACACTGCGTATCGCATAGGATCTGGTCGTGATGCTTTCCTGAAAAAGACTTGGGAAGGTAAAGCTAACCCTCTTTATATAAAAAAAGTCACTCTTTAATCTTGGCGTTCTAACGACCTTAGGCTGCGAGAATTTTATATAAAAATTATTTTTGATTCATCATTGATCTCATTGTTATATTTTTGAGCTTATATTGTATAATGTAAGACAAAGTATGCGAGTATATGAACATCCTTTGAGTTGGCAAGCAATTGGAAGAGTATTTGGGGCTATCCTTATAGTGGTTTTTGTTTGGAAAACTTTTAATATATTAGTCTTAATTCTCATTTCGGCAATGCTAGCTACAGCACTCTATCCACTCGTTTTAAGATTTAATAGGAAGCTTCCACTCGTACTATCAACGCTACTGGTCGTATTATTACTACTTGTTCCATTTATTATTTTAGGCGCAACGGTTATTCCAGGTTTTGTCCGTGAGCTTCCTGAACTTCTAAAAAGTCTTGATGATATTATCAATAAATCTCCTGTAATTCCTCCATCAGTCAGGAGTATCGATTTTACAAAATATGCTCAAAATGCTGGAAGTTATGTTCTACAATCAACTTCAGTAGTAACGAGCGTAGTTACTTCAATTCTTACACTTTTATTCTTAACCTTCTATCTGATGTTCGATGCGAAACGCTTGGTCGCACTTTTGCTCTCCATATTTCCAAGGGACAAACGAAAGAAGATTGAAGATTTGTTAAACGAGTTAGGACAAGTGAATGGACAATACATTCGTGGAAATCTTATAATTTCTGTAATTTGTGGCCTGACTGTATTTATCGGTCTGACACTCCTTCAGGTTCCCTACGCAGCGCCTCTAGCTATTTTCGTTGCTATTATGGATTTACTACCTCTTATTGGTTCAACAATCGGCATGATACCTGCTGTTATAATTGGACTTTCTATTTCACCACTTACTGCACTTCTTGTTGCAGCTCTCTATCTTATTTATCAGCAAATTGAGAGTGCGTTTTTGGCGCCAACAATTTATAATAAAGCCTTAAATCTTTCACCAGCACTTGGATTTCTAGCAGTTATTATTGGGGCTGGTCTGTTCGGTGTTATCGGAGCATTCTTAGCACTTCCCATAGCCGCAAGTTTGCCTGCGATTATCAAGTATATTCGTGAAGATATACGTGATAATGAAGAAGAAGTAATAATTATTAAAAAACAGACCCATCTCTCTTAGCAGAATATAAAATAAGCATCAAGTATTTTTTTTGAGGTAAACTATCGACGTTCCTTGTTCGCACGGAAGGCATAGAAATCGTTCATAAATTTCTGTGTATGAGACCATTCAATATCTAAAAAAGCATCACAGTCTTCAACTGATAACACTGTTAGATTTGTTACGTCGTCTGGACGCATATTTACTCTTCCACTTTCAATTGCAATACGTAGTAATGCTTCATCGTTATGGACTCTAGCTTCGTCTGTCCTAGGTCCTCTTCGAACCGTCTCGCGTTGTATATCTGAGCCATCATATCTAAACAATGTCGCTCTTGGCATTCCTAAAATTCTACTAGCATCAGCAGAACCTGCAGGAAATCCTTCGGACTTTTCTTTTATTTCAATAACCTTAACCCTATCCGGCTGATAATAACGAATCTCTACCTTTTTTGGAGACATAATCATAGGAGTAGGGCAGGGTATGAAGCTAATTTCAATTTTGGTTAATCGATTTCCAAAATGGTGAGCCATACGGGTCTGGAACCGTTTAGTCCCATAACTACTGTCTTTCCGAGTGTATCATCTTCAGGCCAAACGAGACAAATGAGACACTATAAAAAGGGATTGTCTCATAGAAAAAGTATCCTTATAACTACGAATCCTTGGGCTTTCTACCCCTTTTTACAGTAACTGTTCCTGGTATATCAGTTTGAGCTAGTTTGTTACTGATAGCACCCACATTTATGTCGTATGCCTCCAACTTAGGACTGTAGGAGACGACACGAGCAAGAAGTTCAACGGCATCCTCACATGGGCTCCTGACCGACTGAGTCG
>Ga0105047_10002729_pt1 | contig 31306 bp, 21 predicted proteins | sample MAT04_FD_78384 | JGI IMG/M metagenome (GOLD analysis project Ga0105047, IMG submission 78384) | Freshwater microbial communities from Lake Fryxell liftoff mats and glacier meltwater in Antarctica - MAT-04 (megahit assembly) | ecosystem: Environmental > Aquatic > Freshwater > Ice > Liftoff... | reverse complement strand
GCCCTCGCCGAACGCGGCACCCGCTTGAGCAACGGACTCTGGGTGCGCGAAATCCGTCAGCTCGCCAAAAACGGCATGCAGAGCTCCATTCTTTACACCGATTTAACCCGCGACCTCACCCGCGTGGCCGCCTGCATGTTCGCACGTTGGTGTCAGGAAAACTTCTTCAAATACATGCGTCAACACTACGGCCTAGACCGTCTCACCGAATATGGCACCGAGCCAATTCCTGAGACCACACGGGTCGTCAACCCCGCCTGGCGCGCCCTCGACTCACAGGTCCGCCACCACAACGGAAAACTCTCCCGCGAACTCGCCGCCTTCGCCGCCGCCTCCCTCCCCATAGACCCTCAGCCCGCAGACGTCCAAAAATGGGAACTCAAAAAAGCAATCCTCCGCAGCACCATCGAAGATCGTCGCCAAACCATCCAGACTCTCAAAGCCTCCCACCGACATTGCGCTTTCCACGACTTACCTCCCGAAGATCAGTTCACCCGCCTGCGGACCGAAAAGAAGCACTTCATCGATACCCTCAAAATGATCGCCTACCGCGCCGAAACCGCTCTGGCCGCACTCGTCCGCGAATCCCTCGCCCGCAGCGACGACGCCCGCTCCCTCCTGCGCCAACTCTTCCAATCCTCCGTCGACCTCCTCCGTCGACCTCCTCCCAGACCCTCAAAACAACACGCTCACCGTTCGCCTCCACCACCTCACTTCACGCATTCACGATCACGCCATCTTCAACCTTTGCCAGGAACTTTCCGCTACAGAAACCCTCTTCCCAGGCACCAACCTACGCCTCGTTTTCCATTTTATCGGCTCACCTTGTTTCCCTTAGATCAGGAGTTCTGAGCCTGCATTTTCTAACACTTCTCTGTAAAAAGCAGACAGTGCGTGAATGCGACGGCGAAGCCGACGCATGGAGAGCGCGTGCGATTGCACAGCGCCACGACGTTGGAGAGATGGAGGCTACGCCTTATGTTTTGGAAGTTTTCGGCGAGTCGTCAAAAACTGCATGCCAGTAGCACGCGCTCCCCATCCGGCTTCGCCGGTCTTCAAACATGGCGTGCACGAATAAAGCACCTTGCGATTTTTCCGCTTCCTTTTCGCACGGACACAAAGGCATGCCGGCATATAATCCCGTTAGCCTTCAGGATCACGTCATCATCGGAAAGCCAGGTAAAGAAAGGCGCTCATATTTCAGCTTCCGGGAAGTAGGCCTGCTCTAAACCATAAAATTCACATCAGCCTGATGTCGCATCCAGCACAGGACACTTTCATTAATGCCTCTGTGTTTCCGTGTTCTTCTGTGCTTTCCGTGGACCCCTATTGCATCGTTACGACTTTGATTGGTTCTTTCGCTTTCCTTTCATGACCGGGTTTTGCATGCTCCATGCTCCCGCCCGCTGAATGGCTTCCTTTGTAATCAGACGAATTTTCGCACTCGGTTTCGTGCTGCTCTTTGCGGTCTCGCTCACATTTGTCCTTTTGCGTAAAGCGCCGGGAAACCCGTTTTCACTCAGTGAAAAAAATGCCACTCCCGAGGCGATCAGGCAGCAGGAGTTCAAATACAATCTGGACGGACCGATCTGGACGCAATGCGTGCGCTACCTCGGATTGATGAAGAAAAATCACGGGGCATACAGCGGCTTGTTGCAGGGCGATTTCAGCCCCTGTTTAAAATATAAAGATCGGGAAGTCGGGGAGCTCATCAAACAAACGCTTCCTGTCTCGGCCACGCTCGGTGCCATCGCTTTCATGATCGCGACCTCCGTCGGAATCTGTCTCGGCTGCAACGCCGCGGTCAATCAACACCGCTGGATCGATCGCGCCTCCATGCTTGGCGCGCTGTTCGCCGTTTCCATCCCGACTTTCGTCATCGCTCCAGCGGCCATCCTGGTTTTTGCGCTCAAGCTAAACTGGCTACCCGTCGGCGGACTCAACGGCTGGAGCAGTCTCATTCTTCCTTCCATCGTCCTTTCTCTGCCCTTTATCGGATACATCTCCCGGCTCACCCGCACGAGCATGCTGGAGGCGCTCACTCAAGATTTTGTTAGGACGGCAAAAGCCAAGGGCGTCTCCAACGCACGCGTCTTTTATATTCACACACTCCGCGTCGGCATCTTGCCAGTGATCAGCTACCTCGGCCCACTCGCTGCCAGTCTTCTAACCGGCGGTCTGATCGTCGAAAGCATTTTCAGCCTGCCCGGCATGGGCGGCTTTTTCGTAAACTCCGTACTCAACCGCGACGTCTTTCTCTGCTGCGGTACCGTCGTTATTTACTGCTCACTGCTGGTGATCATGAACCTGCTGGTGGACATCTCCTACACCTGGCTTGATCGCCGCATCAAAGTTTCCTGACCCATGGAACTCCACACGCATCATCCACGGACATGGAAACGGCTACGGCGCAATCCGGCTGCTGTGTGTGCCGGAGTCGTGCTCATCGGCGTTCTGTTCTTCGCCATCCTGGGACCACTCATCTTTCCTTACTCCCCTGAGGCGACCTCGGCGCAAAAGTTTTCCCCGCCCTCCACTACCAATTTCTTTGGAACCGATCTCAATGGCCGCGATGTCTTCTCCCGCGTCATCCAGGGTGCCCGTCTTTCCCTCACAGTGGGAATCTGCGGCGCACTAGTCAGTCTCCTGATCGGAACCACCTACGGACTGATCTCCGGTTACGCCGGAGGGCGCGTGGATAATACAATGATGCGCATCGTTGAAGTGCTACAGAGCATCCCCCGATTAATCATCATCATCGTCGCCATCTTTACGTTCGCGCCTTCGCTGGAAGGCTGGCTGCATGATCGAATGCCCAGTATGGAGGGATACACCAAGGTGATCATTTTGATTCTATGTCTTGGACTCATCGAATGGCTTTCCATGGCCCGCATCGTCCGGGGTCAGGTTTTGGTTCTAAAGGAGCTGCAATTCGTCACCGCCGCACGAGCGCTTGGGCAAAGTCATTTTAAAATCCTGTTCAAACACCTGCTCCCCAATCTGGCGGGCGTAGTCATTGTCTACCTCACCCTCACTATTCCGGCCGTTATTCTGGATGAATCCTTTTTGAGCTTTCTCGGCTTGGGCATCAATGACCCTATTGCCAGCTTGGGCAGCCTTTTAAGCGACGGCAAAAATGTGATCAATCCCGTCAAAAGCTACTGGTGGCTGCTGGTGTTTCCCGCAATCACCATGTCGATCACGCTCCTCGCGTTCAATTTTCTAGGAGACGCATTGCGCGACGCTTTCGATCCGAGAACCCGGAAGTAAATCACTTCGCAATGGCCGCGACAATCGCCGTCCCCATCTCCGCAGTGCCGACTTTCTGCGTTCCCTCAGTCCAGATATCTCCAGTGCGTAGTCCGCTTTCAATGACCTGACGCACCGCTTTCTCGATCGCCTCTGCTGCCTCCAGTTCACCCAGTGAGTAACGTAACAACAGCGCGGCACTGAGAATTTGCGCGATTGGATTGGCGATTCCCTTCCCTGCAATATCAGGCGCTGTTCCGCCGCTGGGCTCGAACATTCCAAAATACAGCCCGTTCTCCTTTTTATTGCCAAGGCTCGCGCTCGGCAGCATCCCGAGTGATCCGGTGATCATTGCCATTTCATCGCTCAAGATATCGCCGAAGAGATTCTCTGCAAGAATCACATCAAACCCACGTGGGTTTTTAATGAGCTGCATCGCCGCATTATCCACATACAAATGCGAGAGTTGCACCTCGGGATATTCCTGAGCAATCTCCACCACGGTTTTCCGCCATAAGATCGAGTTCTCGAGGACGTTCGCCTTATCGATTGAGATCAGGCGTTTTCCTCGACCCATCGCCGCTTGAAAAGCTACGTGCGCGATGCGGACGATTTCGCTCTTTTTGTAAATCATCGTATCAATCGCCACTGGCTCACCGTTTTCCATTTTCGTGAGCTTAGGCTGGCCAAAATAAAGCCCGCCAGTCAGTTCGCGGACACATAACGCGTCAAACCCGCCCTCCACCAAATCCGCACGAATCGGCGAAGCATGCGTGAGTTGCGGAAAACAGACTGCCGGACGCAGGTTCGCAAAAAGACCGAAATGCTTCCGAATGGGAAGCAGTGCGCCGCGCTCAGGTTGCTCGTTCGGCGGCAATGACTCCCACTTTGGACCACCCACGCTGCCAAACAGGATCGCATCGCTCTCCTCACAGACCTCAATTGTAGCCTTTGGGAGTGCAGCTCCATCCACATCGATCGCGATTCCACCAACCCGGGCCTCTGTAAAATCAAAGCCAATCCCGAACCGCGAAAACACCGCGTCCAATACTCGACGCGCCTCCACCATTACTTCAGGTCCGATTCCATCTCCAGCCAGCACAGCAATCTTATAATTCGACATAGGGCGGGGAAACTAAGTTCCCGGGAGTGCATTTGCCAAGAGTGAAGAACGCCTCTTGTAAAAAACAAACGCCGACCATTACTGGTCGGCGTTTATTTTAAATAAGTTTAATCTGACAGGCCTATTCGCGCGAAGTAGCAGACACTTTATACATCTGCCGCGGTGCATCAGGAGGCCCTGGCATTGGATACTCTCCAGCGAGCTGGCTGTTACGAGTAGGCACAATACGATACGCTGACCTTGCGTTATTTCTCCAGCCATTAGGATCAGCATACTCGTCTCCGCTGTGCGTCAAACCGTTCACTTGAGACTCCAGCCCTGTTCCATATCCGGGATTGATCACATTCGGCGTTACAAACACCAGAAGGTTACGTTTGGTCCGGCTGTTCACGCGTTCCTGGAATATATAACCAAGGCCGGGAATGTCTCCCAAGATAGGCACTTTCGTGCGTCCCTTACTGGATTCATCTTGAAGCAGTCCGCCAATCGCCAGTGTGTCACCACTTTTCACAAGAACCGTGGAGTCAAATTTACGGGTATCAATAATCGGACTCCGAACCGCTGCACCTGCAAAGATGAATGTTTCATCACCGACTTTGTTGCTGATTTCAGGTTTCACTAGCAGTGTGACAAAGTTGTCTACGTTCACTTGCGGCGTAACCTCAAGCTTGCTGCCGAACTCCTTGTCTTCAAATCCACCAAACACTGCCGTTGCAGTTTGTTCATTGAAGTTCAGATTTGGAACAGGCTGCGCACGTGTGATCGAAATCGTCGCCTTTTGATTGTTGGCGGTCACAATCCGTGGATTAGCCAGAAACTCCGCATCACCATCTTCATTCAGCATGCGCAAAGTAACAGACATCTGAGGCACCGAAAGAACGGCAAACTGTGAGCCCAACTGATTAAAGAAATTTGGCCCCAACTCACCATTTCTAGCAAAATCATTGAGAGCAAATGAACCATCGGGAGCAGGAGTAGGATTACTCCCATCAAGAAGACTCCCGCCATATCTAATTGTTTTTGGGCTTCCTGTACTACCAAAAACACCACCCCAGTTGAATCCGTAAGCCTGCTTCGGGTTGGCATTAACTTCGACCAAGCGCGCTTCAATCATCACCTGCTTGACCGGTTTATCGATGTATTCCAAAAACTTCAAAAGCTTCTCTCTATTGGATTTAACTTCCTGTAGGAAAACCGTATTGGTCCGTTGATCAAACTGAGATGGCGCACCACTCCTCAACTGACTTTGAATAAGTGCCATCACTTTATCAGCACTTGCAAATCGAAATGTATATATAACCGACTCAGTAGGTTCTGAAGCTTTTTCAGCCTGCGTCTTAATATAGGTTACTCCATTCAACTCATCCATATAAAGACCATTAGCCTGACAAATAATCTCCATGGCTTCCTTTGGTGTTTTTTGCACCAGCCGCAAAGAAACTGTTCCAATGACCTTGGGACTAACCACCACATTCAATCCAGCCTGCCGAGCCAATGTGCGCAGCACTAATGCAACATCATCACCTTGAAACTCGTGAACACGTGCCACGTTAGTATTAGCCACACCATTCGTTGGACCGCCAGGGGCTCCAGGAACCGCAGGAACTCCCGGAGCAGTAGGAACTGCACCTGGAACCGCATTGATATCTACAGGAGGAAATGAAGTAGGCGGCGCGGGCACAGGAGGATCAATCGGTGCCGGGGTCAACCCATCCTCAGACACTGGAGGAGGAGCAAGAGGAACTGGCGAATCCAAGGATACTGGAGCAACTGGTGGAGCTAACGACTCAACCGGAAGAACAGGTGCAATTGCCGGCGGTTCAATAGACGCAGGAGCAACAGGTGGCGGTGGAATTTGCGCAACGGCAGTGCTGATTGATATCACTAGGGCGCTAATTGATCGGTTCAACATAAACTTTAGTATGGGGTTGGTTTGTCTGGCATGGCTAGCATGATCCAGACCATGTAATTTGCGGTCTGTCTCGTATTTTTAAAAAGATAGCAAGCCATATTGTTTATCAGATTTTCACAGCTGAAATGAACGCTGCCATCTTTTCCGCATCTTTTTTCCCGGGCTCATACTCCACCCCACTAGCCACATCAACAACCGTAGGATTGATCATTTCTACCTTATTACCAACGTTTTCCGGAGTAAGACCACCCGCCAACCAAAGTGAATGATTCGGAAATAATCGTTGAAATTCGGTGATCATTTCCATGCTTTGAGAAGCTCCGGTTCCTCCGTAAAAACTATCCACAAAAGCATCTAATAAAATGTCTTTGAGGGGCCACTTATTCACAGCCTGCAATTCAGAAATACTTTTTGGGCGTATCGCTTTGATAATCGGTTTCCCAAATTTGACAGCATGAGCGACCTCTTTCTCACCTTCGTCACCATGAAGCTGAATAACGTCGATAAACGGTAATTGTACAATCCTTTCCAAATCTTCTGGGGTGCTATTTACGAGCACAGCCACACGCACAACACTGCTCGGAATCTCACTAATCCATGATCCCGCTGCTTCTACATCGAGATAACGCTTTGTTCCCTTCCACGTATTAAAGCCCAAAGCATCCACCCCAAGTTCCACCGCTTTGAAGGCATCTTCCCTTCTCGTAATACCGCATATTTTTACGGCAGTTCCGTTTTTACTTTCAAACATCAATAACCCTCCCCTTCACGCTCTTTGGTTCAGAGTTATTCACCGACTTGTTCACCGAGATATTCACCGACTTATTCACTGAATACGGAGCGTCATAACGACGCAGCAACAGTAAGACAATCATTCCCACAAAACTGGAGATTAATGACCCCCACAAAATTGATAAAAAGCCAGGTTGATTAAATCCCGGGACGAGTTTGATCACTCCCCATAATAAGAGGGCATTAATCACCAATATAAACAAACCCAGCGTCAGCAGGATGATTGGCAGGCTGAGCAAAAGTAAAACCGGGCGGAGTCCGTCTTTGACCAAGGTATATAAAGCTCCCGCTCCAAGAATTGGAAGCCAGCCTTCCGCATGGATTCCAGTAAGGCTCACCGCGGCTCCAATACCGAGCGTGTTTGCAAACCATCTGATAAGGAAATTCTGCACAAGACACGGATAGAGTAATCCCCCCTTTTCGCCAACATTTAAGAACGGGACACCACTCGTCTCCTTTTTTTCGCTTGCCGGACCTTTCACGGCAGGCGACATCAAAGGCTCTTTATATGGACACCATACTTCCGCTACTTCGTAAAAACGCTAGGGCAACACTAGCCGATCTGGCCAAAGCCACCGGTTTAACCGAGGCGGAAGTAGCGGCGCGAATCAAGAAACTGGAAGATGAGAATGTCATCCGGGGCTATCAGGTCGTAGTGGATCCCTATAAAGTGGACGCCGAGCGCGTAACCGCCGTGATCGAGGTAAGGATTACTCCTGAGCGCGAGGGCGGATTTGACAAACTGGCCGAGCGAATCTCCCGCTTCCCTGAAGTCGTAAGCTGCTATCTCATGAGCGGAGGTTATGACCTTTTCGTCATGGTCGAGGGCCGCAACCTGCAGGAAGTAGCCGGATTCGTCTCGGGGAAACTCAGTACCATTAAAGGGGTGCTCAGCACCGCCACCCATTTCCGCCTCAAGCCCTATAAGGAAATGGGCGTGGAGCTTCATAGTGAAGCCAATCCACAGCGCCTCGCCGTCTCCCCCTGATCGAACCGCTGTCCCCCCTGCTCTTGTTTGATGCAGCGGAAGGCGCTGCATCCACACTCAACCTCTTTTTTTCAATGTCAGTCTCCAATCATATCGCCAATCACGTCCGCGACATCCCCCGTTCGGGAATCCGCGACTTCTTTGAAATCGTCCAGACCATGAAAGACGTCATCTCGCTGGGAATCGGCGAGCCCGACTTTCACACCCCGTGGCGTATCCGCGAGGCGGCGATCTATTCACTGGAACGGGGCCATACGGGATACACGAGCAACCTCGGACTGCCCAAACTCCGCGAACGCATCGCCCAGTATGTGCAAAAACATTTCAGCATCGGCTATGATCCCGCCACAGAAATCATCGTTACCGTGGGTGTCAGCGAGGCGATTGATCTTGCCCTGCGTGCGCTATTGAATCCCGGAGACGAGGTTCTTTACCATGAACCGTGTTACGTAAGCTACAGCCCAAGCGTCTTGCTTGCGCATGGGGTTCCTGTCGCGATTCCGACTTTTGCAGCCGATCACTTCCGGGTCACGGCCCACGAACTGGAAAAGAAAATTACATCCAAGTCCAAAGTGCTGATGCTCAACTTCCCGTGCAACCCTACCGGTGCAACGCAGACCCAGGAAGAACTGGAAAACATAGTTGAGCTTTGCCTAAAGCATGACCTCATCGTGCTTACAGATGAAATTTACAGCGAACTAACTTACGACGGAGGGAAGCACATCAGCATCGCTTCACTTCCAAAAATGCGCGACCGCTGTGTTTTTCTGCACGGCTTCTCGAAGGCATTTGCCATGACTGGCTTCCGCATCGGCTACGCTTGTGCGCCGCCTGCGCTCACCGAGGCGATGATGAAAGTGCATCAATATGCTATCCTTTGCGCAAACACGATGGCTCAGGATGCTGCAATCGAGGCGCTCGAAAGTGGCGCAAACGACGTCGTGATGATGCGGAAGGAATATGAGCATCGCCGCAACTACATCGTCAGCAGCCTGAATGAAATGGGTCTCCCCTGCTTCAAGCCTCATGGCGCGTTCTATGCCTTTCCTGACATCCGCTCCACGGGACTTACCAGCAAGGAATTCTCACTTCAACTACTTGAAAAAAAGAAAGTCGCCTGCGTTCCCGGCAGCGCATTCGGACCGAGCGGCGAAGGTCACATTCGTTGTAGTTACGCAACCGGCCTCGAACAGATCAAACTCGCCATGACCAAAATGGCGGAGTTTGTGAGTGAATTAAAGTAGTCCGGCTACCACTCCCCTTACGCCATCACGGGATCAGTCTTAGTGGAATAACCACTAAGAACTCCCACCCCGCCGCTTTACCTCCACACGCATGAATACACGCCCCCTCACCGCTTCGATTTGTATCGCCACACTCACTCTCGCCCTTCCAGTTTTTGCTCAGGAGCGATACGGCCTTGAGAACGCAAAGCAAAACATGGCGAGCTTCAAGACCGCCGAGGGATTGAAAGCCACGCTCTTCGCTGCGGAACCGATGGTGCAGAATCCCACCAATATCGAGATCGATCCCTCTGGTCGCGTGTGGGCAACGGAATGTGTGAACTATCGTGGGCACGGCTCGCTCCGCCCTGAAGGCGATCGCGTGGTAATCCTCGAAGACACGAACGCGGATGGGGAGGCGGACAAGGACATCACTTTCTTCCAAAGCCCCAACCTCAAGAATGCACTAGGCATCTGTGTAATCCCTGGCCCTAGCGGAGCAAAGAAAGGCACACAGGTCATTGTCAGTGCCGCACCCAATGTGTGGCTTCTCACTGATACCGATGGAGACGACAAAGCGGATAAGGAAGAGGTCCTTTTGAAAGTAGGTGGAAGCCCGGATCATGATCATCAGATTCACGCCTTTGTTTTCGGACCCGATGGGAAACTTTATTTCAACTTTGGCAATGAGGGTAAAAAACTCATGTGGCCCGATGGCAGCACGGTCAAAGACCTCGCGGGTAATGATGTCACTGACGAAGGGAAGCCCTATCGGCAGGGCATGGTGTTTCGCTGTGATTTTAAAGACGGTAAGCTGAGCAATATCGAAACGCTCGGTTGGAACTTCCGCAACAACTACGAAGTAGCTGTGGATTCATTCGGCGGTATGTGGCAGAGCGACAATGACGACGACGGCAACAATGGCGTTCGCATCAATTACGTCATGGATTACGGCAATTACGGTTACACCGATGAAATGACGGGCGCCAATTGGAATGACGGGCGCATCAACACGGAAGCCGATATACCGAGCCGCCACTGGCATTTGAATGATCCCGGCGTCGTCCCAAATCTTTTAATCACCGGAGCAGGAAGTCCGACCGGCATCCTTGTGAACGAAGGCACGCTGCTCGGGGAGAAATTCACCAATCAGATCATCCATTGCGACGCGCGTCCACGCATCGTACGCGCCTATCCTACAAAGCCCAATGGCGCAGGTTATACTGCGGAGATGGTGGACATCCTCACCAGCTCAGATGAATGGTATCGCCCCAGCGATGTCGCCATCGCAGCAGACGGCGCGCTATTTGTATCCGACTGGTATGATCCGGGCGTAGGCGGGCATGGAATGGGCGATCATGAAAAGGGGAAAGTGATGGGACGCATCTATCGCGTGGCACCAGAAGCCAAAAACGCCACAGTAAAACCAAACTTCACTTCGGTGGACAGCGCAGTCGCCGCACTTCAATCGCCCAACCAGACCATCCGCACCACCGCCTGGCGCACACTCCATGCAGCCGGAGCAAGAGCCGAAGGCGGTCTTGTCAAACTCTGGAAAAATAAAAACCCGCGTCTTCGCGCTCGTGCGCTGTCCCTGCTCGCACTGAATAAAGGCAAAGAGCTGCCTTATATTAATGCCGGACTGGCAGACGCCGATTCAGATATCCGCTGCACGGCAATCCGTCTCGCCCGGGTGCAAAATATTACACTCCCTCCAACTGTCGTCGCTAAACTCATCAAAGACCCAAGCGCTGCCGTGCGCCGCGAACTCATCATTTCCACCCGTGGCAAAAAAGAAGCCGCCGCCACATGGGCCGCGCTCGCTGCACAATACGACGGCAAGGATCGCTGGTATCTTGAAGCACTCGGCATTGGCGCAGCAGGCAATGACGCCATTTTCCTCGCGGCATGGCTTACGGCTATCAGCGACAAATGGAACACCCCGGCTGGACGCGATATCGTCTGGCGTTTGCGTGCTCCTAAGTCAGCCACGCTCGTAGCGGAGATCATCGAAGACAAATCCATTCCTGAAAACGAAAAGCCACGCTTTATGCGCGCGTTCGATTTCATGCCGCGCTCGGATGAAAAACGCAATGCGTTGATCCAGATCGGCACCAGCACCAAGGCTCCCGGCGGTCTCGTGCGAGAGGCACTAAAACGACTCAAGCAATCACAACGTCCTGAAGTCCTGGCAGCGTTCAAAAATGCACTCGATGAGGCCAAAGGCACCACCTACTTTGTCGAACTCGCAGCCGATTTCGGATCCAACGGCAGACACCAAGAGCTGCTGGATATCGCCCTCGCAAATCCAGGACATCAGGCCGCCAATATGGCCATCGAAATGATCATGAATGAAGGAGGCCAGGCGCTGGTTGAAAAGGCACTGGAAGGCGACAAAGCCCTTGCTGTCATCAAGGTGATCGGCACATCTAGCTCCCCAAAAGGTGTGGAATATCTCGAGGCGCTCATCGCCGACCCAAAGCAGAAGCCCGAGTTACGCCAGGCTTCCGTCAAGGCTCTCGCCAGCACGCAGCGTGGTGCAGAACGTCTCGTTCAACTCGCCAAAGACGGCAAGCTCGATGATGCCAGCAAAACAACCGCCGGCAGCGCGCTTCGTATGGTGCAGTATGACAAACTCAAGAATGACATCGAAAAACTTTTCCCAGCTCCGGCCACTCTGGGCGGAAAATCATTACCTCCCATTGCAGAGCTGGTGAAAACCCAAGGTGATATTACAAAAGGGAAGATCGTTTTTGAAAAGGCGGAATCCACCTGCATCACCTGTCACAAGATCGGGGATAAAGGCGTGGACTTCGGTCCCGCTCTCACCGAGATCGGCAGCAAGCTCCCGAAGGAGGCGCTTTATGATGCGATCATCAACCCCAACGCGGCGATCTCCATGGGCTTCGAGGCAGTCCAGCTCACCACCAATAACGGTGGTGGTGGAACGGGAATCATTCGTAGTGAAACCGCCGAAGAAATCGCGCTCGCCCTACCCGGTGGCGTTCCTCCCCAGAAGTTTGCAAAGAAAAGTGTGATCAAGAGCGAGAAACTCCCAACTTCGTTGATGCCAAGCGGGCTGAATCAAGCACTCACGCAGGATGATCTCGTGGATCTGGTCGAGTATCTGTCTTCGCTGAAAAAGAAATAGCGGCGTCGGGAAATCAGCACACCCCAACAACAGTTTGGCCTACTGCTGTTGCTGCTGGAGTTGAAACACATCAGGCGTAAGCCCGGTGTGCCGAATGAAGAGCGTGTTCCCCTCTTTGGGCAGATGCACGTAGTGATCGAAAATCCCCTGCCCAATCGCATTTAGACTCACTTGCAACTCATCAATCGACTCGTGAAGACCGCGTTGCATCACATCCGCCGATGAAGAAAAATTGAGACGCGCCAACAGCGAGCCGGTCAGCTTCTCGGCGTTATTGGAATACTGTCCAGTAGATGTCCCGGAAATATGATGTAACAACTCATCGGTATGGCGCACACAAAAGCGGACCGAACGAGGAAAGTCGGTCGAAAACAAAAGGAGTTCCACCACTTGCTCCATGTTCACCTGACCTCCAAACGCACGCCTAAATGTGGCAAACGCGCTGCACGAGCGGAGAATGGTGCTCCACTGGATGGAATCGAGCGCGTCATTGGAATCCGTTTCTAGCGTGTGTGTTTTTATATCAAGAAAGCGGCTGGTTTTATCTGCACGCTCTAGAACGCGCCCGAGTTGGAGAAAGTACCAGCCTTCATTCCGGGGCAAAGTGGCGGAAGTGATCCCATCGAACAACAGCGCCGACTGAATGATCTTTTCATAGAAGGCCTGGGGTGAACGTTGAAACAGCGATTGAGCAGGTTTGGAGCAGATAAAATGAAATAGCTCATTAAGCTCCGCCCACATTTCATCCGAAATCTGATCACGCACCGTACGCGCATTTTCACGAGCTTGTTTGATACACGAGTAAATCGAACCCGGGTTCCGCTCATCGGTGGTTAAAAACGTCGCGATGTCTCCCGGCTGCGGGTTCGGATAAAGCGTAGCAAAGTCCTCCTCCATCTCCGTGGCCGCAAGCACAGGCGACCAGTAATGTTTAATACTGCGATTCCCCGTAACAGCAGCATCCAACAGCAGTTCCATGCTCACCTGCACGAGACGCGCAAGATTCTCCACCCGCTCCATATAGCGGGACATCCAGTAAAGATGATCGGCAACTCGGGAAAGCATGCGGTTAGAAGGAAAAAGGAAAAGGAAAAGGGATGAGGGGAAAAGGGATAATCAGGGAAGCTGTGCCGACTTCCTCCTTTTTCCTTTCTCCTTCTTCCCTGTTGGTTAGTGAAGCACCCATGTGTCTTTACTGCCGCCTCCTTGTGATGAGTTTACTACGAGTGAACCTTTTTTCAGCGCCACGCGGGTGAGCCCGCCCGGCAGTACTTTGATGTCGTCCCCATATAGTATGAACGGACGCAAATCGACATGCCGCCCATCCAGACCGCTATCCACGAGCGTGGGATGCTGTGAAAACGAGACAACTGGCTGCGCGATGTAATTGCGCGGGTTCGCGATGATCAATTCCCGGAATTTGGCGATCTCCGCCTTGGACGCCTTCGGACCGATGAGCATTCCATATCCGCCGCTTTCATTCGCAGCCTTCACCACGAGCTTTGACAAGTTATCCAGAATGTAACGTTTGTCGTCTTCCTTCCATGCGAGGTAAGTGGGCACCTGATCCAAAATCGGCTCCTGATCCAAATAATAGCGGATCATTTCCGGCACATACGCATACGTGACCTTGTCATCCGCGACGCCGGTGCCGATCGCGTTGGCAAGAGCCACATTTCCGCGGCGGACAGCGTCCACCAGCCCGGGCACACCAAGCATGGAATCTTTACGGAAGACTGTCGGATCCAGAAAGTCGTCATCCAGACGACGATAAATCACATCCACCTGCAGCAGCCCGCGTGTGGTACGCATGTAAACAAAGCCATCCAGCACCACGAGATCGTTACCCTCCACAATCTCGATGCTCATTTCACGTGCCAGGAAAGAATGCTCAAAGTACGCGCTATTATAAACACCGGGCGTCAACACCACGCAGACAGGATTCGGCTTCTCCCGGGGAGCGATGTATCGCAGCATCGCCAGCAAATCGGCCGGGTAGGCATCCACCGAACGCACGCCCACCGCTCCGAAAAGGTTGGGGAAAACGCGCTTCATTGCCGCACGATTTTCCAACACATAGGAAACTCCTGACGGACAGCGTCCGTTGTCTTCTAGCACCAGATAACGTCCGTCCTTGTCGCGTAACAGATCCGTGCCGCACACATGAATGTAAATATCCCGTGGCACATTACATCCGACAAACTCAGGACGATAGTGCGCCGCACTTAGAATGATTTCCTCCGGAATGATCCCGTCCTTAATGATCTTTTGCTCGTGGTAAATGTCGTAAAGAAACAGATTCAGGGCGGTGATACGTTGAACGAGCCCATGCTCAATCTGTTCCCACTCCTCTGCGGGAATCAAACGCGGAATCGGATCAAACGGAAACACACGCTCCGTCCCATCCTGTTCGCCATAGACGGTGAAAGTAATGCCCTGCTTGAGGAAAAGCAGATTCAGGCTTTTCACCTTCTGCTCCAGCTCCTCATGGGTCATCTCCGCGAAGCGATTCGCCACTGTTTTGTAATACGGCCTCACAGTGCCATCTGAAGCCATCATCTCATCAAAGAGATCGGCTGGCCGATATCCTTGTATTAGATTTGATGGGGAAGCTGTCGCGGTATCCATGTTAGTGGTTCATGACAATGCCCGTTTGCTTGCAGAAACATTCCAACTTGCACAAGAAAATACTAAGTAGCCGCAAAAATAAACGGGCGATTGACGGAATCTACTCACGATGACAACGACGCCACAGCAGCTCCTTTTTCCTTAACAGCCTATTGAGAAACCTTGGGGAAGGCTTGGATGAATGAAACTGAAGGTTCCTACTCTTTGACCCGCCTACGCCCACGTCTGTCTCACTGCGCTCGGCTGTCTTGCTCTTGATCTTACTCTGAAAACCAAAGTTGATTCATGATGGGTGATTGGAATGACAAAGGCTGAGCGGGAAATGCCTTTACTTAAAACTTCACACTTAAAACTCGCCCACTGCTTGGAGTAAGATCAAGAGCAAGGCAAAGCGTAAGATTTTGCCGCAGCAAAATGCGTCGCGGTGTATTTTAACAGTCTCTTAACCCGTATTCCCTCCTCCTTCTTTACTGGCGTCCTTGTGGAATCACTTTTGGATGCCAGTTTGGATCGGAGAATTTGCTATCGGCGCGATATTCAAAAAGCTTGCTCATTGGAAAGAGCAGAACACCCGGAAGCCCTTGTGCATTGATCCGAATATCGAAATCCATCTTGTCTTCCAGAAACCAAATTCTGCCGTCGCCAATCATGGAAAAGCCTTTGCCAGACACGACAAAGTCTTTCGTCAAAATGATTCCGTTCTCGACGGTAAATTTTGCCGACGCCTTCTGTGCAACGTTGTATCCCATGCCCGGAACAATCTTGTTCAGGATGTCACTGAACGGCCCAAGAAACGGAATAGCGAAGACATTACCGTCGGTCACGGTCATCTCGCCGCGCCCTTCCATCGTCCGACCATTTTCGCCGCGGCCGGTGAAATCAAATGCCGCGTTCAGCTTCCCCTTTGAATCGTTGTAGTCGAAATAGAGCTTCGTAAGACTGCTAAAATCCAGATTGGTGATACGCAGTGACGCCGAGTGACCCGGCTTTGTCTTCTGTGTGGAAATATCCGCATCCGTCCTCACCGTGCCACCAAACAGCCTCGCGTTCACGCCATTGAGCTTCACCCGCTCATCGGTAAAAAACAGTTTTCCGTCCACATCCGCAAAATGAAGTTCCTTGCCTTGAAAGGTGTAATCCATCCCGCCGGGCGCGTTCACATCCACATGCAGCCGGGTGTTTAGCCCGCCCTTTCTACTGTCTAACACGCCTTCCAATAACAACTGCGGCGGACGTCTTCCAAACCGGTAAGGCTTCACATCCTGAATCAGATCGGCCGCCACCCAGGCCGCTGCTTCGACCGGATGCAGGTTGATCTGCATTTTATTAAAGTACCACTCCTGCCGTCCCATATCAAAAACCAGCCCGCCCTGTGCTTCACCCTCGGCGCGCACGACATGCAGATGATCCACTGTCAGCACGCGATTGTTATAACGTAAATTAATGTCTGCCTTTCTCGCCTCCTGACCTCGGAAGCTCGTACGCCCCAACTGCAACGTTCCACTCGCAGACATCGTCTCCAGTTTCGTTCCGCGTCCGGATAGTGAAATCTGCGGCGGATCGTAAAACTTGAGCGTCTTCAAATGCTCATACGTCTCCTTCGGCAGCAGTGCCACCAGCGCCTCAGGATTCAAGGTGCTTTCGATTCCTAGACGAAAATCTCCCTCCACCTGCTGAATCTCCGCCCTCAACTCACCCTTCTTTTGTTTCAGGATCAAATTGCGCACCGCCCACTGGTTTCCATCCCAGGAAAAATCCGCAGCCATCTTCTCAAACGCACTTTTTCCCAGCGTAAATTGATCGAGATTCGCATGCCCCGTAAGCTGAAAATGTGGCTTCACTCCAAACGTCACTCTTGCAGCCAGCTCAATCTCCGGCGGAGAGCCCAGTTTCAATTCCTGCTGCAAGGGAGAAAGCCGCATGGCCTGAATCAATCCTGCAAGGTCCAGACTCGATCGCATTCCAAAAGCGAGTTCGGACGTCGCGAGGACAAAGTTTCCCGACATCTGTAAAAGCCCCTTTTCATCCGTCGCTTCAAGCCGGGGAACGATCAGCGCCCCGTTCTGCCATTTGATCATCGCGTCCAAAGAATTGAGTTTATAATCATCCCACTGGATTCTTCCGCCATTGATCTGACACTGCACCATCAACGCATCCGGATTTGCGAGATCCCCCGTAAACTGAAGATTCAGCCGCGTGGGTTCCTCCGGATACTTCACACGATCCAGCTCCTTGCAAATGCGGCTCACAATATTACCGACGCCATCTTCCTTCGGTTTCTCGGCAGGCAGATACGACTTCCACATTTGTAGATTCGCCATATGCCCGGTCGCATTCACATGAATCCCAAATATCTCCGCCTCAAACTTGGACACCAACAGCTGATTTGGAGGCAAAAGAATCCGCGTATTCAATTTCTTAATCTTCAACGACGGGGAATTCGGCTTTTTAACATCCGGCAAAAGCACCAGACTGGCATCAGTCAGAGTCAACGCATCCAGAAACGTTTTCCCCTGAAGCGCGTTGGCAAAATTCGCCTCCACGATGATCTCGTCCACTTTGGCGACAACCTGATCTCTCGCCGCCGATTGGTAAAACTTCACGTCCCGCGCCACCAGCCCCTTGAACGGATCCATAATCAGCTTACTGAAGGACGCCTCCACGCCATGTGTCCTGAGTTCGGCAATCACATACTCTCGCCAGGACTTCGTGAAGCCTTTCCGGTACAAGTACCATCCCCCGACCAAGAGTGGCAGGACGATCAAAAGAAAGACGATCCTGAAAAACCGCCGCATGATGCGATACTCAAAAAATGAAGATGCTGTGTCGAGCGCCAACCTTTGCGCCTTCTCTTCCGCATCTTCGTAACCGCCCGGTTGTGAATGAGGATGCGGTTGAAGGAAGTGGCGGCGGCGAAGCCGCCCAAAGTAGCGCGAGCTTCCAGCTTGCGCCTGCCAGCAATGCTTCGAATAGCGTTGCAGACGGGCATCCCACGGAGTTCGAGCACCGTGTTTCCTGTAGGCAGTGATTCGCGGTGCAAGCTGGAAGCTCGCGCTACTTTGCTTCGCTCCTCTGGCTTCGCCTATCTTCTCGCTTTCACCGCATCCACTTTTAACCACACCCTAACCGCCCCTCCACTCGAATCCGGTCTGTCGAATCCGGTCTTGGCAAGCTGGCTGATCGTTTTTATAACCCGCCACGATGAATCGTATTTTTTACACGCTATTTGCTATTGCCGCTATTTTCACCAGCTCCGGTTGCGAGCAGCATCCGAAGGCGGAATTGCCGCCACACTACCAAAAAGACGCTCATGGAGCTGGCCACGATGCCAAAGCACACGACGACGCAAAGGCGCACGACAATGCCCACGCTAAAGAAAAAGCACATTAAATTCTGATGCTTGCACGATTCGTCGCCCTTTTTCTTTGCATCGGTGTTCTCGCGTGTCCGGCTGAAGCCGCACCCAAGAAAAAATCGGGCTCGAAGAAAGCTGAATCGCCCGGGGTGGCGAAACCGTTTGAAGTGGATCCTTCGGACATTCATGTCCTCCCGATCATTCATGCCGAGGCGGTGGTGGTGTGTGACGCAACCAATGGTCAGGTGCTCTACGAACGCAATGGAGATCAGATTCGAGCAGTAGCCAGCACCCAGAAACTACTGACCGCGCTGGTCGTCGCCGAAGGAGGCAATCTCTCCGCAAAAGTGACATGCACTGCTTCGGACGCCGCATGTGAGCCAACCAAGCTAGGACTGAAAGTGGGTGATGTTTACCAACGCTACAAGCTTTTACAGATCCTGCTGGTGAAGAGCATGAACGATGTTGCCCGCGCGCTTGCTCGTGATAACGCCGGTAGTGTTCCAGCGTTTGCAGACAAAATGAACACCAAGGCGCGTTCCATCGGGATGCGAAATTCCAATTTCGTAAATCCAAACGGGCTCACAGAAAGCGGACAGTATTCCACCGCCCGCGACATGGCAAAGCTCGCCCTGCACGTGTATCGTAATCGCGTCCTGCGCGGCATAATGAAGGAGCGCACGTTGAATTGGAAATATGCCTCAGGGAAGGTAACCGTTTTTGAAAACACCAATAAGCTCCTGAAATATTTTGGGCTCTGCAACGGCATGAAGACTGGTTACACCGATGCGGCCGGCCATTGCCTCGTTTCCAGTGCAAATCAAGGCGGACGCCATGTGGTCGCCGTCGTTCTCGGAAATCGTCAACGGGAAAACATCTGGAAGGATTCTTACAACCTTCTGGCGTGGGGGCTGAATCAGGTTCGCAACTCGCCCTAAGGAGACTTCGTGCACTTGCGTATGCGAACTGAAACCCGGAGGGTTTACTGGACCGTAGCCGGGGGTAGCACCCCTGGTATATATTTTGAGAGGCACGCACGCCGGAGGTGTGCTGGAGTAGCTTGTTCACCACCCCTCCGGGGTGAAGACTTTTCATCCGATTCCCCGGGTGCTACCCGGGGCTACGTTCCAATAAACCCTCCGGGTTTTAAGTCCGCACACCAATGTGCATAACGCGTCATAGCTTCCATGGCGCGTAGTTTTGAAAGCGAGCTGACGGATTTGCAGGAGCAGGGATTACTCCGCCGTGTGCGCACTTTTGATTCACCTCAGGCTATTCTCATGAAGTGTGATGGTCGCGAGATCATCAATTTTTCCTCCAATGATTACCTCGGGCTGGCCGACAGTGACCTACTAAAAACGGCTGCTAAAACGGCGCTGGATGAATTCGGCTCGGGCTCAGGCTCATCCCGTCTGGTCTGCGGCACGTTGGCCCCGCATGCGCAACTCGAAGCCGCACTTGCCCGCTTCAAAAACACTAGGGCAGCACTCAGCTTTAGCAGCGGATATGCAGCAGCTGTCGGCACTCTCTCCGCACTTTGCCACGAAGGCGACGTCATCATTCTCGACAAGCTCTGCCACGCATCGCTTATCGATGGAGCCCGCCTCAGCGGCGCGTTCATCCGCGTCTTCCCCCATCTCCATTACGACAAGCTCGAGTCACATCTCAAATGGGCGCGCAAAAGCTACCCGGACGCCCGGATCGTGGTGGCTACAGAATCCGTTTTCAGCATGGACGGCGATTGCAGCCCGCTCGTCCCCATCGTTGAACTCAAAAACCGCTTCGACGCGCTACTCCTGCTCGACGAAGCACACGCCATCGGTGTGCTGGGCAAAAACGGGCGCGGACTGGCTTTCGATCAAGGCGTGGAAAAAGACGTAGATATTCACATGGGAACACTGAGTAAGGCGCTCGGCGCGGCGGGTGGTTACATCTGCGGCTCGCAGGCGCTCGTAGATTTTCTGATCAATCGGGCACGCAGCTTTATCTACTCCACCGCACCGTCGCCTGTCGTGGCGGCAGCCGCGAAGGCCGCCGTGGAGTTTCTGCAAACTTCCGAGGGAGAGCAACGCCGCCAGCTTCTCTGGCAAAATATTCAGTTAATGGAGCGCGAACTCCCCCGCTCCATCCAGGATCGCACCAAATACAGCAGCGCCATTCTCCCTCTCATCCTAGGTTCCTCCCAACGCGCCCTCGCCATCGCCGACGCTCTGCTAGACGAAGGCTTTCTAGTCCCCGCCATCCGCTACCCCACAGTCGCCCGCGACAGCGCACGCTTGCGCATCACACTCACCGCTACGCACAGCCGCGATCAGATCAGCGCGCTCTGCAAAACGCTGAATGCTATTTACGCGAAGCTTTGAGCTCGTTCCTACCCTTAGTCTTGCCCCAGCGAAATACGTCGCTGATTACTTCAACAGTCTTCTACAGCCTGTCATGCACTTTGAACCTAAAAGCGGCAGTTGAGATGAACTGACAGATGTGCAATGAAACCCGGAGGGTTTATTGGACCGTAGCCGGGGGTACCACCCCCGGAGAAAGGTGAGAGTGGCACGCACGCCGAAGGTGTGCTGGAGGATATGATTCCACCACACCTACCGGGGTGAAATCATATATATATATATCATGATCACGGGTGTTACCCGGGGCTACGGTCCGTCAAACCCGCTAGCCTGCACTTCTCACACTTTTTGATGTGAGCTACGTATATAGATACTCTTCCCGCGTACGCCCCGCCTTTCCACGCAGCCGCAGGTGTTCATCGTAGCGTCGCAGCGAATCGTAATCCGGGAATACAGGCTTGGCTTTGCCGCCGGTGTTGTGTTGGTTGGGTTGTGGTGTCGGGTTGGTTGATGAGGTTTTATTCATAGACCCCATCTTCTCATCCAAACCGCCACCCCCCTCTTTTCAAATCTCACCCAGTGCCACTCACCACTCCCAACTTCAGCGCCGCCTTAGCGGCTTCGTTCAACCAATAGGAACCAAACGAGTGGAGCAGGGCATTCAATGGCCATGACCTCAAGGTGACATTGCTTTTCTTTTCGTCCTCGGTTTCCGTGCCCGGTCTTCCAAATCCAGCTTTGCGCATCGTCTCCAAACGGCAATCCAGATATCCTGTGGGAACATCTGGAAAGCGAAAAGGCAGGACGACACCATCACATCGTAGCGAAACGCCAAGCTACTTGACTATTGACGTTGAAATTTTTGTTTCCTCACTCTGTATTCTCCAGCCTGTTTTGAAGGCATATTTCGGCCAAATCCAGTAAATGAAATTTGTCATATCTCACATAAATCCAGCAGCTTGCAAAGCGTAGCAAAAATCAGCAAATGCCCACTATAGAATTGAATCCTGTGCGACCAGCGATCCATCCCGGGCGCTGCTTTACCATAGCGAAGCTCCATTCTTTGTAATGGTGACTGAATTTGAGTTTACGGATAAATATCAAAATATGGCTTTCGCATTGATAGAAGCGCCCGGGACGGATCGCTGGCCGCACAGATTAAAAATCAGTGCTACGACCGCTGCGATTCGCGCTGCATAGCCATGCCTAACACTATTGGCTCCAAACTCCTGTTATCGCTGTTACATCCGCTCTGGAACGCCGATCCCGAGGAGCTCCAGCCCTTTGCGGAGGATGTCGGCGGTGGTCTTGCAGAGCGTGAAACGCGTGGAGCGGACGGCGCCTTCGGCTTTTAAGACCGGGCACGCTTCAAAGAAGCTGTGAAATAAGCTGGCGAGCTCGAAGAGATAAGTCGCGAGCATGTTCGGCTTATGATCTTCCAATACTTGCGGGAGCGTCTCTCCGAACTGGTTCAGCTTTCGCGCGAGCGCAAGTTCTGCGGGTTCGGTGAGATTCACATCTCCACTCGTATCGATCCCGGCTTCGGTTGCTTTGCGGAAGATGCTTTGGATGCGGACGTAGCTGTATTGCAGGTAAGGCGCGGTATTACCGTGGAAGCTCAGCATTCGATCCCAGCTAAAGACGTAGTCGCCCTGACGGTTTGGCAGCAGGTCGGCGTATTTGATCGCACCGAGGCCGATGGCTTTGGCTGCACTCTTGCGCTCGGTTTCTGGAAGCTGAGGATTCTTTTCACCAATCACCTTCTCCGCGCGTTCAATCGCTTCATCAAGGAGATCGGCGAGTTTCACCGTGTCGCCGCTGCGGGTTTTGAAGGGTTTATTGTCTTCACCCAAAATGCTGCCGAACCAGACATGACTTAGCTTTACCTTCGCAGCGGCTTCAGGTTGCCAGCGACGGAAGATTGAAAAGAACTGGCGGAAGTGGTGCTGCTGGCGTCCGTCGGTGACGTAAATGATTTCGTCCGGCGCAAACTCGCGCAGCCGATATTGGATCGTGGCGAGATCGGTTGTCGTGTAATTCGCGCCACCATCCGCCTTTTGCACCATGGCGGGAACCTCCACCCATTCACCATCGCGCTGAATGAGAAACGGATCTTCTTTGGGTGGGAGGACGCCATCACTAAAGACACACAAGGCGCCCTGACTTTCCCTGGCGACGCCACTGCTCATCAGGTCGGCGACGACTCCCTTGAGCCACGGGTTGTAAAACGATTCGCCGTGAGCGTGATCAAAATGAATGTCGAGCTGCTGATAGACAGCGTCGAACTGCACTTGAGAAAGACGGATCATCTCCTTCCAGATCGACCCATTCTCTGCGTCGCCGGCTTGAAGTTTTACGAGTTCCTGACGCGCCTGGGTGTGAATCTCCGCGTTGTAGCCGGGCTTATCTGGATCGCACTGCGCATTGATCGTCTTGTAAACGCGCTCGAGTTCGCCGATGGGCTCGCGTTCCAGCGTTGCTTTGTCGAGACAGGTTTTCCAGCCGACCAGCAGCATCCCAAACTGCGTGCCCCAGTCGCCGATATGATTGTCAGCAATGACGCTATGACCAAGAAAACGTCCGATTCGCGCGAGCGAATCGCCAAGGATCGTGGAGCGGATATGGCCGACGTGCATGGACTTCGCGACATTGGGAGAGGAGAAATCAATGACGAGCCTGCGCGCCGTGACAGGCGGACAGCCGAGACGGGAGTCAGCAGACAGCGCACTCAGACGGGACGAGAGCCATTGCGGATCGAGGCGGAAATTAATAAAGCCTGCTCCGGCGATCTCCGGCTTTGGTCCCATATCGCCCATATCGATTTTATCCACGATCTCCTGCGCGAGCGCACGAGGATTGGCTTTGCGTTGTTTCGCAAGCTGCATGGCGATATTCGTCTGGTAGTCGCCGAATTTACCATCCGCCGTGGGTGGGACGTTCACCTGTATTGAATCATCATCGAGGGCAGCGTGAACTTTAGCAGCTAACAATGTAGGAATGGTTTCCATAAGAGTCGTAATCTTTGTCTCCTGTTTCTCTGGAAGACAATTCTGGCCCTACGCGCACTACCCCTTGTTCTCGAAGATAGTGAGAATGTCCTGAGCGGTGCCGGCGGTGCCTAGGCGGTCTCGCACCGAGCGGTCGTTGAGAAATTTGGCAATCGCGGCCAGCGTGCGAAGATGGGTCTGGAACTGATCCTTTGGAACGATGAATAGCACCACAAACCGCACCGGAGAATTATCGAGCGCTTCAAATTCGATACCAGCGCTGGAGCGACCGAATGCAGCGACCACCTGCGTGACGCGATCACTCGATGCGTGGGGGATCGCGATACTAAATCCGATTCCCGTGCTCATGGTTTCCTCGCGCTGGCGCAATGCGGCGAGAAGTGCCTCACGGTCCCCCTCCTGCACTTTGCCTTTCTCCACGAGGAGATTTACGAGTTCTGCGATGGCTGCATAGCGTTCCGTAGCCTGCATTTCTGGCAGGATCTGTTCAACCGAAAGGAGATTTCCGAGCGTCATTCTTGGGTATAGCCGGTGGTGGGTGAGGCGTGGAAGTTAGACGTCATGACCTATGTGACAAGCGTGTTTTGCTTAAGTGATCTGAATGAAGAAATAAGAAATAGCCGGTTCATGGACGCATTATTCGACTCCATAAAATCGCGCGCAGTTGTCGCCAAAGAATCCTGCTTTTTCCAACGCGAAAAAATCGCGCGTGTAATCCTCCGTGAGCATGAGCGATTGCGCGTAGCTTGCTGCGAAGAGACACACCGGCCAGTCGCTGCCAACCATCAAACGTTCAACACCAAACGCCTCGAAGACGACATCCAGATAGGGTTTGAAGTCATCCGCCTTCCATTGCTTGTGATCCGCCTCAGTCACCATGCCGCTTACTTTACAGAGGATATTTGGGAGTTTCGCCAGTTCACGAATTTGTTCCCGCCATGGAGAGCGCGTTCCTTCGCGAATGTTCGGCTTGGCGATGTGATCGAGCACGAAGGGCTGATTTGGAAATTTCTCCACCAGCTTGATCGCGGCTGGTAGCTGCTTGGGATAAATCAAAATATCGTAAGTGAGACCGAACGCATGCAGTGCACCGATCCCGCGCATGAATGTTTCACCGAGCATGAAATTGTCGTCCGCCTCCTCCTGCACGACATGACGCACCCCTTTGAATTTCGGATGTTGTGAAAGCTTTGCGAGATCGTCGCTCACATTATCCGCCCGTAAATCCACCCAGCCGACAACCGCTTTGATACGAGGGTCGGCGTCAGACAGCTCTAGCAGCCAGCGGGATTCTTCAAGTGACTGACGCGCCTGCACCGCAACCGAACCTTCAAAGCCCAGCGGTGCCTGCAAAGCGGCGAGATCGGACGGGAGCCAGTCGCGATGCAACGGCGAGCCGACCGGTATCCACGGATACTGGTCAGCTTCGTATTTCCAGAAGTGCTGATGTGCGTCGATTTTCATGCGCTTAGCTGATAAAGAGCGGACGCAGGTGACGCTGGTAAAGATTCTCAGTCACGTTCTTCGCCACGACTGCTTCATTGGCAACGAGGAGATCGAGGTATCGCTGTCCTTGTTTGGCGGCAAGTTTGAAAGCGACGTGCAGAAGCTGACGAAGGCTGCTGTTAAAAAGCGGGTTCTTTTGGTCGTGCCGAAGCGCGCCGGTAAACTGATCGCTAGTCCAGCCGCTGACCTCTTCGGCAGTCGGCAGCTTTGCGCGATCAATATCAATCACGGAAGCGTAAGGCCCGCAGAGCTCGTCCACATGTCCGATTGCCTCCGCATAGATTTCTTTTGCAAACGCGAGTGCGTCGCCGCCTGCCTCGCCGAGTCCGATGAGCTCCTCCAGCCAGGTGGTGCCTGCCGTTTTAATGTGCAGCCCGGCGCCAAACTTCGGTAGGGTGCGGCGAATGATCGGGTAGAGCGAAAACTTGTCGCTTCCGGAGTGGACGCTGAGCTTTAGGTTTGTAGGAAGTCCGTAACGCGAAACGGCGAAGGCGATGACTGCGAGATCGTCGTGAAACTCCTTCTCGAACTGCACAAGATCGCCGACGTAATCCACGCCCTTGTTGAAGCGTCCGGTAAATTTGGGGGCGATGGTTTGTGCACGCACTTTTTCGTCTGCAAGAGCGGCCAGAATGACGAGTAGCTCAGGCGGGGTCTGCGGTGCATCCGTTTCGTCCATGGAAACCTCGGCGATGATCTTGTCCTCTCCTTTCGCCGCAGAGATATGACGGTAAATTTTCCCGGCGTCCTGCACCGCGAGCAGATATTTATTAGCAATTCGCTCGATCTCCTCGCGTGTGGTCTGGAAAGGAGCCGAGATATTAGGAATGGCGGTCTGACCGATAAGTTCGGGATGTCTTTCCACAAACGCCTGCACATCGGCGCCCGCAGCGGGCTGACCTATGGAATCGGCGACGTCGATCGTGAAGAAATCGGAACAGGGGAGAAACCGCTCCACGGTTTCGAGACGGATGTGATCGGCGTCCACATGCCAGCCTTTGGTCCAGCCCAGATCGGCGACTGCTGCTTTGGCTGCGGCCAGGACACTATCCGGCTCCGAGCCGATGAAGCTGTGTTCACGGTTGGATTTATTCCAGACCGGGACAACCTCCGCGCCATCAGCGCAGATCAACTGACAGGCTTTTAGCTGGGCTTTGGCTTGATGTGCGAAACGGTCGCCAACGCCGATGGAAAATTTTTCGAGTGTAATCATGGGAAGGAAAAGGAGGAAGTGTGAGGCTGTGAAAAAAGCGGGAGTGGTGACAAGTACATTCCCGAAACGGGTTGATTGACGAGAGTGAGTAAACCAAAAAATGCTTTTAGGGGAGCGCTGGGTGTAATTGGAAGTGGTGAGAAAAGGAGGAGGCAAAGCCGTGCGAACAACCTCGTTAACAAGCTACAGCTTGGTAACGCAATTGCGGGAAAAGCTCCTGCTTTTCGAGGGTTGGGAGCGGGCGGTTGAGGATTATGACTCACACGCGCCCCACACGCCGACACCCCAGCCATGCAAAGCAGAGTGTTGCCCAGCGCCGCCGCGCTGTCCCTTCGGGCTCCCTATAGTCGGCTATGTCGCTCCGCTCCATTCGCTCCCACTGTCATTACCAAGCCAGAGCTTGTTAACGAGGAACACGAAACCTCCACCACTCCAATCACACCCGGGAGCGCTCACATTAGCGATTGCGCCTAATTTCGCCTCCGCCTACACACTTGAGGTTCTGCACAGTCTGAAATTCCCATCTAGCTCTTCATGAAACTTCTCTCCTTCCTTCTGTCACTGACGCTCCTTTCCGTCACCTCGATCCAAGCCCAAGCACCCGCAAAACTCGAGCTCAAACCAGGGGACAGCATCGCAATCGTCGGGGGCGGAATCGCCGACCGGATGCAACACGAAGGCACGCTGGAGACGCTCATTTATCAGAGCTTTCCAAAGGACGACCTAACGATTCGCAACCTCGGGTTTGCAGGCGACGAAGTAGCGCGTCGGGATCGCTCGGAAAACTTCGGCTCGCCTGACGACTGGCTCACCCGGGTGAAAGCAGACGTGATTTTCGCCTTTTGGGGATTTAACGAATCGTTCGCAGGCGAAGCAGGGCTGGAGAAGTTTAAGAACGATCTCGATAAGTGGCTGAAGGAGACAAAGGCGAAGAATTACAGCGGGAAAGGGAGTCCGCGGATCGTGCTATTTTCGCCAGCCCAGGTCGACGAAATCTTTTCTGCATATGAGACGTCGGACGCAGGCAAGAGGATCAACGAGAGATTGGTGCTGTATACAACTGCTATGAAAGCTGTCGCGGGTAGCAATCAGATCCAATTCATCGACCTTCTGGAGTTAATGCCAAAGAATGCCTTTTTTGCCTCTTCATACGAGGCTCCAACTAACTGGGAGAGCAAGTACCCACCCCTGAAAACAGATGGTTTTCTGAACAATGCGCTCAACGGCATTTATCTGAACGAAGGTGGAAACGAAACGTGCGCGGAAGTTATCGTCACTTCACTGTTTGTAAAAGATACGTTTAAAGCTCCTCCAGGCCGTAAATCCGATATCAACGCAAAGCTCAAAGCCGCCGTTCTAGAAAAAGCCGCGATGTGGCACAGCCGCTACCGCACGGTGGATGGTTACAACGTCTATGGCGGACGCTCGAAGCTCTCCTACAAATCCAACAAGGACGGCGGTGAACTCGATAACTACAAAGTGATGCAGGAGGAAATGGCGGTGCGCGACGTCATGACTGCCAATCTCGAAAAACGCGTCTGGGCGATTGCCAAGGGCGGCGATCTGGAAGTGAAGCACGACAATCTGCCGGCAGTCACCGAAGTGAAGAGCAACATGCCCGGTAAAAATCCGGACGCATCCCATGTGTATCCGAGCGGCGAGGATATCATTACAAAGGTGACTGTTCCCAAAGGCGTGAAGGTGAATCTTTTCGCGAGCGAGAAAGAGTTTCCCGAACTGGTGAATCCCGTGCAGATGGCGTGGGATACCAAAGGACGGCTTTGGGTGGCGGCTTGGAAGACTTATCCCGAGCGCACGCCTTGGGACAAACAAGGCGACAGTCTCATCATCCTCGAAGACACCAATGGCGACGGTAAAGCCGACAAATGCACGAACTTCCTCAGCGGCCTGAACTGCCCAACCGGCTTCCAGTTTTACAAAGACGGTGTGCTGGTGATGCAGGCACCCGATCTCTGGTTTGTGCGCGACACAAATAATGACGGCAAAGCCGACTGGAAAGAACGCGTGCTCATGGGTCTCGACTCCGCAGACTCCCACCATACGACCAACGCCATGTGCTATGAACCCGGCGGCGCGATTTACCTCAGCGATGGCGTGTTCCACCGCACGCAGGTGGAGACACCCAACGGCGTCGTCCGCAATGAAGACGGCTGTATTTTCCGTTACGAGCCTCGCACGAATAAGTTCGAGAAATACGCCTCCTACGGCTTCGCCAATCCACACGGACGCGTCTTCGATTCCTGGGGCAACGACATCATCACGGACGCCACCGGCAACGAAAACTTCTTCGCCCCGGCGTTCAGCGGGCGACTCGACAATGGCAAGCACGGCAACATGAAGCAGTTCTGGCAGCGTCCATCGCGCCCCTGCCCCGGCACCGGCATTCTCTCCAGCAGCCACTGGCCCGAGGAGTTTCAAAACAACTTTCTCAACGCAAACGTCATCTCCATTCAAGGCATCTTCCGGGTAAAAGTCAGCGAGGACGGCTCCGGGCTCAAAGGTGATTCACTGGAAAACCTCATCACTTGCGACGATCCGACCTTTCGTCCGAGCGCGATGAACGTGGGTCCCGACGGTGCAGTTTACGTCGCCGACTGGTCGCAGGTGATCATCGGCCACATGCAGCATCACTTGCGCGATCCGAACCGCGACCATCAGCATGGTCGCGTTTACCGTCTGACTTATGAAGGCCGTCCCCTGCTCACCCCGGCAAAGATCCACGGTCAGCCAATCGAGGCTCTGGTCAAGCTTCTGGCGTCTCCAGAAGACAATGTCCGCGAACGTGCGAAGATCGAACTGGATAAACACCCAAGCGACAAGGTGCTCGCTGTTGTTGAAAAATGGATCGCAACCCGCGACGCCAAGGACCCGGCTTTCGGACGGCATCTCCTAGAAGCGCTCTGGGTGTATCAATGGCATAATACCGTAAACATCCCACTCACAGAACGCCTGCTCAAATCGCCCGATCACCGTGTCCGAGCACAGGCCGTTCGCGTCGTCTGCTACCAACGCGACCGCATTCCCAATGCCCTGGCAATTTTAAAGACAGCCGCCACTGACGAGCACCCACGTGTCCGCCTCGAAGCCGTCCGCGCCGCCAGTTTCTTCGACGGCAAAGATGTGTCCGCCGCTCTGGACATTGCTTACGCCAGCCTCGAAAAACCGTCCGACTACTATCTCGACTACACCTTCAACGAGACACTCAAGCAGCTCAAGGCGGTCGGCGGCGGCAATGCGCTCCCTTCCGATCCCGCCGTCCTCGCCAAAATGCTCGGCAGGCTCAATGACGACGATCTCCGCAAAGCCACCGATTCCGAAGCCGTTCTGAAAGCGCGCCTCTTCCGCGCTACCTTTGACTCCGCGTCCTACGATCAGTCGCTGGAAAAACTGTCTGCACTTTTGAAAGCCGATCGCGCTGCACAACTGGTTACACTACTCGGCGACCCGGACGCTGGCGGCAACGGAGACAAGTTGGGCCGTTTCCTCCTCACGCTCCCAAAAGACGATCTGCAAAAGCAACGCGCCGGGCTCGAGGCGCTGGCCAACAACGAAAAGATCAACACACAAATCAGCCGGGGTGTATTGGCAGCCATCACCACACTCGACAATGATCCTGACAAGACTTGGGCGGCTTTTACCTCGGACAATCTTCGCTCCAACCTTCTGCGCTCCCTCGGACTCTTGATCGATCCCGCCCTGCGCGAGAAATTCCAGCCACTGCTCACCTCGGTAGCAGCAGCCAGTGATACAAAATCCGGACAGCAAGGCGCAGCGATCCGCGCACTGCCGTTAATGGCCGCAGCCAACGCACCCGCCAACTTCAAGCTCGTCATCACTGCACTTGCCGGAAACGAGCGCGCCGCCGCTGCCGCCGCCGTCATGCAGCTTCCCCGCGAATCCTGGGACAAGGCACTGATCGCACCCGCCGTGCAATCAGTCATCGCATGGGCAAAAACCGTCCCCGATGGTGACCGCACAAATCAAGACTATCTCGAAATCACCCAAGCTGCCTCCGAACTCGCCGGACTTCTCCCCACAGAAGAGGCCGGTGCTCTCCGGAAAGAAATCCGCGCGCTGGGCGTGAGCGTCTTCGTCATCAAGACACTCCGCGAGCAGATGAAATACGACGTCAGTCGTATCGTCGTGGAAGCGGGAAAACCGTTTGAGGTTATCTTTGAAAACCCCGACGCCATGGCGCACAACATCGTATTCGTGCAGCCGGGGGCGCGTCAGGAAATCGCCGAAGCCGCCCAGACCATGAAGCCCGACGAGCTCGATCACAAAGGCCGCGCTTACATTCCAAAAGACAGCAGCCGCATCCTCGCTTCCTCCAAGCTGATCGAGCCCGGACAAAAAGAGACCTTAAAGATGAAGGCTCCCGACACCGAAGGCGTTTACGAATACGTCTGCACCTTCCCCGGCCACTGGATGATCATGTGGGGACAGCTAGTCGTGACCAAAGACGTGGACGCCTACATCGCAGCTAATCCCGTCGCCAACACCGCCGCCCCCACCGGAGCCCAGCACGAACACGTTCATGGGAAATAGGACTAAGGAGAAAGGATGAAGGAAAAGGGATGAAGGGGGCGACAGGAAATAAATTTGCTGATCAGCACTCTACTTACGACGCGCAATCCACGCTTCAGTGGCGGGCAAGGTCACCACTTAGTAGCCTCAGAACTCCTGATCTCAGCCTGTAGAGGAAAGAGCTTGAGGAAATAGGATGAGCCGAAAATTTGAGAGGCTGACTTTTGTAGGAAGGTTTGGCAGAGGGTGGGGATGCCGCAAATTCAGT
>Ga0105047_10002727_pt1 | contig 31313 bp, 20 predicted proteins | sample MAT04_FD_78384 | JGI IMG/M metagenome (GOLD analysis project Ga0105047, IMG submission 78384) | Freshwater microbial communities from Lake Fryxell liftoff mats and glacier meltwater in Antarctica - MAT-04 (megahit assembly) | ecosystem: Environmental > Aquatic > Freshwater > Ice > Liftoff... | reverse complement strand
TCGCCAAAAGACACCCCCGCCCGGCGTGACGGCGAAAACCAATTTTCGCAGTGTGTGTGCCAATATGCGCGCGTCGAGCGGAGCAATCCGCCTCGGCGCCGCATGTTGGCGTTTGGAGTGGGCGTCAGGCGCGTGTTCCGAATGATGCCCAATCAATCATCAAGCACACGGCGCTTCAAATCGATCATCGAATGGCCACAAATCTTGATCCTGCTTTGACGTGAATGAAGCACCCCGTCGGGCGTCGAAGTGCTCGGCGGACGAAACCATGTTGTGAAGGCACATTGCAAATCAGATGGGCGTGCGGGCTGTGGAAGTCGAAGCCATCGACGAAAAGGCCAGAGCCTTTTATGCGAAGTACAGGTTCGTACAATGGAAGGATGACGCCAACCATCTCGTTCTTCCGATGCCAGTAATCCGGACGCTGGGTGCGTCCGACCTCAAGGTGCTTGAACGAACTTCCTCCTTGCGGCACGAGGAACAACATCCGTAGATTGGAGGAGCGGGAGTGACAAGTAGTGACCGGTTGTTGATTCCGTGAACATGGCGGCTCGATACTTTAATTTGACCGGCCGAGTACGGTAGGAGAGGCTCACATGAGAACTGCGATTGGTCTAACCTTTATTTTTGCAATGACCGTTTTAACGGCGGCGTATGCCCAGGATACGGAGAAGCGCAAACCACAGGGAATGACCATCCGACTCGAACTGTTCGTAACGAACATGGAGAAGTCCATCGACTTCTACTCGAACGTGCTTGGGTTTGAGAAGGTGGATGGGGAATCGGACTACGTGCCAGTTCGCTCGGGCTCCGTATTGATTGGCTTGGGATTAGCCTCTGGCTTGCCCAAGCCTCATCATTTCAATCCCGAGGTCCAGAAGGATCGGCGTGGGCTCGGAACTGAAATCGTTCTTGAAGTCGATGACGTGAAGTCTTACTTCGAGAAAGTCAAAGCCACCGGATACAAAGGCAAGCTGTCGCCGTTGCGACGGCAGTCGTGGGGATTGACTGACTTCCGGATCGTCGATCCGGATGGATACTACTTACGCATTACGTCCCGTTGAATGGGGTATTGATGGGCTAATGCATCGTCTTTGCCTGCCACAGATTGCCGCTCCCCATCTCCATCGCAGTCAGTTCGCTGCCGTATTTCTTGGGCATTATTGGTGCGGCAAGAAATTGAAATCGAATTGAGGGTTGTGCTGAAACTCTAGACTGCCCTTCTTCCCATCGCATCGACGACGCACGACGACAAATGGGGCCATGAATCCCACCGCTTCAAAGGCCCGGCTTATTCCCTCGGTGCTCCACACCTGCCCATGCTGGGCTTCAAGGGCTTCTCGGCTGCCAGGCTGGGCGTTGATTTCAGCGATTCGTTTACGACGGTAGCCGATGCTGACGCTGACCGTGAGGGCGAGTCGCAGCGGGCAGCGCGATTTACCAGCCTTGCTAACTGGCGTGTCACCAAACGGGATGAGACTTCTCTTGGCAGCCTGGGTAGGAACTTCTCGCCGAGCCTTTCGGCTGGATTCAGGCAGACAAGAGGACACGGGTCTAAATTCCCGACGCCCGCCAGGAGATCGATGCAATCTCCACCTTCTGGCTTGGCGACGTCAAAGTCTCGTCTTGTCTGGTGGGTTCTGCGTTTTTAATTCTGCAACACGACTGAAACTTCTGGATTATTTGCCGTCGTCAGATGTTTTAGTGACGGTATTCGATGCAGCCGCTCAATACTCCTCGGGCAATCGCAACGTCACCACCGGGCGATGCGGACGATCTACTCAGATCCCCACCAACTTCCGGAGACGTCGGCCTGGCTTCTCGGGATGAGCCGAAAACCGGATATCGCGACAGCGTCATGGCACTCCGCCTCAGCTACATCAAAAGCCTTTGCCCCCGAATGCTTTCGCCTGCTGGCATGCACCCGATGACTTGTCGCCGCGGAGCCAAATATTGTACCGGCCGACATTCCGTAGTACGGACTTGTCGCCGCGACCACGCATCGCTTTCTCCCTCCGGTTTCCGTAAATCTTGCTTTCTTCAGAAGTCTAGTCGGTCGTCCGGTTCAAGTCGGACGAATTGGTAATTCGACGATCACCGTCGTGCCCTCACCCTCGTTAGAGGAGATACTAATGGCGCCCCCATGATCGGAGAGAATGCGTTCGACAAGACTTAATCCCAATCCGGTTCCCCCCTCGGATCGACGGGTGGTGTAGAACGGACTGAAGATTTGAGTCCGTTCCGCGCTTTTTAGCCCGCGACCATTGTCAGCAATCGTGATCCGGATCGCAGTTCCGGCAGCCTCACTTCGGATCACGAGGCGAGCTGCGCGATTTGACGATTCGATTCCATTGTTAATCAGATTTACAAATACTTGTTCCATGTCGAGCGGATTGACCAGGATCAATGGCAAAGAGGGCGCGAGCGACGCGTCAATCGTTGCTGCTCGCTCGGCAGCATAGATTTTGGTTAAGTCAACGGCTTTCCGAATCGAGCAATTCACATCCATCAGCCTGCGATCCGTGAATTCGTTTTGCGCGAAACGCAGCACGTTCTTCACGATTTGGGCGCATCGTATTCCGTATTCTGCGATTTGATCGACCAGGGGTTCCAATTCGAGACGGGCCGGAGGATCTGCCAATTGTCGTTTCATGAATTCAGTCGCAATCAACAACAGGCCCAAGGGATTGTTGATTTCATGGGCGATGCCTGCTGTCAGTGTTCCGACCGACGCCAGACGCTCGGACTGACGAAGTTTGTTTTGCGATGCTTGGAGTTGTTCATTACGCTCGCCTAGAAGTGACTCCAAATGCTCAATAAAAACCTTTCGATCTAGTTCTGCGCGTACCAATCGACGTAGTGTTGTTCTTCTTGCCGACTGGATGATTATCCCCAATGCGGTCGCTCCCAGCAGGAGAAATCCATAGTGAGCCCAGTTCTCACCGGGCGGCGCGGCGAAAGCGACGACTAACCAACTCCCCCCAATCAGCAGGGCAATCGCTCCGAACCAAATACGGGACAGGATCAACCAGCCTGAGGCAGCCATCAGTAGGGCGAAATTCGTGGAATTCTCCGCTTTACCGACGATGTACAAATGGACGACGCAATTTATGAGGGCGAGCGCAGCCACATAGAAGGCGAGTGGCTGGGACCATTTTTCGTCCACCGGCATGCGGTAAATACGGACGAACAAGGCCAAGAGCAGGAACGTTGTGACGGCAGCCAAAGGAATCATTATTTTGGCGTCGGCCGGTGGCAGTAGATAGTAGTGGGCTATCGTGACCGCCGCATAGTAGATCGTCAGCGCGCCGGTTAATGACATGAGTTCGTCGCCGACTGCCCTATCCACAAAGTTTTTATGCATCGCGACCTTTAGGATGTCTGCCCACTCTGCTTTCTGCGCATTCCCCCCCACTCGATCGCCGCCGCCAATACTCGGGTATAGGAACGAACTCTACCGAAGGTTGCAACAATACGTAAAAGTCGTTGGCGGATTACCACACTTCGTCGACAAGCTGCAAGACGGCGTTCCCAGGATTAGCGTTGCGCTACTATAGAAGGCGGCGGCTACGGCAACCACCATCCTGGCCGAAGAGTTGAGATGACTCGCGGTCGCGACCTCACGCCAGGCTCAAATCGTGCGATCGGTTGTGGCCCCGGGAGACAGGTCTGGCCGCTGCGATGCCAGCGAATTCTCTCAATCATTGAACTCTCGCGTAAGGTCACAATACTTGCACGCAAAACCGAGCATCAGAATAAGCCGTATCGAGTCATCCCGACCTTCCCTGAGCTGCGGCCGCATCTGGAGGCCGCCTTCCGAAGCCAAGGCGGCGCCATCTATGCGGTCAGCCAGAATCAAGAGAGCACCCAGAATCTGCGGGCGCTGTTCTTCAGGATTCTCCGCCGGGCCCGCGTGCAACCTTGGGAGCATCTGTTCCACAATCTGCGGGGAAGCCGGCAGACTGAACTGGCCGATCAGTTCCCGTTACATGTCGTCACGGATTGGATCGGTAACTCGCCCGATATTGCCGACCGGCACTACCTGAAAACGACCGACGATCACTTCAAGAAATCGGTCGCCGGCGAGACCGCTCACGGGACTGGAAAAGCGGCGCAGAATCCGGCGCAGCAGGCGGCCGTGCGTGACCAAATCGACCCGCAAACGCAAAGAGCCTCATCTTCGAAAGATGAGGCTCTGCTTGCACCTGGTTGCGGCCAGATCACGATCGGGTCGCAACTGAAAAAAGTACCCCCACGGGGAGTCGAACCCCGGTTTTCGGGCTGAGAACCCGACGTCCTAGGCCTCTAGACGATGGGGGCGTGGTGCGCCCGGCAGTACGGCCCATTTTGGGGACCGCGCCGCCCTTTTCTGCTCTGCAAAAGCAGAACTTGTTTGGTACCGGAGAAGGGGCTGAATGTCAACGGGCCCTGGCCCGGTCGTGGCACAGATTCAGCCGCGCTCAAATGAACTGGGCAGAAAAGCGTGGAAATATTGAAGCAGACGGGCGCTATCGCGCTGGCCAACGGTTGTAGCCGATTGCGGGATCGTTCGAGCGATGTTCACGAATTAGCTCGACTTCTTTGAGACTTATTTCGCGGTCCGTGGCGACATCGGACTCCCAGAGAATCTCCCTTCTGATTGTGAAGTCTCGTCTTTGATCTCTGGGAAAGTCTTTGGCAATTAGCTCGCTGCAGGCGCTGCCAAAGTAATTGATGCTATCCGTCAGGTCTTTGCCGATGTAAATCTTCCCGTTCGGGTACGTGATTTTGTAGATGACCTTCATGAACGTCAGCGCCGGCCGGATTGGGATTTCTGGCCTGGCGCACTCCAGGCCTGCGACGAGGAATGGATGGATGCCGCTGGGGGCGTCGCAGATGCGAATTGCCAGGGGGCAAGGATTTATTTTCGGGCGTCAGGACTCATCCGCCGGCCCCAGAGCGTTCTTGCTCCATTCCTCGTAGTCGCTACGCTGCTTTTCGTCCATTCGGGCTCGGCTCTTGCGATAGGCTTCGGAAACCAACGGCGAAATCGTCGCGTCCAACTGGTCGCGGTACGGCGCCAGCGTTATCAGCGCGGCCGCCGCTTTGTCGTCGGCGCCTTGCAGCGTGAAGACGACCGCCTTGCCGGCCAGGCCAAACGCTTTGAAGCGTTTGAACTGCTGCTCGTTCATGGTCGCTAGCTCTTCGAGCGTGACCAGCGCCTCGGCGTAGCGTTTTTCCTTCAGGTAGAGCTGCGCCAAATACTGACGCGACATCGCAGTGTGATCTTCGTCATTATTGAAATATTGCGGCACGCTTAGCAGCCAGGCCTCGCGCTGGCGATCGTCCGGCATAGAGAGGGCGTGGTAAAACTGGTCGGCCGCGGTTTTTTCCTTGTAGACCGTCGTGGCGGCCCTGGGAGTAAGCAGTGGCGGCGCGCGCAGCGCCCAAGCGGCCAGTCCGCCGGCCGAAAACGCCAACAACAACGCTGCGCTAAACATGCCCAACCGCCGGCGGCTGACTACCGGCTGGGCGGACGTCTGCATCACGACCGCCAGTCGTTCAGTGGCAGCGCCTACGCTCGCTAAGGCGTTCCGTTCCTCAGGAGACGTTTCCGACGCGTCGGCCGGCCAACTTGCGGCGTCGCCGGTCAATTGCAGGCCGTGCAGATCCTTGAGTAGTTCGCGCGCGCTTTCGTAACGGGCTTGCGGGTCCTTGGCCAGCAGCTTGTGGATGATCCGGCAGAGTCCTGGGGGCAAATCGGGGCGCAGGTTTTCGATTCGTTCTGGCGGCGTTTTCAAATGTTGCACAGCGATGGCCAGCGCCGTCTCGCCACGGAACGGCGGCATGCCACTCAACATCTGGTACGCGGTCACGCCAAACGAATAGAGATCGCTGCGAGGATCGAGGGGGCGACCTTCCACTTGTTCGGGACTCATATAGAGGGGCGTCCCCATCGTGACGCCAATCTGCGTCAGATTCATGGCGACGTCGCCGGTCTGCCGCGCCAGGCCGAAGTCAGCAACCTTCACCTCGCCGGTGCGCGCAAGCATGATGTTTTCAGGCTTGATATCGCGGTGGACGATGCCGCGCTCGGCGGCCTTTTGCAGCGCGGCGCTGACCTGCCGCATGATCGTCACCGCGGCCGTGGCGTCGGCCGGGCCGTTACGCCCTAGCCACTCGCGAAGGTTCTGCCCTTGGACGTACTCTTGAGCGATGTAATGGACGCCATCGGCGCAACCGACGCTGTAGATCTGCACGATGTTGGCGTGAACCAGGCTGGCGGCGGCCTGGGCCTCGTTATGGAACCGCTTGACGTAGCTGGCGTCCTTGGCGAGATCGGCCTTGAGGACCTTGACCGCCACGCTGCGCCGGAGCGATTCCTGATGGGCCAGGTAGACTTCGGCCATGGCGCCACGGGCTAGCCGCCGGATCAAGTTATAACCATCGAGCTGCCGGCCGGATAAATCGGCGTCGGACGTGCTTTCGCGCAGGTTCGATGGAGCGTCGGTCATGAAAGAAGTATACCGCAGCCGGTTTGCCCACGCCGGCAAACGGTTCCGCAAAGCCGCGCGCGCGACGACTCAAGTATGGGCCGCCGAAGCGAGAATCACAATATCGGCTGAATGCGCGGAACGCGAAGCGAACTGCCCCCTGACGGCTACGCAAGGCCGGAGCGACACTGGGGCACGGTTCGTTTCTTATCGTTCGCGCTTGCGGCCTTTAGATCCGGCGTCTGCCTCAATGCCGGCCGCGGCGGCGGTTTTGGGCGCATCGGTCTCTTCGGGCACAGCGTCAACCGCGTCTTGAAGTTCGCGGACTCGCTTTTCGTCCGCCTCGTACGCCTCGATATCGGTAAGCTCGCTCTTCATGTTCAACTCGCCACCTGGACTGTAGAGCAGCATCCGTCCCGGCGCGCGCCCACGGTAGCCCGGCAGTGAGTCGCCACCGGCCAGATCGAGCAGTACCTGGTTGGTCTGGAAGTGAACCAGTTTTTTGACGGCTGGGCCTCCATCGACCGGTTTGATGGGGGTGTCCAAATTAAAATTGGCCATCTGCCCTCGCAGCAGCCGGGCGAACTTGAGGGCGTCCACCCCTTGGGTCGCATTCCACATGACCAGCACAACTTCGGCGGAGGGTTCTTGCGAAACGCTCTTACTGGCTTTCACTGCGCCGGCCAGGATACTGCTAGGTAGCGGCACATTTACCAGTGACGACGGTTCGCTCCATGGCGTGGCGCGGGTCTTCCCCTTCAACTGCTCCGCGCTTTCGACCTGATAGCGCTGGAGATCAAAGTTCGGATTCTCCAGCACCAAGCGCACGCGGTATCGATAGGATTTGCCGGGCTGCACGGTGTAATCAAAGTAGCGGAACATCTGCTCGAACTTGTAGTCACTCTCGTTCGACGCGTCGTTTCTCGCCGCCGGATTCATCCCTCCCATGCCTTGGTTTATAACGGGTTGCATGGCAGGCTGAAGTCCAGCCGGCTTGGGGCCACCGGGAACTTGGGCCTCGCGCTCCGCGGACAATTGCGCGATCTTGGGGTGGACTACCGATTTATCGTGCGTCTTCTGGAGCAATGGGGGAAGGACGCGACAGAGGCGGCTAATCGCCACAAACCGCTTGTCGACGGCATCGGCGTCCGGCTTCGTGTACAGGCTTTCTGCGGCGAGCAGCTTTCTCAGGTCGAGCTTGGTCCAAGGACCGTCGCCTTCTTGGCGTTCGACTTCAAACGATCTCCAATCGGGAATGTCCCTCTTGCCTTGGGGGGCGTTGGCGAACGTGGTCCGAAATGCCTGCAGTTGTTGCGGCGCCGGGATCACGGCCGTAATCACCGCCCATTGTTTCCCCTGAAAGCTCGTGGGCCCTGCTGGCGCTGCGCCGGCTAACATTCCTTGAGGCGCGCCGGCGGCAGGCCGCGCGCCGGCCGCTCGGACCGATATGGCGCCGTAACCCATGGCGACATGAACGTCTTGCACGGTCAGGAACGGAGGCTCACCGCGACGATGCGCGCCGCCAGCCGAGATTGGAATATTCAACGTCGCCAGACCAGCAAAAGTCGTCTTCGCGATTTCCTGGTGGTCCGGAATGGAAGCGGATGGCAGATCCTTGAAGTCTTCGTCCGTTGCCTTCCCGTTATTGATGATCTGCTCGACTCGCTGCGCTTCCTGCTTGAACTTATCGGGCGTCTTGTCATAAGGCTTTTGCTTGAGAGCGCCGATGCAGAGCAGCAAGAACATCACAACAAAGACGCCAAAGACCAGCTTCTCCGAATGCGCGACCAGGGCGTCGACAATCGTGGCTTTGTCTAATTTTAGTTTGACCTTCATGGTTCGCCTGCTGACTTCGCGTTTAAGACCGATAGGAATCGTTGGCTGCGTTGGCGGGGAGGCTATTTCATCCGGCCAGAGGTGGAATAGCGTGGAAGCTTCACTTTTGCAGTCGGCATTTCGAAAGAGAGCTTGGTGGGATCCCCTGTGCCTTGCGCCAACTTGGTTTCATCTGGAGGATTGTAAATCTGCACCATGCCGCAAATCTCGACCGGCACGTCGTACGGCCCGGCGATGATGCCGGAAGGACCGCTCGGTTGAGGATCGGATCGGGAGGCCGAGGAGGCGGACGAGGTGTCCCCCCCGATCAATGGCGGGTCAATTCGCACTCTGAGCACGTCGATCGGTAAGTCGGCGTTGGCGCAGTTGACCAGCAAATCAGGCAGTCTGCGTTGATCGACGTCAACTTTCATCCGAACGAAGATCCGCTTGAACTCCGAGAAGGGGACGTCGTCCGGACCGGCCGGCTGATTGGCGTCCGTCAAGTAACGACCATCCAGCAACTGGCTGTCCTCTTTTTCCTGAGCGCTTTCCGTAACCGGCGTTGCGCTATCGTCCGTTATCACGGTTTCCACGGCTTGAGTAGCCGAGGCCGAGGCTTGCGGCTTGGGAAGCCGTAAGGTGGGTGGGTTGCGCTGAGAATCCTCGACTGCCCATTGCGCGAGATCGAGCGATTCAATCCGTTTGACGGCCAGCGCCGCCTCGTCCGAGGCGCCCTCATTCGTTTTCACGATGACCTTCAACATCTGCTCCAACACCCACACGTCTTCTTGGGCCGTGCGGAGGTTGGTCTCACTGATCTCCAGCCCTCCCTTATTGCGAAAATCGTAGCGGCCTTCCAGACGAGCCCGTTCTGCCGGGTCCCAGACGAGTATGCCGTCTTCTTCTTCGGCGGCTTCTTCGGCGGCCGCCGGATCCACTTCAGCAGGGAGGAAAGGCGCGTCGTCTTCGATCGTGCGCCGGACCGGCGCCTCTTTGGTTTCCGCGGTTCGTTGGGCTTCGCGCAGGCGGACGTTGGCAAGCTTATAGAGCCGATGCAACTCGCCCGGAAAGACCAGATCCTTGTACATTACCCGGGCTTCGCGCGCGAGCGGCTGACCGGGTGGGACCGAGGCAATCTCTCTCACCCCGTCGATGTCAGGCCACTTGAAGAGGAGCTGTTGTTCGTCAAAACACTTGCGCCACTCGGCCAACACTTCGGCCTTCAGCTTTTCATGGCGCTCGTTGACGCCGGCAGCAAACGTGGCGTTGGGCATGCGCGGATTGGAGTGACCGGAAATGGTTTTGAACTTGCCGTCCACCGTGCCGCGATTGCTGTTGGTCTGGCTGGCCAGAGAATTCGCTCCCATCCACCAGCAGATTACGCCGATCAGCGCAGCCAGAATGGCGAGCAACCAGAAGTGGTATTTCTTCAGGACAGCGAGATAAACTTTGACTTGATCCATAGGTCTTCAGCCGGTCGATGTTTTGCGTTCTGCGAATGCAAGTGCAACGCGGGGCGCCCGCGTGGGACAATCCTAGTTGCCTGGTGGCGTGGAATCAGGTGGCGTCGGTGTATCCGCCGGTGGTTCTCCGGCAGGTGGTTCTCCCGCGGCGGGCGCCTCTTCGCCGGCCGGTGGAGTGTCCGCCGGTGGCATCTCTTCTCCTGGCGGCGCGGCCGGAGTCTCTGCGTCCGTGGCAGGCTGTCCCTCGCCATCCGCCGCAGCGGGCGTGGCCGATGGATCAGCCGGTTCCGTGGCGGCGGGCTCCGTGTCGACGGGTTCTGCCGCGGCTACAGGAGGCGTCGTTTGCTCCGAGGGATCTTGTTCCTCGGTCGCGGCAACTTTCGGTGGCTCATCGGCCCAAAAGAGCTGCACGATGAAATCAAACCGCGGCGCTCGTTCCAATTCGGCGTCCACGTCGTCCGGTTGCTTGGGGAGCTTGTAGCTATCGTCGATCTCAAACTTATTCTTCCCGATCGGCGGCAGTAGCACGGGATAGCTGACACCCATGGCGCGGAGATCGACGACCGTTTCTTTTCCACCCTCGGGCCCTGGCGGCAGGACGACCTTACCCGCCTTCAGGTGCTTGAGCAGCGTCGACTTCACAAAGCGATCGCCATTGTTGATCTCGCCCCGCGCGTTATGAAAGTGATAGCCGCGCAGTTCGATCACCCAGCCAGGGCCACTTGGGCCCAAGCCGGCAACGGCGTCATCCGCGGCCGGTTCGACGACCGCAGGCGCGGCGGGAGGAGCGTCTTCGGTGGCCTCGCCGTCGGCCGCAGGTTCCGCCGGCGCAGCCGGGGCAGGGTCAGCTTTGCGGAACTCCTCGTCAATTTCGTTATAAGCCGTGTTCAGGTCTTCCACGCGCTGCGCGTGGATCGACATGATGTTGATCATGTTCCGATCGACGAGTTTCTCCGGCGGCGGATTCTTGTCGCGCGGCAGACTGGCGTTGATGGCGGCCAGCACGTTCAACCAACGCGTGCGTCGTACGTCGGGCAAGCCGAGGCTATTGCTCACCGCCGCCGTTTTCGCATAATTCGACTTGGCGCCGTCGAACTCCGAGGCAAACCCTTTGGCGCGCTTGTCAACGTCGTCGACCATAGAGATCGCCGGACCAAAGTAGCCTGCGTCGGTCCGGACGCTGCTCCATGCGCGCCAATATCCGAAATAGCTGATCGTGCAGCCCAAGAGCAACGCCGCCGCGGCGCCCACGGCCCAAGGCTTTTTGGCGCGGATGATCCGGTCCTTCAGCAACTCGCGCGGCAGCAGATTGGTTTTGATCGTCGAGGTCTTCAGCCCTTGCAAGCACAGACCGTAGCAGACGCCGAAGCTGAGGACGTTGTCCTTGAAGATGGGCGCGTCGACTGCCGCGGCGCCGGTCAACCCGCGGAAGGTTTCCAAGCGAGTAAACTCAAAGCCCAGGTTCTGCGCCAAATAGCGCTGCAAACCGGGGAGTTTCATGGCGTTCCCCAAGGCCAGCACGCGCTCGATCTTGGCGCGGCGATCCAGATTGGAGAAGTAGCTGATGGAGCGTTGCACCTCGGTCAGCAAGTCATTGAAGACCGGACGCATCGCCTGAAACAGCGCCTTAGGATCCTCGGCCTTGGCGGCGTTGCGCTTCAGATGCTCCGCGGTGGCAAACGTTAACTTGAGTTCCTTGGTCAGCGCCTTGGTGAAGTGATTGCCGCCGATCGGAATGCTGCGCTGCCAAACGCGATAACCATTGGTCACCACCAGGTCCGTCGAGTCTGTCCCCAGCGAGAGGACCACGACTGACGCCGGCGGCTCGTCCGGGTTGTACTCCGAAGGAGGCGGCAGATCCTGCATTTGCTCGAACGCGACGAAGTTGTACAGCGCGAGCGGCGTGAGCTGCACGATATCGACTTCGACGCCGGCGTCGGTGAATGGCCGCAGCGCTCGAAAGACCTGGTCGCGCTTCATCGCAAACAAGCCGACCTCAGTCTCCAGCGCGTAACCCTCTTCTTCGCTGCCGCCGACCATTTTCTGGTAATCCCAGACGACGTCCTCCAGCGCAAAGGGGATCTGCTGCTTGGCCTCGTACTTGACGATGTCCGGAATCTTTTTGGATTCGACCGGCGGTAGCTTGATGAACCGCGCCAGGCCGTTTTGGCCGGGGACGCTGACTGCGACCTTGTCACCGCGCACGCTATTGCGCGAGAGGAACTGCTTGAGCGCCTCTTGCACCAGCGCAACGGGATCGGCCTCAGGCTGGCTGAGGATTTTTGGATATTCGATGTAGTCGAAAGCTTCGACCGTTATTTTGGCGGGATCGTCGCTGGCGCGGCAGCGCAACGCCTTGAGCGCGCACTGACCAATGTCGATTCCCCAAACGGCTTCGTTTCTAGCCATTGCCGTGATTTCTCGCTCTGCTCAGAAGTGCAGCCCAAACGCCCTAAGTCCCTGCGCGGCGGACCGGAAAGGTCGATGACGTGCCGGAGTTGTAACTTGAAGTGATTGGCCGGGAAGGGCGCCGGTTATGTTCCAAACTTAATTATCGAACCACAGGCGGTAGTGTCAACAAAATTAACGCTAAAACAAGTGCCAGGAACGTATTTGCGTCGATGCGCCGGGGCCCCATTCTTAGGGTACGAACCGTTCTCTGAGGGACTTTGGCACTCAACCGGACCGAAGCTAAAACTAGACCTCCGTCCGCCGCGATCCTCGAAGCTGGCTCCGGGAACGCGCCGGCCGACCAGGTCGCCACGGCCGCCGGCCCCAAAATGGCCCCAGCCCTCGCTCGACGGCCGCCTGCGGTGGGACTATCGTAGACTTCCCCGCGCGAGTCTCGTTCTCCGCCGCGCCGATTTGTCGCGTGGCGCGCCGCTTCGCCCGCCCCAACTCGTTAGCCCCTATGAAATTTGACGAAGTCTCGCTCCTCCTGCCGTGCCACAGCCTGGAGGACTTTCCGACCCATGCCGAAGGGGAGCAGGCCGAGGGGCTGCTAGCCGCCTATAGTGCCCTTTGGCACCCGGCCCTGCTGGCACATACCGGCCGGATGCCCACCTGGCACCGGGCGGACAGCCCCCCGGAGACTTTGACCGGCCGGCTGATCGTCATCCCACCCAATTGCGAGCCGCTGCTGCTGGCTGGCTGGGTCTCTCGCGCCACCAGTGAGGGCGCCCACGTCGTCCGCAAGCTCCACAAGCGGTCAGAGATTGTCGCCGCAGCGCTGGCAGGACTCGACGAGCAACCCGCGGTCGACGCGGAGCTGGTCGCCGACTTTCTGGCGCTTGGGTTTGGCTATCTCTCGGTCGAATTGCTCACGCGCCAGATGCGCTATATGAGCAATATCGACGAAGTCCACATGCAGAACGAAACGCTCGCCGCGGCCAGAGCCTGCGTTGCCGGCGACGAATCGAATACGCGGATCCACTTGAAGAACGCCTTCGACGTATTGGTCGAAGCCCGCGAACGCTTCTATCCGGTCGACGCCTATCTGATTGACCTGACGCTGGTGGCGCCGACCACGATCGGCGAGTCCCTGCGGCGCCAGCTAGGGCAAGACGCGCCGCAGAATTTGTTGATGTCCGGCGAGACGCTCCGGCGAATGGCGGCCGAGGCGCCAGAAACATTGGCGGCGCTCAAAGTAGCGCTCGATCATAAAACGGCGTCATTGATCGGTGGCGACGAGCAGGAGCGAGAGCTGCCGCTGCTGCCGATCGAAGAAGTCCTGTCCGACCTGCGGACAGGCGCCAACACTTTCGAAACGCTCGCCGGGCAACGACCACAGATCTACGGCCGCAGACGGTTTGGACTCTCGCCGGTCCTGCCGCAGATTTTGTCCCGGCTTGGATATATCGGCGCGATCCACTGCACTCTGGACGACGGCCGCTTTGCCACGGCCACGCAGAGCAAGACGCGCTGGGAAGGTCTGGATCACTCAGCGATCGAAGCCGTGGCGAAGCTGCCGCTTGACGCCGCAAAGGCCGATATCTTTCTGGGACTGCCGCGGGCTGTGGGCGAATCGATGGATCGCGACCACGTCGCCACTGTTCTGCTCGCCCATTGGCCCGGTCAGGTCAGCGACTTCTACCGCGATCTGTGGCGGATTGCCGCGTATGGCCCGGTGCTAGGCAAATTCGTCACGCTCGAAGAATATTTCTCTCACACGACCAGCGCCGGTGAACTGACCAAGTTCAAGGCCGACGGCTATCGCGCGCCTTACCTGCGCCAGGCGATCGCGCGACGCGACTCGCAGCCGATTTCGAAAACTGCCGATGAGCACGCGCTCGATATTCGTCGCGTAGCAGCCGAAAGCCTGGAGACGCTGGCCGATTTGCTCAAGGCGCCGCCGAAGTCCGTTGCCGAGACGGCGTCGTCTACGGCGACCAGTACTTCCAACACACTCGCCGCGGCCGATTCGCGACAAGCACTGGCCGCCAGCCGATTGGCCGCGGCCCTCGCCCCCGGCGCGGCCGGTTCGCACACCAGCGCACAGTTGCTCAATCCATTGAGCTTTGACCGGCGCGTGGTGGTGGATGTTTCGGCGTTGGCTTCGCTACCGGCGTTGGGTGGGGCGATCGTCGCCGCGCAGGAATCGGGCGGCAAGAAACTGATCGTGGCCGATGTACCAGGCATGGGCTTTTGCGGCGTGCGACCAGCGGCCCCTGGAGCGACCAAGAAAAAAGTGAAGCCCATCGCGCAGGAGAATATGCTCGCCAACGAGCACCTCCGCGTGGAGATCAGTCCTGCCAGCGGAGGGCTCCATTCGATTCACGATCTGGCGCAGCGCGGCAACCGGCTGAGTTCGCAGTTGGCGCTCCGCGCTCCGCCGCCAAGGCAAAAGCCTGGCGAGCTGTGGCGCGATCCGGAAGAAGGCGCCGTCTATTCCAACATGGTGGCCGACGGACTGGAGATTACGCACAACGGAACCGCGCTGGGCGAGATCACTACGCGCGGCCGCCTGATCGACGCCGAAGGTCGCAAACTGGCTGGCTACACGCAGCGGTTTCAACTCGTCGCCGGTTCGCGTGTGATCACGGTTGAGACGGATTTGCAGATCGATCAAGAGCCCCAGGGTGATCCCTGGGAATCGTATTACGCCGCGCGGTTCGCCTGGTCGGGCGAGGATGCGGACATTTCGCGCGCCGTGAGCATGGCTATCGTCCCTAGCGACGCCCGGCAGTTGGAATCACCCCATCTGATTGAGCTACGCACCGCGCGGACGCGGACCGCCATCCTGACTGGCGGGCTGCCGTATCATCGCCGCTTTGGGATGCGGATGCTCGACACGCTGCTGGTATCGCAAGGCGAGACGCGGCGGAGTTTTCGCTACGCGATTGGCGTCGAGCTGCGGCACCCCATGGAGCAGGCCCTGGATCTGCTCAACCCTATCGTCGCCACGCCGGCCGCGCTACCGGATAAAGGCCCCGAGGCCGCATGGCTATTCCGGATCGACGCCCGAAATTGCATCGCGACGCATTGGTCGGTGATTCGCGAAGAGGGGCGCGTCGCCGGTTTTCGGGTTCGGCTGCTGGAGACCGAGGGGGTAGCCTCGCGGGTTAAACTGAGCGCGCTGTTCGAGCTGCAAGGGGCGCGGCAGGTCGATTTCCAGGGACATACCTTGGCCGAGTTGCCCGTCCACCGAGATTATGTCACCATCGACGCTGCACCCTTCGAGTGGATTGAATTGGAAGCCCGCCTGCGCGGGTGAGGTTTTTCTGAGACGAGCTTGGACGCCATGATTGTGACGATCGACGGGCCTGCGGGGGCGGGTAAGAGCAGCGTTGCCAGGCTGCTGGCCCAACGGCTGGAATTCAAGTTCTTGGACACCGGCGCCATGTACCGCGCCGTTGCCTGGAGTGCGCAACAGCGCAACCTGAACTGGGACGACGCCCAGGCGATCGCAACGCTCTCTTGCGAAATCCATATCGAAGTCGACGGCGCGCAGACGCTGGTCGATGGACAAGACGTCAGCGACGTGATTCGCACGCATGCCGTCACCTCCCAAACCCATTATGCCGCCAACAATCCGGCGGTGCGAACTCGTCTGGTGGAATTGCAACGCCAGGTTGGCGCAGGGCAGGACATTGTGACCGAGGGGCGGGACCAGGGAACCGTGGTTTTTCCGGACGCCGGCTGCAAGTTTTTTCTGACCGCCACGCCGCTGGAGCGCGCCCGGCGCCGGCAGCGCGATTTCGAAGCGCGCGGCGAGCAGCTAAGCTTGGAAGATGTGCTGGCCGACCAGACCGAACGCGACCAACGCGATTCGGAGCGCGAAGTTGGTCCGCTGACGCCCGCCCTGGACGCACAGATTGTGGTCACGGACGGTATGTCGACGGACGAAGTTGTCGATCATTTAGAAGGCCTCGTACGCATGCGAATGATGACTGCGTCGCAACCACCGGGGTAGTTCTGACATGGCCTCTCGCTCGCTGGCCAAACGCGTTTGGTACAACTACCTCCGCATCCTGCTCCGGCTGGGTGGGGTAGCGATCTACCACTACAGATTCACCGGGCGCGAGAACCAGCCTCGCACCGGGGGCGCCCTGATCCTCTCGAATCACCAGAGCCATCTGGACCCAATGCTGGTGGGCATGGTCTTTGATCGGCGAATGAATTACCTGGCCCGGCAGACGCTCTTCAAATTCCCACCGCTTCGCTGGATGCTGTGGTCCGTCGACTCCATTGCCATCGATCGCGATGGTTTGGGCCTCTCCGGACTAAAAGAGACGCTGCGCCGCGTGAAGCACGATGAACTGGTGCTGATCTTCCCGGAGGGAACGCGCTCGCCCGATGGCGAAGTAGCGATATTGAAACCTGGATTCTCCGCGCTGGCCAAACGCGTCCGAGCGCCGCTCGTGCCAGTCGGTCTGGATGGCGCCTATCAGGCCTGGCCCAGATCGCGCCCCTATCCGCGCGGCGGCACGATCCACATCCACGTCGGTCAACCCATCACGCCGGAGGAAGCCCACGCGCTCGACGATCGTGCATTGGTGGCGCTGGTGGAGCAGCGAATCCGCGAATGCCACCAAATCGCCCGAGAAAATCGCCTGCGTGCGATCGGCGAATTGCCCGCGCCGGCGAGTGATCGCCCGAAGCCAGTGGTTGCGGAATCCCTAGCGGCAGAGATCGTCGTGAGCGGTTCGGCGCTAGCCGCCGGTGAATTGATTCGGAATCGGCGAATGGCAATTCCTAGTGTTGCTAGCGATTGATCCGCGTTAGCGGCTCGACGCTTGTGCGCAGTGGCAATTTCACCCGTGAGCGGTTCGGCGCTAGCCGCCGGTGACGCAACGAGGATCGAAAATATCGGGGGCGCCTTCGAACATGAGCGAAACTCAGCATCCCCGGTGTCAGTTTTCATTGACGCGAATGCTTGTCGCATTGACGCTGATGGCGATTTCGTTCGGCTGCGTTCGAATCGCCGTCAATTTAGATCCTGCCGAAGCTTCGAAGTCGCCGGGGCTGCAGGTTTGGCTCGTCGTCGCGGCGTTCTTCTCCCTGGTGGAATCCATAGCGGTGATGTTTCGGAGGCAAGGGGTCGTCACCATGATGGGACTGACATCTCTAGCGGCGCATTCGTTGGTGAAATACCTCAACTGGTAATGCCAGAAGCATCCTTGCTCGCTGCCCGCTTTCACTCACTTAGCAGTTTCACTTCGCCGCCGTCGGTTAGTTCCGATAGGTCTCCGACAATTGCCTGATCCTCCTTGCCGAAATCTTCCCAGGCGCCGTTGTGCTTTTTCTTGAGCACTTCGACCCAGCCGTCGGCGCGAAGGCCGGTTTGGATGGGAGTTTTTACGGAGCGGCCATTTTCGTACAGGTAGCAGCAAGTCTGGTTGCCGCTGTCCATGATCGACCCCTGCGGTAGCGCCTGAGCGCCGGGACGATCGATCGTCACCGTGGCGTAGGCGTACATGCCGGGGAGTAGTTTGGCGTCTGGATTGGCCAGATCGATTTCGGCCCTGAGGGTGCGGCTCTTCATATTCAAAGCCCACGAGGACCGGGTCACCGTGGCAGGCAGGCTCTCGTTCTGAAACGCCGAGACGCGGACCGTGGCCTTGGTGATAGCGCGCGGATCGCCCGCTTTTTTGTCGACCTCGCTAACGATGTAATTCGCTTCCGACTCCGGCACGTCGACGTAGATCCGCACAATGTCCGTCCGGGCGACCACGTAGATGGGCGTGGCGCGGGACGACGATTGATCGGTCGAGCGGTTCGAAGCCGAAGGGTCGCCGGTCGCCGGTAGAACAAAGTCGCCAACGTTGGCGTTGCGCAGCACGACAATGCCCTGATAGGGCGCCGTTAGCCGGGTGTAGCTGTAGAGCGCGGCCAGCCTTCGTTCGTCGGCTTCAGCGACCTGAAGTTTGGCATTGGCGACATCGACGTCAACTTTGGCTTTGTCCAGATCGGCGTTGCGCGCCAGTTGCAGCGCTTCGGCGGTTTTGACCGACGCGAGCGCGGCGTCGGTCGAGGCCTTACTCGCTTCGAGCTGGCGGCGAGACTCGCCGAGGATCTGATGATCCAAAACGCGTTCCGCCACCATAGTGACCTGCCGGCCGACTTCCGAATCCCAGCGTTTGACCAGCGCGTCGAACTTGCCGACGTCGGCCTGGGTCTCGGCGACTTTGGCCACGGCCGCCTTGACGTTGGCGTCGGCCACTTCGACCAACTTTTCAGACTGGGCGACCAGCGCCTTGCTCATAACGACTTCGGCCTTCTTCAGATTGTGCTCCTGCTCGAGCTCAGGAATGAAGATCGTGGCCAGCAGCTCCCCTTTTTGCAGCCGGTCGCCAATATCCGAGTTCCACTTTTCCATGTACCCCGCAAGTTTGGCGTACATGGCCGTCTGTTCATAAGCCTCGATGAACGACGGTTGCCCCACCGAGCGTGTCAGGTCGCGCGTTTCGGGCCTGGCCACGCGGATCTTCGGGACGTTGCTGACCGTGGGCTTCGAGGCAATGCTCTCCTTGCCACAGCCGGCCGCGCCCAGCGCAAGCAGGATTAGAACGATCTTAGGATTGCGGGTCATAATGCACGCTTTCCGGGTCATCTGGGTGGACGGACAACGAGTGCGGCGAGGCTCGCCCCATCACGACAACAAAAATCGCCGGCGCTACCAACAGCGTCGCAAGCGTCGAACAAATCAGGCCCCCCATCACGGCGCGCCCCAGCGGAGCCTGCATCTGGCTGCCAGCTTCCAGCGCCAGCGACATGGGAACCATGCCCACAGTCATGGCGCACGCCGTCATCAAAATGGGGCGCAAGCGTTCCGTGGCGCCGCGGACGGCGGCTTCCGCAGCGGGCATGCCACCGCGCCAATGCTCGTGCATGAAGGTCACCAGCATGACGGAGTTGGAGACCGAGACGCCGATGCACATGATCGTCCCCATGAACGATTCAAGATTCAGCGTTGTATTGGTCATTAGCAGCGTCAGCACGATGCCGGATAGCACGCCCGGCACGGCGCTGATGGAGATCATCGCCAGCCGCGGCGATTCAAAGTAGGCCGTCAACAAAATCAGAATCACGACGATTGCAATTGACAATCCGGTCGCTAGTCCGCTGAACATCTCGATCATCGGTGGGAATTGTCCGCGCGTCATCACGCGCACGCCGCGCGGTGGGTCGCCAGCGGCGCGAATGGCCGCGGCTACTTGCCGCGACGCGCGCCCCATGTCTTCTCCCGCCACGTTGGCCGTGATGCTGACGTAGCGCTGCGAAGAGATGCGATCGATCTGTTCCATCATGGTCGACTCTCGCACCTCGGCGACGTCGCGGACCATCAGGTTGACGGAGTTATCGATCTGTTCGATCGGCAGATCGGCGACGTCGGAGGTCGAAGTCATCTTTTGCGTCGGAACCAGGACTTCCACCTGGTAGTCGAAGCCCGTCTTGGGATTTTGCCAGTAGTTCAGCGCGATGAACCGGCTGGACGACGTGGCCACGATGGCCGCGTTGCCAACTTGCTGCGCGGTGACGCCGGAGAGACCGGCTTTTTCGCGGTCGATTTCAATCTCCACTGATGGATAGTCGAGCGATTCATTGAACTGCACGTCGCGCAGCCAGGGGATCTTGGCCATCTCAGCGCGAATCCGGTCCGCGTGCTTTACCGCGTCCGGAATGTTGGGGCTGGCGACGACAATTTCAATCGGCGTAGGCGATCCGAAGCTCATCACTTCGCTGACGATATCGCCCGGCTCAAAGCCAAAGCTGCACGTTTTGGCGCGTTCGCCCGCAACTTCGGGCGAGACACCGTACTCTTGCAGCAACTTGTCCATGAACGGCGTGATGCGCTCCGGCAGGACTTGCCGCATCCGCTCGCGAAACTCGTCTAGCTTGATACCGCTCCCCTCGCGGAACTTGACGCGCATCCAACCGTCGTCTGGCCCGCGCATGAAGAGCACGATGTTGTTCATGCCGAAGTTGGGCGCAATCTGGCCGGCATAGCCCAGACAGATTTCAATGTTGTCCGCGCCGACTTCCTCCTGCATGATTTGCAGGATCTTGACGCCCATCTGGCGGGTGATTTCGAATGTTGATCCAGAAGGTGGTCGGTACTTGAGCACGAACTCGCCCGAGTCGACATTTGGAAACAGCCCCGTCCCCAGTTGCATTCCGCCGACGAAGAGCACCAGGCCGCAGAGCGCCAGATAGCCGGCCATCACCAGCTTGCGACGCGAGATCAGCAGGCTGACCACGGTCTGGAACCTGGCCTGCACACGATCGAAGAAGCCCGGATGGTCTGGATCGGAGTGATGTTCGCGATGCTTCAGCAGCCACACGCAGACGATCGGCACGAGCGTGCTGGAAAGTATATAGGACGAAATCATCGCAAAGCCGACAGCCAGCGCCAGCGGCATGAACAACGCTCGCATCGGATCCTGCATCACAAACGCAGGGATGAACACCGACAGAATGCAGAGCATGGCCAGCAGCCGCGGCACGGCGGTCTGCATGCTGCCGCGCTCGACGGCGCGCGCCAAGTGAGCGGTCTTGCCCATTTGTACGTGAATATTTTCGATCGAGACCGTGGCCTCGTCCACTAGCATGCCAATCGAAAGCGCCATGCCGCCCAAGGACATGATGTTGATCGTATTCCCGGTCAGCCACAGTCCGGCCAAAGACCCGGTCAGGGCGAGCGGGATATTAAGCACCACGACAATCACGCTTCGCACATCGCGCAGAAAGATCAAGATCATCAACCCAGTCAGCGTGGCGCCGATGATTCCTTCCGTCGCGACGCTACGGATGGCGCTACGGACCGTGGGAGATTCGTCGAATTCGAATCGGACGCTCACGTCTTCCGGTACTGCGTCCTTGAAGATTTGCAGCGACTTGTAGACATCGGCCACGACGGTCAGCGTTGACGCAGTATCTTTCTTGATGATCGGCAGGTAAACGCTCTTACGGCCGTCGACCAGCGCATAGCCATAATTGACGTCGGTCGAATCCTCGATATTGGCGACGTCGCGAATGTACAGATTGCGCCCCAACCGGAGCGGGATCTTGCCGATCTCGTCGATATCGACCACGAGCGCGTTATTGGGGACCAGCGGCATCTGGTCTTTGATGTACAGGTTGCCCGCCGGCACGATCGTGTTGCCACTCATCAACGAGTCAACCACGTCCTGCGGATTGAGGTTGTAGCTCTGCAACTTCTGTGGATCGATGTTCACCAGAATCGTGCGGATATTCGGCCCGAAGGGAGAGACCGCCACCGTGCCTGGCACGTTCGATTGCACCAGCGGACGGATGACATTCTGGGCGATGTCCGCCACCAGGCCCAGCGGCGTTGTCTTGCTATCCAAAACCAGATAACCGACAGGCACGCTTCCTTCGTCCATGCGCATGATCATCGGCGGCAGCGTGCCAGGGGGCATGCGCGCCATAGCGCGGTTGGCCATCGCCACGACTTCGCCTTCGGCGGAGCCCATGTCCGTGCCGGGGAAGAACGATAGCTTGATCAGCGCAACTTGTTGGATGCTGTGAGACTCAATGTCCTTGATGCCATCGACGTACTGAAACAGCAACTCAAACTGGTTGACGATCAAGCCTTCCATCTGGGCGGGACTCATGCCGCCGTACTGCAAGAAGACGTAGATCCGCGGCTCATTCAGCGGCGGAAAAATGTCGACGCGCATCCGATCGAGCGCCATCGCGCCGCCACCAACCAGTCCCAACACCAACATCAGTGTGGTGATCGGGTGCTTCATTGCGAAGAAGACGGGATTCACGCGAAAGACCTCGATCCGAAACGCTACCGGCGCAGCGAGCGCGGCCGGTTCAATGGGCGGGGAATGACGGTAGGTGGGTAGCGGGGAGCGAGCACGATGTCACGCGTGCCAGCACGCGCACTATCGGATTGCCCAATCTTGCAGGGACTTGAGAACGTAACTCGCTACTAAGCGTGGTGTTGCGACGAGCCTGAAGATGGGCCGGCTTTAACGATCAATCCGATGGCGCCGGCAGCTTTTATCCCTTCAAGCCGCAGATTCCGGATATCCGATCCCACCTGTATTGGCGGAACAATCCGACGGCCTGTCGGCTTGTGCCCCGCTCCACACGCCTCGGTCTGTTTGCCGCCGACACTCTGCCCCGCCGGCCGGCTTCACTTCTTTGTCTTACGATCGAGACCGCCAGGGATTCTTAATGGACCAGAACACCTCGAAACGCTACGAGGTCTGGCCACCCGACGCCGCGGCGTCGCGCGAACGGTTTGTCCAACGCCGTCCTGCGCTAGCGTTTCTGCTTGCGGCGATGTCGCTGTTTTCGATCCTGCTTGCAGGCGTTGCTCCATCGTCTGTCGTTGCGCAAGTCGTGCGGCGCGCTTCAGGCAACTCCGCCACGGAACCGTTACCAACGCCTGGCGCGATCCCAAGCGAGCGGCTCCCGCGGCCTCCGGCCGAACTACAGGTTGCGCCTCCGCGGCGCGCGGAAAACTTCTCCAGTCGCCCTGGCGCGCTTTTACAAGGACCGATTTTTTCTGATAGCGGCATGCCGAATGTTCTGCCGGCCGGCGCGGTTGCGGCCACCGATCGACCGTTGCCGATCAACCTGGCGACGGCGTTGCGGTTGTCGAACGGCAGACCGCTAGTGATTGCCGCGGCGCAAGCCCGGATGCAGATTGCCGCCGCGCAAGCGGCCAAGGCCAACGTCCTGTGGCTCCCCAGCGCCAACGCCGGCGCGGCTTACATCGGCCACTCGGGCGGACTGCAAGATCCAAATGCAGGTTTGATCAACAATACCAGCAACACGCTGATTGTGGGCGGCAGTGCTGTGTTGCGAGTTGCTACGACAGACGCGATCTTCGAGCCGCTCGTCGCCCGGCAGGTGCTGCGTGCGCGGCAGATTGACACGCAGACCGCGCGGAACGAAGCGTTGGAGCAAACGGCCGAGTCGTATTTCAACGTCCAAATGGCGCGGGGCACGTACGCCGCGATGACCGACGCCACGACCAAGTCCCACGACCTTACCCGCCGCGTTCAATCCTTAGCGAGAGGACTGGTGGCGCCGGACGAGATCGATCGCGCTCGCACGTTGCAGGCAGAACTCGAGCAATCGACGCAGCTTGCCCTCCAGCAATGGCGCGTGACCAGCGCCCACCTGACGCGAGTTTTGCGGCTGGACCCGGCGGCAGTGATCGTTCCGATGGAGCCGGATCACTTGCAGGTGACGTTGATCTCGCCAGAATGGTTGGTGGATGACCTGGTTGTTGTCGGGCTGACGAATCGACCGGAGCTGGCTTCGAATCGCGCGCTGGTGCAGGCGACGCTCGCTCGTCTGCGGCGCGAAAGGCTGCGTCCACTGACGCCCAGCATTTTGATCACCGGTAACGGTACACCAGACTTTTTCTTTCAAGGTGGAGTCGTCGGCAGCAGTAGCGGCGGCAACGGCAGCCAATGGGCCGGGCAGGGGAACGTTGGCGCGCAGGCTGTGTGGCAGTTGGAGAATCTTGGCTTTGGCTATGTCGCCAAGGTGCGCGAGCAACGGGGCGAAGTGCAATTGGCGACGGTTGAACTGTTCAAGATGCAGGATCAAGTCGCGGCCGAAGTCGCGCAAGCAAAAGCCGACGTCGATTCCGCCGCGGTTCGCGTCACGCAAGCCGACAACGGTTTGCGGCAGGCGCTGTCGTCGTTTCAAGGCAACCTGCAAGGCATGGGCCAGACGCAGCGGTTTGGAGATATCCTCACGCTGGTGAATCGCCCGCAAGAGGCCGTCGCGGCGCTGCAGCAATTGCAGCAGGCGTACGTCAACTACTACCGGACGGTGGCCGATTTCAACCGCGCGCAATTCCGTCTCTACTACGCGCTGGGCTATCCGGCCGAAGAACTCGCCTGTGCCCGCCCACCAGGCCCGATCGAACCGGTCGACACCTACCGCGGCCCAGCGCTACCGAACGTGCCGACGCGGTGAGAGGGGCGGCATATCGATCGGCATCGCTTTCGTCTCGCGATGGTTTTGCTCATGGTTTTTCATCACCGCAGAGGGATCCACTGCTAGCTCCGGCCAGGATTCAACACCAAGTCCGCCGGACCAGGAACTGGACCTACGCGGCGCACGGTTTTTGGCCGTCGCCGGAGTGCAATTGCATACGGTCCCCAATCCCGCCAAATAGCCTCGATTGTGCCTTTTTCGATTGCCTGCTATATTTGTCCGTTCTGTCTCGCGTTGATTTACTTTGGCTCCCGCGCGGGGGTCGCGACGTGGGGACATACCCAGGCTGACTGATCGCTCCGACGGGCCATTCCTCTGAACCTTTCTAGGTTCGCAGGCCCGCAGCCATCACTCGCCGCAGCCCCGGCAAACGCCTGCTACGCGCACGCATCTCAGTCTGCTCCCCGAGTGTCACAACTGTCCTTGGGTTACGACTGTGCTTGCATGCTTGGTGGCGTAGCAGTTTGGTTTGGCCGGAGATCGCGATACTTTCTAAATGGTGAACCGTAATCTGATCCGTGGACTCGACCTCAGTGAGGTCGAATGGGAGACAGAACTGGCCCTGGCAATGGAGGGCATCACGGATGAAGAGCTCGCCAGTGGTGGCGGCAATATCAAGCTGAATCAAATCGTTCAGGGCCGCGTGATTCGCGTTGAAGGCGACCTGGTCCTGGTCGACGTTGGATATAAGAGCGAAGGCACCATCCCGCTCAACGAGTGGGAAGAACACGAGCCGGCGCCGGAGCCGGGCCAGACCGTCAAGGTGCTGATCGAAGAGATCGAAGACGGCAACGTCGCCCGCCCGGACGGCGGCATGATCGTCCTCAGCAAGCGCAAGGCCGAGAAGATCGAGGCCTGGCTGAAGGTCATGGAGACCGTCCACGAAGGGGACATTGTCACCGGCAAGGTCACGCGCAAGATCAAGGGCGGTTTGCTCGTCGATATCGGCGTCAACGTCTTCTTGCCAGCCAGCCAGGTAGACATCCGTCGTCCGCCGGACATCGGCGATTACCTGGATCGCACCATCCAGTGCATCGTGCTGAAGATCGACGAAACCCGTCGCAATATCGTGGTCAGCCGCCGCTCGCTGATCGAGACCGAACGGGCCGAGAAAAAGAGCAAGCTGCTCGGCGAACTGGAAATCGGCCAGATTCGCAAGGGCACGGTCAAGAACATCGCGGAATTCGGCGCCTTCGTCGATCTCGGCGGTATCGATGGCCTGTTGCACATCACCGACATGAGCTGGGGCCGCATCGGCCATCCGTCGGAGTTGGTGTCGATTGATCAGGAGATCGAAGTGCAGGTTCTGCACATCGACCGCGAGCGCGAAAAGATCGCCCTCGGCCTGAAGCAAAAGTCGGCCAGCCCGTGGGAAAAGGTCGAAGACAAGTACCCGGTCGGCAGCCGCATCAAGGGCGTAGTCGTCAATGTGATGAGCTACGGCGCCTTTGTGAAGTTGGAAGAAGGGATCGAGGGCCTGGTCCACATCAGCGAGATGTCCTGGACCAAGCGGATCAGCCATCCCAACGAGTTGGTGCACATCGACGACGAAATCGAAGTCGTCGTCTTGAACATCAACAAGGAAAAGCAAGAGATCTCGCTGGGCATGAAGCAGACCCAGCCGAATCCTTGGGACAAGGTGGCCGAACGCTACCCAACCGGCGCACTGGTTACGGGCACTGTCCGCAACCTGACCAACTACGGCGCCTTTATCGAGATCGAGGAAGGGATCGACGGATTGTTGCACGTCAGCGACATGTCGTGGACGCGCAAGATCAGCCATCCGAGCGAAGCGGTCGAGAAGGGCCAGAAGGTCGAGTGCAAAGTGCTCTCGGTCGATCAGCAACGCCGCCGCATCGCGTTGGGCCTCAAGCAGATGCAAGAGGATCCCTGGGCCACGGACATCCCGTCCAAGTACCAGCCCGGCCAGATTGTCACCGGCGCCGTCACCAAGCTCACCAATTTTGGTGTGTTTGTCGGCCTGGAGAACGGTTTGGAAGGCCTGCTGCACATCTCGGAGCTGGCGGACCACAAAGTCGAAAACCCCGAGGAAATCGTCAAGGTTGGCGAAACCATCGAGGTCAAGATTCTGCGGGTTGACACCGACGAGCGCAAGATCGGCTTGTCGCGGAAGCGCGTCGAGTGGACCGAGGATGACCATGCGGAATCCGAGGCCGCTTCGTCCGCGAGCAGCTCGTCCGGTTCGTCCGGCGGCTCCGCCAGCTCGAGCTCCAACATGGAGCTCAAGGGTGGCATCGGCAGCAGTAGCGGTCCGCTGATCAAGCCTCGCGCGCCAGAGAAGGCAGAAGAGTCGGAGAACGCAGAGCAGCCGGAAGAGGCCGTAGAACCGGCAGAGTAGCAGTGTTGGCCGGCCTTTCGGCCATGTGTCGTTAGTCAATCCAAACGCGGTCGTGGGTCCGAGGATCCACGGCCGCGTTTTTTATTTCGCAGTGACATTCCACTTGGGACAGTCCACTTGGGACAACCCGCTGTGTAAGGTCCGCCGGTCGCGGCGCTAGCGCAATCGCGCCTGCCGTCGCGACCGGTCCCGTTGGGCCTCCTTGGGGAGGTCATGTTCGGCCTGGTCGGTTTGATCGGAAATCGCCGAAGTGCTGGCACATTCGGTTCACTTGTGCAACGTCACGGACTGCTGGAGAAACCTAGCCTGGCCGTCGATGTTCTGTTTGTTCAGTCCCCGCACACCTTGCCGTGATACCCGATGGCCGCACCGATGCCCAAAACACGTCGCCGACTTGCCGCCGCAGTTCAGTCTCCCCTGGAGACCTACCTGCGAGAGATCAACGAGACCTCGCTATTGAGCGCGGCCGAAGAACGCGAGCTGGCCGTGGCGATCGGCAATGGCGACACGCAAGCTCGCGACCGCATGGTCCGCGCCAACTTGCGGTTGGTCGTGAACATCGCCCGCGGCTACACCGGCAAGGGCTTGGGCCTGCAAGATCTGATCGAAGAGGGAAACCTGGGACTGCTTCGCGCGGTCGAAGGCTTTGACCCGGCGATGGGGACGCGCTTTAGCACCTACGCCAGCTACTGGATCAAGCAGTCGATCAAGCGGGCCTTGATCAACACCGCCAAAACAATTCGTATCCCGGCCTACATGGTCGAGCTGCTCTCCAAGTGGCGCCGCGCCACGATTCGCCTCTCCGAAGAGCTGGGCCGCACGCCCACGCCCGAGGAGATTGGCCGCGTGCTCGGCCTGCCGCGCAAGAAACTGCCGATCATCAAGAAAGCGATCCGCATCTATAGTTCCACGCCGCAGACGGATCAGTCGGAAGCCGGCTGGTCATTGTCTGAAATGGTGATGGATGAACGCGCTCGCAGCCCCGAAGACGAAATGGTCGAAGGGGATGACCTGACGCACGTGATGGGCCAGTTGGAAACGATGGACCCGCGCGAAGCGACCGTCCTTCGGCTCCGCTTCGGCCTGGACGACAACGAGCCCCGCACGCTGAAGGAAATTGGCGAGGCCCTCGGCTTGACCCGCGAACGCGTCCGCCAGATCGAGACCGAAGCGCTGGGCAAACTGGCCGCCGGCATGGACCGGTAACCGGCTGCTAGCCCGTGGCGAACCATCCCAGCAGGTAGAACGCAACACCGCAGGCAACCGCCGCGATGGCCAGCGTTATACCCAGCGCCACCATCAATACGCGTTGCCGGCGCCATGGCGCCTTGGGGGCGTAGACCTCTTGTTGCTGCCCGCAGATCCAGAGCTTGCGCTCGACGCCCGCGTATTTGTAGTCCATCTCGACGAGCGGAACCCGCTCGACACGCAGCGTCTGCAATAGAATCCGCGCTTCGCCCGTATTGATTGCGTGCGACTGCGCGAGCAGCTCGTGGAGCTTGGAGTCAACTTCGGGCGTGATCGATTGGGCGCTATCGATCCGCGGCGCCTTCAGGTCCACCACCGGATCGCCTGTCAGGCTGCCTAGCCATTTGTCCGGGACTGGCGTCACGTCCAGAATCTCACCCTGTGTCGCGGCCTGAAAGCGGACGATCAGCTGCTCGAACGATTTTGTCTTACCAGAGCCGCTACAGCGCGAGCAGGTTTGCCTACCGTTGCCCATGCAGGCCGTGCAGCGCACTAAACCGCCGGCGCAACTGCAGCGCTGCTGGACCATCCGCGTGACCGAAGTGGGATTGCCCTGCGCGTCCCGGCCTCCCGGCTCCATCACGGTACGTTCGATGATGCCGCGACCGCCGCAGCGCGGACAAGTCGATTGCCCTTGGCCGTTGCATTGTGAGCAGAGAACGCGCCCCTGGCCGGCGCAACTGCCGCACATCTGCACGCGCTCGGTGCCGGGAACCGTCATGCGCTCGATGCGCTGTTCGAACTCGGACGGCGCGCGGACTGGCATTTGCCACGGATCGGGCGGGCGGCGGCGATCGTCGACCGGTCCGCCGGTGTAAGGCGTCTCCGCCTGCTCGACGGTGCGACGTTCGTAATGCGTTTGCAGGCGAATCGTGTAGGCCGCGCCGGGGGTCAACTGCTGGACAAAGATCTTGTCCCCCATGTTCCGCAGCCGGAAGAAGCCCTTCGCGGCCCAGAGATTGACGATCTCGCGGGCGCCATCCTCGGTCGTCGCCACCAATACTTCAGGCGGCCCATCCGGGCCGAGCGGCGCCGTAATCGCGCTGCTGGAAGGCGCCACAGGTGTAGCCTGTTCGTCGGGCGGGACGCGATTGTGCTGTTGATGAGCTTCCGACATCCAAGGCATCCGCGGGTTCGAACGTTTATTTACAACGCTAGATACGGCGCAAGCATACCATCCCGATTGGTCGGCGGAGCGCCCCGGCTATTGGCTCTGTTGGGTCTTGGCCCGGACTGCTGGCGACCGCTCGGCCGCGTTTTGATCGGTCGGGGTTTGATCCGCGTGTTCGAAGTCCTTCAGGGCCTGTTCGCCCAGGATCTTTTCGGCGTCGATCTCGCGCTGTGCTTCCAGTACCCCTTCGCTCGATAGATCGGCGGCGACTTTGACCTTCGCGCGATTCCGATCGATCTCGTCCTGGATGACCTGCTCGACCTGGCCGAAATCGGTGGTGACGTCCGCGCGAATCCGCGTGACAACCTGAATCAGCTCGGCCTCGGCGCGGCTCAACTTCAGATCGGCGTCGTACTTCTGGATCTTGTCTCGCAGTTGACTGAGCTTGCGATTCGCGTGCTGAATCTTCAGCAGGCTGTTGCCGTACGCCTCGTCATGGAGCGCCAACTGTGCTTCATTTTCCTGCAACTCGGCCTTGGCGCGTTGCAATTCGAGTGCCAGGGGCCCGGCCGCGGCGCGATCGCCTGCAGTCAGCAATGCACGAATGCGGTTCTCCAAACTGGCCACCTGCCGGCGCTCGGAGACCACCTGGTCCGTCACTCGGCCGACCAAGGCCTGATATTGCTCGAGTCCAATCCGGCCATCTTTGAGCTGGTCGACAAGGTTGTCGTACTCGTATTGCAACTGCGCGATGGGATCTCCGCGCCAGACGAAGTTGGCCAGCTTGTTGAATTGCGCGGCCAGCGCGTTCCACAGCCTACTGACGATCATCGATCGATACCTACTGGATGTTGGTCAGGTACTGCACCGCCTGGGCGACTTCGCGAATGGGATCATCGGCCCTCGTCCGCTCGATTCCCAAGTAACCACGGTAGCCACTTTCGTCGAGCGCGGCCAAGAGCGCCGGAAAATCGACCACGCCGCGCCCCAACGCCACTTCTTCGCCGCGCCCACGCGCCAAGTCGCGCACTGCGTCCTTGGCGTGCACGTGGCAGATGGCCTGCCGCAGCGCCACGATAGCGTCGAGTGGCGCAAAGCCATTCACGATCAGATTGCCAGGGTTGAGCGTCACACCCAGCATGCCTTGCGGGAGGGCCGCCAGTAGCCTCGCGAGATCTTCGCCACTTTCGCTGCCCGTCTCCGCGGCCAGAATCGCGCCGACGTGATTGCCGAAGGCGCCCAAATCGGTCAGGGCGTCCAGCATCGTGGGCCAATCGGGCGCTTCACTGGATTCCGGCACGCGACCGACGTGATTGATCACAATGCTCGACCCCAACGAGTGCGCCAGCCGCATCGCCTCTTTCGTCGCGCCAACGCGTCGATCGAGATCTTCCAACACGTTATAGCCGCGGCGCGTGGGGAAACCGATCGCCGCGACGCGAAGGTTCAGGTCTTCAAGCAGTTTGCGCAATTGCCGCCGGCCGGTTTCCGAGAGTTCGCCCGGCCGGACTTCGTCTCGCGCGTCGATCTCGACCGCCTGCGCGCCCAATTTGTGCGCGGTCTCTAGCGCCTGCCGCAGAGGCAATCGCAAGCTGCGCAGTTGAATGGCAATTTTGAGCGGGGGCATCGTTGTCCGTCGAAGAGATTGGAAGCGACGAAAGAAATCACAAAGGTGAAGGCACTACGTGAAATCGCTCCTGAATTATTCCGCTAATTCTACAAGGGCTGAACCCACAGCGGGAGGGCGATGGCGCCCCCTGCCTCGATTAAACCCGAACTCGCCAGTCGCGTCCGAAGGCGTAATCTGATCAGTTGAGCGGCCTGCGCGGATCACGTATCGTAAGACGCGGAAAGTTCGGCGATCGAGTTTCATTCAGGCGGTATTCATGCTCACGGTCGATCAAGTAGCAAAATTCCTCGATTCGTTCGCGCCCATCGGCCTGGCCGAAGGTTGGGATAACGTTGGCCTGCTGGTCGGCGACGCGGCGAATCCCGCGCGGCGAATCATGACCTGTCTGACGATCACTGGCGCAAGCGCCGCCGAGGCCGTGGCCCAGCAGGTGGACTTGATCGTTACGCACCATCCGCTCCCATTTGCGGCACTCAAGAAACTGACGACCGAATCGCACGATGGCCGACTGCTGTGGACGCTGGCCGGGGCGCAGATCTCAGTCTACAGCCCTCACACCGCGTTTGACTCCGCGGCCGACGGCATCAATCAGCGGTTGGCCGTTGGCGTCGGACTGACGAAGATCGAGCCGTTGGTCGCGCCAACGATTGCGCGTGACGAATCGACTGGTAAAGCAGAAGCAGGCGCGACACTGGGCGCAGGTCGATGTGGAATTCTTGAGCGGCCTGGATCGCTCGCGGCCTTTGCCGAGCGCGTCAAACAGTTTTTGCAAATC
>Ga0105047_10002725_pt1 | contig 31331 bp, 31 predicted proteins | sample MAT04_FD_78384 | JGI IMG/M metagenome (GOLD analysis project Ga0105047, IMG submission 78384) | Freshwater microbial communities from Lake Fryxell liftoff mats and glacier meltwater in Antarctica - MAT-04 (megahit assembly) | ecosystem: Environmental > Aquatic > Freshwater > Ice > Liftoff... | reverse complement strand
GAGGCCTATCGCAAGGAAACCCCGGTCCGCTTCGACGTGTCCGGTGGCCTGAAGGCCCCCGACGCCATGCACTGGACCGCGACTGTCCCGCTGCATGCGCGTGGCGTACCCAACGTCTACACCATTCACGACCTGATCCCCCTGCGTCTCCCGCATACGACCCTGGATGACAAGCCCGGCTATATGGCGCTTTGCCAGGCGATCGCGAAACGGGCCGACCACATCGCCGTGGTGTCGGAAACCACCCGCCAGGACGTCATTCGCCTGCTGGGCGTGTCCGAGGACCGGGTGACCAACACCTATCAGGCGGTCGACCTTCCCGCAGCCCTGACGTCGCGCGCGCAGGCGGACGTGACGACGGAACTGGAAGGCGTCTTCAACCTGGGCTGGAAGGAATATTTCCTGCATTTCGGCGCCGTCGAACCCAAGAAGAACCTCGGACGCGTCGTCGAGGCCTATCTGGCGTCCGGACTGACGACGCCGCTGGTCATCGTCGGCGGAAGGGCCTGGCTGGACGAAGGCGAGACCGCGCTGCTCAACCAGGTGATGCGCGAAGGCGATCCCAGCGCCCAGCGCATCCGCCGCTATGAATATATGCCCTTCTCCCTGCTGGTCAGCCTGATCCGCGGCGCGAAGGCGACCCTCTTCCCCTCACTCTATGAAGGCTTCGGTCTGCCGGTGCTGGAGTCCATGGCCCTGTCCACGGCCGTCCTGACCTCGACCGGCGGATCCCTGCCTGAGGTGGCGGGCGAGGCTGCCATCTCGGTCGACCCCTATGACGTCCAGGCGATGACCCGTGGTCTGCGCGCCCTGGACGCCGACGAGGGTCTCCGCGATGATCTGGTTCGTCGCGGCCTGGCCCAGTCCGCCCGCTTCTCGGTCGAGGCCTACAAGGGACGTCTGGCGGAGCTTTACGGCCGCGTCGGCCTCTCGTGACCCGATCCGTCCTGTTCGACGCCAGCCGGCTCCTGAGCCGGGCCGAACGTACAGCGCCGACGGGCGTCGACAGGGTCTGCCTGGCTTATGCCGAATGGCTGCTATCCCTGCCGGACGTCCAGGTCACGCCCGTGCGCGGGCGTCAGGACCAACTCGTCGCGGTCGACGAGACCTGGTTCAGAAAATGCGTTCAGACGCTTCGGTCCCGCTGGACCGGCGACTTCTTCGAGCGGTCGCTGACCGAGGACGAGATGCGGTTGATGACCGCGCTCAGCAGCGACGAGAAGGCGGCGGAGTCGGTCATTGGCAAGCCCCCGGCCGACCCGGCCAAAACACCCGGCCGGCGCGCCCGCGTCTGGAAACAACTGTTCCGGTCGCAGTGGATCCAGAACCTTCCGCCGAGCAGCCTTTACTTCAACGTCGGCCACACCGGTCTGAGCGACCCGCGCATTCTGATGGAGCTTCGGGACAGGGGGATCGAGCGGATCATCCTGCTGCACGACCTGATCCCCATCACCCATCCGGAGTTCTGCCGGCCCGGTGACCGCGACAAGCATCGCGACCGGGTCCTGACCACGCTGCGTTACGCCTCGAGAATTCTCGTTAACTCCCACTATACCGCCCAGGAGCTGGTCGCCTTCGCTGCGCGCGAGGGCGTGACGCCACCGCCGATCGACGCCGTCCATCTGGGGCTGGAGCCGACCTTCCTGATCCGGCCGACAGCGGCCACCCCGCGCCCCTATTTCGTGCACATCGGCACGATCGAGGCGCGCAAGAATCTGGCCTTCCTGCTGACCATCTGGCGCCGGTTGCAGGAGCGGATGGGCGACGCCGCTCCCCAGCTGGTACTGGTCGGCCGCTATGGCTGGGAGAACGAGGCCGTGCTGGATCATCTGGAACGCTCACCTGCCCTGCGCGGCCTCGTCCACCAGGCCGCAGATCTGCCGGACTCGGCCCTGGCCACGCTGATGGCCAGCGCCCGCGCGCTGGTCGCGCCCTCGTCCGTCGAGGGGTTCGACCTCCCGGCGGTGGAGGCCTCCGCGCTCGGCGTGCCGCTGATCGCGTCCGACATTCCCGTCCACCGGGAGCTGGTGCCCGGGGCCCGGCTGATCGATCCACTGGACGGCCTGGGCTGGCTGGACGCGCTGGAGACCGCCACCCGCCATCCGCCAAAGGCGCCGCCCTACACGGCGCCGACCTGGGACCGTCACTTCGCCGAGGTGGCGCAGCGGGTCGGCCTCGTGAACTGATCCCGACCCGACCACTAGACGGTGGCGTCGCCGCTCAAAGGCCGGTAATCACGGCGCTGTATTTTCGAGTTCGGACACCATGACGCGATCACTCCTCGCCCTGCTGATCGTCGCCATCCTCGGCGGCTGCTCGACCCTGCCCAGGGACGGTCCTTCGGGCCGCGCGATCGAACGCGGCGCGGCCGAGGACACAGACGGCGCGGACTACGCCATTGTCGATCTGGACTATGCCGCCGCCGAACGGATCCGGGCCGTTCCCGGTCGTTCTGCAGGATCGCTCGCCAACGCCGCCAGCACCACGGCGGTGGATGTCATCGGCGAGGGCGACCGGTTGAACATCGCCATCTTCGAGCCGAGCGGGACCCTGTTCGGTCGCGGCAATGGCGACGAGGGCATCCGGTCCGGCAACCAGTCCCTGCCGATCGCCTCAGTCGACCGCAACGGCGCGGTGTCCGTGCCCTTCGCCGGAGCCGTGCGCGTCGCCGGTCTGACGACGACCGAAGCCGCCGCCGCCATCCGCCGCGCGCTGCAGGGTCGGGTCGGCAATCCCCAGGTGACCGTGGCGGTGGAGGAAAACCTGTCCAATACCGTGACCGTACTGGGCGAGGTCAAACAGCCGGGCCGCGCGCCCCTCTCGGTCAACGGCGACACTATCCTGGACGCCATTGCTGCGGTCGGTGGTGCCGCCCGTCCGGTCGAGGACATCCAGGTTCGGGTCCGTCGCGGGACCGAGACCTTCACGGCCCCCCTGTCCGCTGTCAGCACCGAGTTTTCCGAAAATGTCCGCCTGCAGCGCGGAGACCAGGTGAACCTGGTCTATACGCCCCGTCGATTCAGCACCTTCGGGGCCCTGGGTGCAGTCAGCCAGACCGAGATGCAGGCGGGCGTCACGACCCTGGCAGGAGCCCTCAGCCGCGCCGGCGGCCTGAACGACAATTTCGCCAACGCCCGCTCAGTCCTGGTGTTTCGCTTCGAACGCCCTGAAGTCGCCGCAGCCCTGGGCGTCACCCAGCCCGCGACGCTCAAGGGCGTTCCGGTCGTCTATCGCCTGAACCTCGAAGAGGCCTCCGGCTTCTTCACGGCCAACGCCTTCGTCGTCCAGCCCGAGGACATCATCTATGCGCCGCGGGCCCTTTCGGCCGAGGTTCGCAAATTCTTCGAACTGGTCCAGCAGGTGTCGCGCGTTGTCTATGACGTCTCGGTGACGAACGCCCTGAACAACTAGGGCGACCGGAGATGTGGCGCTTGCTGTCGGGACGGCGTCGACCGGAGCGTCCATCCTCGGTCGCCACCGCCGCCGATGTCTGGGAGCGCGCCGGTCAGGTCGCCACCGCCGCCCTGCCCGTGATGGCCGAGGTCGAGGCGCTGGCGTTGAGGATCTACGGGGCCCACGGCCTGCCGACCCGGCCGGGACACTATCGTCGGGGGCCGAACGCCGAGGCCTGGCTGTACCTGGGCGAACACGTCGACGCCGATCTGCGCTGGGCCATGGTGCTGGACATGCCGCCGGAAGCGGGCTGGCGCTATGCGACGCTTGAGGACATCGGCCGGTTCAGGGGCGCACCGGCGGACCTCTCGGCCGCCTCGAACCTTCTGGCCACCTGCCGCCATCTGAAGTCGCGTCTGGCCGGGCGCGAGCCGGGCCATCACGGTGATGACCTGGAGACCGCGATCCGCCTCGGTGCCGACTGGCGCGCCCTGACCGACGCCCTGGCCCAACGCGGTCGGTCGCGCCTGAAGCTGACAGTACCGGCGGACCCGGCTGCGAAACCGGTCTCCGACGGGGCCGGCCTGCCCGCACCTTCACCCGACGCCGCTGCGCCGGGTGCCAAACCGAAGCGGACCCGGCGCCGGAAGACGGCCTGAGTTCAGGCCGCGACCCAGGTCTCGGCCATGGCCTCGCTCAACAGTTCCAGCGACCGGACCCGGGCCGCGTGATCCCAGATCTGGCTGGTGACCATCAGCTCGTCGGCGCCGGTCGCGGCCGTGAAGGCGTCGACTGCGGCGCGGACCGTGGCCGGTGAGCCGACGGCCGAACAGGCCAGGGCCTGGCCGATCATACCCCCCTCGCCGTCCGACAGTCCCAGGGCATAGCCCTCGCGGGGCGGCGGCAGCTTGCCGGGGCGGCCCGAGCGGAGATTGACGAAGGCCTGCTGGACCGAGGTGAACAGCCGTTGCGCCTCCGCATCCGTCTCGGCTGCGAACACATTGAAGCCCAGCATCAGGTAGGGCCGGTCCAGACGCGCCGACGGCCGGAACGTCTCGCGATAGATGGCGATCGCCGCCTGCATTTCACCGGGCGCGAAATGGCTGGCGAAGGCATAAGGCAGGCCCAGATGGGCCGCCAGCTGCGCCCCGAAGGTGGACGAGCCGAGGATCCAGACCGGGACGGCCTGACCCTCTCCGGGATTGGCCCGGATCCGTTGGTCCTCGACGGCGGGTTCAAACCAGTGAAGCAGCTCCATCACATCCTGCGGGAAACTGTCGACATCCCCCTGCAGCGTGCGGCGCAGGGCGCGTGCGGTCGCCATGTCAGACCCCGGGGCCCGCCCCAGTCCCAGGTCGATGCGACCCGGGTAAAGGGCGTTCAGCGTGCCGAACTGCTCGGCGATCACCAGTGGCGCATGGTTGGGCAGCATGACGCCGCCGGCACCGACCCGGATCGTCTTGGTTGCCGCCGCGACCGCCCCGATCACGACGGCGGTCGCCGCCGAGGCGATGCCAGCCATATTGTGATGCTCGGCCAGCCAGTAGCGGTGGTAGCCCAGCCGCTCGGCGTGCCGGGCCAGGTCCACGGTATTGGCCAGCGCCCGGGACACGTCGGACCCCTCGGGCACCGGCGCGAGATCGAGAATGGAGAGCGCCGTCATCCCCCGGATATGGGGTCGAAGCCGCGCCGGACAATCAGGCGGCGTTGGCGGCCTTGCCCTTGGCTGCGGCCGCCTCAGCCTCGTCGTGGGCCCGCATGCCCTGGACGATCAGGTCCGCAGCCTCGCCGGCGTCGCCCCAGCGCTTGACCCGGACCGACTTGTTCTTCTCCAGATCCTTGTAGCGGGTGAAGAAATGCTCGATCTGCTCGACCATGATGGTCGGAAGCTGCCGGTAGCTGGCGATGTCGGTGTAGTAGGGGTGCAGGGCGTCGACGGGCACGGCCAGGATCTTGTCGTCACCGCCGGCCTCGTCCTCCATCATCAGCACGCCGATCGGGCGCGAGCGGATGACGCAGCCGGGCACCACCGGCGTCGGGTTCAGCACGATGACATCGCAAGGGTCGCCGTCGTCCGCCAGGGTGTGGGGCACAAAGCCGTAGTTGCCCGGATAGTACATGGCCGTGTGCAGGAAGCGGTCGACGAACAGGGCCCCCGAGGCCTTGTCCATCTCGTACTTCACCGGCAGACCACCTTGCGGGATCTCGATGATGACGTTCAGATCCCAGGGCGGGTTCGGGCCGACAGGGATGGCGTCGATATTCATGATCGGGTTCGGCTTTTGTGCGACTGCGAAGTTGAGCGAGGCGTGATAAGCCGCCCGGAGGCGGTGGGCAAGCACGACTGACGAAGCCTGCCGGGACGCGCAAGGGAAATTCGCCTCAATGACTGCGATTGACTGGCTGGGTCTGGGCCTCTTCCTGCTGTGCTGGCTGGGCTATGGCCCGCTGCTGACGGTTCTGGCACGGCGGAGCGGCTCGCTGAACACCGACATGCTGACGGTCCGGTCCGCCTGGATGACAGCGATGACGCACCGGGAGATGCGCCTGCTGGACAGCCAGTTGCTGGGTCATTCGATCAACTCCGGATCCTTCTTCGCCTCCTCCAACCTGCTGCTGATCGCGGCGGTGGGCGGTATCCTGTTCGGGGGCGACCAGGCGCTGAAGGGCTTCGCCGCCGTCGGGGCCGAGGATGTGCCCGTCAAATTGCTGGAGGCCAAGCTGGGCCTGGTGCTGGTGTGCCTGGCGCGGGGCCTGCTGGATTTCATCTGGTCGATCCGCCAGATGAACTACGCCCTGGCGCTCATCGGTGCCGCGCCCGAGGTGCACTCCGAGGCCGACAAGGTGGCGTTCGGCGAGGCCACCGCCCAGGTTCTGAACCCCGCGCTGTCGGCCTTCAGCCAGGGTGTGCGCGGCTATTATTTCGCGCTGGCCGCCGCGGCCTGGCTATTCGGCCCCCTGTGGCTCTGCGCCGGCGTCCTCTCAGCCTTCGCCCTGCTGGTCTGGCGCCAGTCCGCATCCCCGGCGGCCCGCGCCATCCGGACCGCCAGACGCCTGCTGGAGGTCAATCGCGAGCGCGGAATCTAGGCTCTTCGCACTGCAATATCCCGGTGCGGCGGGCACAGCGCACGAAACGTGTCACGAAAACGCTAAAATCAAGTCATATTGGGCCTGGATATGGTTACACGGCGTGATCGCAGATCAGAAAAGGCCGCTTGACGCATTGTGCACCGCAACCTAGATTGAACTCCGACGCCTTCGGGCGTCTTGCCCTTCCTGGGCGTTTCCTCCCTATAGACTTTTATGCCGCGCCCTCGGGCGCGGCTTTTTTTCGCCCTCTGTCCGGCCTCAGCGCGACCAGCGCTCGGCGGCCAGGGCCGTGATGACCCGATCCAGCGCCCGGGCAAACCGGTCGTGGTCGGCCGAGGGCTGCAAGGTCTGCTCATCGAGGTACAGAGCGCGGTTCAGCTCGACCTGGATGGCCTGAAACCCCTCGTCCGGCCGCCCCCAGAGCTGCGTCGAATAGCCCCCCGCATAGGGCGTGTTCAGCCCGACGCGCCAGCCCTGGGCCTCGAACAGCGCCCTGACCTGGCGCGTTACGGCCCCGCGACACGAGGCGCCGTGCCGATCGCCGAGGATCACATCGACCCCGCGTCCTGCCCGACCGGCGGGCACGGCCCGCGACGGCATCGAGTGCCAGTCGACCAGCAGGGCCAGACCATGACGCGCCCGGGCGGCGTGCATCAGCCCGGACAGGGCCGCGTGATAGGGGGCATGCACCCGCGCCAGACGCGCCTCGGCTTCGGCCATGGACAGGCGGCGGTCATACAGGGCGGTCCCGTCACCGGCCCGGCGCGGGATCACGCCGAACCCCGCCGCGACCTTGGCCGTGGTCGTGGCCGAGCCGGCCGGGCAGTCCTCGATCAGGACGGGATCCCGTTCATCCGGTGACCGGTTCAGGTCGACATAGGCCCGCGACACACAGCCCGCGACCAGCGGCGCGCCGGCCGGCGGTCCGGACGCCGCCAGCCGATGCACCCCCACGTCCTCCGCACTGCGCAGGGTCGACGGGGACAGCCCGGCGATGGGCTTCATGTCGTCGGGGCAACGGTCTCCGGAATGGGGCGAGGCGAACACCGTCGGTCCCGCCTCGCCTGATGCCGGCGTCAGGATAAAAGAGGCCAGGTCAGTCCCGGCAGCGCGGGTTTCGGCGGCAAACGGCGGCGTCATCTGTGGGCCATAGCGTGTTTTCCACCGTCATCCACCGCCGCCCGCATCCTCTTGACCCTGAATTTCATCGCCGGTTTACGGTTCGCGGCCTAGGGTCATCGCACGACAAGAGGGGACGATCACCGATGGCGCGCATTCTTCTGGCCGAGGACGACAGTTCCCTGCGGGGCTTCCTCATGCGGGCGCTGGAGCGCGCCGGCCATCAGGTGGTCGACTGCGAGAACGGCGACGACGCCATCGACGCCCTCGAGCACGGCCCTTACGATCTTCTGCTGACCGACATTGTCATGCCCGGCGCCGACGGGATCGAGGTGGCCCGCGTCGCCGCAGCGCGCCAGCCGGGCCTGCGCATCATGTTCATCACCGGCTTCGCCGCCGTCGCCCTGTCTGCGGCCCAGGCCAGCCCCCAGGCCAAGGTCCTGTCCAAGCCCGTCCACCTGCGCGACCTCGTCGCCGAGGTCGACAAAATGTGCGCCGCGGCCTGACGCCGGACGGGCGCCGGCACCCGCGACGCGGCCGCACGGCGACACCCTGCCCCGAAACGCTCCGGATTGGCCCTTGCGGGGGTCGCCGGGGCTGGGGTATAGACCGCTCCTTCCCGTTCCGGACCTCGTTCGGAACCGTCTTGGCGGATGCGTAGCTCAGCGGGAGAGCACCTCGTTGACATCGAGGGGGTCACAGGTTCAATCCCTGTCGCGTCCACCATTCCTCTTCTAAATCAACGCACTGGGTGCAGGCTAAAAGCCCGACGGCGAAGCCGTCGAATCCGCCAGATACTAAATAGATACCTCGAGTTTTAATTTCGTCCGTCTTGTCCACCACAGACAACCGGGAGGGGCCAGATAATTTCGCAGTTTGAAGTCAGAGCGTGAATCGGCGTCCAGGGCGGGATCCCAACCATCATGCCGGTAAGCTACTGGCAAGATTGAAGAAAGACCGTCTCCTGTAGGGTCCCAGGCGGTGCCGATGATAAGATAACTCGCGCTCGAAAATCGCGATGTATCAGTTACTTGGTCAAAGCTGACAGGGTAACGCTTTGAACGCCTCTCCCCGGTCAGCGTCGGACATCTTGGAACAGCGGCGGTTTTTGTTCTCAGGATAGGTGAGATTGTGCGCTTCGGGTCATCGGGACGTTCAAGAATCGCTCGGGCCGGCGCAGTCCTCGCAGCGGCCCTCGATCTGCTGGGTGATCTGTTCGGCGACGAAACCCCTCGCCTTGGCGAGGCCTTCCAGAAGCCCCACGGTCTCCGACATTTCCACCTCGGTCGCCCGCCCGCAGTCACGACAGACGAGAAAGACGGGCCGATGTGCGCCAGCACTGCCCCGACAGGCCACATAGGCTTTCTGACTGTCCAGACGATGGATCAATCCCATCTGCTCAAGAAACCCGAGCGCACGATAGACGGTGGGCGGGTTGGTGGTGCCGCGCCGGGCGGACATCTGTTCTATCAGATCATAGGCCCCGAGCGGGCGTTCGGCCGCCAGCAAAAGTTCCAGCACCGCGCGGCGCGGCGCAGTCAGCGTGACCTCATGCCCGGAGCACACTGACGGCACCGCAGCCAGACATCCCGGATCCGGATCAGGTCTCTTCATGGACATGGCGGCTCCGTCGCCAGTTCATCAGATGCACTCCGGCCAGGAGCAGACCGCCGCTGACCGTCAGGCCGGTTTCCCAGTCGTGATCCGGCCAGCCAGCAGCCCCGGCGATGAGAAGGCTGAGCCCGCCCGCAGCCAGAGCAATCGAGGTCCAGGATCGGCGACGCTCTGCGCTCCATAGCGCCATCAGCGAAACCGGCGCGGCAAGAGCGACAAAAAGCCAGTGGACCCATTCCGCCTCGGCCAGAACGCCCGCGAGGGGCAGGCTGACGGCCAAGATCGGCAGGGCAAGGCAATGAAGGAGGCACAACCCGGACAAGGAAATCGCGAGACCGTCAAACGCCTTCAGTCTCATCGTCGCCGCCACAAAATCGCTCCCGATTGCTCGCATAACTTATATGTTATACAGTAACACATATTGCAATAGCGGGAGGATGAAATCGAGACAATCGTCAACCCTCAGAGCAGCAGCGCCACTGACGCCGGGCGGTCGATCGCCATCGAAGCCTGCGACCTCGCAACGGGCCACGGAGGTGTTTTGGTGGTGACTGTCGACGACCTGTGTCTTTTCGCGGGCGAGGCGGTCCTGTTGCTGGGGCCCTCGGGGTCAGGCAAGTCCACGCTGTTGATGACCCTGGCCGGCCTGATCGCGCCAGTAGCGGGTTCGGTAACCCTCGAGAGTGAGCGGTTTGACACCTTGTCGGCGCGCGAGCGGGATCGTCGGCGGGGCCTTCGGATGGGTCTGGTTTTTCAGGACATTCACGGGATGCCCGGTCTGTCGGTGATCGCCAATGTGCTGCTCGGGGCCTTTGCGGTCGGCGCGGTCCAGAACCGGTCCGACGCGAAGATTTTGCTTGATCGCGTCGGTCTGTCGGCCTTGGCGGACCGGCGGTTCGAGACGCTGAGCCGGGGTGAGGCCCAGCGGGTGGCCATCGCACGGGCTCTGCTTTTGCGCCCCGCCGTCATCCTGGCGGACGAACCCACTGCCAGCCTTGACGATGCCAATGCCGACCGGATCGCTGACCTTTTCGTCGAGACGGCCAGGGAGACCGGTGCGGCCCTGATCGTGGCGACCCATGACCATCGGCTGAAGCGGCACATCGAACGCGTAATAGATCTGGGGGCCGGGTCGTGACCGTTTTCAGCCTGTTGGCGGCCCTGATCCGCCGCACGCCTCTCGGCTGGGCCTTCCAGGCGATCGGCTTATCTGTCGCCGTCGCGGTGCTGGGGTCCGTTCTGATCCTTCAGCGCGCCGCTGACACCCGGATGACCCGCGACCTGGCCGGTGTCGATCTGGTGGTCGGCGCCAAGGGCAGTCCGTTGCAACTCGTCACTGCAACCCTGTTCCAGGTCGATGCTCCGACCGGCAACATTCCCCTGACGACGCTGGACATCCTGGCCCGTGATCCGCTGGTTCAAACGGCGGTTCCGGTCTCACTGGGCGATAGCGTCGGCGGGGACCGGATCGTCGGCACAACGCCAGCCTATGCCGAACTCTATGGGGCGACCCTGGCCGAGGGTCGGACGTGGCGCGCGCCGATGGAGGCTGTGCTGGGAGCCGCGACAGCGCGTAGACTATCGTTGGACATCGGCGACACCTTCGCGGGCGAGCACGGCTTGTCAGGTGGCGAGGCCCACACCGATCGGCCCTATCGCGTCGTCGGCATCCTCGAACCTTCCGGGTCGGTGATCGACCGACTGGTGCTGACCGATCTTGCGAGCGTCTGGGCACTGCATGGTGACCATGCTGAGAACGCTGGGGGCGTCAACAACCACGCCCATGATCACGATCACGCCGGCACCGGAGCTGAGCGCCAGATCACGGCCGTCCTCGTCCGCTATCGTTCACCACTGGGCGCAGTCGTATTGCCGCGCCGGATCGCCGGATTACCCGATCTGCAACCCGCGTCTCCACCTGAGGAGGCCCGAAGGTTGTCGGCCCTGGTCGGGGCCGGGTCAGACGCCCTGGCGGGTCTGGGTCTGTCACTGCTGGGTCTGTCGGCGATCGGCTTTCTGATTTCTCTGTCCGCTGCCGTCGGCGCGCGTCGCCGCGAACTGGCCCTGCTGCGGGCCTTGGGAGCACCACCGTCGCGGATGCTGACGCTCAGCCTGCTTGAGGGTGCCGTGCTGGGGCTCGCGGGCGGGTTGCTCGGAGCCCTTGCCGCCCGGCTGATCGCAGTGGTGGTGGCACGGGCGGGTCCGGGCGGCTTTGCCCTTCCTCTTCCGGCTGTCGGCCCGGTTGAGATCATGCTCGTCAGCCTGGCACTGTCGCTGGGCGTGATCGGTGCGATCGTGCCCGGTGTTCTCGCGGCGCGAACCGATGTGATCCGCACGCTGAGGACCGTCTGATGCGAGCCCTGTCTATGCTTGTCATCTCGACACTGCTGGGGCTCGCCGCCTGCGACCGCACGCCCATGCGACCTGCCGAGCCCGAAGGCCTGACCGCCGCCGAAATGTCGATACAACCGGGCCTCGGTTTTGAACAGGTTCCCCTGTCCCGGGCGGCCGAGGCCGCCGCCGCCGAAGAGGCCGCAGAGACCGCCAACTTTTCAGACGACCCGCTGGCCGACGAGCTGTCCCAGGAACGGGCGATGCAGCTGGAGCTGCCGACTGCCGACGGGCCGATGTGGCGGGTGTTGCGCCAGACCCGTATCTCGATCGACGAAACCACCCAGCTGTTCGAGGCCGTCCATCCCGCCGCCGTGCGCACCCTGGCCGGGCAGCGGATCAAGCTCCAGGGCTATATGCTGCCGCTGGAGGCCAATGACCGCACGGCGCATTTCCTGATCTCGCCCTACACGCCCGTCTGTTTCTTCCACCCGCCGGCTGAACCCAATGAGGTCATCGAGGTGCGCCTTGGTCGCCCCATATCCGCCGGTTATCACCTCGTCGAGGTGACCGGTGTCCTGACCTTGGCGGACAATGGCGAGAAAGGTCTGTTCTTCCAGATGAACGGGGCTACCGCCCGCGTCGTCGAGAGGGTGGACGGCATGTTGTAGCCTGCGATGGAAGCCGACAAAGACCGAACATCGGCGCGCGCCCTGCCCCCTGATCCTACGCCTCCCCTGGCCACCGAAACGGTATCGGATTGGCTGAAATCCTTCTCTGACCAACACTCGAAACCCCGGAATCATCGATGCGCACTCTGTTCTTCGCCCTTGCCGCTGTCGCCGTGCTGGCCTGTAGTCCCGTTTCAGCGCAACAGGCGACGCCGCCCCTCCACAGTGCCGGCGGACCCGCTCATGGTGCTGCCCCCCAAGGACGGGTTGGCCTGTTGATCGAGCAGATGCGCGCGGGAGGGCTGGTGCTCGTCATCCGTCACGAACGCACAGAGATTCCGTCGCGCGAGGACGACTACACACGCCCGGCGAACGATTGCACCGCTCAGCGCAATCTTTCCGTGGCTGGACTCGCCGGGTCGCAGGAAACGGGCGTCGCGCTGCGTGCGCTCGGCATCCCGGTCACGACGGTCATCAGCAGCCCCATGTGTCGGGCGACGGAAACGGCACGATTCATGTTCGGCAGCTACAGCGTCGAACCGCGCCTGATCCATCACAACCCCGATGTCCCCGGCGACATGGAACGGGCGGGTGAAACGTTTGCCGAAATCCTTCGCAGCCTGCCACCCATCGCCGGCAATACGGCGCTGATCGGTCACGCGGCCAACATTGCCAGGGCCACCGGATTGCGGCTCGCCGAGGGAGAGATTGGCGTCGTCCGTGTCGCTGCCGATGGCAGCTTCACGGTCGTGGGTCAGGTTCTCGGCAGCGATCTGGGACCCCTTGCCCGGATGGCCCTCAGCCCTGCACCTTAACGCCTCTGGGCCGAGGCGGTCATGGCCCTGACCTTGGCCGGGACAAAAAGCGGCGGCGATCGGCACCCTTGGTTTGAGTGCCAGTCATTGACGATCGGCCTTTGCCACGCGCAGGTTTCTGTTTCGGCGGACGGTCTCGACGAGGCCGGCGTCAGTCAGCAGGCGCGTCGCTTGAGCCACGGTCACCCGACTGACGCCATAGCGTGCGCACAACACGCGCCGGGGCGGCAGGGCGGCCCCGGGCGGATACTCGCCGTTCCTCAAAGCGGCGACAAGTTCTGCATAGACCTTGAGATAGCTGGGGAGACGAGGCCATATGACCGTTTGAACGAGCCTGTCGGCCAGTAAATGATCCCCCGCCCGCTCGATCACGGGGCGGGCTCGCATCGGACGTCATCTTGGTTTCTGTCAGGCGATGTCGCGGGCTGCTTCACCTCATCAATCAGGGTTCGTCGCAACAAGGTGCCGTCGGGCGTGAAATACTGCGCGACCCGGTGACGGCGGTCGCCCTCATCGCTCAACTGGATCGACTCGTAGAAATAGCTCCCGGAGCCATCCAGGAACTCGAAGAACAGCAGGACCGTGCGCCCCTTCTCGTCAGACCGGTCATCCACAGCCCAGCCGCGTATGCGAGGCGTGTCGAACCGGATACGGTCTCCGTCGAAGACGCCCCGGGTGGCGAGGACGCTGGGCGGCCGCCCCTCCGGAGAATAGCGGTTGATCTGCTCGTAGTCGCTGGCCCCATCGCGCGGAAAGCGGATACTGACCTCGGTCGGGAAGGTCTCGACCAGCCCGCCTTCCCCGTCAAAACGGCGGAAGACGCCGCACCAGACTCCCGCATGCCGCGCCATCACCGGCAGGCTGGCCTCGATGGCTTCGGCCCGCGGCAGGCCGGAGACAGCCGCAGGCGCGGTCGCCTGAGCCAGGATGGCGGCCAGGGCTGTGATGCCGAGGATCATACGGATCGCTCCTTGCTGATGAACGGTAACGGGTCAGCGATCATCGGCTGCACGGCGGGCGTTCAGCTGAGCGATGAGATGGTCGGCCAGCCGGGTCTCGAAGAAGCCGTCCACGGCGGGACGGGCCGCGGCCAGAAAGCCGCTGACATCGGCCACGCTCGCCCGGTCGGCGCAGGGCGCGAACCTCTGCTCCAGGAAGAAGGAGGCGTAAGTGATCTGGGCAGAATAGTTGCCGCGATCGGCGGCCAGCTTCATCTCGCCGGCAGCGGCGCATCGCGCCGGGTCGTCCGTCGCTGCGTTCCAGGCCAGATAGCCCAACAGGAAGATGGCATTGTGGTTGCCGGCGGCCGCCGCAGCCTGCCGATGATGCAGGGTCTTGGCGGCATCGCCCGCATAGCCATAGACGCGGGCCAGCTGAAAATGCAGTCGCGGGTCGTCGGGGTAGCGGACAAGATCGGCCTCGCACGCGGCGATGGCGGCGCGGACGTCGATGTCCTGGCGGGCCCTGGGGGGTGCCAATCTCGTCCGGTCATAGCGACTGGCGGTCAGGCGATCGCATTCCGTCACGATCGTTCGGCTGTCAGGATTCCACATTAGAGACGCGGCTGCGGCGGTGGCATCCCGCCTCGGAACGGGCGTGGCCGACGGCTCTTGAACGGCGGCCCGGGGCTGCGGTACGGCCGGGGCCGGCGCCGGGGCTGGACTATCCATATCCCGGTGAATGCGCCAGTGACCGTCGACATCCCGCCTGAATAGGATCAGGGAGCGGCCGTCCTCCGTGACAGGCGCAGCGCCGGTATGTTCCGACGAATAGGTGACGCGGAAGTCCCCCACGAACCAGCCGTAGTCGCCAGCGACGAAAGCCTCCCGCTCGGTCACCTCGATACTGACCCTGCGCCCCGCGGCGAGACCGCCGATGGCGCGCCGCATCTCCTCGCGGCCCTGAATGCGCGGTCGGCCGCGCGGCATCACCATCGTGTCCTCAGTATAGAGATCGGGGATCTCGTCGTACCGGCCGGCGCTGTAGAGCGCCTGCCATTCAGCGCCTATCGCGCGGATCGCGTCGACGTCGGGGCCGGAGCGCACAAGGGGCGTGTCTGCGGCGGCTGGAGGCGACCCGGCGCGCGCGGGATGAGGCGAAAGACCGAAAAGCGCCATCGCGACGACGCCGGCCAGAATCCTGGATTTGCTATTCATGAAGTCCATCTTTCAAACGACGATGACGGGGGGCGGAACCTCGTGCAGAGCCTCGGCGCGGCCGTCGCGGATGTGCATCAGGTCCTCGAGGTGAACGGAGCCGCCGAGGCCGGCCATGAAGACCGGGCAATCGACGCTCAGCACCATGTCGTTCTCGATCACGAGTTCCTGCGGGCTGCGCGGGGCCACCAGCGAAGGCTGGGGATGGTCCGTGTGGAAGAGACCGACGCTGTGAGGCGTGAAGCTGACGCTGAGGTCGGCTCCCTGCCGCGACAGGCTTTCGCGACCGATGCGCGGGATATCGGCGAAGCGCATACCCGGTCGCAGCTGTTCGCGAATCTCCTGCCAGGCAGTGGCGACAGCGTTGACCGCATTCCGCACCTGCGGACGCGGTTCGCCAAAGAAGATCGTGCGGCCAAAGTCGCCGTGGTAGAAACGACAGGTGCTGACGCAATCGATGGAAACGGCCGCGCCGTCTTCGAAAGCCTGATCCAACACCTCGGTCGAGGTTCCGCCGATGACCATGAAGTGGCCGGTGTTTCCTCGCTTGGCGGCCTCGGAATAGAACTCGGCTCGCAGTCGCCTCGACGTCCCGAGCGAGCGAGCGCGGCCCGCTGCGGCCATCGCCGCAGAGACGTTATTCTGGGCGGCGTAGCGCATGAGCCGAAGCTCGACCGGGGACTTGGCCAGCCTCGCGCGACGGATGACGTTCTCGCCCTCGCGGACCTCGCCCTCAAAGCCGCGCGACCGAAGGGCTGCCTCCAGCCTCGGATCGTCCACGCCGATGGTCATCCCGTCGAGCCGCAACTCGCGGATGGCCTTGATCAGCGCCCAGGACGCGTCCGCGCTGGGCGGCGCGACGCGAGCGAACATTCCAAACCGATGGCGATCCAGCGCTGTGACGAGCGTCGGATCGACGACGCGTTGCGTCCGCACCGGAGCGGCCTGGGGCTCTCCGGTAGCCGCGACCGGCCCGACCGCAGGCTCGGTGTAGGGAAACACCAGTCGGTCAGAGAAGTCCGACTCCGGGGTGTGGGTATAATAGTACAGGAAGGCATGCATCACGAGCGCGATCGGCCGGGCGGGATCCTTGGCGAAGATCGCGATGCCAGAGCCCTCGAAACCCATCCGGTCCAGCTGCGGCCAGTGGTTGGTCAGATAAAAGACGTTTGCCGGATGGCTGACGACCAGCGCATCCAGGCCTTCGCGATCCATGAACCGTCGCAGCCGTTCCGCATCGGCGACCGGTTCGCTGCGAAGAAACGCCAGGTCCGGAATGTCCGGAGTCTGATCGGTCGGCAGGGGTCCGTCCGCTGAGGCAGACGATCCGCCGGCAAGCGCGGCACCGAGCGCGCCAGCCGCCACAAAGGATCGCCGCGAATGCATGAAGGTCTCGTCCTGACAGTGTTTGCGTCTTCGTTCGAGCTTCGGCGACGCCTGGATGAAGCCTGCCCAGCGGGCCCGATGCGGCTGGTTCCGTCGAGCGCAATTTCGCCAGTTCCGAACTACTCCGCCAAACGGATTGGCGCAGTGCGCTGGCCGGTCGGATCGTTGCACCAGTTGGGGCGGAGCGCGTGAGGCCCGAACCAGACCGCCTTGTCGTCATGACGTTCGCTGGCTACGACTCAACCGTGGGGGACGTCGATGCGCGAGCAAATTCGCAATGCAGGCCTGTTTTACGTCGCACTGCCCGCCGTGGTGGGGTTCCTGCTCGGTGCCAATCAGGCCGGGTTCGGCCGATATCTGCCCTGGTGGGCCTCGATCATCTTCTGGGTCAGTTGCACCCTGATCTCATGGCTGATCTTTCACTCTGGCACCTTGATTGCGTCCCTTGTGCTCAAGCCCTGGGAACCGCCGCTCATCGCCAAGCTGGCGGTCGGGCTGTTGCTGGCCAGTCTTCCCGCCCGGGCACTGATCAACGCCTATGCCGGCGGTTTTGAAACGCTGATGCAGGGCGAACAATCGGTTCGCGCCCTGCCGGAGGCCAGTCTTTCATGGGCCTTCGCCGCCCAGTACGCCAAGATCTGGTCTGGCCCCTACGTTCTGTGGATATCCGCCAATCTGTTCTTTGACCGGATCGTTGGCTATTCGAGGTACCGACCCAAGCCTCGCTGGACCACGCCTCCCGCGCCCGACGCGATGTCCGGTTCACCGCCCCCGCGCCAGGACCGACCGGAGCCGCATCCCCATCCTGAAAGCGCTGTGCCGGCCGCAGCGGATCAGGCCGGGAGGGGCGTCGCACTGCCCAGCGGAGACGTTCAGGCGGTATCCCTGCTCCTCAGCCGTCTGCCCCGATCGCTTGGATACGACATCACCGCGCTGAAGTCGGAGGACCACTATCTGCGCGTCTTCACCGAACGCGGCGATGCGCTCATCCTCTACAAGCTCGGCGTCGCCATCGAGGAACTCCAGGCTCTGGGTTATGACGGGCACCAGGTGCACAGATCCTACTGGGTGCGCCGCGACGCCATCGAATCGACGCGCATCGATGGACGAAACGTCACCTTGCGCCTGAAGGGCGGATTGTTCGTTCCCGTCAGCTACACCTATCGCGAGTCCGCCCGACGGGCTGGGTTGATCGCTGTCGAAGGCATCGAGCAGCCGCTGCGGCCTGGCATTTCGTGATTTCGCAAAACGGATCCGCGAACGGCCGACGCGTCTAACGTAAGTCGGCTTGCCACGCGTCAAGACCGCACGTCATCAATCCTTCAACGGTTCGCGAACGGGCCGTCTCCGGCGGTTGCACGCCGACAGACGACCCACAGTCGCGCGCAGAACAATGGGGGGAACGAGCATGATCAGGCACCGCATCCAGACAACGCTTCTGGCAACGACCGCGCTGGTGGCAATTGCGGCACCGGTAGCGGCTCAGCAAGCCAGTGCCGCACAGCAATCCGATTCAGGCAGTGTGCTGGAGGAAATCATCGTCACGGCCCAGCGTCGCGAGGAGCGGTTGCAGGCCATCCCCCTGGCGGTCACCGCCTTCTCGGCTGAGGCGCTTGAATCACGCAACGTCACCGACACGCTGGACATCGTCCAGTACGTGCCGAGCCTCATCGGCCACAACAACACCGGCCTCGGTTCAGCCAACACCTACTTTCTTCGCGGTGCCGGCACGACAGAATCTCTGGCGACGCAGGACGCGCCAGTCGGCACCTATATAGACGACATCTACATCTCGCGTCAGAGCGCCAACAACTTCTCCCTCTTCAACGTGGACCGGATCGAGGTACTGCGTGGCCCGCAGGGCACCCTGTTCGGCCGCAACACGACGGGTGGTGCCATAAACGTCTTGCTGAAGAAGCCCGGCGTGACCTTCGGTGGGTTCGGTGAGGCGAGCTACGGCCGCTTCGATCGTCGCGCGGTGCGAGCCGGCGTCGACCTTCCCGTCAGCGAAAACGTCCTCACCAGCCTGGCGGCCTATTTCATTGAGGACGATGGCTATGTCGACAACATCACGACCGGCGAGCAACTGAACAACGAGCGGTCATACGGGGCGCGAGGTGCCGTCCGGCTGATGCCGACCGAGGCGATCACCTGGGATCTTTCGGCAATCTTCACCCACAGCGAGTCGGCCAATCTGCTGAACTTCGACTGCAACCCGGCCAGTCCGGCGGACTGCGACGGGCGTTTCGTATCGACCGGGCTGCGCATGAACAACAACGGCGCAGACCAGTTCGCCCCTCTCGTCGTGGCCAACGGAAAGGGTCGTTTGCCGCTCGGTGCCGAAACCGAATTCATGCTGCTGTCCTCGGATTTTGAGGTCGACCTCGGATTCGGCCAGCTGAACCTGATTGCGGGATATGTGGAAACCGGACAGGACTTCCTGGTCGACTTCTTCGATGGCCGCGCCGCTCCGACCCTGACCATCGGCCAGGATCCCGTCAGCGGCCTTCCGTCGCTCTACAACCTCTCGAACAACATCATCGTCAACACTCCGGTTCGCGGTTTCACGACGGGTGGCTTCGCGATCGCGAATCTTGCCGACAGCGAGCAGGTGACGCTTGAGGCCAAGCTGACCGGCAGCCTTCTCGGTGATCGCGTCGACTACGTCGCCGGTCTGTTTTACTATGATGAGCAGAACGTCACAGACTACGCGGATGTGTTCAGGATCACGACACCGCTGCTGTTGGCGGATCGGATCGTGCGCAACAACACCGTGGCCTATGCGGCCTACGCCCAGTTCGACTTCAACCTGACTGACTCTTTCACCCTGACAGCGGGCGTTCGCTACACCGACGAGGAAAAGACGTTCGACTTTTCCGACAACCGGCCGAGCTGCAACGACGGCACCCTCGAAGCGACCTGTCTGGACAGCCGAAACTTCACGAGCGTCGACGTGGACAACAACCCCGCCACGGCGCCGATTTCGATCCCGCTGGGGCAGACAACCCAGTTGTGGACGCCGCGCTTCGCCGCGCAATACCGTCTGAACGAGGACGTGCAGTTCTACATCTCGGCGACGCAGGGCTTCAAATCCGGATCGCAGTCCGCGCGGGCGACCCAGGTCCGGCTGCTCCGGCCGTTCGGACCCGAGACGGTCTGGTCGTACGAGGCCGGGGCCAAGAGCGATCTTCTGGACCGCCGCCTGCGCCTGAATGTCACGACGTTTCTGACCGACACTTCGGACTTCCAGGGCGGCACCGCCTTCATCGATCCGACGACGGGCGCGCTGACGTTCGTTACCGGCAACATCGCCGACATGCGCAATCGCGGTCTCGAGCTTGAGGCGCAGTGGATCCCGATCGACAACCTCACCCTGTCGCTGTCCGGCAGTCTGCAGGACATTGAGTTCATCGTCGATCGTTCCGCCCCGGACGTCAGCCCGTTCGGACTGCTGTCGGTCAACGCCCAGCAGGGGGAATGCCGAGCGGCCCTGCAGGGCGCGCCCAGCCCCCGCGGAGACGCCCGGACAGCGCTGCTGCGTGCCCGCGCCGCCTGCACCGGGATCGTCAGCGTCAACGGTGAAATCGCCGACCCCGTCCGCACGCCCGAGCTCAGCTTCACCGTGGGCGCGACCTATGAGGCCCAGTTTCAGTCCGGCTGGACCCTGACGCCGTCGGTCAATGCAATCTACACGGGCGATCAGCAGGTCGGGACCAACAACCTGTCCGCCTTCGTCGACTCCAGCGGTCGTCTCAATCTCGCCGGCGATGGTGAGTTCCTGGTGGGCTCGTTTTCCGAAGCGCACTGGGTGGTCAACGCCAACCTGAACCTGAGCCCTCCCGGCGGCCGGTGGTCAGCGGCGATCTCCTGCGACAACTGCCTGGACGAAGTCTATCCGCAGGCGACACTGTCAAACTTCAGCTACATCAACCCGCCGGCGACCTGGCGCCTGACCGCGCGGGCGAAGTTCTGAGGAAGCGCGGTATGACTGTGGGGCCAGGCCCGGTCGCTGCCTCGCCCATCGCCGGTCTGACCCGCCGGGCGATGGGCGGGTCTGCGGCCGGTCTGCTCGCGATGGGGCCAGGACTCGCGACGGCTATGGGCCGCGAAGACGTCATTCCTGTCGCACCCGTCGCGCAACTGCGCGGGTTCATGCGGCTCTTCGCCGGTTTGCACGGATCCTCCGTGTTCACCAACCAGGGGATCATCTACGGGCGTGCACCGGACGAACTGCCGCGACCACTGGTCGGCTATGTGACCGTTCTGCAGATCCGGCCCCAGGAGGTCTCACCGGACGTTTTTCGAACCGCGCAGATCGAGGCGCTGGCCTTCCTGGATCTTGCAACGGGCGAGCCGCTGACGACCTGGCGCAATCCCTACACCGAAGAGGTCGTCATCCCGGTCGGTTACGCCTCGCCGGAGAACATCTATTATTTCGATGTCACAGGGTCATACACGCGGGCGTTGCCGCTACTGCGGACAGGTCTTTTTCACTTGGACTGGCATACGTCGGACACCGACATCTGGGTCACCGAGACGCGTCGGAACGCGTTCGCGTCCGGCATAACGGAGGAGGAGTTCCCGCGCGCCTACGCCGGGCCCGTTCGTCACAGCGTGGACATCCTGACCTATCGCGCACGCATCGCTGATTTCGTTCGTGAACCCCGCCTCACTGTACCTTCCCAGTTGGCGATGCTGAGCGATACCCCCTGGCCACTCTGGATGATGATGGGACGACGCCCCGGTCAGGTGCTGTGGCATGGTTTCGGGGCCAAATACGCAAGGTTGTCGGACGTTCCGCCCCGCGCCCGGCGAGCGATCGAAGCCTCTTACCCCGGCTTCCTGGAAGACCCTTGGGCGTTTGACGTCGGAAGCTGGGGGACCGCAGCCCAGCTGCGCCGCTTGAAGGACGCAGGGCAGATTCGGTAGCGCACGACGAAACACGACAGTGCCGGCAGGCTTGGCATTCACTTCGCGTCTTGCGTGAGGCACCTCCTGATCTTTGCGGCAAATCCCACCGCCTAACCGGTCGGCCCGTCGGGACGTAGGCACGTCGGCACGCAAACGCTACAGAATGGGTCTGCTGATCGGCAGACGCGGGGTGGCAGATCGCGTTCGTCACACCGAGGGGGTCACAGGTTCAATCCCTGTCGCGTCCACCATTCCTTCCCATCTGACAGTGACCGCCACGGGCGCACCGCGTGTTGTGTGGGTCTGATGGCCGGATGCAATGATGCCGACACACGCGCCCCCTGACCCTCCGCATCCGGGAACGACCCCGACTTCGGCTCACGCTCGATACCGTTGAAGACAGGGCGCAAGGCCGCGTCTTCGTCTGTCGGATGGAGGCAGCAGCGGCGAACCGCAGACCCTGACGGCCGAGGCTGGCCGCCTCCGCCGGCCTGGGCCGTCAGGCGCGGACAGTCTCCCACGGCCCGGTGATGGCCAGGGTCAGCCCCGGCGAATACTGGTTCACGAACATGACGCGGCCGTCCGGCGAGAAACAGGCACCGGCGAACTCGGTGTTCGACTCGTCTGCGTCATGTCGCTGGGCGTTGCGGGCGATCGAATAGACCCGGCCGTCAGGCGTGACGCCCTTCACATGCTGGGTGCCGACCGGCTTGTCCTCGCAGCCGATCAGATGGCCGTTCGGGGCCACGGTGATATTGTCGACATAGTCCAGCACCGCCCGGTCCGTCGTCTCCACGAACAGGCTCAGGCGACCCGGCTCGCCCACCTCGTCCGACCGGCCCTCGGACGGGCTGGGATCATAGCGCATGATCTGGCCATGCCGGCCCGCACCGCCCGAGGTACAGGTGAAATACAGGTGGTCGCCCGCCCAGATCAGCCCTTCGCCGCGCGCGAAAATGGCCGCGCCGTCGGCATGGCCGCGCAGCCGCAGGTCGTCGTCGGGATTGTGCGTCGCTTCAAGGTCGATCCAGCGGACCGCGCGGGTGTCGCCTTGCGCCCACAGGGTCGAGGTCCAGTTGCGCGTGTCCGCCGCCGACTGATCCACCAGGGCCAGCGCCTGCAGCCGTCCGCCCGTCTGCAGCCGCCGCGCATCGGTCGGCAGGTAACGGTAGAACAGGCTATCGCCGGTATCTTCAGTCAGATAGACCACCCCCGTTCGCGGATCGATGCAGGTCGCCTCGTGCCTGAACCGGCCCATGTCGCGGATCGGCTCCGGTGCGGCCAGGCCCGTCAGTCGCGACGGCACCTCGAACACCCAGCCATGGTCCTGGGGCAGGCCGTCCCGGATTCCGGCCACCGTCTCCTCGCACGTCAGCCACGAGCCCCAGGGTGTGATGCCGCCGGCGCAGTTGGTCGCGGTGCCACCCAGGCTCAGGTGCTGGCGTTCGGTGCGGCCGGTTCGCGTGTTGTAGACCACCGTCGTGGTGCCGCCGCCCAGCGGATGGACACCGCCCGCCGGGTCCGGATAGACGCCATAGACCTTCGACCGCTCAAGCCCGGTAGCGAGCCGGTGCTGCGCGCCCCATGCGGTAGCGTTGAACTGGAGGGGATTGATCTCGTGGTTTCTGACCAGGATCACCCGCTCGTCGTCCAGCGCGAAACACCCCATGCCGTCAAACCTGTCGGGCGTCAGCAGGTCGTCGTCCATCGTCTCGCCCGCCTGCGAGATCACGCGGTAGGAAAAGCCTTCAGGCAGATCGAGCAGGCCATAGGGATCCGCCTTCAGCGGGCCATAGCCGAAGACCTCGTTGCGGGACGGGCCGTCCGTGAAGCCGGCAGACGCCTGGGCTTCAGCGCGGCGCGCGTATCCGGACAGGGCGAGCGCGGCGGCGGTGCCGAGAAATGTACGACGGGATGAAACCAGCATGAGGAACTCCGTCAACGACTTGGACTACGATCGCGTGACACGAAGGCCGCCTCTGCCTGCGGCACGTGGCCGCACGCCCAGCAGGATACCCGGCCAGCCCAGCCGACGTGCGACCTCATAGGTCGCGAAACAGGCCGCGAAGGTGATGGCGATCAGCGCCAGACTTTCGGCGGCCAGCGGCCAGCCCGGCGGCGCCAGGTGGTGGCCGACGACCACGATCGCCGTCTGGTGGATGAGAAAGAAGGGAAACACCCCGACGGTCAGATAGCGCAGCACCGGCCCGGCGTGGTTCAGGTAGCGGGCCCCGAAGCCGAGGATGGCCGCGATCCAGGCCCACTGGTCCAGCCCGTAGACGGCCCGCATGGCCAGACGCAGCGTCTGGGGCGGCATCGCGTCAGCGGCGCGAAACACCCAGGCGTAGCAACGCCGACACCCGGACCGTGAACCATCCTGCCTGGCACGGACAGCGTCCCGGTGCCGGTGCCATGGCAGGTTCCGGCGCCTTCCGGACCTCGCCGGGACCTATCGGCCGGTCCGCTCGTTCTCTGCCTTGCCGGCATCCAGACGGTCGCTCGCCGGCGGGGGACCCTTCGTCAGGTCTCAATCACGCGATACGGAGGCTCAGGATCTACGCCTTCAGACTGTCCAGAAAGCCGCGCATGCCCTCGGTCAGGGCCACCGGCTTCAGCGTCTCGCGATCCACATAGACGTGGACGAAAAATCCCACCGCAGCCGCCTCGTCCTCGTTCTTCTTGAACAGGCCGATCTCGTAGCGAACGCTGGACGAGCCGATATGCGCCACCCGGACCCCGGCCTCGATCTCGTCGGGAAAGGCGGTCGGGGCGAAATAGCGGCACCCGGTCTCGGCCACCAGGCCGATGACCTTGCCGTGGCGGATGTCCAGCTGGCCCGACACCACCAGCAGCCGGTTCACCGCCGTGTCGAACCACGAATAATAGACGACATTGTTGACGTGGCCGTAGACGTCATTGTCCATCCACCGCGTGGAAATGGCCTGGAACCGGCGATAGTCGTTCCTGTGGGTGCGTTCGATCGTTCCGGCCAAGCGAGGTTTCCTCTCCATCGACGCGCCCTCGACCGGCGCGCTCCCTGGACAAGCCTTGGGCCTGGTCTCCGCCGCGTCAAGCGCCGATCGAGGATCGAAATGACGACAGTGGTCAACAGGATGCCCGGCGTTCCCGACCTCAGGACTCGTCTCTCCCCTCTCCCCTCTCCCGTTGGGAGAGGGCTTGAGCGCCCGTGAGCCGAAGGCGAAGGGTCTTGCGCGAAAGGGTGAGGGTTGGATCCAGGGCACCGGACACGCCGCGCCGACAGGCAGAGAGAACATAACCAGAACATCATCGACATCGGCCGCGAAACCTGCTATGTTGCGAATGTCTGCGCGGGGCTCCCCGTCGGGTCCCGGTCTTTGAAATCGTCGCTCCCTGCCCCCCGCATCGCGCGCAAGCTATCGCGAGCCCTGCATCGACCCCCGATGGGACTGGCGTGCATCAGAGTCCAATCGGCTATTTTCAGGCTTTTCAGTTCCTTGCACCCCAACTTCTCACGGAATTAGACTCTGCACCCGGTTTTTTTCGAGTCCCATCCGGCACGAAAACTTCCCTCGCGTTTCCTCTCCCGACCTGCCGGAGCACTCTCGAGCGGCGGGCTCAGGCCCGGGGTCAATCAGCGACGCACATCCGTTCGAGAGTCCATCTCCGCCATCGCGTTCCAGCCCCCGACGCCCCGGGCTTGGCCTCCCTCGCGTAAAACGCCTATCCAGACCCCATCGCGCGTTTCAGCTGAGGCAGGCCCATGACCCCGATGACCACCCGCGCCGCCGTCCTGCGCAGCCTCGGTGCCGCGCGCCCCTATGCCGACAGCAGGCCCCTGAGCATCGAGACCGTGACCCTCGACCCTCCGGGCCCCGGTGAGGTGCTGGTCGCCATCAAGGCCGCAGGTCTTTGCCATTCCGACCTGTCGGTCATCAACGGCGACCGCCCCCGGCCCCTGCCCATGGCCCTGGGCCATGAAGCGGCCGGGGTCGTGGAACAGCTGGGCGAAGGCGTGACCGACCTCGCGATCGGCGATCACGTCGCCCTGGTCTTCATGCCGTCCTGCGGCCATTGCGATCCCTGCGCCGAGGGTCGTCCGGCCCTGTGCGAGCCCGGGGCCGCCGCCAACGGCCGGGGTGAGTTGCTCACCGGCGGCCGGCGACTGCATCACGGGTCAGAGACGCTGAACCATCATCTCGGCTGTTCCGCCTTTGCCGACCGCGCCGTGGTCTCGCGCCGGTCGCTGGTGAAGATCGACCCGGCCCTGTCGTTCGCCGAGGCGGCCCTGTTCGGCTGTGCCGTCCTGACCGGGGTGGGGGCCGTGGTCAACACCGCCCGGATCCGCGCCGGCCAGAGCGCCGTGGTCGTCGGCCTCGGCGGCGTGGGTCTGGCCAGTGTGCTGGGAGCCCTGGCCTCCGGGGCCTCGCCCGTCATCGCGGTCGACCTGGCGGAGGACAAGCTGGCCCTGGCCCGCAGCCTCGGCCCGGTCCAGACCGTCAACGCCTCTGACCCCGACGCCGTCGATCAGGTCCGCGCCCTGACCGGGGGCGGCGGCGACTTTGTGTTCGAGATGGCCGGATCGGTCCGCGCGCTTCAGGCCGCCTGGAAGATGACGCGCCGGGGCGGAACCACGATCACCGCCGGTCTGCCCCCGCCCGACGCCGCCCTGCCGGTCAATGTCGTGTCGCTGGTCGGCGAGGAGCGGACCCTGAAGGGCTCCTATATCGGCACCTGCGTGCCCGGCCGCGACCTGCCCCGCTATGTCGCCCTGTATCGACAGGGGCGCCTGCCCGTCGACCGGCTGATGAGCGGCACCATCCCGCTCGAGGACATCAACGCCGGGTTCGACCGCCTCCACGCCGGCGAGGTCGTCCGGCTGGTCGTGACGTTCTAGACCGCCGTCTCCGCAGCCGGGGCCGCAGGCGTGGTGCAATAGTCGAGGAAGGCTGCCAGCTGGGCCCTGCCCGCCGCCTTGCCGGTCAGGACCATGTCCTCGCCGTTCAGGCCGACGGCCAGCGCGCCGGTGTCCATCAGCGCCCGGATCACCGCATCGTCGGTGGGCACCACCTGGTTGGCACGAAACGTCCCGGTCGCCGTGCCCGCCGTCAGCACCGCATCGCTGGACTCGCCCCACGAGAGATTGACCGACTGCGAATCCGGCAGGCAGGAGGCATGGAACAGGCTGACGCCCTCGGCCCAGTCCCCATCGCCGAAATCCAGATCGCCCGACCCGCCATGGGCGACGAACGACCAGTCATAGCTGGCCGGCACCTCGCTGCGATCCGGGACCCGGGTCGGCAGGTCCCCCGTCGCGGACGGCTGACAGGCTGAAAGGCCCAACCCCAGAACCAACACGATCAAGACGCGGATCATCGGCACCCCCTCGAACACCCCGCCTCCCAGACGGGCCCGATCCTGGGCGCCGATCCGGTGCTTCGCCAGGACGGCGGGCACCGTGACAACCGGCGGGCGCGGCGCTAGAGCGCAAACGTCCACAAGGGAAACGCACTCATGGCGACCGAACTCTACGACCTCACCGTGCCCGGCTTCGTGCGCGGGCTCAAGGCATTGTCGGCCATTCTCGACAAGGCGACGGCCCATGCGCAGGCGACGGGTGTCGACCCGGAAGCCTGGCTGTCGCTCCGGCTGAGCGAGACCATGAACCCCCTGATCAAACAGGTTCAGACCGTCTGCGACAGCCCCAAGCTTTGCGTCGCCCGACTGTCCGGCGTCGCCGCCCCGGTGCACGACGATTCCGAAAAGACGATCGCCGACCTGCAGGGCCGGATCGCCGAAACCCTCGCCTATCTCCAGTCCGTGCCCCGGTCAGCCATCGACGGCCAGGAGGGCAAGGACATCGTCGTCACCTTCCCGGGCGGCGAGATGAAGTTCCTCGGCCAGCCCTATGTGACCGGCTTCGCCGTCCCGAATTTCTACTTCCACCTGACCACGGCCTACGGCCTCCTGCGCCTGGCCGGCGTGCCCCTGGGCAAGCGCGACTATATGGGTGTGCCGGCCTGACGGCTCAGCGCGGGACGTGCAGCAGCGCCTCGACCTCGGCCCGTGTCGGCAGCGAAGGCTGGGCCCCGGCCCGGGTCGCCGCCAGCGCCCCGGCCGCGCAGGCGAACGCCAGTGCGGCCCCGGGTGCCATCCCCTCGACCAGCGCCACCACGATCGCGCCCACGAAGGCGTCGCCCGCCCCGGTTGCATCGACGGCGCTCACCGGCGGCGGGGTGGCCCGTGCGACCTCGAGGCCGCCCTCGTACATCACCGCCCCTGCGGCCCCCAGCGTCACCACCACCCGGCCCCCGCCCCGGTGCAGCCGGTCGCCATAGAATGCCGCCTCGAGCGCATTGACCACGATCAGGTCGCAGCGCTGCAGCAGAGCGTCCGACACCGGCGCGGCGGGGGCCAGGTTGGCGCAGGCAAACCCCGTCGCCCGGCCGACCGCCGCCTCCACCGTCTCGACCGGCAGCTCCAGCTGCACGATCAGCGGCATCGCAATCCGGGCCGGCAGCTGATCGGGCATGACCCGATGGTTGGCCCCCGGGGCCACGACGATCTGGTTCTCGCCCGACGGATCTACCGCGATCAGGGCCACCCCGGTCGGGGCGACCGGATCGACCCCGACCCCGGACAGGTCGACACCGAAGCGCGCCATCAGGGCCATCGCCTCGCCCGCCATGGCGTCGTCCCCGACCCGCCCGATCAGCCGCACCGGGGCCCCCAGCTTGGCGGCCGCCAGCGCCTGGTTGGCCCCCTTGCCCCCCGGGTGCCGGGCCAGGGTCGCGCCGGTGACGGTCTCGCCGGCCACAGGCAGGGACGGCGCGGACGCCACGAAATCCAGATTGATCGAACCGACCACGGTGATGGTCATGCCGCGGCCCCGAGGCATTCATTCAGCAGGTCGAACACGCCCTGGCTGTCGGCCCCGGTCGCCCAGCGGTGCCGCGCCCCGGCCGCCTCGACGCGGAACTGGACCGCCGTATGGCCCCGCGTCAGGTCGCTTTCGGTCTCGACCGCGATGCGACAGGGCACCAGTGTGAACAGCTCGGGCTGCAACAGCCACGCCACCGTGCACGGATCATGCAGCGGTGCCGCGTCCCAGCCCACGATCGTCCGTTCGATCCGCTGCGAGAACCGCACCATCGCCGCCGCCGTCCGGCTCGGTGCGGTGCCCAGCGCCTCCAGCGCCATAATCCGGGCCTCGGTGGCCCGCACCTGATGGGTCGCATCCAGACCCAGCATGACCATCTCGCAGTCGCTGGCCAGGACCTCGGCCGCCGCCTCGGGATCGGCCCAGATGTTGAACTCGGCCGAAGGCGTAATATTGCCGCCCTCGGATCGCGCCCCACCCATCGCCACCACCGTCCCCAGCCGCTCCGCCAGCGACGGCTCGGCCCGCAGCGCCAGCGCCAGATTGGTCATCGGCCCCATGATCGCCAGGGCCACGGACCGCTCGGGGGCCGCCATGACCAGACGCACGATCGCCTCGACCGCCGATCCGTCCGCCGCCGGAACGTCGGGTTCCAGCGCCTCCAGATCGCCCAGCCCCTCGGCCCCGTGGAACTCACCGGCTCCGGCCGGGTCGCGCCGCAGCGGCCGCGCCGCCCCGGCGAAGACCGGCACATCCTCGCGGCCTGCGATCTGGCGGATGATGCGGGCGTTGCGCGTCGTCTTGTCGACAGGAACATTGCCCCCGACCGTGGTGATCGCCCGCAGGTCCAGCGCCGGCGCGGCAAAGGCCAGCAGCAGTCCGACGGCGTCGTCCACCCCGGGGTCGCAGTCGATGATGAGGGCCTGGCGCTTCATCCGCCGATGCATGACGGGGGTCGCGCGCGCCCGCAAGTCCTCAGGCCCGGCACGCCTCAACACAGGCCCCGGCCAGCACCTCGGCCGAATCCACCAGCGCCACCGACACCTCAGCCGCGTCCAGCAGCAGCGGCACCTCCGTGCACCCGGCAATCACGGCATCCGCCCCGGCGAGGGTCAGCGCGCCCGCCAGCCGCGCCATCTCTGCACGATTGGTCGATCCGGTGTCGCCCCGCTTCACCGCATAGACACAGGCCATGAAGGCCTCGCGGTCGGGCACCTCAAGCAGGACAGTCTTCATCCCCTCCGCCTCCAGCGCCGCGCGATAAAGGGCCTCGCCACCCGGCGTCGCGAGGATGCCGACCCGCCGGGCATCCTGCCCCTTCACCGCCGCCACCGTGGCCGCGATCATGTCGATGAAGGGCAGGCCCGCCGCCTCGATCCCCGCCTTCTGGGCGTGGGCGGTGTTGCACGGCATGGCCAGCACCTCAGCCCCCGCCGCCTTCAGCCGCCGCGCCATCGTCGCCAGTTCGGCCTCCGCCTCGCCCGGTTGCGTGTTGCGGTCCGGCACCTGGGGGTTCAGGTCCATCACCACCCGGATGTGATCGGCGTCGCCCTGCGCCGGCGTCAGCGCCTGCACCCGCGCCAGAAACGCCACCGTCGCCGCCGGCCCCATGCCGCCCAGAACGCCTAGGACCTTGTTCATCTAACCCCTCAACGCCTCGCCGCCTTGCCAATCGGACGGCCAGCGCGCTTATGCGCGAAAATCGCGAGGAAGCGCCATGCCGACTGAAGCCGAGGCCGCGACGGCCCTGATCACCAATGACGCCGTCGTCCTGGGCCTGCTGGCCGCCATCCTCGGAGGGGTCTTCTGGGCCTCGAACCTGTCCCACCCCTGGGTGAAACGGTTCTTCACCGTCATTCCGGCCCTGCTGCTCTGCTATTTCCTGCCGTCACTGCTGACCACCTTCGGCGTCGTCGATCCCGAGGAGTCGCAGCTTTACTTCATCGCCTCGCGCTTTCTGCTGCCTGCCGCCCTCGTGCTGCTGACCGTCTCGGCCGACCTTCCGGCGGTGTTCGGCCTGGGCCCCAAGGCGCTGATCATGTTCGCGACCGGCACGGTCGGGGTGATGATCGGCGGCCCGGTCGCCCTTCTGCTGACCAGCTGGATCGCCCCGGAACTGATGGGCGCGGGTCCCGAGGCCATCTGGCGCGGCATGGCCACGGTCGCCGGCAGCTGGATCGGCGGCTCGGCCAACCAGACCGCCCTGTACGAGATCTACGGTGCCGGCCCCGACACCTTCTCGATCTGGATCGCCGTCGACGTCGTCGTCGCCAATATCTGGATGGCCGTCGTCCTGTGGATCGCGGCCAACCAGACGCGGATGGACCGGCTGTTCCGCGCCGACACGACGGCGCTGGACCGGGTGCGCGACAGGGCCGAGGCCTATGAGACCCAGAACGCCCGCATCCCCAGCCTCAAGGACCTGATCTTCATCGTCGCGGTCGGCTTCGGCGCGGTCGGCCTGTCGCACGCCATTGCCGACCCCCTGTCGGCCTGGTTCGGCGACAGTTTCAGCTGGGCCCAGCGTCTGTCGCTCGACTCCAGCTTCTTCTGGCTGGTGCTGGTCGCCACCGTTATCGGCGTGGTCCTGTCCTTCACCCCTGCGCGCAAGCTGCAGGGTCCCGGCGCGGCCAAGGTCGGCTCGGTCTTCGTGTATGTGCTGGTCGCCACCGTCGGGCTGAACATGAACATCGGCGCCATCCTCGATAGCCCCGTCTACTTCCTGATCGGCGGCGTCTGGATGCTGGTCCATGTCGCCCTGATGTTCGCCATGGCCTTCCTGATCCGTTCGCCCAGCTTCTTCCTGGGCGTCGGCTCCATGGCCAATATCGGCGGTGCCGCCAGCGCCCCGGTCGCGGCCGCCGCCTTCCACCCCTCCCTGGCCCCCGTCGGCGTCCTGCTGGCCGTGGTCGGCTATATCGTCGGCACGGCCGCCGCCTGGTTCACCGGGCTGGTGATGATGCAGATCGCGGCAGGTGTGGGGTAG
>Ga0105047_10002724_pt1 | contig 31333 bp, 18 predicted proteins | sample MAT04_FD_78384 | JGI IMG/M metagenome (GOLD analysis project Ga0105047, IMG submission 78384) | Freshwater microbial communities from Lake Fryxell liftoff mats and glacier meltwater in Antarctica - MAT-04 (megahit assembly) | ecosystem: Environmental > Aquatic > Freshwater > Ice > Liftoff... | reverse complement strand
CAGTGCGACATGCCGGCAGCAGGAGCGCCCGCTCCTGCCCTACCTCTGCGCGGCGGTCACCGCGTACTGGGCCGACCAGCCGGCCCCGCTGCTGATCTCCCCAACTACCCCCTGAACGCATACTCCTGACACAACCGTTTAGCGTACACCTACCTCGTTGCTATGCTGCTATGCCGAACGTTTTAAGCCTCTGATCGCTAAAGCGAGTCAGAGTCTTGCTGTAGTGCCTGGAGCAGTGCGCGTAGCTCTGAGTCCCTAGGAGCATAGCGGGTGAGCATCGCTCGCACCTCCTGGAGCTTTGCGGCCCTCTGCTCCGGGTTACCCTCGTGCCCCGCGCGTCGTGCTGCGTCTAAATCTCGTGCCGCGCCGCGCAGGGCCTGGGCCAGATCGCTGTCACCCCGCCGCTGCGCCCGTGCCGCCAGTTGTTCGATCTGACCGACCGCGCGCTCGCTTGTGAGCTGTGTTACCTGGCCCACCGTGATGGAGCCCTGATTCACGCCAATCGTCAGGCCTGCTACGGTTCCTCCTGTGATAAAGACCCCCTGGCGCTGGTCTACCACTGGCACAGCAGGGCTTGCCGCTACCTGCCCCTCGGAGGGTTCATCGGCCCACAGCTGGCCATCAGACAGGCGCATCAGAAGGGCTGGCTGCCACCAATCATGGCAGTGGCGGACGGTGGCTCTCGCAGCAGCCAGTGCGCGGTCGATCTGACCATCGCCCTGGAGCTCACGGAAGAAGACCGGCAGCATCGTCGCTAAGGTTGCGGTGCTGATGGCGCCCTGCATCGCCACAACCGCGGGCACGCCGGCCAGGATCAGTTGCGGCCCCAAAGCCTCGAGCAGGTGCCCCGTCACATCGCCTGCGCTTTCACACGCGGCCAGAATCACGAGCATCGGCCGCCGGGCCAGTTGGGCAAGGAGCGTGGCCAGAGCCTGCCCAGGTACGATCGCGGTGCTGCCGCGCTCGTCCTCCAACCAGACGACAGCCTCACCGCCGCGTATTGCACCGTGGCAGATGAGCACAAGCACATCGTGGCCGTCACGCAGGCCGGCAGCCAAAGCGCCGAGACTCGCTCCGCCAGGGGTTCGCCCCGTGGCGATAATCGAAAGCTCCGCTCCACTGACCACTGTGTGAAGGCGTGCTAGTTCGCCCGCCACATCGACTGGGCTCAGTCGATACTGGTCGAGCTCGGCAGGGTTCGCGATGCACGCGAGGAGGCGCAGGGGCCCTGGCAATCGGCGAAGCACAGGCTGCGCGTCGGCGCTCCCCAGGTAGCGTGAGAGCAACACCTGCTCGTCGGTCGCCAGAGCCATGCCTGTCAATGGATCGCGGAGCAGTTCCCAGCGGATACATTGCAACGCCGGGTCAGCGTGATCGAGCCTGATGCGCAGGCGTAGCGCCCCACCTGCCCGCTGCCGGTAGCCCTTAGCAGTCGCCCACGCCTCACGCAGGCGCCCGTCCGCAAAGAGCATTGCTGTCAGCGCCGACCCGTAACTCTCGCTGTCCAGCGCGTGGGTAAGGAGCGCTGTGGTGTCAAGGGATACAGGGACGTCGGTCGCCAGATCGGCCGGTGCGGCCGAGCCCACATCGCTCAGGGTGAGATCAGCCCGATACAGGTCGGCGCCGACGGCGTACAGCCCAAGCTCGAGGTTCGGGGGTGTTGAGCTGGACATCGGTCTTGGTTACCTCCCCTCAAGGGTCAGCGCCCCGGCCGCCGTCACGTCGCTACAGTGTCCGTAGGCCACCATGCCGTACGTGCCGGCAGCCAGCGTGTCCACCGCGAGCGCGACCTCTAGCCGCCCCTGCTCGTCAGCCCGCATCTCGCCGAGCGGGACCGTGGACCCGCCCGGCTGGTCATACCAGAGGCTGACAACCTCTTCGCTGGCAAAGCCGTCGTAGCTGAGCGTCACCCTGGCCGGCAGCTCGCGCCCATCTACCAGCAGTGGCGCCGGAGAGTCTGGGCCAGTCTCGGACTCCGCGCCGAGATCGAGCTGGTTCGAGAGCACCTGTCGGCCCGGGGCGAGTGCCGGCCAGGTCATGCTGACGCGCTCGGTCACCCTAAAGTCAGCCTCAGCAGTGTCCTGTACCAGCAACCGTAGGGCGATGTCGATCTCCTCATCGTTGTCGAGGTAGTCAATCTGGATCGCGACGCCATCGCTCAGGATCTCCCGCACCCAGGCGTAGCCTTGCGAAGAGGTCATCTCCAGCAGGCTAAGGGACGTCGGGTCAATCGGGACGAAGATGCGAAGGTTCTTGATCCGGCTGTACCCGCCGTTATAGACGGAGATCGCGTAGGTGATCGTCTCTCCCGGCGCAACTAGATCCTCGGGGTCTGCGCTGAGCTGTAGGCATACCTCACCGGGCAAAGTCGGCTCATCCTCTTCCACTTCCTCCTCGCAGGGCACTGGCGCGGGTGGCACGTCCGGCGAGGCAGGTGGCGGCGGGCAAGGCAGGGGGGCCTGGGCCTGCACGTTACCCCCGTCAATGAGGTGTGGCATACCCGCGACGAGCGTGAGCAGCCCGCCAAGTAAGGCCCCCGCCACGATTGTCCACCACCGCGTCTTGCCTCCCATAGATTCTGGCCTCCAGAGCTACTCGTAACGTGGTCACCTCCAGCACGACAGCAGCGGGCCGGCCGGCGGATCACCCCGGCGGGCGCCAGGGCAACTACGGCACCGGCGACATAGCCGTGACGCGTGTATTGTCCCACGGCAGACTCCCCACCAGATTGCGGGCGCCCAGCTGTAGGTTAACCGTGCGGCCTGGCATGCCACAGCCCGCGGCTCCGGGCCCCTCGGCGGCAACGTGCACAAGGTAGTGGAGTCGCTCGCCGACCGCGACAAGGCTGCCCTGGCCACAGATGACCCCATCGATGCGGGCGACGACCGGCATCCCCGCAGCAAGGCCGGCCCCGGCGGCGTTTTCGACCTCGCCGTAGAAGGTCGCGGGCGGCACCATGTCGGAGGTGACCTGCGCCTGAAGCCCATTATTCAGTGGCCCCCTGAGCTGGAGCGTCACATCCTGGCGGACATAGATCAGATAGCCGTGGTTGAACTCCAGCTCCCGCAGCGTATTCAGCTCGTCGGACAGGCTCACGTCATAGATCAGCCAGGGCTCCTCGGGATCGCTCGGGTCGAAGCCATAGACGGTGGTGTACAGGCCCTTGATCGACGCGAGGGCCTCGCGCACCGGGCGGGTCTCTACCGGGTACGCGATCTGGTTCCACCCGGCGCCCAGCGGGAGCTCGACGCTGGTCATCAGGGCGTACTGGCCAGGGCCCTGGGTCGGCGCCGCGGCTGAATTGTTCTCGGGGTTCAGCACCGTCGGCAGCTGGCGCCAGCAGGGCGCGGGCCGGATCCCGCAGCGGGCCGCGGGGTCGCGCTGCCCGTCCTCGAAGAAGTACATGCGGATCCACGGCTCCTCGCCGGGCACCACGTCGGCACTGAAGTAGCTGATGCTGAGCGATGCGCCACTGCGCAGGGTGGGCGCGCCCTCGGTAGCGGTGAGGCGGTAGGCCTGGCCGACGGGCGTGGCCCAGCCGGGCGGGCTACTGATCTGGGTGGACTGCAGGGTGTAAAACTCGCCCTCCGGCAGCTCGTCGCGGGCGAATACGATCGCCTGGCCGTCGGCCGAGAGCACTGGGGCACGCCGGCGGATCACGGCGCCCCTGCGGCGCTTGCGTGACTTGCCGGGGTTGCCGCCGATCGCGTAGTCGCTGACCGTCTCGTAGTGCTGGCCGCCCTGGTCGAACCAGACGCGCACGTAGCCCTCGAGGGCCGCGTCCTCCAGGGTTGGGAACGCGCCGCTATAACGCCCCGGCGCCACCTCGCTCAGCGTGATCACCACGGTGGCCGGCTCCTCGACCGGGAAGAGCTGCGCCTGCACCGTTTGGCCGGGCGGGGTGGCGGCGACGCTCAACTCGATCTCGGTTGGCGAGCGCGGGTTGATCGCCAGCTCGGGCTGCCAGGGCGCGTTCAGGCGGGTCAGCGCCAGCTGCTGGCTGTTCTCCGCCAGGTCGTCGCAGCCGACGACTCGGTTCTCCAGGTCGTAGACGCAGAGCTCGTCGCCCGCACGGGCGCCACGCGCCTCGACCTGCTCGGCCACCGGGCGGCCCAGGTCGATCGCGCGCCGGCCCAGGCCCCGATCTGCCTGGAACAACACGGCCCGCGCGCCGGAGCCGGGGATCACCGGGCGGCCTGCGCTGTCGGACAGGTAGATGATCGGCGTCGCCAGCGGCGCAGGGCCGGTCGGCGGCACGATGCGGACGTTGGTCAGGGCCAGCACCTGGTTGCTCGGCCCCGCGTTCTCGCTAAACCCGCCCGGCGTATTCAGGCGGAAGTTCAGCTCGGGATGGTCGTAGAAGCGCTTGATCGTCTCCCAGTCGGAGCGCCCGGTGCTCTGGTGCGAGAGCGTATCCTCGCAGTTGCGGCTGCCGCCCGCGGCGCGCCAGCCAGCGGCGGGGTGAAACTCGCTCTGCCGGTCGAGGTAGGGGTCGCTCATCCCGCTGGGGCAGGTGCTGACGGGGATGATCACGCCGTTCGTGTCCTGCCCGATATAGTTCTCGTTGAGGAAGAGGGCGAAGTGGCCGAGCTCGTGGGCCAGGGCGCGGGGCCAGTCCTCGCCCAGGTTGCCCTCGGGCTCGCCGTAGCGGTTCCAGGTCGCGCCCATATGCACCCGGCCGGGCTTGTAGAGCAGGCCCGGGCGGTCGGGGTCGGGCGTGTCGGCGCCGACGATGCCGCCCTGGTTGGCGTAGGGGCGCAGGCGGTTGCTGGCGTGGATGCGCACATCGGCGTCGTCCCACTGCTCGCGGTCATGGTAGATCGTCACATCGCCGAGGGCCATCTGGCCGTCGCTCCAGTCGTAGAGCACCGCCGAGGTGCGCTGGAAGTTCTCCTCCAGCTGGCGCAGGTACTGCTCGTCGCGGCTGGCGTCCCACTCGAGCGAGACCACCAGGTTGAAGAGGATGAGCGGGTAGTTCGGCGAGACGGTCAGCGTCTGGACGCCGAGGCGCTCGACCTTTGCGGGCTCGATCCCGGTGGGGCCGGCGCGGGCGCTGGTGTGGTAGAGCGTGTAGGCCCGGGTGGCCGCGATCGGCTGGAGGGCCACGAGATTGTCGCCCTCGGCGAGCGTGCCGCGGCCCTGGAGGTAGCCCTGGCCGTCGGTGCGGTAGGCGGTCGCGTAGGCATTCTGGGGGTCGCGCGCGATCGGCTCGGCCTGGGCCTGACCATCACTCCAGCGGTAGACCAGGGCGCCCTGGGTGACAGGTGCTAGCCGGTCGCTAGACTGGCCAAGCACCGGCAGCCAGACCCGAAAGTCACCGGACGGCGCGGCGGGCGCCGCCGCCGACGGAGGAGGTGTCCCATCCTCGCGCAGCACGCGCACCTGGGTGCCGCGCACGCGGAACGGGAACGTGGTCGCCGAGGCGTAGGGGCGCTGGAAGGGGCCGGGGACGGCGCTGATATAACGGAATGTCCCTGGCGAGCTTATGGTCGTAGAGAACGGAATGGTATATGCCTCAATGCGGAAGACTACGTTGTCAGAATAGCCGAAGACTATGTTGTCAGACCGGCCAAAGAGTTCGCTGGCAAAGGTGTCCCACTCAAAAGTGTAAGATATTCCTCCAGGACTGGTAGCCAATCTGGTAGGTATACCGGCTCTGGCTGCTGCTGGACGCCAGCTATTGCCGCCATTCAGGGAATAGTAGGCGCGCACATCTACCGGCTCGCTCTCAGAGTCAGATACCGTATAGGTAATTGGAATGTACTGATCAGAAAGCCGCACAGGAGTGGAAAAGAAATTCGCCTCAGGTGTTGCTCCGGGCCGCGAGACAAAAACGGTGGGAGGATTATTTGGCAATATCACTCCGCCCTGCCAGTTTATGCCAGATTGACTATTCATAAAGATTTGATTTCCCAGGATGACATCAAGATCGCCGTCTCGATCAATATCTCCTAGAGCCAGGCCGCTCTCTGCTGAGGAGTCGCGAAAAGTTCTTCCAGATATAAAATTGCCCACGCCACCATTAAAATATACCGTGTTTTCAGGTGATTCAGCAGCAGTTTTTCCACTACTGGAAACAATATCGAGATCGCCGTCGCCGTCAAGATCACCTGTTGCCACCTGGCTGGTATCATCTCCGCCGGTGCCGAAGGGGATTTTGCTCTCTAGCTTAAAGGTGCCCGTCCCATCATTCAGGTAGACGGCATCGCCTTGACCATATGCTCGTCCATTGCCTGTGACAAGATCGAGATTTCCGTCGTTATCTATATCAGCCACAGCTATACTCGCAGTCTGGTCTGTGCCCGTGCCAAAAGGACGTTCGCTCCCCCTCCAGCCGAAATTTCCACGCCCATCGTTTAAATAAACCCTATTCTGTTGGCCGGTAATGTCACCATTTCCTACCGCAATATCAAGATCGTTGTCGCTATCGACATCTCCTAGCGCTACACTCCTTGTTTGATCTTTGCCGGTGCCGAAACAACGCACATTCACAGTGACACCGCAGACGACTTGTCCGGTGTGATACTGCCCTGCCCCGTTATTAATATATATCACGTTCTGTTCGCCTGTCGGATTTGTCGTGTTATCCTGGCCCCCCACGTTACCTGCGACAATATCAAGATCGCCATCTGCGTCTATGTCGCCCAATGCCACACTCGTCGTGCGATCTTCTCCTGTGCCGAAAGGGCGACTAGCAAATGTTGGGGGATTCTGACCGTTATTAATGTAAATAATATTTTGACCCCCGATCCAATCACCAGTAGATGGGTCTTTCATGGCTACGTTTCCAGTGACGATATCAAGATCATTATCGCCATCGATATCTCCTACGGCGATGGCTCTAGTAAAGTCGAGCAGCGCGCCAAAGCGTCTCTCGGTAAAAGATGGCGGGATGCGGCCGCCACTGTCACTAAGGTCACTAAGATAGATAGCATCCTGGTTAGTTCGAGGTTCAGGCATACTCGAAGAATTTCCAACGACAACATCGAGATCGCCATCACCGTCCAGATCTCCTACTGCTGTAACGTCTGTATAATCTTCTAAACTACCGAAGCGTTGCCTTATGGAGAAATCTCCCCCGCCATTATTGAGATAAATATTGTTCTGCTGGCCTTCTACATCATTGCCGTTGCCGGTAATAAGATCAAGATCACCATCACCATCCATATCGCCCGCAGTCACACTCGCTGTGGCAACTGGGCCTATCGCGAATAGTATCTCTGTCGTGAACGATGGAGCACTGCCACCACTACTAAGATAGACTGCGTTTGACTCACCGAAGAACCCTCCTCGACCGGCAACGAGATCAAGAAACCCATCGTTGTTAACATCGCCCACCGCCACGCTGTTCGTAAGGGATGGGCTTTCGCCGAAAGCCTGCCCGGATGAAAAATTCCCTGGACTACTGGAACTGTTGATATAGAACTCGTTCTGCGCGTCCTTCCCCACGACAGAAATATTGCCGACGACAATGTCAAGTAAATCATCACGATTGAGGTCAGCTACCGCGACACTTTGTGTGCTTGCATTTCTAGAACCAAAGCAATATATATTCTGTACGTCTGCACATGAAAAGTCGTCTATCGAGGTATCTGCCTCGGAAGGATTATAAAGCACAAAGTCACCCGGCCTACCGGGCTTATTCAAGTAAATAGCATTCTGCGATTGATCAGTTACTACGACAATATCGAGATAGCGGTCATTATTCATGTCGCCGATGGCTAAGCTCGTCGTTTCATTTCCACGAGTCCGGCCAAATGATCGAATATTAGTGAGTATATTGAAATTTCCCTGGCGATCGTTGAAAGCAACCGTGTTTTTGTCGTCACCACAACAGTTTCCTACTACGATGTCAAGATGACCATCAGCATTCAGATCGCCCACAGCCACGCTGACGGTGAAGTCTTTGCTTCCAATAGGACGCGTGGTGCCGTTCCAATTGAAATTCCCTTTTCCATCATTAAGATAGACGTAGTTTTGTTGATTGTAGTTGCCTGAAATAACATCAAGATGACCATCACTGTTCATATCACCCACAGCCACACTTCGCGTATCATGGTCTTCAGCACCGAAACAGCGCACATTTACGGGAGGGCTCTCGCAGTTCACAGCGCCCGTATAGAAGTTGCTCAGGCCATCGTTTAAGTACACAGCATTTTGCATCTGCTGTAACGAACCGATACCCCCTTCACCTCCCCTTACAGAAGCATTCCCGACGACAAGGTCTAGATCGCCATCTCCATCCATATCTCCTACGACGACACTGTTGGTCCAATTTGTCTCATTGTCGAACGTGCGAGGAACGGCAAATACTGGCTCATCGGCCCTGGCTATGGGGATTACAGGGAATAGGACTGGAACAGGAGCAGGTGAGAACGAGATCAACAGCAGTAATGCCAGCAGAGGCGCTATCCAGCGGTAGGAACGTATCTGAAGCGTGCGGGTCTTGCGATTGCTACTGTTCATTGACTCTCCTCGTTTCCTGGGTTGCTGCGGTGCTCTATTTTCTCCCCGAGCACCTCTGCACCGCCGTACCTGCGCCCACCCCAAACCGCGCCTGCTCCGCCGCCGTCAGCCCCCGCCCCACGTGGCACGCTGCTGCCTGCAACAGCGTGTCGGTGGCATCAATGGGTGGATAGAGCCGCCCCGTCCCGTCAAGCAGAGCGACTATGACTTGCTGCCCATCAGGGCTGAAATCCGCGCTCGAAACCCGGGTCACGAAGCGGTAGGCACCGAGCTCAGCCCCGTCGCCTATGCGCCACAGGCGCACTGTCCGGTCGTAGGATGCGCTGAGCAGATGCTGCCCGTCCGGGCTGAAGGCCACCGAGCTCACCAGATCGTCGTGGCCCTGCAGCCGATGCAGGGGCGCATTCGCCGCCTGGTCCAGCGGCCAGATCTCGATGCTCTCGCTCCCCAGGGCCAGGGCAAGCTGTTCGCCGTCCGGGCTGACCGCGGTGTGGTTGATCCAGTCGTCGACGAGAATCTTCCACAGTGGCCCACCGCTTGGCGAGGGATCATCTGCACCCCAGACCTGCGCTACCCCTTCTGATACGGCGATGATGTACTGCCCATCAGGGGTGAAGGTGGCGTACTGGACGGCTGCCTCATGTTGGAACTGAGCAAGCTCCGCTCCGGAAAGATCCCAAAGCCGCGCGGTGGTATCGTCGGACGCGGTGACGATGCGCTGGCCGTCCGGACTAAAGGCTGCGCTCACCACCGAGTCCTCGTGCCCCTCGAAGGTAACGAGCAGGTTGCCGTCCGCGTCCCATAGCTGCGCGACATCGTTGAACAGCGCCGTGACGATCATGGTGCCGTCCGGGCTGAAGACGGCCGTGTTTACGTCGGCGTCTTCGCCCGCAAAGGCGGGGTCGGTCAGGGTCGCGAGCAGCTTACCCTGCGCGTTCCACACCCGCGCCGTGTCGTCGAGCGAAGCGGTCACGACGCGCTTGCCATCGGGGCTAAAGGTTGCGCTGAGCACCGCCTCAGCATGGCGCAGGGTCGGGAACGGCGTGCCGTCCACAGTCCAGGCCCGAGCGGTGCCATCGCGCGAGGCGGTGACGATGAATTTGCCGTCGCCGCTGAAGACAGCCTCGACAACCTCGTCGGTGTGGCCCTGCAAGATCGTGCGAAGCGCTCCGTCGGCTGTCCACACACGCGCCGTCCCATCGCGCGAGGCCGTCACGATCAAGCGGCCGTCCGGGCTGTAGGCCGCGCGGCTAACGTACGAGGTATGGCCGCGCAGAGTGGCTCGCACCTGCCCACTATCGGCATCCCAGATGCGCGCGGTGCCATCCTCGGACACGGTCACCACCCTCTGGCCATTGGGGCTGAAGGCCGCGCCGTAGAGAAGATCGCCGTGGCCCTCCAGCACTTGCAGCGGTTCGCCTTTCAGCTCCCAGATCCGCGCGGTGTAGTCCTCCGCGGCTGTCACGACGCGCTGCCCGTCGGCGCTGAAGGCCGCGCTCAGCACACCGTAGTTGTCGTCGTGGCCCCTGAGAACCGCGAGGGGCTCGCCGGAGGCATCCCATAACCGGGCTGTCCCATCAAACGATGTGGTGACAATATGGGTCCCGTCGGGGCTGAAGATGGCGCGCAGGACGCTGTCCTCGTGCCCCTCCAGGACGGCCAACTCGGTGCCGTCACTGTCCCACAGTCGTGCCGTGCCGTCATCCCCAGCGGTCAGCACCTGTTGCCCGTCCAGGCTAAAGGCAATGGTGGTAACCGGACCATCGTGCCCGCTGAGCATAGCCTTCAGCGACCCGTCTACACCCCACAAACGCGCAGTGCCATCTGCCGCCGCTGTAGCGATACGCGTGCTGTCCGGGCAGAAGGCCAGGGCGAGCACCGGCTCCCTGTGGCCATCGAGGGCCACACGGAAGGCGCCGTCCATGCCCCACAGGTAGGCAGCGCCATTGTCCGCTGCGGCGGCGATTAGCTGCCCATCAGAGCTCACCACCGCAGCGTTGAGCCCGGGAAGCGCGTCTATGGCGCCGGGCGGGCTCAGCACTATGGGGCGCCAGGAGGCCCGGGTGATCGCATCGCGCAGGGCCTGCTCGGTCTCGGGGTTGTGGTCCCGCTCTAGCGCGGCATGGGCGATCAGCAGCGCCGTCTCCGGGGCCTCGCCCAGGCCCTGGGCGGCGATGGCCAGGCGCTGCGCCTCGGTGCGGCGCTGCTGAACATAGATGACCGCCAGCGCGGCAGTGGTAGCCAGCAGCAGCACGGCAAGCGTTGCGGCAACCGTGTAGGCGCGGCGTAGTTGGCGCCGCTGGGCATCTCTACGGGCATCTCTGCTTCGCTTTAGCAGCTCTCTGGCCGCCGGGGACGCCAGGGCGACATCCCCCTCCCGCTCGAGCTCCTCGGCCTCGGCGAACCTGAGATTGTCAAGCAGGTGGGTCTTCTCGCGTCCCGAGCGCTCCCACTCCCTGAGGGCCTGCTCGAAGGCGGCCCGCTTCTGCAGCCGCTCGCGCTGGGCCGCAATCGCCTTGTGCAGGCGGTCCCAGTTGGCGATCAGCGCCTCGTGGATAATATCGACGACCTCGACTGCCTGATCGCCCTCGGTCACGACGCCCGTGCTCAGCAGGCGGGCGTCAGCAAGCTCGGTGATCAGCCGCCGGCGCTCCGGGTTATCCCGAGCAAGCTCACGAAGTGTGCGCTGGCGCCGCACATCGCGGCGCGGGTTATCGTCGAGCGAGACGTCGACGAGGTCGAGGAAGATCTGCATGATCGCGGCCTGGTCGCCGGCGGAACGTGGCTGCTGCCGCGTGGAGTCGAAATCGGTGAAGGTATAGGCATCCTCTGCACGTTCACGAATGGCGTCGATCAGGTTGCTGTAGGCGCTCAGCCGTAGCTCGCCGTCGCGCCACAACTTCTCCAGCGACACCTGCAGCAGGGGAAGGTAGGCGGCGTCGGCCGAGGCGTCGGCGGCAAGACGGTCGAGCAGGGCGTCCTCGAAGCATCGGTCGGGCGCCACGAGTTGCAGGGGGCGCGTGATCGCATCGCGCAGCTCGTTCCTATTCATCGCGCGCAGGCTGAGCCCCTGTTTCGCGATCTCGTAGAGATCGCTGTGCTCAAACAGATCGGGCAGGAAGTCGCTGCGCAGGGTGGCTATCAGGTGCATACGCAGGTCGCCGAATGGCGGGAGCGCAGCGAGGAGCCTGAGCACCTCGGCGGCCTGGGCCTGCGAGTCCTCTGGCTGGCGGAACAGTTCCTCGAACTGGTCGATGAGCAGCAGCCCGATCGCGGCGCGTGGCGCGACCGCGTGGTAGGCCGGGAGGTACGGTGCAGCGGCTGCGAAAGGGCCATCGAGGGGTACGCCAAGCTGCGCCAGAGCCGAGGCCAGTTCAGCCAGCGGCCGGCGCGACGGGCGGAACATCGCCTTGCCGGTTATGAGCCCCTGCTGCTGGTAGTGCTCCTCCAGGGCTGGGAATAGCCCGGCCTGGACGAACGAGGATTTACCGCTGCCGCTGGCCCCCGTGATGAAGAGCAGCGCTCGCTCCTCACCGGGTGCGGTCAGCAACCGCAGCGCCTTCGTCGTGATAACCTCGCGACCGGCGAAGGCCTCCCTGTCTTTATAGGTGAAAGAGCGCAGGCCGAGGTAGGGGTTGGGGAGGTCGTGGACGCTGTAGCGCTGGTCGGCCTCGAACTGGTTGACGATCCCCTGGTTGACGATCCCCTGGTTGATGCCGATGACCACAGCATCAGCCCCCACGGCGCCGCCGTCGAAGAAGACGCCGTGGCGCGCGTCGGTAGTGCCAGCGGGCTGGTCCTCACCTGGCTCTCGCTCGCGGGGCTCTGGTGCCATTGATCCCCCTCACCCTTAGTTCGGCACAGCCAGCTCAAATATAGGGATGTGTCAGGAGTGAGTGCTCGGGCTGGCGCTGAAGCTGATCTTCTGGTACCCTTCGGCTGCTCCACCTGTGCCGAGCGGAGACTTGCTGATGCCCTGCCCCCATTGCCAGTCCACCAACACCCGGGAGCGGGCAGCGCGCACCCAGCTCGGCTATCGGACCTTTGCCTGTCGGGCCTGCCGTCGTATCTTCAACGAGCGCACCGGCACGCCCTTCAACCTGCTCACCTTCCCCACTGACATCGTCCTGCAGGTCGTGTTGTGGCGGCTGCGCTATAAACTCAGCTTGCGCGATTTGGCCGAGATGTTCCTCGAACGCGGCTTCAGCTTCACCCACGAGACTGTCCGGGAGTGGGAAGCGCACTTTGCGCCGCTCCTGGCCGAGAGGTTGCGCGCCAAGCGCCACGGCCAGGCTGGCAGTTCCTGGTATGTGGATGAGACCTACATCAAGGTCAACGGCCAGTGGTGCTATCGCTACCGCGCCATCGACCGCAAGGGCAACCTGGTCGACACGGTGCTGAGCCAAACACGGGATATGGACGCGGCCCAGCGCTTTTTCCGCCAAGCCCGGGTGGTTGCTGGGCAGGCGCCGGAACGGGTAACGACGGACGGGCATAGCGCCTATCCACGGGCCATTCGTGAGACGCTGGGGGAAGCGGTCGAGCACCGCTGCAACCAGTATCTGAATAATCGGATGGAGCAAGACCACCGCGGGATCAAGCAGCGCTCCTACCCGATGCGCAGGTTCGGGAACTTCGAGGCGGCAGCTCGTTTCTGGCGGGCCTTCGAGGAGTTGCGGCAGTTCGAACGCCATCGGCGAACGCGGGCGGAGACCGGGTCATTGGCGGAACGGCGGCAACGGTTCGTGGCGGGAACAGCGGCCTTGCAGGCCATGCTGGCAGGCGCCTAAACCGCCTGCTGCGAGCACCCGCTGCACGGCCAACCGACGACACGAGAAATGTGGGTACTGAGTCCTGACACAACCCTCGCGGCTCGCGGCGGCTTCGCTCAGCAGCGCCACGTGCCCTGACGGGTAGCCACAGAGCTGCGGGTCGCGCAGCACGGCGTCCACGGCGCTCGCATCTGCGGCGGCGTTCGGCACCCTGAACTGTGGCGCATATGCGTAGCTGCTGATGCCGATGAGCAGGGCGTGAGCGGTGGGGAAGGGCATGCATTGGTCCCTATCAACGCCACAATTATCGCCAGCACTGGGGAGTTCCCCAATGCCGCTCATGTCTCGGCCGCCAGAGTTGCCATATAATCCATCGCCGCGCGTCGCCTCTGCGGGTGGCGGACTGATCGGGACCGTTCCATTGTGTCAGGGGTGGTACTGAGGGTTCGAGGAGATGAAGTTATCGCCCCGCGAATGGCTGTACCAGGAGTAGAGCGGCACAGTATCCTTCGGCTGCGGCCCGTCAGGCGGATACAGATACCCCTCCAGACGATAGTGTCCGTAGTCCGGCAAGAGCCGCTCACGCAGCGGCTGCGTATAGGCTGAATTCGTGGTAGCGAAGTTGTCCCCGCGTGACGGGCTCCACCACGAGCGGAGTGCGATGGTCCCCGCCGGGGGCGGAGCAGTCGGTGCGAAGAGATAGCCCTCCAGCCGATACCGATTGTAGTCCGGTTCGAGCTTCGCGAGGTGTAAGAACGCTGGGTTTGTCGTCGCGAAGTTATCCTCCCGGCTCGGACTCCAGTAGGAAGAAAGGCCGATGATCGGTGTGCCCAGCGGTGAGGGCGAGTTGGGGCCCGAGACCAGGTCCGGCCGCAGGATATAGCCTTCGAGCCTGACAAAGCGGTAATCGGGCACGCGTACAAAGCGCGGGTCGATCAGCTGGCGCAGTTCATATTTCATGTTCGCGTCGTGGCCGCTCCCGCTGATCGATTTCGCCTCAAACGCGGCAGCACTCGCCCCGGCGACTGATGCGCTACACTTATTCGGACCGACAAAGGGGTTGTTCCAATGGAGCGTCACGTACATTGGCGTTCCCTGAGCCACGTACGTGACGCTGCCTTCAGTCCCTGTAGCGATGCTGCCGGCCTTGCTCTGCGACCCGAAAAGCGACACCGACCGCGGTGGAACCTCGATATCGGGCGGAACCCCAAAACCGCCGTGGCTGTGGTGATGTGTCTCGACCCGTAGCGCGAATGGGGTGCGGTTTTCGAGGCGGATCAGGACTGTCCGCTGTGTATTAAGCTTGCTCCAGATTTCCTCGACCTTCTGCGCGATCTCCAGGATGTTATTTAACTCAGCGACCAGCATAGTCCCCTCCTTGATGGGTGATACTCCAGTTCTGTCCTCGTCACCTCGCCCCAGCGGCCAACGACGAACACGGTTCTCGTGCAGGTAGGTAGCTTTGTTGATGCCCTGAAGGGTCGTCGTGTCGTTCTCTCGCAGATTGTTGTGTGGGTGTCCTCTGCCGTGGGCGTAAGCTAGCAAAGAAATAGGTTGCGTTGGGCGCGCTCATCTCCACCTGTGGCTACCCGGTTTAGGGGCAGTGCCGAGACAGCCACTAAACCGTCGAGGCCAGCCAGTTGAGCCTGGCCCGCAATCGGGTTCTCAAGAAAACTCTTGACTAAGGCCGTCATCGCTGCCCCTACGGTGTTTTTGATTGGCTCTCATCGCGGCTCAAGGGAGCGAGTGCGGACGCCTGTAGGAAGGCGGCAAGCGTCGACCAGTCGCGGAATGCGCATACGCGCCCGCTCAGGACGTGTTGCGCCTGCCCTCTCCACTCGAAGTGATTGTCTCCGAGCGACTCAGACCAGAGGCGCACAGTGAACAGGTGAGTCTGCTCGTCTGCTCGTCTACTGCCCACGTTCACCGCCTTCGTTCGTGCTGGTGGATAGGCAACAGTATATGGCCCGTCCGTTTGATAGGCGTTTGACAGGCGTGAGATGGCGGCACTCTATTGAGCGATCGCGTTTAGCGAGGGAGTTGAGGGGGTGCGCTACGGCGCTGTGGGGCGGAGCCTAACCCTGATCGCAATACCGCCGATAAGCAGCGTCGCGCCGAGCATTGCCGCCATATAGGGTGCGAGGCTTTGCGTGACATACGTGTCAAGGTCGAGATAATCGAAGCCGACCTCGTAGAGCGCCCCGTTCAGCCAGAACCGGTGGGCGTGGTATGTCGCCGTCGTAGCCCCTTTGACGAACCGCCGGCCGTGAAACAAGGTGTCCTCGCGTACCAGTGCTTCGCGGTAGGCGATGATGCGTGCCTGGTCGGCGTCGAGTTGTGGATTGGCGCGCTGAAGCAGACGGACTCGTTCTTCATACGGCAGCCGTGCGAAGATCGGCTCCTGTGGGTCGAGCAGCGCCTGGGCAATGGCGGGGTCACGGGCGAAGTGTATGCGGGCGACTGGCTGAAGCACCGCCAGATAGCCCACACCGGGCGGGATAGCGGTTAGGTCTAGAGGCTGATCCTGTCCCGGCAAGGCATGTCGGAGCGCCTCAATGTTGTACAGGGCCGCTCTGAGATACTCCGCGCGTGCGGCTTCGATGCGCTGACTGCCGGCCAGGCCCAGCGCCAGCAGAAGGGGAACCAGGATACAGATAATCAGGCCAAAGGCCAGACGCCTGCCGGGAACAAGAACCCACAGGTAGGCGACCGCCAGAACCAGGAAAAAGAGCGTCAGGCCGATGTGCAGTATGGAGTGGTGCCAGCGGGCCGAGAGGAACAGGGCGTCATGCAGAAAGGTGGTGATGGCAAGCCCTACTGGCAGCACGAAAGCCAGAGCGATCAGCCTGAGCACTCTGGCGGCCACCAGAGGCGCCGGCACGATGCCATCCCAGCAGTCCTGGTGTCCACGGCCGGCCGAAACGCGCGACGCCTCTGTGAGTAAAAGTGCCACACATGCCACAAAGGCGCCGAGCACGATCAGCGTCGTCAGCTGCTGCAGGATACCTGGAACCTTCATTGTCCGCCACAACTGCGCCAGCCCAACAAGGGTGGCCGCCGTGGCGATGAGCAAGGACCAGGCGGTGAGTTTTTGGATAGCTCGCCCAAGCCTTGACAGCGGTAGCCTGCTCACATCGCAGGCGAAGCGGCCGAGGGCGAGCAGGCCTGCGAGCACAATTGGCGGCTCAGCTAGCGCGAAGAGCTGTTCGACCGGGTCTCTGGTTACAAGCTCGAGGTACAGCAGCAGCATGAAGAGCGCGCCCAGGCCGAAGAATGCAGCCAGCGGGCGGCCGCCGGCAATGGCACGTCGCTCGGCAAGCACAATGACCGCCAGTAAGAGCGAGAGCAGCGCTGCGGGCAAGAGCAGGAGATCTGCCGAGCGGAAGTAGATCCAGGACATAGATCTCCCTTCTCAGGAGGGCTGCGGACAGGTCTGTCGGGAGCCCGCGATGTTATAGCGCACGTGTTCGGCTGGCGAAAGGTCGCGTAGCAAGACGCTGCAGAGGCGCCGGACAGCCTCGGAGGGTGAGCGATACCATAGTCGAATCACGCCCTCGCTATCGCCCGTCAGAAGCAGGTTGCCCTGGGGATCGTAGGCAACAGTGCGAATCGCGACCGCACTATCGAGCTGGCGGAGTATCTCCCCGCTGGACACATCCCATACTCTGGCGGTTCCATCCTCGCTGCTGGTAAAGATCGTGTCGGCGCCGGGTCCGATCGCCAGGCCCGTCACGCGGTCCGTATGGCCGCGGAACTGCTGCCTCAGCCGCCCCTCACGCGTATCCCAGAGGTAGAGATCGAAGTTGTGGCCTGCTGCGAGCAGATACTGCCCGTCCGGTGCAAAGAGTTGCTCGCCAGTATGGGTTCGCCAGTCGGTGAGCAGGAGCCCGAGCTCGAGCGAGAAAGAGGCTTTCGGTTGCAACGACGTGAGGGCCGTACCTACGCCCTGCTCACCGGTTTCGCTCATCCAGCGCCGAATCTCGGTACCCATCTCAAACAGCTGGTCATTACTTGGCTGTGCGCGTAACCCAATGTTGCTGGCCAGGATTTCGGCGCCGTCCGTTGAGAACTGCACTGCGGCGACGGTGAACGTTCGATCCCACGATTGCCACAGACGACGCCCGCTCTGAGCGTCCCAGACTTGCAGCGAGCCGTCGAGTGTTACCGTCGCGATCCGGAGACTATCGGGCGAGCCGGCGACCGCAACGACTGGATGTTCGTGGGGAAAACGCTGGAGTTGCCGCCCCGTCTGTACATCCCAGAGGCGTGCGCTGCCGTCGGCGCTGCCGGTGATCGCCTGGAGGTTATTTGCCTGGAGCGCAACGCTCAGCACGGCGTCGGTGTGGCCGCTGAAGCGCTGTATCACCTCCGCCGTGTGAAGGTCCCACAGCAGTGCCGTCCTATCTTCACTGCCGGAGATCACCCGCTGCCCATCGGATGCAAAGACGGCGCTGGTCAGGGCGCTGCTGTGGCCCGCGAGTATCGCGAGCAGAGGGCGCGCCGGAACATCCCAGAGCCAGACGCTACTACCTGCAGCGGACAGTAGCGCCGCTCCATCAGGCGCAAAGGCTGTTGCGACCACCGGCACACTCGAGTTCGTGAAGGTGTCGCGCAGCGTGCCGGTCGTCATTTCCCAGAGACGCGTGGTGGCATCGTCGCCCGCCGTGGCCAGAGTGGCCCCGTCGGGGGCAAAAGCGGCCGCGTTGACGGCGCCACGGTGGCCCACAAGGCGCACCAACTCTCGCATGGACTGGAGATCCCACAGCCGAGCGGTGCCGTCATCACTACTGCTCAGGAGCAGATTCCCGCTGGGCGCGAAAGTCACGCTGTTGACGGCGCCGCTGTGGCCAGGCACCGTTATGAGGGGACGGCCATCTTGAAAAGCCTGGAGCCGTATCGTTCCGTCGGCGCTCCCTATGGCCAGCAAGGCTCCATTTGGGGCAATGGCGACACTCACAATCTGTGTGCGCTGCTGTTGGAGGCTACGAATCATGGTGCCAGTGTCCGTTGCCCAGAGCCGGGCGGTGCCATCGGCGCTGCCCGTCAGCAGTACCTGGCCGTCAGGGGTAAAGGCGGCGCTAACCACCGACCCGGTATGCCCGACCAGCGTGTGGAGGCTGTCGCCCGTTTGCACATCCCACAGGCGCGTGGTGCCGTCGGCGCTGCCGGTGACAGCTGTGCGCCCATCAGCGGCAAACCCGACCGTAGCGACCGCGCCGGTGTGGCCGACAAACGTATGGAGCAGCGCTCCAGTCTGCATATCCCAAAGCTGTGCTGAGGCGTCGTAACGCCCGGTAAGGAACGTGCGGCCGTCGGGCGAAATCGCGAGGCTTCGCACGAGATCCGGGCTCCCAGTAAAACGGCGTTGCGGATACGGGAGGGTGGCCGCGAGATCTAAGGCCGCCTGTCCCTGCTCGGTCGGCTGGACTTGGAGCGAGCGAATGCTCAATAACGCGATCAGGTCGCTGCTCCCGCCACGCTGATAGAGCGTTAGGGCCTCAGCCGCCAGCCGTTGGGCCTCCGAGCGCGCAAGGTTCACCTCGGCAACCTGCCGCTGGCCAAAAGCCACAGCCGAGAGGCCGAGTGCGGTACCCAGAAAAAGCACAAGGCTTACCACAAGCCAGCGCAGCCGGTTGGCGGCGCGATACTGAGCATGCGCTGTTTCCTGGGCAAGGGTTAATTCGCGCTCACGGCGCTCGTGTTTCTCGGTGTCTAGCTGCAGACGCGCAGCACAGCTAGCCTGAATATAGTCCCGCTCGACCGCGTTAAGGACGAGGCCTCCCTGAGCGGTGAGCTCCTCATAGTGGCTCAGCCTGGCGTCGGCCGCTAGAAACGAAGCATGACGCTCAGCCCCGTCCCATTCGGCCGCTGCTGCGGCGAGGCGGCGTTGTATACGCAGCGATTCTCGGCTCTGGTCGAGCCATGTCCGGAGCCGTGGCCAGCCGTGGTTGCCGAGGAGGGCTTCGTGGGCAAGCTCCACCGTCGGCCCATATACTGCTGAGTCATGGTCGAAGGTGAGCAGCCGGTAGCGCCCATAGATGTCGAGCACCTGCTGCAGCGCATCGTTCGCCACCCGGTCAGGCTCGCCTAACGTCAGCTCTGCCAGAGCAATGCGGCGCCGTGTGTCCTCGGCGCTATCACCTACGGCAACCAGCCGTAGGAAAAGTTGGCGGGCTGCGACCTGAGTGTGGGGCTCCAGAGTCTGATAGAGTGTCTCCGCGCGGCGGGAGAGGGCGCCCACAACACCACCGGTGTGCTGGTACGCCTCAAGGGTGAGCAATCGTCCCTGGCGCTGCTCGAACAGTTCAGTCAAGGTGTACTGGAGCAGCGGTAGTCTTCCCGGCTGCCCAGCGATATCACTGAGCATGGTCGTGACGAGCCCCTGCTCAAGGCGCAGGCCCGCCCGCTCGGCAGGTTCGCTAATCGTTCGCTCAAGTTCGCTTGGGGTCAGGGGGATCACCAGCTCCGTTCGGGCCAGGAACCACTTTCCCAGCAAAACCGACTGGAGTGGGCGGTCAAAGAAGTCGGCGCGCAGTGTGACTACGACCCGTAGCCTACTATGTGGGTCTAGGAGCGCCGTAATGAGGAGTGTGCAGAACTGGTCGCGGGCACGCTCGTCGGTGGTTAGCGTGAACAGCTCTTCGAATTGGTCAACGATCAGGAGCAGTTCGTGAGCTTCGTCGGCGGGCAAACTATGATTTATCACCCGCAGCAGCCCGTCTGGCGAGCCGGCGAGCTGGTCGCTCAGGCTCGGCGGAGCATCAGTCATGGCAGCGAGCAGCGCATCTTCTAGCTCAACAAGAGGGTTCGCTCCTGGCGAGAACGCGGCCACTACCCAAGTCGTAGCGCCCCGCAGTGCCCCACTGCGCAGCGCCGGCACAAGCCCTGCCCGGACGACGCTCGATTTGCCGCTCCCACTTGGCCCAACGACGGCCAGGAACCGGGCCATTGGGCTGCCATCGGCCAGACGCTCGAGCAGACGCTGTGTCAGTGCCTCGTGCCCGAAGAAGTCGTTCGTGTCTGCCTCCTCGAAGGCCCGCAGACCCTTATAGGGATTGCGCCGCGCCACGTCTGCCTCATCGATAGGCGGTGCCAGGACGTTTGGAGCGACGGCGCGGCCCAGGCTGATGAAGGCGTCGCGCTCAGGGTCATCGATCAGGAGCAGCTCCGCCAACCGCTCGAGCATCTGGCGAGAGGGGCGTAGCGATCCACTCTCAAGCTTCTTGATCGTGATCAGTGCGTAGCTTGCTTGCCGGGCCAGATCGGCCTGCGTGAGATCAAGGGCTTTCCGACGCTGCTTCAGCTGCTGCCCAAATGACTCCGGCTGCCCCATCCAGCCACCTCCCCGCCTACATCGAGCGCTGACCCTGCGGAGCAGTAGCGCACTCTAGTCACTCAGAAGCCAGGGCGGACTGGTAGATCGATTGGAAGTACTACGCTTTTGTATACCCTTCTATATCCCACACTTTGGCCAATCAGAAGCGCACTTGTGCTGTAATACATGGCATCCATAGCGACAACGCAGAGGCAGGTGGGGCGACCTTCGCATAAGGCGGAATGATTATAACGTGCAAGGTATAGTGGCATGTCAAAGCTCTCTATTCAGCTTCTTGGTAGCTTCCATATCCAGGTCGATGGCCATCCGGTGCATGGCCTCGACCATCAGCGGCTCCAAACATTGCTCTGCTACCTTATCCTCCATCCCACCACACCGATCCCCCGTCGCCGTCTTGCCGCTATGTTGTGGCCAGAATCGTCTGACAGTCAGTCGCTGAGTAATCTGCGAAATGTGATCTACCGATTACGAAATGCGTTGCCCGACTCCGACAAGTATCTCTATATCGACAACCAGACAGTTCAGTGGGCGCCCAATGACGTATGGCAGCTAGACGTTACGGACTTCGAGCGTGGCATCGCCCAGGTTGACGTGGCATCCGACAGTGTGGACGTATGCGCGACGCTTATCGCCGCGCTTGCTATCTACAAGGGCAGCCTGCTGTCCGACTGCTACGATGACTGGGTGGTCGAAGCTCGTGAACGACTTCACCAGTGCTACCACGCAGCGCTGCTGCGAATCATCCAACTGCTACAGAGCCGGCGTACGTACCATGAGGCGATCCCATATGCTCAGCGGTTGCTACGCGATGAGCCCCTTCAGGAAGCGCACTACCGCCTCCTAATGCGCCTACATGCCCTTAATGGTGATCGGGCAGGTGTTACGCTAGTCTATCACACCTGCGCCGACCTGCTACGACATGAGCTCGACATTGAGCCTGCTCGTGAGACAGCCGCACTCTACGAACAGCTGCGCCGGGCAGAGGAACACCCTGCGGCTTTACCCTTGGCACCCTTTGCCGCTCCCCAGCTTGTAGGGCGAGACAACATATGCCGTGAGCTGCAGCAGTTATGGCAGCGTGCGGCATGCGGCGCTCCGCAGATGGTCCTGATCCTGGGCGAACCCGGTATCGGGAAAACGCGACTTGCATACGAGCTGATGAGTTGGGCTGAGCGACAAGACGTACTATGCGCTGAGTCCCGCTGCTATGTGGGAGAAGGCGTGCTGCCTTACGCCGCAGCTGTTTCCTGGCTCCAAAGCGGTGGCATTCGATCCACGCTGCCCACACTTGACCCTGTCTTTCGCATGGAGGTCGCGCGCCTTGACCCAGAGCTCGTGAATATGAACCTGCCACAAGAGCGCCTGGCGAGTTTTGGCGAACCATGGCAGCGGCAGAGATTCTTTGCAGCGCTGTCACGCGCTGTAATCGGCGTAGGCCAGCCCCGGATGCTCCTGCTGGACGAAATTCACCACTGCGATCGCGAGACAGCTGAGTGGCTGCACTACCTGATGCGCACCGCATCAGGCAGCCAGTTTTTATTTATCGGCACGGCCCGGCCCGTAGATCTCCCTGAGAAACACCCGCTTCAGATGCTTCTGACAACCCTGCGAAGCCGTGATCAACTCACAACCGTGACTTTGGGCCGGCTGGATCGAGCAGCCACAGCGGCACTGGCCGCCGCCGCCATCAAATGTGAATTGACCACTAGCGCAGGGGACAGAATCTACGCCGCAAGCGAGGGGGTGCCACTCTTTGTGATTGAGCTGCTGCGTGCTGGGCTGCTCAATGAGCAGGCGCCTGCATTACGCTCCCTAACACTTTCGCCCGCGCTCAAGGATCTGCTTGCCGGCCAGATAGCTCGACTGAGTCCGCTGGCTCGTGAGTTGGCAGCTATTGTTGCGTTGGCTGACTGTGATCTGCAGTTCGCCACGCTGGTCAGTGTGGCGAACCGCCCCGAAGAGCTCATGCTCGAAGCGCTCGATGAGTTGCTGGGCCGCGGAATCCTTGTGGAGTCAGGGGAAAACCGGTTTGTGCTCAGTCACCGATTATTTCGAGCTCTGCTTTTGGCACAGCTGAGTCGCCCCCGCCAGCACGCCCTGAAAAACCGGCTGGCGACGGCGAGAAACAACGACTCTCCAGAATTTCCCGGGGTAGTCACTATATCGGTAGCACCGCAAGACGGCGTGGAGTCCAGGATTTGACACACCCGAGCGCATGAGCATCCTGGAAGGATGCAAAACCTCACCCGTATTCCCATAAGACCCAGGGAGGGTAAAGCCCCCTGCCTAGCCTTTAGCAACCCGCACGACTTGTCGCTGCGCGCAATCTGCAACCTGCCGAAGGGCTCCTGAAGCTCCGCGCGCCTGGAGGGTCCAGGCGCTCTAGCACAACTGGGACGCATATGGTGCTCCTCATCGCGCTCTCTCTGGCCGCGTACACCGCCATCGCCCTGCTCTTCAAGGCCGCCTCCACGCGCACCCGCCCCGACCAGCTGGTCATCGTCGCGCTCACCGCCGTCGCGCTGCTCGCCGGGCTGGCGATGATTCTGCGCGGCGAGTGGGGCGGCAGCTGGCCGGGCGCCATCATCGCCCTGATCTCCGGCGGCCTGTTCTACCTGGCCTCGCTCTACCGGGTGCGCGCGCTGGCCGTGACGTCCGTCTCGCTGGTGTTCGCCGTAACCAACCTCGACCTGGTCGCCTCTGGCGCCATCGCCCTGCTGGTCCCGGCCTTCGGGCAGCCCGTCACCATCTGGCACCTGCTCGCCGTCGGGGTCGCCGCCCTGGCCATCGTCGCCGGCACACAGGTTCGTGCAGGCGACCGCATCTCCCCCGTCACCTTTCTCTCGCTCGGCCTGCTCGCGGCCTCGGCCACCGGCTTTGTGATCTACGCCCGCTTCTTCCCCACCGCGCTGCTCTTCTTCATCCTCCTCGACCATCTGGCCGGCGTCCTGCTCAACGGGCGCGCGCTGCGGACCGTGCGAACGGACGAGCTGCGCTGGGGCGCCTTGATCGGCCTGTGCATGTTTGTCGGCTTCTGGAGCCTGCTCCAGGCCCTGGCCCGCAGCGGCGATCATCTGACCTTCGTGCTGCTCGCCCTCAGCATGAAGACCCCGTTCATCGCCCTCCTGTCCGTGCCGATCTTCCGCGAACAGTTCTCGCGTACCAAGCTTGCCGCCGTAGGCCTTGCCACCCTGGCCCTGGTGCTGTGGGAGCTCGGCAGCCTGGTCGTCTGAGGGGGCGCGGGATGGAGACGATGACAGCGACCGGTGTGCTCGCCGGCCTCACCGCTGAGGAGCGTCATCATCTCATCGCCCAGGGCACGGTGCTCCCGTACAACGCTGGCGACGTGGTCATCCGCGAGCAGAGCGGCGGCCGCGAGTGGTACATCGTGCTCGAGGGGCTGGTACGCATCGATGTCGACCCGACGGCCCTCGGCGTGCTCACTCCCGGCTCAACCGACGCGCGCCCGATCCTCACCCTCGGCCCGGGTGGCGGCTTTGGTGAGCTCGCCCTCCTCGATGGTCAGCCACGCTCCGCCGCGGTGGTGGCCATTGTGGACGCCACCAAGCTGCTTATCATTACTCCCCAGGCCTTCGACGCACTCCTGGCCAGCGGCACGACCGTCGCGGTCACCGTGCTGCATGGCATCGTGCGCGACCTCGCCGCGAAGCTACGCCACAGCCGACAGCTCCTGCTGGAGCAGCTCGCGGCGGGCTACTATATCCGCGCCCTGTGCGAGGAGCTCGACGCCGACTGCGCCCGGGTCGACCCGCTCGTGCCGCTGCAGAAGACCCTGGTCATCCGCGACCGCGACGCCTTCCTGCTCGGCGACGTAGCGGCCGTCCGCGACGTGGCGCCCACGCGCGAGATCCTTGATGTGCTGGTGTTCGCCGAGCCGAGCGACCTCCACGCGCTGCTCACCCGCGCCGACCCGACGCGGGAGGTTATCCTGCACGGCCTGTTCTCACTGCTCCGCCACGGCCGCCTCCCGACCCACGCCGCCCACGAGCGACTCAGCTACCGCTTCGTACCCGCGCGCGGGCGGCGCGCTGGCGCCCTCCTGGGCAACCCTGGTCAGCTATCTGCGTCGTTCCGTATCGATTGGGAGGTCAAGGGCTGGCAGTACGACGCGGCCACGGCCACCGCGCGAGCCAGCCTCTGCCTCACGATCACCGCCGACCTGGCGGTGGTGCCCGGCGCGCATGTAGCCGCCCTGATCGCGGGCACCCGTATGCCCATCCAGCGCGCCATCACCGCCCAACTGCGGCGAGACGGCGCTAGCGGGGCCGGGTACCGCGTGCTGGCGGTGCACCATCGCACCCACGAGGTGGCCCAGACGCTTCAGGCCCTGCGCCAGCTCGACTTCCAGATTGATGCCTTTGTCGGCATCCCCTACGGTGAGGCGAGTTGGGCCACCAGCCTGATGCTCGACCAGGCCTCGGGCCACCGCTACCTCTGCCTGCAGGCCATCCCGCACCCCACCGGGCCAACCAGCTACTGCTTCGACTGGCTGCACTCCTCGTTCCTGCCAGATGACCGCGAGCGTGAGATCGCGCGGCTGTACGCCGACCTGGTGAACACCGGGGGCTACCGCGCGGCGATGGACGCCTTGCTCACCTACCTGCTGGAGCACGCCATCCGCAGCTGCCGTGAGCGCGGCGAGCGACTGCTCCTCTACGAGGACGGCACCTACCTCACCCCGCTGATCTACACGATCTATCATGCACCACAGCACCCGCTCCACCCGCTGCTGGGCACCGCGATCGACAGCGGGCTGCTGGCCGGTAGCGTCGAGGTGACCAGCTCGGGCGAGCAGGTGCAGGCGGCACTGATCCGGGAGCACGTTGGGCGGGCACTGCTGCCAGTGGTCTCGGGCGCCCGAGACGACATCAAGCTGGTCTTCGAAGCGGTAGGGGTGGCGGAGGCGGTGCTCGGGGCGGCAAGCACGGCGCTCGGCAACTTGGGGCTGCCGACCTTCGGCTTCCGGCGGGTGGCCGTGTTGGGCGGGAACGGTGCGATTGGAGTGCGCGTGGTGGAGCAGCTTGCCGAGCGCCGGCGCAGCGTCGCGCAGCTGTTCGTGGTCGACCCGGCCCCGGCGCGCTTCGCGCGCGGGATCTCAGTCGCGGGTGTCCCCGCGATCACGGCGCGCCTGGCCTATACCCGCCTGCCGCGTTACATTGTCACCAGCCGCTGCCTGCCAGTGGCCCTGCCGCTTGGCGAACCAATCACGGCGGAGGGCATGGCCGAGCCGTTGCTCGCGGCCCTCGCCGAAGCTGGCCGCTATGACGAAGTGGCGCTGCGACCCGGCCTGCTGCTCCCGGCGCCGCTGCTCGCGATGATCTGGGGCCTGGTGGCGCAGCGCGGCGGCTACCAGCTCGACGAGCCGCGGACGCTCGCGGACGGCGCGGGGGTGAGCGTGACTCTGCGGCGTGCTGGATCTGAGCGGCGTGTAACCATCCTGTCGCCGGAGACGGTGCTGGCCTTCCCATCGCTCCAGCCGCTGATCGCGGCCGGGGTCGACACGGTGATCGGGGTGACCGGGACGGCCGCCTTCACCGATGCAGATTTCGACGCCTTCCTGAAGTGGCCAGGCCTGGTGGGCGCCTACGACGACCTGGTGCTCATAAGCGGGTCCTCGAAGGACTACGAGTTCCAGCGAGTGCTGGCCCGGCTGGACGCTCGCCGCGACGGCGCGGGGGCGCCAGAGCGAGCGCTGGGCAACTTTCACGTGCGCAAGAGCCTCCACCCCGATGTGGGCTCGGTCTATCTCTTTTCACGCGGGGATGTAAAGAAGCGGCTGATCGTGTTGGCCAACGGCTTCGTCGTCAACTTCTTCGCCCGCTACGAAAAGGGGGTGAAGACGGAGTACATGGACCCGGTTATGACCATGCAGCTGCTCAGCCTCGTACGGCTGGCGGCCGGGGCAGCCCCACTCGCACCCGGACTACATCAGGCGAAGGGGGTGTTGCCGGCTGAGCACCTGCGGGCCCTCTGGCACGCCCTTGACGCTAGCTGCTCCCCGCTGGCATTCGGTAAGCAGGCAGAGGCTCTTGTATGAGCAAACCGTGCCATGGCCGGGCTTGTTGGCCTCGCGGCTCATCTCGGTTACCATCGTGAGCATTCCCTTTCTCACCCGCCCGCGCTGTGGGCAAGCGAGCTATGCGCCGTGCGGTGCCGGCCGCGGAGGCGCTGGAGCCCCGGTATCCTCGCCTGACACCGGCTGCGCCTCAGCGTCGCCAGGAGCGTCTGGTGGAGTGTCGTGCTGCTGCAGGGTCGCCAGTGTCTGCCAGTAGGCGCGGAGCGCTGCCCTTCCCTCCTCGGTGATGCGATAGCCGGTCGCGGGAATGCGCCCGCGGTAGTACTTGCGGATGGTGATGTAGCCGACCTCGGCCAACGTGGCGGTCTGCCGGCTCAGGTTGCCCTTGGTCAGGCCGCTGGCGGCGCTGAGGAAGCGGAAGTCCACCTCCTCGGCGCCGTTGAGGATGGCCAGGATGACCAGCCGGGCCGGCTCGTGAACCATCCGGTCGATGGCCAGCACGGCGGTGACGGCGGGCGTGGAGGAGGAACGCGCGGGCTCGTCGGCCCGGTCATGCATCGTCGCCATGGCCTGGCACTCCGTTGGCGCGCAGTTCGTCGCGCAGGGCGAGAAACTGACGATGCTCGCGGAGGCCGATCACGATCAAGGCGCCCGCGGCGACCGGCACGAAGGCGTACAGCAGGCCGTTGTCGGCGAGGGAGTAGGCCCCGCCCGCGCTGGTCACTGCCGAGGCGCAGAGCAGGAACACGCCGACGATGAACTCGCTCTGGGTGCGCAGGAAGCGCCAGGCGATCAGCGGGGTGACGGCGACGACAAGGATGTAGGGCCAGTAGCGCGGCTCGCCGAGCCGGCCCAGCTGGACCTGCATGGCAAGCACCCAGATGCTCACCGTGGCGAGGAAGGCGGTCAGCCCGATCTGGAGCCGGCGGTCGGCGTCAGGCCAGGGCGCCCGGGCCGCGCCAAAGGCCTGGTAGACCCGTCGTCTGATGATCTCTTTGCCGACGAGCCAGCCGATGGTGGCGGCGATGGTGATTGCTGCGGTGGTAGCGCCGGGGCCGGAGAGCAGGCCCAAGAAGTAGGCGAGCAGGCCGACGATGCCGCCGAGGACGTTGCCGAGGCCCGAACGGTGCTGGCTGTAACTGGCGTACACGCGGGTGAGCTCCTGGACGGCCCGCAGGCGCTCGAGCTGCATCTCTGCCATCTTGACCTCCTAGAAACAGGTTTATAGTATAAACTTGTTTCTAGGATACACGTACGGTCAACCTCTGTCAAGGCCAATCATCGGTGATCACGGATTGAACGTGGCATACAACCTGCCACCCCGGCAGCGGGCGTGACCATCAGCTCACGAAAGGCACATTACCATGACCCAATCGCAACCTTCGCCGGGCGCCAGGAGGCGTCGCGGCATCGTCTGGAAGGTGCTGGCAGCGCTTGCGGTGCTCTGCGTTGTGGTGTACGTCACTACGTACGACCCGAGCACAGTCGGCTACTGGCGCAGCGACGAGGGGCGCCGGGCCTACGAAGCGGCCTACGCCGAGGTGATGGCTGCTATGCCGACGCCGACGGAGCACTATGACATCCCGACCGGGTACGGCACGGTCTGCGTGTACCGCTGGGCGAATGAGGAGAACGCCGATGCGACGCCGGCGCTCTTTTTGCCGGGGCGCTCGTCGGGCGTGCCAATGTGGTCCGCCAACGTGCCAGCGGTCGCCGCGAGCCGACCCGTCTACGCGATGGATGCCCTTGGCGACACCGGTTTGAGCGAGCAGACTGCCCCCATCGAGGATGGCGCCGACCAGGCGGCCTGGGTCAACGAGGTGCTCGCCGCCCTCGGCCTGAAGTCGGTACACCTGGTGGGTCACTCGTTCGGCGGCTGGGCCGCGGCGAACTACGCAACACGGCACCCCGAGCGGGTGGCCACGCTCACGTTGCTGGAGCCGGTCTTTACTTTCCAGGGGCTGAAGGCGGAGGTATACATCAAGAGCATCCCGGTCTCGCTGCCGTTTCTCCCACGGGCGTGGCGCGAGCGCTTTCTGCAGGACACGGGCGGCGGGGGCGAGGTTGACCTTAACGATCCAATGGCGCGCATGATCGCCAGCGGCGTCGAGCATTACGCGGCCAAGCTGCCGCTCCCGCAGCAACTGTCGGAGGAGCAGCTGCGGGGCTGGGCCATGCCGGTGTTCGTCGCGATGGCGGGCAACAGCGCAATGCACGATGGCGCGCGGGGCATCGCCGTGGCCGAAGCGAACGTGCCGGACGTGCAGGCGCGGCTCTGGCCCGACGCGACCCACTCGCTGCCGATGGAGGTAGCTCCGGAGCTCAACGCGCAGATCATTGAGTTTCTGGCCGCGCACTAACAGAAAACATGAGACATACCGTGGCTACTGTGCGAAAAGGCTGAGACAAACGACACCGTAGACGAGAAGTGAGAGCGCTGCGCCAGGGGGCAGGACGCCAATGTCTCACCACCGCCGCCAACTATCCGCGCTGGGATGTGCTCTCCGTCGAGATGGTCGCGCTGAACGGGGAGCCCTGGCGCCTGGGCACCCGGCTCCGCGTCGCCTCCACCGCAACCATGCTGCTGCTCAGCACGCTGCTCGTACACACGCTTCGCCTCTAACGCGGAAGCCAACGCGACGTAGCAATTGCTGCGGGGAACAGGCGATGGTACGAGCGCCAGGACATCGGCAGCCCGCAGGGCCGCCAGAGTTCAAACAAATGTGAGGCAAAGCACAGGAATGCGCGTTGGCATCGGCTAGGGATACAAAGGCATTCGGCTAGTGGTAAGAATACTGGTGCAACAGTACTTGCTCATCCAGCAACTACGTACGGGGCGCCGTCCAACTACATTAGGACTTACGCAGTTGCCGCATTGTCACCCTGAGCGAAGCGAGGGGTCTGCCCTGGATCGCGCTGCAATGCGATGAAGATGCTTCACGTCGTTCAGCATGACATGGCGTTGCAATGCGATCCTGTCTCAACTGCGTAAGTCCTATACATGAAGCTTCCAATCTGCAGGTTCCTCTTATCACGCATGCCTCCTCGACCATCTGCTTTGCTCGGATTCGTGCGCTGACGAGTGCGATGCCCGGCTTTTGCTGGTATACTCATCCTAACCCCGATTGGCACAAACCAGGAGGCCTCCGATGGAGACACCGGTGATTGCTGCCCGCAGCAGTGCGGCAATGCGAGCCTTTGCGCCCATGGTGACGTTCGCGTCCGATCCCCGCTTCGCGGGCCGGAGCTCAGGCGCCCCCGAGGTCTGTGACTTCACGCTCGGCAACCCCCACGACCCGGTCGTCCCAGGCTTCGTCACAGCGATCGAGCGCCAACTGGCGCCGCAGCACGACGCGTGGTTCGCGTATACGATCAATCATGAGCCCGCCGTCGCCGCGATCGCTGCGGGGCTGCGTGAGCGCCTCCAACTCCCCTTCGCCGACGACGACATCCTGCTCACCTCAGGCGCCTTCGCCGGCCTCTCGGTCTGCCTCGCCACCTTCGCTGATCCCGGCGACGAGATTGTGTTCAACAGCCCGCCGTGGTTCTGCTACGAGCCTATGATCGCCGCCCATGGCCTTACCCCGCTGCGGGTGCGGGTGGACGAGCAGAGCTTCGACCTCGACCTCGCCGCGATCGAGGCGGTCCTCACACCGCGCACCCGGGCCGTCATCGTCAACTCGCCCAACAACCCTACCGGAAAGATATACCCGGCCACCACACTCGAGGCTCTCGCCACGCTGCTCACCCGCGCCAGCGAGCAGTTTGGCCGGCCGATCGTTCTGCTCTCCGACGAGGCGTACAGCCGCGTGCTGTTCGACCCACATGTATTCGTCAGCCCCAGCCGGTTCTACCCGCACACGGTCGTGATCTACACCTACGGCAAGACGCTACTCACCCCGGGGCAGCGCATGGGCTACCTCGCGGTGTCGCCCCACATGCCAGCCCGCGAGCCAGTGCGCCAGGCGCTCTACATTGCGCTCTTCACGATGGGGCTGACGGTGCCGAATGCCGTGCTTCAGTACGCCCTCCCGGACCTCGACAAGCTCGCGCTCGACCTGGGCCTGCTCCACCGAAAGCGCGACCGGCTCGTCAGCGGCCTGCGCGATCTAGGCTACGACGCGACGCTCCCGGAGGGCACGTTCTACGTCCTCGTGCGTACGCCCCTCGCCGACGACTGGGCATTCGCGGCGGCCCTCGCCGAGCACCACGTCTACGCATTGCCAGGGAGTGTCTGTGAGTTGCCTGGCTACCTGCGTCTGTCGCTCACCGCGAGTGAGCCAATGATTGAGCAGGCACTGCCAGTGTTTGCCCAAGCCCTCCAAACATCCGTCACAGCGTAAAGTCGCGAGCGGCCGGGGCTTTGGCAGTCCTTGAGCCGGAGTTGGTGTACGTCGCATGGCATCACGAAAGATCGCACGTGCGACAACTATAAGTGTAAAGCGTTATGCGATGCCTTTGGACACAATGCCGGTAGGCGGCAACGGCCAATCTGGCATAATGCGCGTTAGACAAGGTTTCAGAAGGGCCGGTTTTACTGTACAGTCTGACCCGGCCCGCAGACAAGCAAACTCCCTGGTGTTATGGTTGATGTACCACCAACAGCCATAGCGCCAGGGAGGGCCCGATGGGTCAGCGCCATCCTAGCACGCCCGCCGAGCGGGCACAATGGGCCGCCTATCTGCTGGCCCATCAGCACACGTACGGGGTTGTGATGCAGCT
>Ga0105047_10002723_pt1 | contig 31338 bp, 25 predicted proteins | sample MAT04_FD_78384 | JGI IMG/M metagenome (GOLD analysis project Ga0105047, IMG submission 78384) | Freshwater microbial communities from Lake Fryxell liftoff mats and glacier meltwater in Antarctica - MAT-04 (megahit assembly) | ecosystem: Environmental > Aquatic > Freshwater > Ice > Liftoff... | reverse complement strand
CTGATTCATAGCTGTTAGCTCAGAGTAATCTTCATAACGACGTGGGTAATAATCGATCAAATCGGCGACGTTACGAAGCCCTAGCACAGCGAATTTGCCAGCTAATGCCGGCCCAATACCTTTTAACTCCTCAAGACTTGTCTCGCCACTCATCACCTTAGTATACGAGTAACAGATGACATTACATAGACGTTTGCGGCTTTTATTGAGCTTTGCGGACTAAGAAGAAAATGCTTGGGCCAAAGTAAACTGTAGCCAGTGGGCGCTGCAAGGCTCGCTCGGCGCCAAGCATAATCTCACGGGGCAATAGCTTCTTAAGGCGGACGCTACGCATATTAGACACAGACAAGCGGCCTTCGACATGTAAGCCAGCATGTTCTAGCTGACGAATGACTGTGTGTGGGTTGTGGTTTACGAAGGCGATTTCTTCGTCACGCTTATTAGCCTTAGAACGGATATCAACTGGTTTAACTGGCATCTTTTCTCGCCTAGCCAAGTGCTTGAGACGGTTGCGCATATGTAAATAGTTAGCAACTTCGATTATCGCGTAGCCATCGTTACTTAAAACTCTGGCGACTTCGGCGAATTCTGGTGACGGATCAGGCAAATGATGCATGACGCGAATCATAGTCAGTAAATCGATTGAGCCGTCCTTGAGCTTCAGATCGTCGGCTTGCATCAGCTCACGCTTAATTTCTGTGTGATCTTTAAGGTATTTCTTAGCGATATCTAGCTGTTGCTGGCTTGGTTCGGCCAAAGTAACTTCATCGGCATAGTCTTCTAGTAATACACAGAGACGTCCATAACCACCACCAACATCGATAGCCGACTTGAAGTGTTTGCCGCGAAGCAGTTTTCGAATTGCCACTTCTTCGGCGGCGTGTTCATATTCCCGGCCATCCCAGTAGTGCAAGTAGTTATGCTTGGGGTCGTTATACTGGTCGGCTTTCTTTTTGGATTGCTTGGTTTTCGCGGTGGTTTTGGCCATTAGGGTTCCTTTGTAGGTTTAGTATTGCGGTCGTTAATTTATATCACGATAATTCGATTAATGCCGAATCTTTATAGGCTTTACCTCGGCGCAGCAATAATCGGCCATTCTGGAAATCAGATGCCTCGAAATTGTCACGGTTAACCTTCTGGCCGTTAATGGTTATGCCGTTACTGCTGAGTAAACGACGAGCTTCAGAATTTGAGCTAGCAAGTTCGGTAGTTACAAGTGCTTCCATAATTGAGCTATCGGCCATCACTTTAGCGCAAGGTATTTCTTTGCGGATGCCCTCTAAGACATTATCCGCTTCGCCAATTGATCGCTTACCAACCATAAAGCTGGTTACGGTTTCGGCGAGCAGCATTTCTTGTTGGCCATGCACTAGAGCGGTGGCAGCTTGAGCTAACTTAACTTGGGCTATTCGTTCGGAGGGGTTCTGATTATGATCTTTCATAACATTATCGATCGTATCTTTATCAAGTTCGGTAAAAACTTTTAGATAGTCTTCGACACCCGCGTCGTCGGAATTAATCCAGAACTGGTAATACTGGGTTGGTGTGGTCTTAGCTGGATCGAGCCAAATCGCGCCATCTTCGGTTTTGCCAAACTTTTTGCCGGTAGATTTATTAATAACCAGCGGTGTGGAATAAACATGTGTTTCGTGGCCGGTTTTGCGCCGGACTAAGTCGACACCAGCAATACTGTTGCCCCATTGGTCCGAGCCGCAAACTTGCAAAGTAACACCATTATTTTGATGTAAATATAGGAAATCATAAGCTTGGATTAGCACATAACTGAATTCGGCGTAACTAATGCCGGCGCCCAACTCACCAAGGCGGGTTTGGACAAAATCGCGGCCCAGCATTTGGCGCATTGGAACGTGTTTGCCGATGTCACGCAAGAAGTCTAGATAACTAATATCTTTAAACCAGTCGTAATTATCGACCATTACAAAATTGTAATCACCAAAAATTTGCTGGTATTGGCACTGTATGGCTTGTTTGTTGTTGGCAACTTCTTCTAGAGTTTTGATTGTCCGTTCTTCATTTTTGCCGTCCGGATCACCAATCAAGCCGGTGGCTCCACCTACCAGCAAGACGGCTTTGTGGCCATGTTTCATTAGGCATTTGACCATCATGGCTGCCGCCAAGTTACCGATGGTCATAGAATTAGCACTCGGATCTACACCCCAGTAAAAGGTTATCGGATCACCATCGAGTACTTTTATGTCTTTATAAGTTGTTTGGTTAACAAAGCCGCGCCAGGCGAGTTCTTCGGAAAGTGTCATTTTGCGTCCTTAATATATGTAGTAACTACAGTATAACTTACTAGTCAGAGGTCAGCCAAACTCAAAAAATTTGCTGAGAAGTAGCTGAGAGCCAGGATAAAAATATAGGCTTTGTTTGCTGTCCTATTTGCTATAATGATCATGAGTATTTTGAATGAGAGACACTAAACATATGAAATCATCTCGAGGGCCAAATCGTCCTAGACGGTCAAAGAATAGCGTGACTACACGAAGCGGCAAAGAGCTTCGGCTTAACCGTTCCATGAGTGACCGCCGGAAATCTGATAAGCTGGCCCGTAAAGCAGAAAAAGCCGCTTACTTGAGCACTTTGCCAAAGAATCGTTTCAAGCGAACCCTATATCGTATGCATCCGAAGCGCGTCGCCGAGTATTGGTTTAGCCGTGAAGGCGGGATTATGGCGCTCAAAGTCGCTGGTATCTGTATTATCGTCGGCTTCCTGATGACTTTGGGCCTGTTCGCCTACTTCCGAAAAGACTTGCCGCAAATTAAAAACATCTCTGGTGGCGAGCTTGGTGGCAGCATTACTTATTATGACCGGACGGGCAAAACTGCACTCTGGCAAGATTACGACGCTGTTAAGCGAACTCCCGTGGAAAGCGACCAAATTTCTCCTTATATAAAGCAAGCCACCATCGCTATCGAAGATAAAGACTTCTATAACGAAGGCGCTTTTAACGTCCGGGGCATTATGCGCGCCGCCGTCCATGATGTGACTGGTGGTGATGGACCCGTACAAGGTGGCTCTACTATTACTCAACAACTAGTAAAGCTTAACCAGGACTGGACTAACGAACGGACGATCACCCGTAAAGTTAAGGAATTGATTTTAGCTGTAGAGTTGGAACGGGAATACTCTAAAGACGATATCTTGACAGGATATCTTAACATCGCCCCCTATGGCGGTGTCGACTATGGTGTACAAAGCGCCGCCAAAGATTACTTCCGAGTAGATGCCAAGGACCTCACACTGGCTCAGGCAACCATGCTTGCGGCTATACCTCAGGCCCCAAGTTATTACTCGCCATACTCAAGCACCGAGTACAATACCGCGGTAACCGCCAGTACGTTTGACGAGGGTGCGCTTATAGGTAGGCAACATTACATTCTGGTGCAGATGGTCGACCAAGGCTACATCACTAAAGCCCAAGCCGATGAAGCTAAAAAAGTCGACATCCTGGCCCAAGTCCAACAACAGTCACCAAAATACAATGATATTAAGGCGCCGTACTTTGTGTTGTCAGCTAAGCATGAACTTATTCAAACCTATGGCTCGCAGATTGTGGCACGAGGTGGCTGGAAAGTCACTACTACGCTCGACATGGATCTTCAAAAGAAAGCCGAAGAGCTTGTGGCCTCCAACCTTAAAAACGTTAGTCGTTATGGTGCCGATGAAGAAGCTATTGTGGCGGCCGATGTTCAGACTGGCCAAATCGTATCTTTAGTTGGCGGCACGGACTTTTATAACGAAGATCATGGCCAGGACAACTTTGCTTCTGGTATTTTACTACCTCCAGGCTCCAGCTTTAAGCCATACGATTACGCAGCATTTATTGATAATAATAATAACGTCGGCGCTGGCTCCGTGCTATACGATTCCCAGGGGCCTCTACCTGGCTACGCCTGCACCAACAAAGCTTTACCAAAAAATGGTGGAAACTGTTTGCAAGATTACGACTTTATTTACCCCGGGCCAATAACATTGCGTTATGCTCTGGGTGGTTCACGTAACGTGCCTGCCGTGAAAGCCATGCTTCAAGCAGTACCAAACGATACGAGTGATGGCAAGGTTAAGTCTATCAACAAAACAATCTCTACAGCTTCAGACATGATGTATAACAGCTACGATCAATCCAAGAAGCTTAAGAGCTATAATTGTTACAGTGATGAAGCCTTAACCCAAACCACGCAGTGTTACCAAGCCTCGGCAATTGGTGACGGCGCGTTTCTGCACCTTGATGACCATGTAAATGGTCTGTCGACTCTTGCGCGTCTTGGCAAAGCCATCCCACGCACTTATATACTCAAGGTCGCTGACAGTGGTAACAAAACAATTTACGAATGGGAGCAACCTAAGGGCAAGCAAGTTATCAAAGAAGATACCGCATATATAGTAAACCACATGGCCGCTGATCCACGAGCCAGCTACTTGCCCGGTAATTGCTCAGACACCAACTGTAGTGGTTATAAATTCCACCGCTACAATGGCTGGCACTTCGCTATCAAGACCGGTACCACCAACGATGGTTACGATGGTCTAATGACCAGCTGGTCAAATAAATACGCTGTCGTAACGTGGGTCGGAAACCACACACGAAACGTAACATTAACTACTTCGATGGAAAACTTAACCGCACCGCTTGCTCGTGGCTGGATGGAGTACGCCCACAAAGACAAAAAAGCCGATAATTGGAAGCAACCTAGTGGCGTAAAAACCGGTCCAGCATATGTACTCCGCAAAAAGATTCACTTCGGGGATATTCCTCCAAGCCCAGCCAACGATCTCTACCCATCATGGTACGTAGGTGGCTCCAGCAATAACAAGAATACTTCCCAGGTTATGGATAAAGTCTCAGGAGCTGTCTCAACCAGTTGTACGCCGGCTTTAGCAAAAGAAACTGTCGGCAATGCCAACGCCGCTTCCTGGAATGTCGATAGCTTCGTAAATGGCGGCCGGCCAAACATAGGCAAGGCCGGCTCGGGCAGTAGCAGCACTACTACGAGCGTCGATACAGTTCATAAGTGTGGTGACAGCCCACCCGCAGTAACACTTACCGCTCCGGCGAACTGTACCACCAGCTGTACGGTGACAGCCACTGTCACTCAGGGAACTCACGCTTTAACCGACCCCAAATATCCAGACTTTCCTGGCACCGTAAACTTCACATTAAATGGAGCCACAATCAACTCTCAAAAAGTCAGTAATTCACCAAGCACCGTTAGCTTCACCTATAAACCTACATCGGCAGGCAGTGGTACGCTCAACGCTACTGTGACTGACAGCGTCTTATACCAAGGTAGTGACTCACGTGCATTGACCTATAGCGCTGCTCCGAGCCCAGTAATAACAGGTTTCAGTGCTACCTCGGGTGCATCTCAGACTGTATTCTCATGGGGAGGAACTGGTAATACCTTTACTGTCATGCGGTCAGATACAAACATAATACTTTGTACGACTGCCAACACAACTTGTTCTGTTACTAAAAGTTTAGCTCCTACGGGCACGCCGGTAATTGTTAAAAACGAGAATAACGACGAGGCAACTACAACTGTCCTATAGAGTGGAAGTTAATCTTTTTCAAGAAACTGATTAAGAGCGCCTCGCACGTCACTTACACCCCGTAAGCCAGTAAGCTTTTTGCCAGACTTTTGCATTGGGCCAATGACGCCATCAAAGCCTAACTTTTTAGCTTCGGCAATGCGTTTGTCTGCTTGCGGCACATGGCGGACTTCGCCGCTCAAGCCAACCTCACCAAAGACAACGGCGTTTTGTTTTAACTGTAAACCTTTAGCGGCCGAACCAATCGCCAAACAAATTGCCAAGTCAGCGGCTGGTTCGCGTATTTGCATACCACCGACGATATTTATGTAGATGTCTTTATCGCTCAAATTAAGCTTTGTGCGGCGTTCTAGCATCGCGACCAACAAGTTGAGCCGGTTTAAATCAAAACCACTCGCAGCGCGCTTAGGATAGCCATAACTGGTAACGTTTACCAGGGCTTGGACTTCAACTAATAACGGACGAGTGCCTTCTAGGGTTGCGAGCACGATAGATCCATCGCTAACTTGACGTTCCGCTAGCAAAGCGGCAGATGGATTTTCTACGGGCTGCATACCCTGCTCTACCATTTCGAATATGCCGGCTTCGTTGGTTGAACCGAAACGGTTTTTAATAGCTCGCAGGATCTTGAAGCCGCCGTAACGATCACCTTCTAGCTGCAACACCACATCTACGACGTGCTCCAGCACTTTTGGCCCAGCAATCGAACCCTCTTTTGTGACATGTCCAACTAATATAACCGCGGTGTTGCTAGCTTTAGCCGCCAAAGTTATAAGCTGTGTACTATTACTGATCTGCGATACTGTACCTGCAGCCGAAGAAATCGCGCTACAGGTAACAGTCTGAATCGAATCTACGACAACTAGCGCATATTTACCACTTCCAATCGTGGCCGCCACGTCTTCTGCATTAGTACTAGTAGCCAACTGTAGTTCTGGCAGCATTGTACCCAGTCGTTCGGCCCGCAAACCAATCTGATGCAACGACTCTTCACCGCTTATGTAAAGCACTGGCGATTTGGCCGCTATAGCGTAAGCCAGTTGTAATAATAAGGTACTCTTACCGATACCGGGTTGCCCGGCTATTAGGTTGACGCTGCCTGCCACAATACCACCACCAAACACGTCATCGACTTCACTCATACCAGTTTGCAAACGTGACTGATCGCTGGAAACAGATTTACCGACAGACTGAGAACTCAGCACATTACCAGTGGCGACACTACCAGCAATAGTCGCGGCTGTCATTTGCTCCTGAAGTGTGTTCCATTCACCGCACTGGGGGCATTTGCCACTCCAGCTAGTAGTGGCTGCGTCACATTCACTACAAACATATCTTGTCGCCGGTTTTTTCGCCAAAATTCCTACCTCTTAATCAAAAATATTGATTCACTCCTAAAAGTGTATCATCAACTACTTAACTTTTACTTAACCTCGACTACATCTGCCCGCAGTGCATTAACAAGCTGCTCTTCTTGGACTGCCACAGCATTTCTAGCTACCACAAGTTCATTATATGTGACGATTTGCCCCTGTAAGTCGGAAACTCCCTGATTATATTCACGAACAAGCCGGTTGTAGTCGTTTACTATAGCGTTATAAGCAACAGGGTTAGTGCTACGAATACTGTTCATAGCCTGCTGTCGAGTGTTTATCACCCCAAGCTGAGACTTAAGATCTGCCTGCAAATTGTCAATCTGAGTTTTTTGGGTAGTCAACTGGCTATCATAATCTTTAACTTGATTTTGCAATTTCAAGAAGGCTACCCGATAAGTATTTGCGTAGTTCACGATCGTACTGCGTTTAGTAAAGTATTGACTGTAATACTGTTCCAAATTAACTGGCAAACTTGATATTTCAGTGCCAAATATGGAGTGCATTTCATTTACAAGATCATTAGGCTCTGTCTTTTTATATAAATCGATAACATTTTTTATGCGTTCGTCTTTGAGACCGTTTTTGTAATAATCGTCAAGCATATCATCGACTTTGGCCCGCTCAGAGCTACCGAGTCGATCGTAAGCGGCATGCAACATTTCGTGTGCGGCTGTTACCTGCTCAACGCCGTCTAATCGCTCGTCATCAACTCTTAAGACATAAATACCATTCTGAATTCCGTGATAACAACCAAGCACAATAGTTTGTTCTTTGTCTCGGTTTAAACAGCGTTTACTAAAGTCGATTTTACTTGCGACTTCGGGCTTGTTTATATAAAATAACTTCCGGCCATAATCTGTCATGGTGTTTTGGTTGGCTAACTGGACTATAGCCGTTGGCGGGTTGTATTGCCGCAACCGCCACCAATCCTCTATAGCCTGTTTATTGAGGGCCGTAACAGCCGCTAAAATAAGAATAATTAGTAGAGCAAAGAGCAATCCACCATGACGAGACTTAGGTGTTTTTGCGTTGGGTATGGTACTGGTCGGTGAGTCAGTATTTAAACTATTCATTGGTGGTGACATATTCTAGAGCGCCTTTTTTGGCCGCTACTTGAATAATATCACCTTTGGCGTACTTTTCATCGAGCATTTCTAAAGCCATATGGTCTTCGATGGTATCCTGAATCAGCCTACGCAGTGGCCGTACACCATTACGGACGTCATAGCCTTTCTCTAGCAGATACTGTTTGGCGGCGCCACTCAGCTGCACGCTCAAACCCTTGCGCTGCAAACGGCTTTTCAGCTCGTCAATCTGCAAATCAATGATGTGGTAAATGTCTTTTTTGGTCAGTGCCCGGAAAACAATCACTTTATCGATGCGGTTGAGTAGTTCGGGTCGCATCATTTTTTTTAACTCGTCTTGGACGCGGGTTTTGTTGGTTTCGTGCATACTGTCCAGATCTTTTAAGTCACTTGGTTTAGTAGCCTGGAAGCCGAGGCTAGCTTCTTTTTGTAGCTTATCGGCGCCTATGTTACTGGTCATGATTACAATAGTGTTGGTGAAGTCTATACGGCGGCCTTTGGCGTCAGTTAAGTAGCCATCCTCTAGCATCTGAAGCATCATATTAAAGACATCAGGATGAGCTTTTTCGATTTCGTCGAACAGCACCAAGCTATATGGTTGGCGACGAATTTTGTCGGTTAATTGACCGCCTTCTTCGTAACCTACATAGCCGGCTGGCGCGCCAACTAAACGTGAAACATTATGATGTTCGCCAAATTCGCTCATGTCGATTTTAACTAGAGCGTTATCACTGCCAAAGAATTCGCGGGCCAGCACACGAGCTAGTTCGGTTTTACCAACTCCTGTTGGGCCAAGGAATATAAACGAGCCGATCGGGCGCTTATCACTACCGATGCCGCTGCGGTTACGACGCACGGCTTTGGCGACCGCTTCTACGGCTTCGTCCTGTCCAATTACATATTTACCTAAAGTTTTTTCTAGATTCAGCAAGTATTTGGCTTCGCTGCGGATTACCTTTTTAACTGGAACGCCTGTCATGCGCGATACCACGTCGGCCAGGTCTTCGCTGGTAACAATCAGACGCTTGGCTTTTTTATTAGTGGCGTGTTGCTTGGCCAGTTCATCGCTAATTTGGCTGGCCCGGGTTTTGTACTGTGCAGCTCGTTCGTAATCTTCGGAATCAACCGCTTCATCGATTCTAGTATTTACTAATTTTAATTCTTTTTGCAGTTTGCGGACTTCGGGACTGGTCTTACCTTTGTCTACCCGTAAATAAGCAGCAGTTTCGTCAATAAGGTCGATAGCTTTATCCGGCATAAAGCGGTCGCTAATGTAGCGCTTGGCTAGCATAACGGCGTCTTCTAACACTTCGTCGCTAAGTTTTACGCCGTGGAAATTCTCGTAATGTTTGCGCAGGCCTTTCAGGATGGCCACAGTTTCGCTTGGTGAAGTTTCTGGCACTTGAATCGGTTGGAAGCGACGTTCTAAAGCCGCATCTTTTTCGATATGTTTAGTATATTCGGTGGTAGTTGTGGCACCAACAACCTGGATTTTGCCGCGGGCTAATGCCGGCTTCAGGATATTACCGGCGTCCATAGCGCCTTCGGCGGCACCAGCACCAACTATCAGGTGTAACTCATCTATAAATACGATAGTTTTAGTGTCTTTTTCCAGCTCAGACATAACTTTTTTAAGCCGTTCCTCGAATTCACCACGGTATTTGGTGCCAGCAATCATACCAGCTAAATCGAGCATCACAATCCGCTTATCGAGTAAACTGTCTGGCACTTCTTCGGCGACAATTCTTTGAGCTAAACCTTCAACGATTGAAGTTTTGCCCACACCGGGTTCGCCGATTAAAACTGGATTATTTTTGGTACGACGATTAAGGATAGTTATAACGCGGCGAATTTGATTATCGCGGCCTACAACAGGATCGAGCTTATTTTCCCGGGCCAGCAAGGTTAAATCGGTGCCAAAGAAATCTAGAGCCGTCTTTTTGGCTTTTTTGCCACCGCGGCGACGAGTGTCACTGCCATTCTCACCCTCTTCGTATTGCTGGCGGTTTAGAAATTGCTCAAGTTCACCGGTCAGGCTGTCGACATCTATGCTCATATCTCGTAATAATATCGTGGCCCGAGCGTTCTTTTGAGTAAGGATACTATAGAGAATATGTTCAGTACCGCAGTATTCTTGGCTATAATCTTGGGCTACGTCATAGGCCATTTTAAGAGTTAATTTGGCTGTTTCGCTGAGGCCTTTGGCGCCGACGTTAATAACAAGAGTTTTGGGAGTCAAATTAAGAGCGATACGGGCACGATCCAGAGTAATACCAGCGCCATCAAGAATCTTAGCGCCCATGCTGCCGTCTTGGGCAAGCAAACCAAGTAATAAGTGTTCGGTACCAACGTAAGCACTACCAAAACTGCGCGCAATAGCGTCAGCATGTTTCAAACTCTGCAAAGCATTATTAGTTAAATGATTAAGAAACTCTTGGAAATCTGGCGAATTCGGCATCATATATTTTGGCTACCCTTCTAGCGTGCTTTACTGTAAAACGCTACTTCCATAATAGCACCTAGCACTCGTAGGTCAAGAGTGCTAGTTAATGCTTTTTTAACGAGTTCGGGTACTATTCGCCGTGTTCTTCGATGGCTTCTAGCAAGCTGTTTTCGAGTTCGCTCTTCTTTTTAAGCTTTGGTACTTTTGGAAGTTCAGTGGTCTCAACAACACCTTCTTTAGCTGTCTCGTCGCTTGGAGCGGTTGTTTTGTCGGCTTCAATATCAAGTTCGTAACCTGTCAGTTTGCTGGCAAGGCGGACGTTCTGGCCACTTTTACCAATGGCAATACTCAGCTGATCTTCCGGAACAATCACGCGAGCTTTGTGGTTCTTTTCGTCTAAGATAACTTTGTTAACTTTGGTTGGGCTTAAGGCGTTAGTAATGTAGGCAATCGGTTCTTCGCCCCAGACAATGATGTCGATCTTTTCTTGTTCGCCAACTTCGCTCATCACAGCATTGACGCGAGTACCATGGCCACCTACGAAGGTACCAACTGGGTCAACTCCTGGCACATTACTAGCAACGGCGATTTTACTGCGGACACCAGCTTCACGAGCGATGCCCTTAATTTCTACAGCGTTGCTTTCCATTTCTGGCACTTCGCCGCGGAATAGCCATTCCATGAATTCTTTGTTACCACGGCTGACAATTAATTGCGGGCCACGGAAGCCACGCTCGACGTCTTTTAAGAAAACTTTAAGACGTTGGCCTGGATAGTAACGCTCGTTTTGGATTTGCTCGCTGCGCGGCATGATGCCTTGAGCCTTGCCTAGGTCGATACGCACGATATTACCTTCTACACGGGCAACGGTAGCGTTAATAACGGTACCGATTTTGTCTTCGTATTCAGCCATGATGATTTCGCGTTCGGCTTCGCGTAAGCGCTGCAAAATAACTTGTTTGGCAGTCTGGGCAGCAACGCGGCCAAAGCTTTCAGCCTTTTGGTGAATTTCGATAGTTTCACCAGCTTTAGCGTTTTTGCGCATAACACTAGCGTCTTTTACGCTAATTTCGAAGGCGTCATGCTCGACAGTTTCAACGATTTCTTTAGTGATGTAGGCATCTATGTCGCCAGTATTTAGGTTCATAGTTACGCGAATCTCTTGCTCGCGATCACCGTAGTCACGGCGGTAGGCGGCCGCTAGGGCTTGCTCAACAACTTCTTTGACTGCCTCTTCGGGCAAGTTTTTTTCTTCGGCAATCGTGCGAATCGCAACGGCCAATTGTTTCATGTCTAAATCCATATTATTTCTCCTTTTATTAATTCTAAAATGTGATTTCAAATTTTCATTCAATTGAGATTCAATTGAGGCTTGATACGAAAAAAGCCGACCACTTTGGCCGGACTTCTGCGATTAATTATAGCTCAGACCCCCTATTAAGTCAATCTGCACCTACGTTGTGGAGTTTACGCTGACGTTAGCTATCTTAGATGTTAAACTGGTAGTCATATGGGGAAAAATGTTACAAGGCTGTTTGAGCAATTCCAGCCAGAATCTTACGACTTGTCTCTGCATCCAAACAAGGATGACATGATCTTTAGAGGCAGCGTCACTATTAAGGGTAAAAAAAATGGCCGACCATCTCAGCGTCTCACATTTCACCAAAAAGAACTTAAGATTACATCGGCCGTGGTTACCAAGCACGACAAAAAAGGTGATTTTAACCTGCCAATAATTCGTATCAATAATCAGAAAACTTATGATGAAGTACGTTTGCACACCGATGGACAGGTGTATCCAGGAAAATACACTGTAAAACTTGAGTTCGAGGGCAAAATTAGTCGACAAATGAACGGCATCTATCCCTGTTTCTTCACTCATGAGGGCAAAGAAAAACAGCTGATCGCCACCCAGTTCGAAAGTCATCACGCCCGCGAAGCTTTTCCTTGTATTGACGAACCTGAAGCCAAAGCTACCTTCGACCTCACTCTCACTACTCCAGCCGGTGAAACCGTTATCGCTAACACTCCGGTTCAAAAGCAAACGACCAAGGGCAAGCTGCAAACTACTAGATTCGAAACTACCCCAAAAATGTCTACCTATTTATTGGCTTTTGTTTTTGGTGAACTAGACCATAAAGAAGCCAAGACTAAAGATGGCGTGGTCGTACGTACCTATGCCACGCCAGACAACATTGAGTACACAGAGTTCGCACTCGATTGCGCCGTAAAAACGCTAGAATTCTACAATGAATACTTCGACATTCCTTATCCGTTGGCCAAGTGTGATTTCATTGCTCTGCCCGATTTTGCCAGTGGTGCCATGGAAAATTGGGGCTGTATTACCTTCCGCGAGCAGGCATTACTCGTCGACCCGCAAAACACCAGTCTGCACCTCAAACAGTACATTGCCAATGTGGTCGCACACGAGCTAACTCACCAATGGTTTGGCAACCTAGTAACTATGCGCTGGTGGACAGACCTATGGCTGAATGAAAGCTTTGCCAGCTGGATGAGCTATTTAGCGGTAGATCACTTGTTCCCGGACTGGAAAGTCTGGACGCAGTTTATTGTCGAAGAACAAGGCCTAGCGCTCAAACAAGACGCTCTAGAGAACACCCACCCAATTGAAGTCACTGTCCGTCACCCAGATGAAATCCGCACCATATTTGACGCCATCAGCTATGAAAAAGGTGCCAGCGTACTATTAATGCTTCATGATTACCTGGGCGATGAAGCCTTCCGTGACGGCTTACGTCTCTACCTAAAACGTCATGCATATAGCAACACGGACACTATAGATCTTTGGACAGCTTTAGAGGAAGTTTCAAAAAAGCCAGTTCGGGAGTTTATGAATGACTGGACATCTCAAAGCGGCTACCCGATTGTCAAAGCTACTGTCAACAAAAACAATTTAGGACTTGAGCAAGAGCGCTTTTATCTTAATCCAGCCGCCAAAAAAGAGGCTACGACTTGGCCAATCCCTCTTTTGCCAAGCATTAAACTCGAGACGGCTACTCTTTCTAAAAAATCTCAGACTATTACACTTTCTGCCAAAAATGATGCTTTGTTATTAAACCATAACCGAACCAGTTTCTTCCGCACGATTTACGATACTAAGCATCTGGAAAAGCTTGCCGCCGATGTTAAGACCGGCAAAATCAGCGAACTCGACCGCTTAGGTTTACTAAGCGATGCTTTTGAAGCTGCCAAGGCTGGTTACGGCAGCACAGTTGACGCCCTAAAACTACTTGAGGCTTATGCTGACGAATCCAGTGCGGTTGTATGGGACATTATTTCTGGTGGTATTGGTAGCATTCGAGTTGTCATGGATGATGATCAAATCCGTGATGGACTCAAACCATATGTACGTAACTTAGCCGCTACTCAATTCAAACGTCTTGGCTGGAAAGAAAAAGCCAGCGACAGCCACTTTGACCGATTACTGCGACCGACTATTTTAGGCTTAGCCTCATTTGGAGAAGAACCAACCGTTGTAGCAGAGGCTCAACGACTCTTCAAGACCATGAATACGCCCGAAGATATCCACCCAGATCTTCGAGGAGTCGTATATGGTACCATCGCTCGCACCGGGACCGCTAAAGATTTCGATAAATTATTGTCAATGCATAATGCCAGCGCAAGCAGCGAGGAACGAGTTACTTTAGCTGGAGCTCTGACTGGCTTTAAGCAACCAGAACTCATTAAACAAGCGCTCTCAGAAATAACTGGCAAAAATGTGCGTTTGCAAGACGCACCATATTGGGTTGCCTATAGCTTCATGAACCGCCATGGCCGCCACGACGCATGGAGCTGGATGGTCAAAAACTGGGACTGGCTAAGCACAAATCTTGGTACTGACCTCAGCTTTTTCCGTATGCCCATCTACTCTGGCCGTGCTTTCAGCGACGAAAAATTCTTGCCTGAATTTACCAAGTTTTTCGAAACTCACATGAGCCCGGCGTTTGAACGACCAGTAAAACAAGCAGTCGAAACTATTCAGTGGCAAGCCGCCTGGAAAAGGCGCGATCTCGAAAAAATTAAAAGCCACTTAAAAAGCTTGTAATTTGTCTTATTCATGGTACAGTAGTTATCTATGAAGCCTGAGGAACAAGTGCCTACAGTTAGCTTTGAGATAGATATCGGGCGTGCAACAGAATTTATTGATTTTGATTACGATGCCTATCGTGACATGCTTGTTGCAGCCGGTCTAAACGAACAAGCGATCGCTGATCATGCCATAGAATTTAAGCACGCTGGGACCGGTCGTCCAGTTTTGGGCACTCATCTGCCCCGCAAGAATACAAGCCAAATTTATCTTGGCGCCATTAGATGGGACATTCTTTACGATAATCGATTTGCCGAAGATGCTGTTTGCGACCAAACTACCGAGTACGACACCCGGATGACAAACCAGCTTAATCGAACAGTCATCCATGAATCCGGCCATCATATTGATCAGCATGTCGGTGATGCCAAGCGTAAGCGCGCTTACTTCATGCCACTATTTATTGGGTGTACGCTTTTGGATGTTGCCACGCTAAAGCATCCAAACTATTGGCTAAACAAGATTTATCCTACCCCTCAAACATTACCCTTAGAGCGATTTGCCTACAGGTTTGAGCACAATAATCAGGGCTATGCCATTGTCAATTATCGGAGCCGCAAGCAGAATAGAGCAAACTCATTTAGAATATCAGATCAAAACTTGATCGATAAATCCGATAACCACGAAGTTGTTACCGGCTAATTCGATTGCGGCTAATTCATAAGTACCACACCATTTGTTCTCTTCGACCCAAGTATAAGCACCCTGACGCATTTTTTTGAGCTTGGTGGCAGTAATGGCATCTAAGCCACCGCCTTGATTATCGTTAATTCGATATTTTACTTCCACAAAATATATTGTGCCATTTTTGCTGGCTACAATATCGATTTCGCAGCGGGGACGGCGCCAATTTTGCTCAACAATCGTGTAGCCGCGCATTTCTAAATAAGCAGCGGCCGCGGCTTCGGCTTTACGTCCAATTTCAGTCGTCTTCATGCAGAGTATTGTAGCAGGGCTTTAATCGGTTTGAACGAGCGGCGATGCAAATCACTGACACCATAGAGCTTTAGCTGCGCTTGATGAAGTGCCGTCCCGTAACCAACGTGCTTTTCGAAACCATAATCTGGATAGTCTTTTACAATCTCAGCCATGTAATTATCGCGAGCAACTTTGGCGACAATGCTGGCAGCGCTGACACTAGCGATACTGCCATCGGCTTTGATGATGGCCTGCGTTTTGGGATTCTCAATTAAAAAGTTTAAATTACCGTCAATAATCACCTCATCATAATCGATTGCAATAGCGTCCAAGGCCTGCTGCATGGCCACCTTGACAGCAGTAGTAATACCCACCTTGTCAATAGTGGTGGCATCTACCCAGCCCAGACCTATAGCTAAGGCTTTATCCTGAATCTCAATATTTAGTTGCTCGCGCTGATTTTTACTCAAAAGTTTTGAGTCGTTGAGTCCAGCAATCGGTTTACCAAGAATAACTGCCCCAGCCACTAACGGCCCAGCCCAACATCCTCTGCCCACTTCATCAATCCCGACTGTAATCATCACTCTATTCTAGCATTATAAAAAACGCCTGTTCAGTGGCAGACGTTACTTTTTAGAACTAATTAAGATCTACTCTGCTTTAGCAGGAGCGTCTTTTTCGCGGGCAGCGAGTGCTTCGGCGACTTTGGCTTCTTCGGCGGCTGTGGCAGCGGCTTTTTCAGCAGCTTTAGCTTCGGCTTCTTTGGCGACTTGTTCGTGTATTTTGGCTTCTTCGGCCTCGGCGGCTTCGTCGTGAACAGAGTTTACGGCTTTGCTATCAAAGTCTATGCCAGTCATGCGGGCAGATTTGCCGGTACGGTTACGCATGTAAGTAAGGTAGTTGCGGCGAACTTTGCTACGCTTAGTAACTTCTACCTGAACAACTAATGGGCTGTGCAGTAAAAAGCTCTTCTCGACACCAACACCACTGGCTATGCGGCGAACGGTGATGCGACTGGTGTGGCTGCCTTTGTTGTCAGTTCGGATAACTAGACCTTGGAAGATCTGTACACGCTCTTTGCTGCCTTCGCGGATCTTTTGGTGAACTTTTACGGTATCACCACTGCGAACGTCAACAACTGCTGACTTCTTATACTGGTTACTGATTTGTCTTAGTGCGCTTTCCATATATCCGAGATATTGTACAGGATATTTGTATCTGTTGCAACACTTTAAGCCCGCTGAACGTATAATTGAGCAAACTTGCTGGAAACACGGTACAATATCTGCATGACAGATTACGCACAAGAAGCTTTAGCGAAACACAAAGAGTTACGCGGAAAAATTGAGTTGAAGCTCAAAGATACACTTGATAACAAAGAAAAATTAAGTACTTATTACACGCCTGGCGTGGCAGCTGTTAGCAGCTATCTGGCCGAGCACCCCGAAGAAACACGCAATTATACTTGGACCAATAATGTGGTGGCGGTGGTTAGTGATGGCTCTGCTGTGCTAGGACTAGGTAATATCGGGCCAGAAGGCGCATTGCCAGTTATGGAAGGCAAAGCCATGCTTTTTAAGCATTTCGCCGGGATCGATGCCGTACCGATTGTACTCAATGTTCATACTGCAGACGAAATTGTAGCCACAGTCAAAGCTCTGGCACCTAGCTTCGGTGGCATAAACCTAGAAGATATTGCCGCGCCGATTTGTTTCGAGGTTGAAGACCGTCTAAAAAAAGAACTTTCAATTCCTGTCATGCACGATGATCAACATGGCACAGCTGTGGTGACATTGGCAGGTCTAATTAATGCCACGAAAGTCACCGGGCGGAAGCTAAATAATACTAGAGTGGTTTTAGTAGGCGCGGGTGCCGCTGGCATAGCGATTGCCAAGCTGCTCGTCAAATACGCACCAGGAATTAATATTATTGCCGTCGATAGCAAAGGTATCATTAGTAGTGCGCGCGACGATCTAAACGAGAGCAAGCAAGCATTATTAAAGGTCAGTAATCCAGGAAATATTTCTGGTTCGCTTGACGATGCTTTAAGCAATGCTGATATTTTTATTGGCGTGTCTAAGCCTAATCTGTTAACAGAAACAATGGTAAAGACCATGGCTAAAGAACCGATAATTTTTGCGATGGCCAATCCGAAACCAGAAATTATGCCTGATGTCGCGCAAAAGGCTGGCGCTGCAGTAGTAGCCACAGGACGAAGTGACTTCCCTAATCAAGTTAATAACGCCCTGGCTTTTCCGGGCATATTCCGTGGCGCTTTAGATAACCGAGTAAAAACCATCACCGATGATCATAAGATTAAAGCCGCCGAGGCAATTGCAGCACTTGTAACAAACCCAACTACTGAAAATATTATTCCCCCAGTAGGCGATAAAAGACTCGTCTCAGCGATTTCGTCAGTTATCGTTTAAATTTGCGGCGTCTCTCTCGCGCTGTTGTCCCACCCCAAACGCCAAATGTTTCATACTTTTCAAGCGCGACTGTTAAGCATTCCGTTCGAACTACACAGCTAGCACATACCTTTTTGGCATCTTTTATGTCAGAAGCACTGCTGCTATAAAATAGTTCGGTATCTTCGCCGCGACACAAAGCATCGTTTTCCCAAGAATTGTCTTTTGAACTGATAACGTGGTTGACCGCATTGGAACCAAGTCGCAGAGTAGCTGTCTCGAGGTCTTTATCGGATGTCTCCCTCTCGCTAAGTTCAGTTCCAGATTTCTGACGGCTAAAACTATCACTTAATATTTGTTGAGCACTTAATAAGCTCGGCATATCAGTTATTGGCCAATCACTAGAAGTCGGGCAGACTTCACTACCTTCAATTAATATGTCGGGTTGGTCTGGATATTTTTGATATGATTCTATAGACATCGAAATATTTTAACAATAACTGTAGGAGTATGTCAACTAGCCAACTACGCGATAGATTTCATCAAGCGTAGTTTGGCCGGCAATAACTTTGAGCATAGCATCCTGCATCATGGTACGCATGCCACTGGCACTGGCGGCAGTTTCAATTTCTTGGGTCGAGAGTGCGGTGCGGCCTTGTTCCATTAATGTCCGGATTTCGCCAGTCATTCTAAACTGCTCACGGATGGCCACCTGCCCTTTATAGCCAAATGGATTAGCTTCGGAACTGCCTGGTTTGTATAGTTGCAGCCCTTCTAGGTTCGGGCGCTCCATGCCTTCTGGTAGGCTGTCGATTACAGCATTAATCTTCTCCCAATCAGCTTCGCTAGGCGTATACGCTTGCTTGAGATCGTCGTCCAAGCGGCGCAACAATCTTTGCGCCATGACTAAACGGATAGCCGACACAAACAAAGGATTTTCTCCAATGATTTCCGACATTCTGGTAAGCGCGGCAGCGGCTGAACTGGCGTGGAAGGTAGTCAAAACAAGGTGTCCGGTTAATGCAGCCTGTAGTGCGGTTTTGGCAGTATCCATATCGCGGATCTCGCCGACCATCACGATGTCAGGGTCGAGCCGCAGAGTGGCTCGTAACTTATCGGAAAAGCTACTGTCATTACCTTGCGTGTCGCTAGTGACAGAAATTTGCGTGATGCCAGTAAACTGGTACTCAACGGGATCTTCGATGGTAATAATTTTGCGCTCGTCGCTATTGAGCGAATTGAGCATCGAATACAAGCTGGTAGTCTTACCGGAACCAGTTGGACCCACGACCATAACCAGTCCTGAGGGTTTAGCGATAATGTCGTCGACCACTTGGCGTTCGTCCGGTTCTAGGCCTAGACGATCGAGCGTATACATTGATTGATCCATATTAAACAAACGCATCACAACGTCCATGCCATTTATGGTCGGGACTGTTTCTAGACGAACATTAACGTCAACTTCTTTACTGTCAGCCATCTTGATCTTCTGAGCAATGTGGCCCTGTTGAGCTTCATTGGCCGAGGTCGAAACATTCCCGGCGCTAGCTATTGCCGAGATTAGCACGCGGTATTTTTCTTTGCTCAAACGCGCCACCGGATGCAAAACGCCATCTATTCGCAAACGAATACGAACATCATCGACGGCGGTTTCCAGGTGAATATCAGAGGCATTTAACTGATGGGCTTGGCTCACCAGATAGGCCAGCATATCGTCGGCACGGACTTGTTCAAGCATCGATGATATCTGAGTCACTAGATCTTTACTACCAGTGTCATTAAGGGCGATATCATGGTAAACAACCTTCTGTGGAGGATCGTACAAACGCATATAATCGCTATAGCTGGTGTCTGAAATAATAGCGAATTCTATGCGCTGATCCTGGAAGCGTTGGCGAATACCATTCATGGTTTGTTGCGAAGTTGTAGTGGTAACGCCAAATAAAATGTAGCTTTTATCGACTTGCAAAGGAACAATTTTCAGATCACGCAGCTCAGGTATCGTTAAAATCTCTTTAAACAGCGGCTTGTTGGCCACCTGCGAAGTATCGACATAATTCATGCCGAGTATACGAGCTCGGCGCTGGGTAGCCTGCTCTTCGTCTAAACGTGCGTCTTGACTCATATCATCCTATTATAAATGGTAATGCTTAATCTGTAACTATACATTATGAAAGTCGAGTAATAATCTTTAGAATAAGATGATGCCTAACATAATTTTGATCGCCCACAACTTGCGCAGCAGCCATAATGTCGGCTCACTACTTAGGACCGCTGAAGGTTTAGGTGTCAAAAAAGTTATCCTATGTGGCTATACCCCTTATCCCTTACATGCTAACGATGATCGCTTACCGCATATCGCCCAAAAAGTTAATAAGCAAATTACCAAAACGGCTTTGGGAGCCGAAAAAAGCTTAAACTGGCAACATCAAGATGATATGACAGCTACAGTCGCAAAACTCAAAAATGACGGCTACATGATAGCCGCTATTGAGCAATCCGACAGCAGCCAAAAATTGCCAAATTACACATCACCAGACAAAATAGCCATAATTGTCGGCCGTGAGGTTGAAGGAATCGAGCCAGAAGTTCTTGCTCTTTGCGATACAATCCTAGAAATCCCAATGTTCGGCCAAAAAGAATCATTCAATGTAGTCCAAGCGGCAGCTATGGCGCTGTACCACCTCCGTTTCGTAAGCTAAGTGGTTATGCTACAATATAGCTAGTTTTACCAAATCAAAATTATGGCTTTAGCAACTCGTCCCAAACCAAATGTAAATCATAAAAAACGCGTGGCTCAGCACCATCGTTATAGCAAGCCCTACCTAAAAACTTATTGGCCATACTTGCCGATGCTGATGATCGCAGGATTTGGCTTGATTATAAGCAGCGTATGGACCAATAGACAGCATGTTTTAGGCACTCAAAGTGACTTTAGCGACAGCAGCTTGCTTAGCTATACGAACGATTATCGTATCCGCAATGCTGTAGGCTCATTGACAATCGACCCGCAACTTAATGCCGCCGCTCAAGCCAAAGCCGAAGATATGGCCAAAAACAACTATTGGTCACACAGCTCACCTCAAGGTCAAACTCCTTGGTCTTTCATTACTGCCGCGGGCTACAACTACCAAACTGCCGGAGAAAATCTGGCTTATGGATTTAGCGGTGCCAAACAAACCATTGCTGGTTGGATGAATAGCGAAGATCACCGGGCCAATATACTCAACGGTAATTATCAAAATGTCGGTTTTGGAGTAGCCAGCTCACCTGATTATCAAGGCCAAGGACCAAGAACGATTATTGTCGCCGAATATGCCAATCCTGCATCTGTAGCCCTAACATCAAATGGAACTATGCCCATCAATAACACCACTCCGGCTAAGCAGGTATCACGTATAGAGGTCTTAACTGGCGGTAATGCTAATTGGAGCTTGTACGTGCTCTCAGCTCTTACGGGTGCGGCTGTCGTAGTCTTCATTACCAGGCATGGCTTAAGATTGAAGCGTCTTATATTCCAGGGCGAAGCATTTGTTGCTCACCATCCATTCTTCGATATAGCTGTGGTTCTAGTCATAACAATCGGCTTTGTCTTGACCCGTAATGGTGGCATTATTCGCTAAAATTTACTGAAGCTTTAGATTTTCAGCCCCGACCAGTTCCTTGAGCATCGATAATCCATCGCTCTCTGGGTCAATACCGCCAGGCAATTTAATGGCTTGCTTACTGGCGCTGTCACCTAAAACTAGTACGACTTCCATACTGCCATGATGGTTATCGATAGTCTCCTTGAGAGTTATAAGCATATCCTGATTGTTGCTACCATCCAGCCGGATGTACAAACGTTCGGGAGCTGATTGAGTTTTTGCGGCGGCGTGCTTTATGGTTAGCGCTTTAGGTTTAGGAACTTTAGCCTTCTTGCCTGTTGACTGATAAGCATTGGCTTGCTCAGCGGTAACTTCGCGCGCATCATCAACCATAACTTTTACTTCTGTGCTGGGGTTGCCGTCACGATCTTTAGCGTTAACTTTGCCCCTTATTAGAACCACCCGGTCCCGCTCCCACAATCCAACAGTTTGCTGGTAGGCACCCGGGAATAATATGACTTCAATTTCACCGGTCTGATCTTCGATCTTAATAAACGCCATTTTTTGACCGTTTTTGGTAGTAATATCACGGACATCGCTAATTGCCCCACCGATTGTTACGGCCTTGTTGTCATGCTCGGGCTTTATGCTAATTAATGGCACTGTTTGCTCACTCAAAAATGTCTCAAATAGTTCAAGCGGGTGCTGGCTTAAATATAAACCCAATAATTCCCTTTCCCACAACAATTGTTCGCGCTGGTCTACAACACCAGTTGGTGGTTGTAGTTCTAGTTTTGGCCGGTGGGCAGCGACCGTATCGGTTGATCCAAACAAATCCACCTGGCCACTACTGGCTTGTTTCTGCAAACGAGAAGCGAAAGCCAGTAGTAAATCGATATTATGTAAAAGTGTCGCTCGATCACCAAAACGGTCAAAAGCGCCAGCTTTAATCAAACTTTCCATAGCTTTTCGGTTAACCACTCGGCAGTTTACCCGAGTTAAAAAATCATCCAGCGATTCAAAGGCGTCTTCATTTCTGGCGCGCAAAATTTCTTCGACTGCGCCAGTTCCCACGTTTTTGATGGCCGCCATGCCAAAGCGGATAGCGCCAGTCTCTGGCACGACTGCGAATTCTACGAATGATTCGTTGACATCTGGTGGCATCACGGTTATCCCCATGCGTTTACACTCAGTTATTTCGATAGATAGCCGGTCGGTGTCGTCATAATCGCTAGTCATCAGCGCTGCCATAAAAGCCGCTGGGTAGTTAGCTTTTAAGTAAGCTGTTTGGTAAGAAATGAGTCCATAACAGGCAGAGTGCGATTTGTTAAAGCAGTAATCGGCGAAGCCTAGTAGCTGTTTCCAGAAGTGTTCTATATACTTGCGGTCAATGCCGTTTTCGACAGCGCCTTCAATAAAACGCTCTTCCATTTTTTGCATGATATCACGCTTCTTCTTACCAATAGCTTTGCGCAGAGTGTCGGCTTCGCCACCAGTAAAGCCACAAACATCACGCGAAATCTGCATAAACTGTTCCTGGTAAACTAACACGCCATAAGTACTTTCTAGCGCAGGTTTCATTTTTTCGTGGCCATAGCTCACAGCTTCTTCACCATTTTTGCGCTTAATAAAACTGTCAGTTAGGCCAGCGCTAAGTGGACCTGGTCGATACAAAGCGCCCATGGCGATAATATCTTCAAAGGCTGTCGGATTAAGCTCGCGTAAATAACGCTTCATGCCTGACGATTCAAATTGGAAAACACCAGTTGTATCGCCGCGCTGGAATAACTCATAAGTTTTTTTGTCGTCTAAAGGTAGGGAGTTGAGATCGATATCTTCACCATGAACACGCTTAATGATACGCAAAGCGTTTTTGATTATTGTCAGGTTGCTCAGGCCCAGGAAATCCATTTTTAGCAGTCCGAGCTCCTCGATTGGCCCCATGGAATATTGAGTAACGATAACACCCTTTTGGGCCATTTCTAGTGGCGTGTAGTAGACAATGTCTTCGGGCGCAATCACCACGCCAGCGGCATGCACGCCGTGGCTGCGAATAGTACCTTCCATTTGGACGGCTAAATCAAACACTCGTCTAGCTAGCTCATTGCTTTCATACTCAGCTTTTAGATCATTATCTTTTTTGAGAGAGGTCTCTAATGGGATGTGCCGGCCCTGGACTGGTGCCGGGATCATCTTTGCCCAACGGTCAGCATCGGCGTACGGTACTCGCATAACCCTGGCAACATCACGCACGGCGTTACGAGCGGCCATTCTTCCAAATGTCACAATATTAGCTACTCGTTCTTTGCCATACTTTTCGACACAATACTCAATCACTTCGTTACGCCGCGTATCTTGAATATCAATATCGACATCAGGCATGCTAATGCGGTCTGGGTTTAGGAATCTTTCAAACAGCAGGTCATATTGCAACGGGTCAAGTTCAGTAATTTTTAGAGCATAGGCCAAGATTGATCCCGCTGCACTACCTCTACCGGGCCCAAACACAATACCCTGATTTTTGCCCCAATTAATAAAGTCTGAGACAATCAAGAAATAACCGTTAAATCCCATTTGTTCAACAACGCCAAGCTCGTAGTCGACTCTTTTGAGCACATGTTTTGGTAATAATTTTTTTGCGTCAGCAATACTAAGTTCAGCAATACTAGTCTCTGTTAATGATTTTTTAGTATTGCCATATCGCCAGACTAACCCTCTGTAGACTAACTTTTCTAGATAAGTTTTTTCGGTTTCACCTTTTGGTACCGGAAACTTTGGAATTAGTATCTTGCCGAGTTCAATTTCTATATGGCAACGGTCAGCGATGACCCGGCTGTTAGTAATAACTTCAGGATGATCTTTGCCCCATCTTTTAATTAATTCCTCGGGTTCGGTGACATGTAGCTCGAATTCTTTTAGGCTCATGCGCTTTTCGTCCGACAAAAAAGATCCGGTTTGAACACATAACAAAACTTCGTGGGCTTCTTGGTCTTGATGCTTTAAATAATGGGCGTCGCACGTAACAACACAAGGAATATTTAGCTCTTTACCTAGTTTAAAAAGTTGGTCATTAACAACTTTTTGTTCGGTCCAGTGGCCAGGGTGTTCGGGATGACCGTGGTCTTGAACTTCCAAATAATAACGATCACCAAGCGTTTGCTTGTACCAACTAGCAATCTCTTTGGCGGCATCGTACTGGCCTTGGCGTAATTTATCACCGACTTCACCGCCGATACAGCCACTTAGGACAATTATACCCTCGTTGTGCTTGGCTAACAGGTCATGATCGATGCGAGGTTTGTAGTAAAAACCCTCCAAGTTAGCGATAGTGCTAAGCGCCATCAGGTTTTGATAGCCAGCTTCGTTCATAGCAAGTAGTATCAGGTGATAATTTTGCTTGTCTTTGCTGGGATCGCGGTCGTACAAAGTTCGGGCAGCTACATAGGTTTCCATGCCAATGATTGGCTTTATGCCTTGAGCGTTGGCTTCCTTATAGAATTCAATTACGCCACTAAGGTTGCCGTGGTCGGTCATGGCTACCGCCGACATGCCGGCTTCTTTAACAAACTCTACAAGAGCTGGGACTTTTGTAAGCCCGTCCAGCAGGCTGTACTGGGTATGGTTGTGTAAATGCACATAATCGCTAGCGCTAAGCTGCTGTTTGCTCGACGTCAAAACACCCTCAATCCACATTAACTAATGCTTAAATTATACCTCAAACAAGCACTTACCACCTACAGACATGTGTTGTTAAACAAGCCTTACCGGCTTCATCGAGCCTTAAGAGATTACTTCTTTAAATAATTCTTTATGTGGCTGATTGCAGCGTCGGCGTCTTTGATAGCCTTTTGCAAGTCTTTGTCCTCGGCGTCACCTTCGTGAATCGCACTTAGCATTTCGCGGACTTTTTCTTTGCTGTCTTTAGCTTTATCCATTATGTCATTAAACTCTTTTTGTGCGCTTCCGCTTAGTTTTTCGCCTCGCGTCTTAGCTTCATCTAACAACTTGTTCAGTTCTGTATGTATAGTCTTTAATCTTTTTTCGGCTTCGGCTATGCCTTTATTGACACCATCTTTGATGTCTTTGCGAGTTTCTTTGCCACTCTTAGGCGCAGTCAGTAGGCCAGCTAGATAACCAGCCGCACCAGCAATTGCTACGCCTAGTGCTAATCCATTATTTTTTTTACCCATAATAGCCTCCTTATTTCTTACGTTGCGTCAGGTCAATAACGTTCTTAAGAACTTTGAATAATGCCAGTTTACCGCCAGCATTTTTAAGAACATCGGCAGCAGACTCTACTGAGTCAACGACTTCTTCGGCCCGGTTGGCCACTCTGCGTACGGTGTGCAGGATCTTAACGATAAAGACCATGGCGACGATACACAAAAAGAAAAACAAGCTTAGGAGTGATACTAGAATGATTACAAGCGTTAGTTCGGTAGTTGTCATGCCACGTATTATAACAGCTTAATTTGCCATTACTGTATTTTATTTCGCAGGTACTCTTTTAGCTCTGGACCGACATCATCACGGCCGAGCGCGCAATCAATAACAGTTTTTAAGTAGCCGAGTGGTGTGCCAGTGTCATATCTAACACTATCTTTAATCTCACATGCATAAAAGTTCTTGCCATCATCTATCATTGGCTGCAGTACGTGGTCAGTGGCATAAAATTCCTGGCCTGGCTGGACTCTCTCCCTGCCTTTTTCCAAATAATCAAAAATATCTGGTGTCAAAAGGTATCCGCCAACGCTGGCAAAATTAGATGGAGCATTGGCCACACCTGGCTTTTCGACAATTTTACTAACCCTTAAGATGTCGTCGCGAACTGATTCACCAGCAACAATTCCATAACGGTCATAGTCTTTATCATCACTTAACCTGATGCAAGGAAAAATACCGCCACCCAGCTCATTATATAAATCGATCATTTGTTGGAAGCAATTAGGTGTCGCAACTGTAAGATCGTCAGCGAAAGTGTAAATAAACGGCTCGTCGCCAATAAGATGCGAGGCACACATCAGAGGCGTGCCAGTTCCATACGGTCCTTTCTGACGAACATAAGCGAAATTAGCGATGTCGGCCAAATTGGTAATTTCATCGATGTAATGCGCTTTACTGGGGCCACCAGCACGCAAATTATTAAGCAAATCTTCGTTTGGCACATCGAAATGGTCTTCGATACTGCGCTTACTGTAACCAGTCACAATAATAATATCTTCGATACCGGCAGCCACCAGATCTTCAACAATGTATTGGATAACTGGCTTGTCGACTAAAGGTAACATTTCTTTAGGCATCGCCTTAGTTTGCGGCAAAAAGCGAGTTCCAAAACCGGCGGCGGCTATGACTGCTTTTCGTACTTTTGGCGGTTTCATACCTCTGATTGTATCACGACCGACTGCTCGAAATGTGAGTATATCAATCAAATATCAAGTTGTTTTTTGATGAGATTTTGGGCCATGGCTGGGTTAGCTTTGCCATGTGAGACTTTCATGACTTGACCCACCAAGAAACCGATGGCTTTCATTTCGCCATTCTTGACGTCTTCGGCAGCTTGGGCGTTGTCACTTAAAACTTTGGTAACTATTATAGCAATTTCAGCCTTATTGGATATTTGTATGAGGTTTTTTGAGGTGGCTATTGCTTCTGGTTTATCGCCAGACTTAAGCATTTCGGCTAAAACTTCTTTGGCGGCAGTTGAGCTTAGTTTGTTATCGCTAACTAACTGAGAAAGTTTAACAAAGTTTTCATCGGCGACTGCTATTTTAGCCGTAACTTCGTTCTGCTCGTCTTCTTGCCGAGGTTGCATCATCCAAAACGCTACCCGGCGAGCATGTTCTGGCCCAGATGTCGCTAAAATACGTGAAACTAATTGAGCTGTTTCAGGAACTGCAATTATGTCTTCTGTAACGAGTTTATCGATGTTAATTTCGCTAAATTTCTGTCTATAATCATTTGGCAAATCGGGCATTTGAGCTTTAATATTGGCAATATATTCATTAGTAATAGTGATTGGTGGCAAATCTGGGTCTGGCATGTAACGGTAATCATCGGCATTTTCTTTGCTGCGCTGGCTAAAGGTCTTTTGTTTGGCGTCGTCCCAACCACGAGTTTCTTGCACGACTTTTTCGCCCTTTTCGAGCACTTCTATCTGGCGACTTACTTCGTATTCAACAGCTTTTTCGACGATTCTAAAGCTATTGATATTCTTGGTTTCGGAACGAATGCCAAGTTCATCTGTCTGGCTAACACTAACATTGACGTCAAAGCGCATATTGCCAAAATAAAGATTGGCTTCGGACACTCCAGCGTACTTCATGCGCAAATAAAGTTCATGAGCATAGGCTTTGGCTTCAGCGGCACTGTGCATGTCTGGTTCACTAACAATTTCGAGTAGCGGCGTGCCGGCGCGGTTTAGATCAACCAGGCTATAATCTGTTCCGGCAGGATGCGTACTCTTGCCAGCGTCTTCTTCTAAATGAGCTCGGGTAATGCCGATAACTTTTGATGCACCATCAACCAAAATAGTAATTTCACCCTTACCGATAATTGGTTCGTCAAATTGGCTAATTTGGTAACCCTTAGGTAGATCAGGATAAAAATAGTGCTTACGGTCAAACTTACTAAAGTGTTCCGGCTCGGTACCTAATGCTAAGGCAGCTCGCGTCGCCAAATGAATGGCTTCTTTATTCATTACCGGTAAAGCACCGGGCAAACCAAAACAGATATGGCTGACGAGCGTATTTGGTTCGGCATTACGGGCATCATTGCCGACAGATGAAAACAGTTTACTTTTAGTTTTAAGCTGTACGTGGCATTCGATACCAATTGTTACACGGTATTTTGCCCGGATTTCTGAGGATATCATTTTAAAGCCCCCATATCTTTCAACGCCTGGCGGAAACCGTTTAGTGCGCTCAAAACATCTTGTTTTTTGAGTTTACGAACGTCCTGACCATCTATCTGATTACGTAATTTATGGCCAAACCAAACGGTTTCGTTGCTGGTTAAATCGTGCTGGGCGGCAACTAGACGCTCACCCGTGGTTTTGCCTTTATAGTGGCGTTTTTTTAGCGCTTCATCCAGTAAACTATCGGCGTCAATAATAGCTAGTGGCCAGGTTTTGCGCGAAGCACAGTGTTTTTGTAATTCTTGCCATTTTTGAGAGAATTGCTCGGGCTTGAATTTGCGGGCCCGACGGCGTCGTACAAAATAATAAATTACCGCCAAAACAAGCAACGAGCCAACGCTAATAGCGGTTATTAATAATGGATTCACGACAGAAGCTCCTCAGTGTTTTTTGCCAATTGCAGTAGCGCTCTATCAGCCTTTTGAGGCGCCATTAATTGCAAACCAACAGGCATGTTTTGACTTTTGCCAGCTGGCAAACTAATCGCCGGTACACCAACTAAGTTTGCGGCGACAGTCAGGATATCTGTTAAGTACATCTGAAGTGGGTCGTCAACGTTTTCACCAATCTTGAAAGCTATATTTGGAGCAGTTGGACCAATCAAAAAATCAACTTGCTGGAAAGCCGTGTTAAATTCGTTAATAAGTTTGGTACGCACCGTCTGAGCCTTTTTATAATATGCATCGTAATATCCGCTGCTAAGCACATAGGTGCCGATCATTATGCGGCGTTTGGCTTCCTTGCCAAATCCAATTGATCGGGATTGATTGTAGCTATCCTCCAAGTCTTTAGTGTCATCTGCGGAAAAACCATAACGCTTGCCGTCATAACGACCCAAGTTACTACTGACTTCGGCCGGGCAAATTATGTAGTAGACAGCTAGAGCCGCTGACAGACTTGGCAGGCTAACTTCTGTAATTTCGGCACCGGCAACGCGTAATTTTTCTATGGCGTTTTCGATAAGTTTTTTCACTTCTGGATCAACGCCTTCGGCCATATATTCTTTAACGATACCGATTTTGCTGCCTTTTAATGATCCGGATTCATTTAAGATATAGCCGGCTTCATCGCGCTCAATAGTAGTACTATCCATAGCGTCACTGCCAGCTAACACATCGAGCACAAGCGCAGCATCATCAACCGTTCGCGTTAATGGACCGATCACATCCGTACTGCTAGCCATGGCCACCACACCCGATCGGCTAACTAGGCCGTAGGTTGGTTTGTAGCCAACTGCTCCACAATAAGCGGCAGGCAAACGGATTGAACCGCCGGTGTCAGTACCTAGTGCAAACGGCGCCATATCTAGCACAACTGACGCTGCCGAACCACCTGAGCTACCACCTGGGACACGAGTTTCGTCATGAGGATTTTTGGTCGTAAAGAAATCACTGTTTTCGGTAGAAGAACCGTGGGCAAAGGCGTCTAAGTTGGCTTTGGCAACACAAATCGCGCCTTCAGCTTCCAGCATTTCAATAGAAGTTGACTGATAAGGCGCGTTAAAACCTTTTAATATATTGCTGGCAGCGGTGGTTTCGGCACCAAAAACCAAAAAATTATCTTTGGCTATGAATGGCACCCCCGCCAAACGGCCGACGGATTTACCGCCAGCAATTTTGGCATCAATTTCTGCTGCTCGTTCACGAGCTCTATTTGTCAAACCGACAATAATAGCATTGAATTGCTTTTGACCTTCGATAGTTTTTAAAGACTGTTCTACTAGATCTGCGGCTTTGACGGTACCGTTTTGCACGTTCAGTGCAATTTCAGTAATAGATTTCCACTGACTCATAGCTAACCTATCATCCGCTTCACTTTAATTTGTTTATCCTGCTTTTGTGGTACATTTGCCATCAAATCCTCTGGCGCGTAGCCATAATCTTTAATTTCTTCTTCACGCATAACGTTAGTTAACCCAGTGACATGATTTGTCGGTTTTAGGCCATCTACATCAATCGAATCAAGCTGTTGCACATATTCTAAAATTTCGCTCAGCTCACTAGTAAATTCTTTGACCTCATCTGGAGTCAGAGATAATCGGGCTAAACGCGCCAACTTTAAGACATCTTCGGTGGAGAGTTTTGACATTACAAGCAGTATAACAGCTTGAGGGAGCTAGTCTCAAATTGAATTACCGAAGTTAGATTTTTTGTTTAACTTCTTCGATGAGATCACGTAGTTCGGCGGCAGTTTCGAATTGCAGATTGGCGGAGGCCATATCCATTTGTGCTGATAAATCTTTAATCAGGCTGGCGTATTCGTCTTTAGGAATTTTCTTTAGGTTGAGTTTGGCGCGCTTGGCTTCGTCCGGCATATCTGGACGCATGCCCTTTTCAATAGCTCGCTGGATGCCAGTTGGAGTAATACCGTGTTTTTGGTTGTAAGCATCTTGGATTTTGTGACGGCGAGTAGTTTCGTCGATAGTTGCACGCATGCTGTCAGTAATGCGATCGGCGTACATAATTACACGGCCTTTTTCGTGCCGGGCGGCCCGGCCCACGGTCTGGATTAAAGCCTGACGGCTACGCAAGAAGCCTTCTTTGTCGGCGTCAAGAATTGCTACCAGCGACACTTCCGGCAAATCTAATCCTTCACGCAATAAGTTAATGCCCACTAAAACGTCGTAAACACCAAGCCGTAGATCACGCAGGATGTCAGTGCGATCGAGGGTATCGACATCACTGTGCAAGTAAGCAACCTTTATATTCAATTCTTTCAGGTAATCTGTAAGATCTTCACTCATGCGTTTAGTGAGCGTAGTGACCAAAACACGTTCTTGTTTGGCCACGGTTTTACGAATTTCCGCCAGCAGATCATCAATTTGGCCATCTACTGGTCGTACTTCAATCGGCGGGTCAAGTAAGCCCGTTGGGCGAATCACTTGCTGGGCGGGTTTTGGGCTACGGGTTAATTCATACTCGGCTGG
>Ga0105047_10002722_pt1 | contig 31359 bp, 26 predicted proteins | sample MAT04_FD_78384 | JGI IMG/M metagenome (GOLD analysis project Ga0105047, IMG submission 78384) | Freshwater microbial communities from Lake Fryxell liftoff mats and glacier meltwater in Antarctica - MAT-04 (megahit assembly) | ecosystem: Environmental > Aquatic > Freshwater > Ice > Liftoff... | reverse complement strand
GGCGAACCGGTCCGAACTGCCACGACCATCATGAAGATCAACACCGCCATCATGAACAACGTCAGCAACGCTGTCACCCGTGTCGCCAGCGGTCGTGTCGCCAGCGGTCGTGCCGGCGTCGCCCGTGTCGGCCATGCCTGTTGCGGTTGCTGCGGAAACGCTTGTTGCGGAACCCGCCTGGTGATGCTCGAACATGTGTACGAGTCTAAAGACCACCTGTGACAGTGAAATCGTGGGGGACCCAACTGACCCGCGTCGTCACTGTGAGCCGTTGCATGACGAGGCCGCAAAGGCCGGCTAGCCAGCTACGCCCGCCCGCCTGGTTACTTGACCAACCGGTCAAGTAACGTTCGGAGCATGCACGAATGGTCCGACGAACATCTGATGATCCAAGGAGCGATGCGCGACTTCGTTCAGAAGAACATCCGCCCCAACCTCGAAGAACTCGAGCACGGCGACACGCCGCCCTACGAGATCCTCCGCAAGATGTACAAAGAATTCGGTATCGACGCTGCCAACAAGGCAACCTTCGACAAGCGGATCGCTCGGGACAAGGCGATCGCGGCCGGCGAGTTGGACGCCGACGTTGGCGAACGCAGCGGGGGCGGCGACCCCGCCTTCACCCTGATTCCGATCATCGAGTTGTGCCGTTACTGCCCCGGCATGGTGACCGCCATGGGTGTATCGGTCGGCCTGACCGCCGCTGCCATCATGAGCAAGGGCACCATCGAGCAGAAGGAGAAGTGGGCACTCCCGCTACTGACGATGGAGAAGATCGGGTCATGGGCCATCACCGAACCCAACTCCGGCTCGGATGCCTTCGGTTCCATGCGCGCATCGGCCAAACGCGACGGCGACGAGTACATCCTCAACGGCTCCAAGACATTCATCACCAACGGCCCCTATGCCGACACCATCGTCTTCATCTGCAAGCTGGATGAGGGCAACGACTTCAAGGATCGCAAGGTGCTGTCGTTCGTGTTGGATTCCGGCATGGAGGGGCTCGTCCAGTCCAAGCCGCTGCGCAAGATGGGCATGCACTCCTCACCGACCGGCGAGTTGTTCCTGTCCGATGTGCGCGTCGGTCGTGATCGGCTGATCGGCGAGACCGAGGACGCCAAGGGTGGCCGCGAGGGCGCCAAAGCCACGTTCATGCAGGAACGCTCCGGCGTTGCTGCCATGGCCCTCGGGATCATCGAGCAGTGCCTCGAACTCTGCATCGACTACTCGAAGAACCGCGTCCAGTTCGGCCAACCCATCGGCGATTTTCAACTGATCCAGCTGAAGCTGGCGAAGATGGAGGTGGCTCGGATGAACTGCCAGAACCTCGTCTTCCGCACCATCGAGCTCGCCCAAGCTGGCTCTACGATGACCCTGGCCGAGGCATCGGCGATGAAGCTGTACTCGGCGCAGGCCGCAACCGACTGCGCGCTCGAAGCGGTGCAACTCTTCGGTGGGAACGGCTACATGAGCGAGTTCCAAGTGGAGCAGCTCGCCCGCGATGCCAAGGTGTTGCAGATCTACGCCGGGACCGATGAGATCCAGACCAGCCAGATCGCCCGCAGCCTGCTGGCGGGCTGATCCAACACAGCCTGCTGGCGGGCTGATCCAACACAGCCTGCTGGCGGGCTGATCCAACACAGCCTGCTGGCGGGCTGATCCAACAACAGCCTGCTGGCGGGCTGATCCAACACAGCCTGCTGGCGGGCTGATCCAACGCAGCCTGCTGGCGGGCTGATCCAACAACAGCCGTGGCGCTTCCCTGCCGCCTCAGGCGGCCCGACGGCGCCACGGACACCGTGTTCAGTTCGCGCTGACTCAAGTGAGTAGTTGATGCGTACGCTGGGCTGACCATGGTCCCCATCTCCGCCAAAAAGACACGCGGGTTGCGCTTCAGCATCGGCGCCACCCCCGTCACCATCCACTGGAGTTTCCTGCTGCTGGTCGCGGTCCTGCTGGCCCAGAACGCTCGGCCCATCGAGTTCACACTCTCCTTCATCGGCGTGGTGCTCGTGTCAGTCCTGGTCCACGAGTGGGGCCACGCCTTGGCCTTCGGAGCCTACGGACGGAAGTCATCGATCGTCGTCATGGCGTTCGGTGGCGTGTGTATCTCGAGTGACGAACGAGAACTGACCGACAGCCAAGCCATCGTGATCTCGCTCGCTGGCCCATTCGCCGGGGCGGCACTCGGGCTCTTGGCACTGTGGGGTCAACGGACGGGCATGGGCTCCACACATGAGCTGACGTCGGTGATCTTGTCGGACACGATTCTTGTGTCGCTCGGGTTGGGGTTGCTCAACCTCGTGCCGATTCTGCCGCTCGACGGTGGCCAGGTCATGCAGCGGATCGTGAATCGCTACGCACCCGACCACAAGCACCTGACCCCGTATCTGGTGTCGGTTGCTGTTGCTCTCGGCGCGGCGGCTCTGGTGTGGCGTCTGGCGCCACCGAACGCCACGATCCTGTACGTCTTCATCATGGTCGCCGTGTGGATCAACCTGGCGATGTTGTCGGACCACCGACGAGAAGCCGCTCACGACGAACGGGTCCGCGACCTCGAGAGGGCGTTGAGTCTCCTGCAGTCGGCCGACCCGTCAGCGGCGATCGCATCGCTCGAGCGATTCGTCCTGACCGAGAAGGACATCGAGCTGTTCGATCGAGCGGCCATGCCACTGGCGTGGGCGCTGGCATGGCGGGACCAGCCAGGGGACGCGGAGCGAACCTCGCACCTCGGCGGGCAGTTGGCCGGTCGGCACCACGCCGCGTTGGTGATGGCATTGGCAGTTCGGCGACTCGGACGACACGACGAGTCGCTGGCATTGGTGGCCCGAGGGTTCGGCATGGAAGATGCTCCTCCGCCGGCGTGGTACATCGATCGGGTCGCACCGACCAGCAATGACATCGACCGAGCAGCGGCCTGGATCGATCAGCTGGACTTGGGCGAACGCCATCACGGCCTGACTCGGTTGGCGTCCACGTTGTCGGCCGCAGGCCGACGCGAGGACGCGATCCGCGTGAAGGCTCTGATGCTGCGCCCCGTGGGTTGAGTTCGCGCCGCGTTGACGGCACAGCTTGAACGGATTTCCACGGCTCGTGCGGAAATCGGTTCAAGCTACGACGCACGGCCAGAATAACTACGACGCGCTGCCCAATCGAGTTGCGAGCCGGCGGGTCGGGATCGGGTCACGCAGGCAAGACCAGGGCGACGAGAGCGAAGTGCAATGCGCCGGCCACGATCGTGAAGACGTGCCAGACCTCGTGGTAGCCGAAGATCGCCGGCATCGGGTTCGGGCGCCGCTTGCCCAAGATGATGGCGCCGACGGTGTAGAGCAACCCACCGCCGAGGAGCAGCGCCAGGCGGAGCCCATCGAGTTCAGCGATCAGCTTCGGCATGGTGATGATGGCCGCCCACCCGAGCACGGCATACAGCCACGAGCCCGACTTCCCCTCTCCCACGCTCAACCGGACCATCTTCATGATCACGCCCGCAAGCGCCGTCACCCAGACCGCCACCAACGCCGGGATTCCCCATGCCCGCGGCAACACCAGGACACAGATCGGTGTGTACGTTCCGGCCATCAGCATGAAGATCATCGAATGGTCGAGCTTGCGGAGCAACGTCACCGAGCGCACCGAACGAGCGAGGCGGTGGTAGGAAGCGGAGGCTCCGAACAAGCCTGCGAGGCTCGCCCAGTACACCGCCACCGCAACTCTGGCTGAGGTGGTGTGGGCCGCCGCCAACAGAAAAAAGCCTGCGGGGAGCGTGATGAAGAAGGCGCCAGCGTGCATTCGTCCACGCCACTGCGGCTTGAAGCCATACGCATCGGCACCAGTCATCTCTGATCGTACTGACAGCGCCTGGTCGCCCGAGTTCACGATGGAAGTCTCCATCATCGTGACGCGATCGTGCAGGTCGGGTTGACCTGCCATGACGTCCGCTTCGACCTCGACGTTGGGGGGAGTGGCCATCGAGGCACGACCTCCATCTCCACCCAACGTCAGTACTTGTCCCGCCCTTGAACTCATCGCTGTTCCCCCGAACAGGTTCACGATCTGGCTCCGCCCGCCCGGGCTTCGCAGATCCCCCTCGAACCTTGGTAACACCGTTCCGTTGCCCCGCCAAGGGGAAACTTCACCCAATCAGTACGTGAGCCAGACGCCCTTCGGCTGTACCTGGCCGACCCCAGGCAGATCGCGGTCGCAGATCCCTTCCGGGAAGATCGTTGCGAGGCGCGTCGCCTGGATCTCGGTGAAGGTCGCGGCGCCATAAGCCGAAGCATCGACTGGCTCGAGCTGGCACTTGATGATCTCGTTGCTGCGAGGTGCGCCAGCGGCGGTGCGAGGATCACCGTGGATCGGATACGCCTTCGTGCAGGCGTTGTCGGTGTCGTACACATCGTCCGAGGCAAGGCGCTCGCCATCGGGAGTAACGCAATCATCGGACAGCGACTCCGGACGAGTGTCAGCCAGCAACTTCTGCCAGTCGGCGTCCGTCACGGGCGTGGTTGCGGGCCGGGCCGACTCGATGGCCACCAGCCACGCGTCGAGCTGATCGATCATTTCCTTCAGCGGAAGTGAGTCGCTCTTCACCAGCTCGGTGATGCCCTTGCCCGGTCGGGTCCACAACACTTGGTTCGTCGGTCGCGATCCGGCAGCGGTCGTCATCCGGTCGCGAATGCTGAACGCGCGGAACCGGTCGTGAATGTCGACACCGAGATCGGTGTACGGGTTGGCGTTGATGATGGGAATGCGCAGCAAGTTGCCGTTGCCATTCAGCACGCGGCCGTTGGCGTAGGCCGCCTCGAGCACCTCGGGAGTCGCGACCTCGCGTTGATCGACGAATTCCCCATCGTCGTCGTAGCCACCGATTCCAGCGTTGAGATCGAGAAACTGATCGACCGTGATCGTGCCAGCGACCAGCGCATTACGCCCGTACTCGACACCCACATTGTCGAGGGGCCTCATGGCGAAGCCACTCGCAGTCTTGGGGAAAAGGTTGGCACTGGAATCCTGAAGCGTGCACCGGGCGCCCGTGGGGTTCGTCTCGGGGTCGTAGATGAGCTCTGCCCCGACCTCGGGCGAACAACCGATCTTCGGATCGATGGACTTGATGAAGGTCGACAACCAGGTCTCGCAGAAGGCATTCGATCCATGGCCAGCTACCGCCAGACGTTGATTGGGCGTGAACGCTGTGCCCCCGTCCGACTTCCAGAAGTTGTCGAGCAGTCCGCAGTCGGTGACGCCAGCCGCGATGGTCGCGGCATCGGGAAAGGGCAACGACGGCTCGATGCCGTCGAGCAGCCCCGGGTAGTTCTGCGAGATCAGGTGCAACTGGATCGAGCCACCCGAACCACCATGGCCGATCGTGTGCAACGGCACGCCGTAGGACTCGATCAGATGCTCTTTGATCATCATCGTCGCTTCCGCTGACAGCACGTCATTGCAAGCCGTCTGGAAGACGTTGAGGGTCGACTTCACGTTGGCGTAGCCCTCGGCCAGCAGCGCCCGATGCGAGTCCACTCCAAGGAAGTGACCTTGCGTGAAGCCCGTGCCGCAACCACCGCCGTACTCATAGAGGAGCCGCTTGTTCCACGCAGAGCTGTCCCAGGTTCTCGCGGCAGCCGTCGGGTTCGGGGTTGGTTCGAGAACCTCGAACTCATAAACCGATCGGTCGATGACACCCTTCTCGACCCGCACGATGAACGGCACCTTCGTGCCGTCGCGGTCGATCATGGCGACGTCACGTGGTGGTCTCGCCGGATCATCGAGATCCTTCGCCGTCGCCTTTGCGTCAGTGGTGTAATAGCGCCAGGTCGTCGTGGTCGGCGCCGAGCAGTCCTCGTCGGTCGCCTTGGCCAGGCCGAAGTCCTCGGTGGTGCAGACGAACGGCGTCTGATGGGGGCCGGAGAAGATCGGTCCAGCGATCGGGTGGTTCGTCAGCGTGAGTTCGGCAATCTGCGTTCCAGCTTGCGACGCGGTCAGCGAGTTCTCGCCGTCGCGAAGGCCGTCGAGATAGCCGAGGCTCACCGGCATGGTGGGTTCCGAGGTATCCATCTTGAACGAAGCAGTGACGTCGGCGTCGTTGAGGGCGAAGGTCACTGGCTCACCAGCGGGCGGCGTGGCAGCCACGAGGACATCGCCGCCGGACACCATGTCGGGCCGGAGGTTGGAGATCACTGTCAGAACGTTCTGGTCGGGTGATGTCGAGGTCGGCGTGGTGGTGGTCCCCGAAGTGGACGTGTCCTTCGAGCAACCGGTGCCGATGAGCACGAGCGTGATCATGGGCGCCATCCAACGGGCGGTGCCCGACCTTCGGTCCGTCGTGTTGCTCTGTCGTTCGTTCATGTCGATACCCCCGCGTCGAACCGGACGGACTCTATGGCCTCGGCCAGAACCGGTCGATTCTCGCCGACCAGGTTCAGCCCTCGCTGGCGTTGGCAGCGTCCTCGATACCGGAGCGCTCGGCACCAATCGTGGTCGAGTCGCCGTGGCCCGTGTGAACGACGGTGTGATCGGGCAACGTGAGCAGCCGCTGCTGAATCGAGCGGACGATCGTCGGGTAGTCGCTGTAGCTGCGACCTGTCGCCCCCGGACCCCCGCAGAACAGGGTGTCGCCACTGAACAAAACCTCACTTGCAGTGTCGGTGAAACAACAACAACCAGGCGAGTGTCCTGGCGTGTGAATCGTTACGAGGGTGTGCCCTCCTGCGGAGAACACCGACCCCGCCTCGATCACCAGGTCGACCGGGTGATCCGGGTACACGACCTCCCACAACATCGTGTCATCAGGATGCAGGGCAATCGGCGCATCGGTCGCCTCGGCCAACGCAACCGCCGCGTTGATGTGGTCGTTGTGGCCATGGGTCAGCAGGATCGTGGCCACGCGCCTCCCGGCCACCGCATCGAGGATCCGTTCATGATCGTGTGCGGCATCGACCACGATGACCTCTCGATCGTCACCCACCAGCCAGATGTTGTTCGTGACATCGAAGTCCTCGCCATCCAGTGAAAAAACCCCATCAGTGGTCACCAACTCGATCGGCATCAGATCACCACGACCGAGCGCAGAACGTCGCCTGCCTCCATCTTGTGGAATGCCGCTTCGACATCGTCGATCCCGATCGTCTCTGACACGAACCGATCCAGATCCAGCCGACCCTGAAGATACAGATCGATCAGCATCGGGAAGTCCCGTGACGGAAGGCAGTCTCCGTACCATGAGCTCTTGAGTGAGCCACCCCGCCCGAACACTTCCTGGAACGGTAGATCCAGTCGCATCTCCGGACGTGGCACCCCAACCAACACGACCGTCCCAGCCAGATCACGCGCCTCGAAGCACTGCTTGTAGACCTCTGGATGTCCCACGGCATCGATGCAGACATCAGCTCCGAACCCACCGGTTGCCGCGCGCACCGCCTCCACGACATCCTCGGTGTTGGCGTTCACCGTGTGGGTGGCGCCGAATTCCCTGGCCAACGCCAGCTTCCGATCATCGAGATCCACGGCCACGATCGTGTGCGCTCCCGCAAGCCGTGCCCCAGCGATCGCGGCGTCACCGACACCGCCACACCCGAACACTGCCACCGAATCCCCGCGCGTCACATTGCCCGTATTCATGGCCGCACCCAACCCGGCCATCACCCCACAACCGAGCAGTCCGGCGGCCGTTGCCGGTGCCGCTGGGTCCACCTTGGTCGCCTGACCGGCGGCGACCAACGTCTTCTCGCAGAAGGCGCCGATCCCCAATGCGGGCGACAACTCCGTGCCATCCTCCAGCGTCATCTTCTGGGTCGCGTTGTGCGTTGCGAAGCAGTACTGCGGCCGACCTCTCCGACACGCTCGACAGTCGCCGCACACCGCCCGCCAGTTGAGGATCACATAGTCGCCGACCGCCACCGAGGTAACGCCCTCACCCACCAGGTCCACCACACCCGCCGCCTCGTGACCCAACAGGTACGGATACTCATCGCCGATACCGCCCTCGCGATAGTGGAGATCGGTGTGGCACACCCCGCACGCCTGAATCGCCACGACCACTTCCCCCGGACCTGGGTCCGGCACGATGATCGTCTCCACCGACACCGCTGCGCCCTTGGCACGGGCAATCACTCCACGAACTCGTTGCGACATGGCGTGTACTCCAGAGATAGATCGAACATGGAAACAATGGCACGGCGTCGCCCCGGATGCCGACGCCACCCCGCCATCGAGCCGAGCCACCCGGACGCGACAACTCGCCCACCGCGCCGAGCATCTTTTCGATCCCCGGCCCGTGGGCGAGTTGTTCAGACGTGTGAGTGCAACCCGCTCAGCTGGCGGAGTAGATCTTCACCACGTCTTGCTCGAACGAGCTGAACGCCACGTCGGCGAAGCCGTCGCCGTCGAGGTCGGCAACACTGCCGCCCCCTGCCTGGCCCATGTCCGTGTCCATCTTGAACGTCTGGAACGAGTGGTCGGCCTGCTGCTGCAGCCAGTACAAGCTGGCATCGCCGTCGCCCGACACCGCAATGTCGATGTCGCCGTCGCCGTCGATGTCGCCGACGTTGAACGTGCCGGGAGCCAATGACACCGGGCTCGACGGACGAGCAACGATTCCTTGACTCAGCAGATTCGCATTCCACACGTTGGTCACGCCGCTGGCTGGATCCAGTTCGTAGACGCCCGATGCCGGGGACCCGCCGTTGAAGGTGGTGTTGACGTGGTTGGTCGACACCCATCGACGGACGCCATCGCCCTTGAGGTTCGGGACACTACGGATCTCGAAGGCCGGACCGACCACCGACGTGATGGTGTGATCCACGAAGGTGCCGGTCGGGTTCAACAGCGACGGGTCAGCCGTTCGTTCCCACCAGGCGAACGAGCGCCCAGCCGCGAAGTACTGCGGAGAGATGACGTCAAGGTCACCGTCGTTGTCGACATCGTCGACCTCGGGCAGCGAGCCGCCGCCGTTACCGATCACCAGAGGCGTGCCATTGAATCGCGGGTTGAGCGGGTTGGCGTCGCCCTTGAACCACATGACGGCCGCGGTTGTGAACGTTTCGCCGACGGTGACCAAGTCGGTCACTCCGTCATTGTCGAAGTCCACGACGATGGCCTTGTGGAAGAAATTCGTCTGGTTCGGCGGCAGCACGTCATGTCGGGTGTATCCGCCGCCGGTGTTCTCGAACCACGCCAGCGTGCCGCAGCCTGGGCCGGAGAACGCGCATTGGAAGAACCCGCCGGTCACCACCACATCTTGGTCGCCGTCTCCATCGAGGTCGGTCACCGTTGACTCGTTCGGGTACTTGATGTTGTCGGCCGCTGTCACGACGTCGGTACGTGCCCAACTGTCGAGACCGGCGCCGGTGCGCTGGTAGATGCCAACCGTGCCCGGTCCGCCAGCGGGCTTGCCGAATGCGGACACTACGACCTCGGTTCCGCCACCGGGAAGTGCGTCGGCGTAGGACACGAACGACGGTCCTCCGATCGACCCGTCGACGGTGTGTTCGATGAATGTCACCGGTGACGGTGGCAGCACTACTGGTGGCATCGGCGCGCACGCCGATGCCGCAGCCACGATTGCCACGGTGCCAAGTGCGAGTCGACGCCCAGAGCGCAACATGTTCCCTCCCAGGATCCTCGATCGTGCTCTGAAGTAGATCAGAGCGTGTCGAATGTCACGAGGGTAGCGCAGATACCTCTGCTCGCAAACTGTTCCGGAACGCTGTTCCGTAAACCGGTGAACGGTGCTCAGAGCTCTGAGAGTGGCCGCCGATCAGCAACCTCGGGCTGACGACGGATCCGCAACGGCGACAGTGGCGCGTCGGCCATCAGGATCCGCTCGCACGAGATGATCTCAGGGGCACGGAACCACCCGGCGACGCCTGCACCGTTGTGGTCTGGCGCGGTGTCGTACAGCCGCTCCACCTGAGCCCAGGTCGACCAGTCGGCAAACGACCAGATGGCGATCAATTCGTCGTCGAGCGCCATCGCCCGCCGAAAGGCACCCACGAGCGACAGCCCATGGCGCTCCAACGGCTCGATCCGTTCGCTTCGCAATGACTCCAGCAACGTCGGCGCTGAACCCGGAATAGATCGAACGTGCTCGTGCACATACCCGGCACGATCGACATCCGCCCCGCACAACTCCCCGATGGACGGCGACCAGTCGGGGGCGACCAGGATCCGATCGACCCCTCCGGATCGCAGATCAGCCGCGACTGCCCACCACTCCGACAGCGACGAATCCTGAAGTCCCGGAGCCGCCACCTCGAACTCGAAGTTCGCAGCCAAGGTGTCCCAGCTCTCGTACTCCCACATGTTCACGACCTGGGGCCACTGGCCAGTCGAGCCGAGCACTCCCCAGACCCCGAAACACAACTGGTGCCGTTCGGCGCGACCGATGGGACCCCAGTTCGCCGTCATGTGGTGCATGTATCGAGCGCGCTGATGCCCGATGATGTCGATGTACTCGTGGATGTAGATCCGCTCGGACACGTTGCGTCCTCCCCTGACGAACCGGCTCAGATCACCTTCGACAACGTGCCGATGGGCATCCGCAATTCTTCGAGCATGTCGAGGTCCTCCTGGGGCGTGCGGCCCAGGGTCGTCAGGTAGTTGCCGATGATCAGGGCGTTGATTCCCGAGGTGAACCCGGCCGACTGGAGATCGTCGAGAGTGACCTCGCGACCACCGGCGAAACGCAGGATCACATCGGGCAAGCCCAGCCGGAACATCGCAATCCACTTCAAGGCGTCTCGAGCAGGCGTCAGCGGTCGCAACTCGAGCGGGGTCCCCGGTCGTGGATTCAGGAAGTTCACCGGGATCTCGGCGGGGCGCAGTTCCTGCAACTGACCGATCAGCTCGATGCGTTGTGCATCGCTCTCGCCCATTCCAAGCAGTACGCCACAGCACAACTCCATGCCGAATTCATTGACCAGCTCGCACGTCTCCAGCCGCTCGTCCCACGTGTGGGTGGTGACGATGTTCGGGAAGAAGCTGCGGGATGTCTCGAGGTTGTGGTTGTAGCGGTGCACACCGCCATCGGCGAACCGTTGCGCCTGGTCGCGGGTCAGGATGCCCGCCGAGACGGCCACGTTGAGCCCGGTCTCGGCCTGGATATCGGGCACCAATTCCAAGATGCGTTCCATCGTTCGCTCGTCAGGTCCACGAACAGCCAGCACGATGCAGAATTCACTGGCACCGAGATCGGCCGTCTCCTTCGCGGCGGCAATGACTTCGTCGCGATCCAGGAATGGTGTGGCAACGACGGGCGTGTCGAACTGCGCTGACTGCGAACAGAAATGGCAGTCCTCCGGGCAACCGCCCGTCTTGGCGGAGATGATCCCCTCGACCTCGACTGTGTCGCCGCACCATGCCAGACGTACTTCGTGAGCCAACTCGCAGAGTTCGCCCAACGCCGCAGCGGGCAGCGCCGCCACCGCCTCGACCTCGGCCAGGGTCAGCCAGCGGCGCTCGTCGAGCAGCGCCGATCGGGCAATGGTCAACGCCGGGTGGCTGAGCGCTGAATGGTCGAGCCCTGGAAGGGTGGTCATGGATACTCCGAATCGATCACAGGCCATGCCGGGCAATAGCGTGGTCAGGCCCGCCCTGACAGTACCGGGAGCAGCCGTGGACGACGAAGCCCGACATCCGGTCGAGCCCCGACAAGGAACTCTGACGCACTCGTGGGTGGAACGCGACCAGGCCGTGGTGTGGCACGGATTCACCCAGATGTCCACGTACGCGTCGAACGCTCCCATCATCGTGGAGCGCGGCGAGGGTCGCGAGCTGATCGATGTCGACGGCAATCGCTACCTCGATGCCATCAGTTCGTTGTGGGTCACCACGCTCGGCCACGCGGTCCCCGAACTCGACGACGCGCTCCGTTCCCAGATCGACCGGATCGCGCACTCGACGTTGCTGGGCAACGGCAATCGCATCACCATCGAGTTCGCTGAGGCGCTCGCACCTCGGCTTCCGATGGATCGACCGCACCTGCTGTTCGCCTCCGACGGCGCCGCGGCGGTCGAACAGGCCATCAAGATCGCGTTCCAGTTCTGGACCAACCAGGGCATCAGCGGTCGAACGAAGTACCTGGCCTTCGGCGGCGCGTATCACGGCGACACCATCGGATCGCTCTCGATCGGCGCCGGGGGGTTCGGCACCAGCGTGTTCGACCCACTGCGCTTCCCGGTGCTGCGGGCGCCCGGCTTCGACTCACCCGATGCCATCTCCGGCGCGATCTCGCTGATCGAGGAACACGCCGGCGAGCTTGCGGCGGTGGTGGTGGAACCCCTGGTCCAGGGCGCGGCCGGAATGCAGATGCGCCCAGCATCGGAGTTTGCAGCCCTCGGGCGAGCGTGTGTCGAGCACGATGTCTTGTTGATCTGCGACGAAGTGGCGGTGGGGTTCGGACGCACCGGAACGCTGTTCGCCAGCGAGCAGTGCGGCCTGACGCCCGATCTGATGGCCGTTGGCAAGGGCATCACGGGCGGTTACCTCGCCATGTCGGCCACGGCCGCCAACGACCGCGTGTACTCGGCATTCCTGGGCGCCGATCTCAGCGAGGCCACGCTCTATCACGGCCATTCGTACAGCGGGAACGCGCTGGCCGCTGCGGTGGGGCTCCGCCATCTCGAGCTCATCGACGAGTGGGATGTGATGGCGAATGTGTCGGCGCGCGCCGGCCAACTCGACGGGCTCCTCACGGCACGGGTGGCGAAGCTCAGCGGTGTGGCCGCCGTTCGCCAGCACGGCCTGATGGTGGGCATTGAGCTCGCCCCGCCAACCGAGGGGCTGCGCTGGGGGCGGCGAGTCTCGGCGGCATGCGTCGCGGCGGGGGTGCTCATCCGTCCGCTCGGTGACGTCGTGGTGATCATGGCGCCCTTGACCATCACCGCCACCGAGATCGAACGAATCGTCGACGTGATGGCTGACGCAATTGTGTCGGTGACGAGTTGATCCGCGAATGACCAGCTGGGACGCCGCCATTGCTGGACGGCTCGAACGGATCCGCAACGACGGACGATGGCGATCGGTCCGCACGCTCGACGGGGGAACACCCGCCACCAGCATCTCGATCGATGGAACTCCGGTGGTGTCGTTTGCGGCCAACGACTACCTGGGCCTGAGCCAACACCGCGCAGTCATCGCTGCGGCCCATTCCGAGCTGGACAACGCCGGCGCCGGGGCGGGCGCCGCACGCCTGATCGTCGGTGGGCGACCGATCCACGAGCAACTCGAAGCCGCCCTCGCCGAGTGGAAACACACCGACGCCGCACTGCTTTTTCCTACCGGCTATCAGGCCAACATCGGAGTGCTCGGCTCGCTCGTCGCGACCGCACCTGGGTGTGTGCTCATCAGCGACGAGCTCAACCATGCCTCGATCATCGACGGCGCTCGATTGTCACGAGCCGACGTACGCGTCGTTGCCCATCGACGGATCGATGCCGTCGCAGCTCAACTCGACGCGGCTCGCGACGATGGCAACCGGCCTTGCATCGTCGTCTCGGACACCGTTTTCTCGATGGACGGCGACCTGGCGCCCGTCGAAGAACTCAGCGAACTCTGCGCCGCCCGCGGCGCATTGTTGGTGCTCGACGATGCTCACCTGGTCGATGAATCGTCGGGCGCCACCTCCCTCGTCACCCCGACACACGTCGTCCGAGTGGGCACCTTGTCGAAGATGTTGGGGTCCGTCGGCGGGTTCGTGGCGGCCACGCGCCCCATCATCGATCTCTGCATCAACACCGCTCGATCGTTCATTTTCACCACTGCGGGAACGCCAGCCGACGCCGCAGCGGCGCTGGCAGCGCTGCAGATCGTGCGGTCGCCCGAAGGTGCTGACCTGCGCCGTCGGCTCCGAGACCACATCGAACGATTGGCGCCCGGGCATGCGTCGCCGATCGTTCCCGTGTTCGTCGGCGACGAGCAGCGAGCGATGGATCTCTCCGCCGCGTTGCTCGAACGCGGCATTCTTGTTCCGGCCATCCGTCCGCCGACCGTTGCCCCGGGGACATGTCGGCTGCGCATTGCGTTGTCGGCTGCGCACAGCCCGGAGCAGTTGACCCAACTCATCGATGGGCTCGCTGACCTGGGCGCCAAGGTCGCGATTGATGGCTGACCCGCAACGACCGAACCTGCTCATCGGAGTGACCGGCACCGCAACCGACATCGGCAAGACGTGGGTCGGTTGCCGCCTCGTCGTTGAGCTCCGCCAACGCGGACGAACGGTCGCGGCGCGAAAACCCGCTCAGTCGTTCGAGGTCGATGACCCCACCACCGACGCCGACGAGCTCGCGCGGGCCAGCGACGAGGACACCTTCGTGGTCTGCCCGCCGCATCGGCGCTACGAGGTCGCCATGGCGCCGCCCATGGCTGCCGACGCCCTGGGCCGGGACCGCATCACCATCGACCAGCTCGTTGGTGAGGTCCGATCATCGTGGGGCGGGCGGGCGTCGGATGTGGGCCTCGTCGAGACCGCTGGCGGCGTGCGGTCCCCCATCGCCCACGACGGCGACGCCATCGATCTCCTGGGAGCACTCGACATCGACCTGGTGCTGTTGGTGGCCGACGCCGGCCTCGGCACGATCAACTCGATCCGACTCACGCTCGATGCCCTGGACACCCTCACTCGCCCGACGGTGATCATCTTCAACCGCTGGGACGAGACAAACGATCTGCACCGACGAAACCTCGAATGGTGCCTCCGCGATCCTGTCGTGGGACGAGCCTCGATCGTCACGTCCGTGCCGCTTCTCGCCGACCTCGTCGTCGAGCGGAGCCCGACTCACTGCATCGATTGCGGCCGTTCGAGTTGTACTGGGCAATGCGCCAGCGGTCCCTTGGAAGCGCCCCACTTCTGCCCGCTCTGTGGTCGCGCCGTCGCTGTCACCATCATCCCGACGGGATGGACGACGAAGTGCCGGGTACACGGTGAGGTCGGCCACTCCATCTGAGTGACCATCGACTCACGGAGTCGTCGCTCCGACCTCAGGGCCGATCAGCGGAGCAGCGCAAGGTCAGCCACCGTGATCAGCCGTGTTCCCAACACGAGCTCAGACAGCTCGTCCCGCGCATCGGGAGTGTCCATCCCCGCGAGACCGGCGTTCTGCAATTTGGTCCGAAACGACTCGATCCGTTTGCGGACCGTCGAGGACGGCACGCCGAGTCGTGCCGCCGAGTCGGCGTAGTTCCGCGGCGATGGATTCCAGCGAGGGAAGTCGTAGAGGAATCCCTCGACCATGGCCACGAGCGCCTCTCGTTCGGCCGTCGATGGCAGTGGGAGTGCCACCGTTCGTTCCGAATCGAAGCCATCGTCGAAGTCGACGAGTGAGTCGCTGTGGGCTGGGCGCGTGATCCGGATGCCATGTCGACGGATCACCCCGGTGAGCACGAAGGTGAGTTGGTCGCGATCGATTGCCCGCCGACCGTCGGTATCGAGGACGGATCCCGAGCCGCTGGGTTCGCGAACGTCGATCGGACGCGAGGAGCTCAGGTTGGCGAGCCACCAACTCCCACCCGAGAAGAACACCGAAGCCGCCCGACGGGAGATACCGCGATCATCGGCGTCGAGGCGGATGTCGCAGCCGGCCTCGCGGCCGATCGACAACAATTGGCTGGGCGACGTGAGATCCCACCGCGTGATGTCGCTGCCGGCGATCCATTCGACGGTGATGGCGTTCGGGTTCGCCCACGGTCCGGTCACGGCCAGATCCTAGAAGGCCAGCCGCCCACCACGCGCTGGCACACTGCTGTTGCCGCACCGCGAGTGTGCGTGAGCTCCCTGGTGCGACAGGCGACTTACAAAACGAGAACATGTTCTCGTTTTCCGGTAGCTTCGAGCGGCATGACAGCTGTCCTCACCGAGCGGATCGGCCACACGCTGGTCGTCACCCTCAATCGCCCATCCTCCATGAACTCCATCAACGGTGAGCTGCTCGTCCGCTTCTATGACGCCTGTCTGATGGCCGATGAAGATCCGGAGATTCGCTGCCTGGTCGTGACGGGCGCTGGCGGCAACTTCTGTGCGGGCGCCGATCTCAAGTCCATGGCCGGCGGCCACGAGGAAGCCGAACAACCCGATGGGCTCGATGTCGCGGCGCGCCTCGCTGCCGACGCAGATCTTCCGTGGAAGTCACTGTGGCGTACGTGGCAACCAATGGTTCCCATGATCGCCGCAGTCGAGGGTATGGCGATCGCCGGTGGCACCGAGTTGCTGGGAGCCACCGAAATCCGTGTGGCCGGAAAGAGCGCGAAGTTCGGCATCAGCGAGGTCAAGTGGTCGCTGTATCCGATGGGGGGATCAGCCGTCCGGATCCCCCGTCAGATTCCCTATACGGCAGCCTGCGAGCTGCTGCTGACCGGCGCCCACATCGATGCGTCACGAGCCCTCGAGCTGGGGCTCATCGGCCATGTCGTCGAGGATGGTCAAGCCCTCACCAAGGCGTTGGAGATTGCAGACGTCATCTGCGCCAACGGGCCCCTCGCCGTGAAGGCGCTGATCCGGACTCTGCGCGAGACGAACGGCATGGAGGAGAAGGAAGCACTCGATCACGAGTTCACCTACGGATGGGACGTATTCGCATCCGAGGATGCGAAAGAAGGACCCCGCGCCTTCAAGGAGAAGCGGATCCCGAACTTCCAGGGCAAGTGACCCGGTTCCTGCGCCAGCGATTCGGCGACGAGAACACCAGCAGAGAATCGCGTCGACGAGAAATGAGAACAGTATGAAACTCGGGCTGATCTGGGGCTACTGGGGTCAACTACCTCCGCCCAACCTCATCGAGACCACCAAGCTGGCCGAGGACCTCGGCTTCGACTCGGTCTGGACGGCCGAGGCGTGGGGATCCGACGCCTTCACACCGCTGGCCTACCTGGCCGGCCACACCTCGACGATCAAGCTCGGGACCAGCGTGGTGCAGATCGCTGGACGCACGCCAACGGCCACCGCCATGCACGCCATCACGCTCGATCATCTCTCGAACGGACGTCTCATCCTGGGGCTTGGCGTGTCAGGCCCCCAGGTCGTCGAAGGTTGGTACGGGCGTCCGTATCGGAAGCCCCTGGCCCGGACCCGAGAGTACGTCGAGATCATCCGACGGGTACTGGCACGAGAGGAACCGCTCGAGTTCGACGGCGAGTTCTACCAGCACCCCTACCACGGACCGGACTCCATGGGATTGGGAAAGCCCCTCAAGAGCATCACTCACCCGCTCCGACGCGAGATCCCCATCTACCTCGGTGCGGAGGGTCCGAAAAACGTCGCCATGACCGCCGAGATCGCCGACGGCTGGTTCCCGCTCTACTACTCGCCGTTTCGCCAAGAGGTCTATGCCGAACATCTGGCGGGCGCTCAACCGGGCTTCGAGACCGTTGCGATGGCCAACATCAGCATCACCGACGACGTCGAGTCGGCGCTGATGCCGGTGAAGATGATGCTCGGTTTCTACATCGGCGGAATGGGCGCCAAGGGGAAGAACTTCCACACCGATCTGATGGCACGGATGGGATTCGAGGACGAGGCGTACAAGATCCAGGACCTGTTCTTCGAGGGTCGTCGGGATGAAGCGATCGCCGCCGTCCCCACCGAGTTCGCCGATGAGATCTCACTCGTCGGTCCCCCCTCGAGAATCAAGGAGCGGCTGGCTGTCTGGGAGGATTCCCCGGTGACGACGTTGACGATGTATCCCTCGTCACCCGATCAGATGCGACTCGCCGCCGAGATCATCCTCGGCTGAGGCCGATGAAATCACCGTAAAGATGGTCATCACCGAGATCGACGAACGGCTGCCCGATCAGAGTCGAACGATGTTCGAGTCCTGCATCGCCACGTAGCGAGGACCCGACGTGAAGTTCGCCTGGTTCTCCTCGCCGATGTAGAGATCGAGGTGCCCAGCACCGCCGAGGCCGGGCGTGAATTGGTCGTCGATCAGCCACGTGGCGCCGAGCAGGAGCGACGAGAACGACGCATCGACCTGGCCGCCGCCTTGGCGGAGGGGTGCCTGGAGCCGGAACCGGGAGCCCTGTTCCAGAACGCCTCCATCAGCCGCCGCCGAAACGAAGGGGATCAGCGCGGTACCCCGAGCGTTGGCAGGAATCGAGTCGAGCCAATAGCCGACATTCGAGGACCAGTTGAGGTAGCGACCGGTCTGGGCACCCGAGGTGATCCGACCGGTGCCTTCGGTTCGGACGGCACCAACGAACGACTGTGGATAGCTGCCGAGTGCGGTGCTCCCGAACGCGCAGTTCTGGTTCGGGCAGCCCGTGACATTCTGCCGAGCGCCGCTGTGAAAGCTCTCGACGGCGGTGTAGTACACGGTGAGTTCCCAACCGGTGGAGGCGACACCGCGACCTGACGGCGCCGTTGGCTCGGGCACAGTTGCGACGGGCACAGTTGCGACGGGCACGGTGGCGACGGGCACAGTCGGCGATGACGAGCGGGGTCGGGGAGCAGATGTCGTCGCCAGTCCCGCCGACTTGGTTCCCCCGGCGGGCGCCGTGGTGCACGCTGCGAGCGCCAACGCCACCGCCAAGCCGAGGACGACTGTTGCCGGAAGGTGCCGGGTCCGGCCGCGCGGGAGACGCTGGAGAATTTGGTGACTGGTCATCGTGAAGGTCCTCTCGTCGAACACACTCAGAGCGGCGAGCGCGCCATCACGACAGCAGCCATCCGGCTCCTTCGACTTCGCACACATGTCATGACACATGCCGGGGAGTGTTCGCCACCCACCGGCACCGCCGTCTCAATTCGCAACGACCCTAGCGACAGCCTGCGTTGGGCGCACATGGCACCACGGGATGCGCCGCGATCAACGCTCGGAGTGGTGGACTTGGCGGATGAGTCTCTTCCCGACGAACACCACCCGAACCGCAACCGCCTGGTCAATCATTACCGTTCTAGCCGTGGCGCTGACGGCCGCCGGCTGCTCCAACGACGAAATCACCACCTCGTCGAGCGCCACGACGACCACCGTGGTCGCGGGGGGTCTTCAGCGACTTCCGTCGACCTCGGGCGACCGGTCCACGACCAGGCCGGACTCGACTGAACCGATCGATGAATCCGGGAATGAATCCGGAATTGGCAACCCGGGCGGAGACGTCGGCGACTACGACGGCGCCACCTTCGACTTCGGCGGGATCACCGCTGTCGACTCCACCGGCGGCGTGATCAGCATCGAATTCGATCGCTACCAGTTGTACGCCGACGACCTTGATGCCAACGGTGACCTGGTCCTGAAGTCCGGCAAGGACTTCACCGCTGAACCCATCGTCTACGGCAACACCGACGTGCCCTACAAGAACGACTCCCCCAAGCTCCGCCGGTTCGTGCTCTCGGCTGATGTCACGCTGCTACAGATCGGCCAGCCGGTCCCCTGTGCTTCCGATGAGGTCATGACCGAGCCGGTCTGGAACACGATCACCACCGAGCAACTCCTCGGGGGCGCATGGAAAGTCGGTGGCATGGTGTCCCTCAGCTTTGGAACCAACGGACTGGTCAGCCAAGTCAGATTGTCGTCCGCCTGTTGAGACCGATGCCCATCTGATCGGTGGGGAGCCTGACTCCAGCTGGCCCAGCGCTCACACGTCGTGGTTCGAGGGTGTCGCATCGCCCGCGTAGCGTTGGGCCATGGCCCGCCCTCCCCGCCAAGACGACCTGTTCAACGCCGCTGGCACTTTTGCTCGCGACATCATCGACATCCCCGTGCAACAGGAGATGTCGGAATCCTTCCTTGCGTACTCGCTGTCGGTGATCACCGCTCGCGCCATCCCCGACGTGCGCGACGGCCTGAAACCGGTGCAACGGCGCATCCTCCATGCCATGGCCGGCATGGGTCTCCGACCCGACCGGCCCCATCGCAAGTGTGCCGGTGTGGTCGGCGAGACCATGGGCAAGTACCACCCCCACGGCGATGGGGCGATCTACGACGCGCTCGTCCGGATGGGCCAGGACTTCTCGCGCATGGTGACCCTCGTCGACCCCCATGGCAACTTCGGGAGCCTTGACGATCCTCCGGCCGCCTATCGATACACCGAATGTCGGCTGACCGAGGCTGCGGTCGAGATGATCGGTGAGATCGCCGAGGACACCGTCGATTTCCGATCCACTTTTGACGGCGAGAACGAGGAGCCGATCTACCTCCCGGCGCGCCTCCCGAATCTGTTGGTGAACGGGACCTCCGGCATTGCCGTGGGCATGGCCACCAACATGCCGACGCACAATCTGCGCGAGGTCTACGAGGTCATCAAACTCGTCATGGGTCAACGGCGCCCCAAGCCCACGGTCGCCGAGATGATGGCGGTCATGGCCGGACCGGACTTCCCCTCGGGTGGCACCATCATCGACGAGAGCCTCGCCGAGGCCTACGCCACGGGCAGAGGCACGTTCCGGATCCGCGCCACGGCCGAGATCGTCGAGGTGAAGGGCACCAAGCGTCATCAGATCATCGTCACCGAGCTGCCCTACCTCGTCGGCCCCGAGCGCGTCATCAGCCGCATCCAAGAGCTCGCGAACTCCGGCAAGCTCGTCGGCATCCAAGATCTCAAGAATCTGTCCGATCGGCACTCCGGACTGAACATCACGATCGAGACCAAGCCGGGGGTCAACCCGCGGGCCATGTTGACCGAGCTCTACCGCCTCACCCCGCTCGAGGAGAGCTTCGGTATCAACAACGTGGTGCTCGTCAACGGCAAGCCCACCACCATCGGGCTGTGGGATCTCGCCAACCTCTACGTCGAGCATCGCCTCGACGTCGTCACCCGACGGACCGACTATCGACTGGGCCGCGCCCGCGATCGGCTCCACATCGTCGAGGGGCTCCTGATCGCCCTCGACGCCATCGACCTCGTCGTCTCGATCATCCGCTCGTCAGATGACGCCGCGACTGCCCGGACACGGCTCATGAATCAGTTGTCGTTGTCCGACATTCAGGCAACACACATCCTGGACATGCAGCTCCGACGTCTGACCGCCTTGGAGAAACTGAAGCTCGTCGAGGAAGCCACCGACCTGCGCACCCGCGTCGACGAGTACCTCAAGATCCTCGGGTCCGAGCAACGGCGACGAACCATCGTGGTCAGCGAGCTCGGCGAACTCGTGGAGCAATTCGGCCGCGACCGCCGCACTCGGATCGTGAGCCCCGACCAGATCAACGACGTCAGCCTCGAGGCGATGTTGGACGACCCGACCATCACCGAAGAACCCTGCATCATCGCGCTGACGGCCTCCGGAATCGTCGGGCGCGAGCCGCTGGAAGGTCCCCGCCAGGCCGCCTTCGGTCGACACGACGTGCTGTTGTCGCGGGCAACCACCACCACGATGGGCTCGGTCTTCGGGCTGACGTCGCGCGGGCGCTGCCTGATGGCGCCGGCCGGCGCCATCGGCGAAGTCACTGGACGGAGTCGCGGCATTGCAGTCAGCGAGGCGTTCACGACCGAGAAGGGCGAGCGGGTACTGCTGCTCGTCGCCCCACAACGACCGACTCCGATCCACGACGATCTCCTGAGCGGTGCCGACAGTACCGTCGAGCCGGATCCCATCATGTTGGTCACCGCTCAGGGGATCATGAAGCGGATCTCGGTGGCCGAGATCTGTTCCACGGCCAACGGCAAACCCATCATGGGGCTGAAGCCGGGCGACTCCGTGGTCGCCGCGTTCGCGGCGCCTGACGGATCCGAGGTGGTCACGGTGTCCTCGAACGCTCAAGCGGCACGTTGCGAGTCCGTCGCAGTGTCGGTGCAGGGTCGTGGCGCCGGAGGCGTGGCCGGAATGAAACTCGCCGAAGGGGCCCGGGTGCTCGCCGGCGGGATCGCTCCCGACGACTGCGTGATCCTCACCGTGACTGACCGCCAGACAGCCAAGGTCACCGACGCCTCCGAGATCCCAATGAAGGGCCGCGGGAGCGGCGGCGTCCGAGTGACGAAGTTCCGCGACGAGTCAGCTGTCGAGTTCGCCTATGTCGGACCTGAGGCGGGAGCCACGCTGGTGGTGGCGTCCGCCGAGTCGATGCTCAAACCAGATCCGAATCCAGAGCCGTTGACCATCCCCCACACCGGCAGGGACCTGATCTCCAAAGCGATACCCCGCGCCATCCTGGCGGTCGGCTTCGGCCGTTGGGGCGGTTGAGCGTAGGGCGGGCCGGACCCGACCAGGAGCCCGACCCGAGCGATCGCGTAGGCTCGGCCCGGGTTGATTCCTGACCCGACGCCGGGGAGGCCGACGCGACCATGACGAATTCCGGCGGGTTCTCCACCAACTCACCGCAGAGCGCGTGGTCGACCGACGTCATCATCGTGGGCGGATGCGGACACGTCGGCCTGCCGCTCGGCATCGTCTTGGCCGACCGCGGATGTCGGGTCGTGCTCTACGACCTCAACAAGGCGGCGGTCGACCTGGTCAACGACGCGGTCCTCCCCTTCGACGAGCCCAACGCGGGGCCGATTCTCCGCAGGGTGATCGACGACGGCACGCTGCGCGCCAGTAGCGATCCACTGGAGATCTCCCGCGCCGAGTCAGTGGTCGTGGTCATCGGGACGCCGGTCGACGAGCATCTGAACCCCGATCTGTTCGCCGTGCCCAACGCCATCGACGCTTTGGCTGAACACCTCGTCGATGGTCAACTGTTGGTTCTGCGGTCCACCATCTACCCGGGCGTCACCGCCCGGGTGGAGATGCTCATCGCCGCGCTCGGACGCACGGTCGACGTGGTGTTCTGCCCCGAACGCATCGCCGAAGGCAAAGCCATGGAGGAGCTGGCGTCGCTCCCGCAGATCATCTCCGCTCGGAATGAGCAGGGCTTCGAGCGGGCCGAGCGGCTCTTCGGCGCCATTGCTTCTGAGACCGTCCGATTGGCCCCCGAGGAAGCTGAACTCGCGAAGCTGTTCACCAATACCTACCGGTACATCAAGTTCGCCATCGCCAATCAATTCTTCATGATCGCCAACGACTACGGCCTCGACTTCGACCGGATCCGCACCGCGTTGACCCGCAACTATCCGCGAGCCAACGACCTACCGGGCGCTGGGCTGGCGGCCGGGCCGTGTCTGTTCAAGGACACCATGCAGCTCGCGGCGTTCAACAACAACGGCTTCACCCTCGGTCACTCCGCGATGCTCGTCAACGAAGGGCTGCCGCTGTATCTGGTGTCGAAAGCCGACGACCGATTCGGTCTGGCTGGACGAACCGTCGGCATTCTGGGCATGGCCTTCAAGTCCGAGAGCGACGACATCCGGTCGAGCTTGAGCTACAAGCTCAAGCGGATCCTGCGCTTCCGAGCGGCGGAGGTGCTCACCACCGACCCGTACGTCACGACCGATCCCGACTTGGTGAGCCTCGAGGAAACCCTCGAACGCTGCGACCTCTTGTTCATCGGTGCTCCTCATGCGGTGTATCGCCATCTCGCCCCCACCCAACCGATGGTCGACGTGTGGAACCTGTTCGGCAACGGAGTGGTGGTCTGATGTCGGTCGACATGCGCGACTCGTCGACCATCGCCGCTCCGCGCCGTGATCGTCCTGGAAACGACGACGACGTGCTCCGCGCCAGCATCGTGATTCCCGTGTACAACGAGGGAGCGACCGTCATTCCGAGTCTCGATCGGATCCTCGACACCGTGAACATCCCCGTGGAGATCGTGGTGGTCTACGACTCACTCGACGACACGACGGTTCCGGTCATCGATGCCTACGCTCGGGTTCACCCGGAGGTACGCGGGGTGCTCAACACCCTGGGTCGCGGGCCAGCCAAGGCCATCCGTGCCGGTATCGATGTCGCGTCGTCCGAGGCGGTCATCGTGACGATGGCGGACGGCTCCGACGACCCCGAGACCATCGAACACATGGTCCGACTCATCGAGCGGGGATGCGTCATCGTGGCCGCCTCGCGCTACATGCCCGGCGGCGCACAGGTCGGCGGGCCGTGGTTCAAACAGGCGTTGTCTCGGGGCGCGGGCCTCTCGTTGCACTGGTTCGCCCGCGTGGGAACCCGTGACGCCACCAACTCCTTCAAGGCCTACCGACGATCGTGGATCACCCAGGTCGGCATCGAGTCCACCGACGGATTCGAGATCGGTATCGAGCTGGTGGCAAAGGCGCGTCGATGCCGAGCCTTCGTGGCTGAGGTCCCGACTATCTGGCTGGATCGCGACATCGGTCAATCCAACTTCAAACTCGCCCAGTGGCTCCCGAAGTACGTGCGTTGGTATCGCTTCGCCTTCGGACCGAAACTGACCGTCGCCCAGCTGGCCGCCCGGGCAACCAACTCGACAACCGGATCCGCGCAGGATCCCCAAGGAGCAACATCGTGAGCAGAGTCCTCGTCACCGGGTCGTCCGGTTTCATCGGCGGATACATCGTGTCGGAGCTCCTCAAGGGTGGCCACGAAGTGATCGGCATCGACAATCTGTCGAAGTACGGCAAGGTGATCAGGACGCTCGACGACGCGGAGAACTACACCTTCGTCGAGGGCGATGCCCAGGACACCGAGCTGATGGTGTCGCTGCTCGACGGCTGCGAGCACATGATCGCCGGGGCGGCACTCATCGGGGGCATCTCGTATTTCCACGAGTACGCCTATGACCTGCTCGCCAACAACGAGCGCATCATCGCGTCGACGTGCGACGCCGCCATCCGCGCTCACCGCGAAGCCACGTTGCAGAAGGTCACCTATCTGTCCTCCTCGATGGTGTTCGAGTCGACTGACCGTTGGCCGTCGGTCGAAGGCGACGAACGCAAGGTCGCGCCCCCGTTGTCGTCCTATGGGTTCCAGAAGTTGGCGGTCGAGTACTTCGCCAAGGCCGCATGGGACCAGTACCAACTGCCGTACACCATCGTTCGGCCGTTCAACTGTGTCGGCATCGGCGAGGTGCGGGCGTTGGGCGAGGCCCACGTCTCCAGTGGATCGGTGAAGCTCGCCATGAGCCACGTGGTCCCCGACCTCGTCCAGAAGGTCGTCAAGGGACAGAACCCGTTGAGAATCCTCGGCTCCGGCAATCAGGTTCGGCATTACACCTACGGCGAAGACCTCGCCAAGGGGATCGTGCGCGCCATGTTGGCCGAGGAGTCGTACAACGACGACTTCAATATCTCCACGGCCGAGTCGACGACGGTGTTGCAATTGGCCGAGAACATCTGGCATCGAATCAACGGCGACGAGCCGTTCGCCTGGGAGAGCGACGACCCGTTCGAACACGACGTCCAAAAGCGCGTGCCCTCGGTCGACAAGGCGCGAGATGTCTTGGGGTTCGAGTGCACGACCACCCTCGATGAGATGCTCGACACGGTCGTTCCGTGGATCGTTCAGGCAGTCGACGACGGCCTGATCTGATCGGGTCCCGGGTGAACGCCCAGCCCACTTTCGACACCCACAATCCGACCGGGCCACTAGATCGTCCGCTCGGTGGACCACTCCGCTGGGCGGCTCTCGTCGTGTTGTGCGCCGTGGCGATGCTGGCGCGCCGACCGTCGATCATTCGCGCGCCGACGCTGTGGCTCGAAGATGCCGGAGTGTTCCTCCGAGGCGCCCGGGTCGACGGTGTCTCGGCGCTGACACACGCGTACAACGGCTACTTCCATACCGTGCCGCGCCTCATCGCGTTGGTGGTGAACTGGTTCCCCGTCAGTTGGACGCCGACCCTCTATGCGCTGCTGTCAGCGTTCGTTGCAGCCGGATGCTGTGCGCTCGTGATGTCACAGCGATTGGGGTGGCTGTTCCGCTCACGCGTTCGACAATGGGTCACGCTTGCGCTGTTGGTGGCGCTCCCGCGCATCGGCGAGATCCAGGCGACACTCACGAACACGATCTGGTGGCTCGGCCTGGCGCTGCTGTTGACGATCCTGTGCGACGACCCCACCACCGCCGTCGGCCGTCGCTCCGAAGTCGCATTGGTTGTGCTGTTCGTGTTGAGCGGGGCGAATGGCGTGCTGTTGGCACCATTCATGTTGGTCCGGGTCGGACGGTTGCGAAGCTCCCACTCGTGGCGCCTGCTCACGTCGTGGTGGCTTGCGGCCGGCATCCAGGTGGTCGCGCTGGCGACCGGGACCCGACCAGATCCGGGAGCGGTGCCGTCGAGTGTTGCCAGTCTCGGTCGCTGGGCGGTCGAGCGAACGGTTGGACCGCTGGTGATCGGCGGCAACTGGGTCGAGGAGCGCCAGCATCTCGTGACCGACTACCGGTTGCGCTACACGGCGCTGGTGATCATCGCCGCGATCGGCATCACCGTGGTGATCCTCGCCGGGCATCGATGGACGACCTCCGTGATGGCGCTCGGCGTGCCGATCGTCGGGGTGGCCGCCGGGCTCGTCGCGACTGGCGGGTTCGCGCGTTGGCTCCCCGGTCGGTACACCGCCATTCCCATCGCGGCGTTACTCATCGGTCTCATCAGCGCACATCCTCCGCAGCGACTGGTCCGCTGTGCTCAGTACGCGCTCCTGGTGTGGATCATCGCAATTCGACCCGTTGATCTGGTGATTCCCGCACGCCCCGCCATCGCATGGGAGCCGGTGGCCACCTGCCTCGAACGGAATCTCGAAGTCTGCGCGGTGCCCTCCAACCCCGATCCCAGCGCTCCGCCAGCCCTGATTCCAGCGTCACGCTGACGAACGCCTCCGTGCCTTCGGAAGCGAGCCCGCGAGACCGTCCGTGGCGCGTGACTGTCACGGGGTCGTGGGAGACTGAGCGGGCGATGGCGACAGCACGATCACCCCGACAACCCACTGCGCACGACCCCAGTGGGAACAACCCATCCGGGACCAACAGCACCGCCGCCTACGACGAGCATTCCATTCAGGTCCTCGAGGGCCTCGACGCCGTCCGCAAGCGACCTGGCATGTACATCGGCGGCACAGGATCCGACGGCCTCCACCATTTGGTGTGGGAACTCATCGACAACTCTGTCGACGAAGCAGCTGCCGGGTTCGCCAACCTGATCGAGGTGACCCTGCACCGGGATCGCTCCATCGAGGTGACTGACAACGGCCGAGGCATCCCGGTCGGCAAGAAAGACGGCAAGCGAACCGCCCTGGAGTTCGTGTTCACCGAGTTGCACGCCGGCGGCAAGTTCGGTTCGGGCGCCTATGGCGCCTCGGGGGGACTCCACGGGGTGGGCGCATCGGTCGTGAACGCCTTGGCCGAGAAGCTGGTGGTCGAGGTGGATCGTGACGGCCAGACCCACCGACTCGGCTTCCAACAACGGATCCCTGGTCGGTTCGGTCCCAGCGGAGGCTTCAAGGCGGGATCGACCCTCGAGATCGTCAAGAAGGTGCCACCCAAGCGGACGGGTACCCGTGTCCGCTTCTGGCCCGACCTCGACATCTTCGATCCCGGGGCGATCATTGAATACGACCGCATCCGCGACCACGTTGCTCAGGTGTGTTTCCTGGTGCCGGGCCTCAAGGTTCGCCTGGACGACAAGCGCAGCTCATCGGAGAGCGTTGCCCGCGAGCCCGAGGAGTTCGTCGCCAAAGGAGGCCTCGCCGACTTCGTGGACTATCTGTCGATCGGCGACTCAGTGACCGATGTGATCTCGATCTTCGGCACGGACACCTTCATCGAGAAGGTTCCTGTTGAAGGAAAGATGTCCGAGGTCACCCGGACGTGCGCTGTCGACGTCGCCCTTCGATGGGTGAAGGGCTACGACACGAGCGTCGTCAGCTTCGTGAACACGATCCCCACCGCCGAGGGCGGCACCCACGTCACCGGCTTCGAGCGGGCGCTCACCAAGGCCATCAATGATGTCCTCCTCGCCAACAACAAAAAGCTGGCGCGACTCGCCAAGCAAGGCAAGGACCGCGCCGAGAAGGCTGACGTGCAGGAAGGACTCGTGGCGGTCGTGAAGGCGACATTCCCGGAACCTCAGTTCCGCGGCCAGACCAAAGGCGAGCTCGGGACCCCTGCGGTGCAGTCCATTGTCTACGACGTGGTGAAGGACGGCCTGACCGCTTGGTTCGAGGGCGGTGGTCGCAAGACCCATGTCGCCAATCTCCGGGAAAAGCTCACCCAAGCAATCCTCACCCGGGTCTCGGCTCGTCAGAACCTCGAGGCAAAACGCAAAGCAGCGTCATTGGGGTCAACGGGGATGCCCGACAAGCTCGCAGACTGTCGCACCCACGGTCCCGACGCCGAGTTGCTGATCGTCGAGGGCGACTCCGCTGCTGGGCCAGCCAAGGCTGGTCGCAACTCGGAATACATGGCGGTCCTGCCGCTGCGAGGCAAGGTCGTCAACGCCGGTAAATCGACCATGAAACAGGTGATCGAGAACGCCGAGGCACAGGCCTTGTTCACCGCCATCGGCGCCGGGTCGGGTCGGGAATTCCGCCTCGAGGATGCTCGCTACGGGCGGATCATCATCCTGTGCGACGCCGATGTCGACGGCAGCCACATCCGTTGTCTGTTGTTGACGCTCATCTACCACTACATGCGACCACTGCTCGAGGACGGCAGGGTCTTCGCGGCTCAGCCGCCGCTGTACACCGTGAAGGTGAACGATGTCGTGCACCACGCCTTCAGCGACGACGACAAGGAGCGGCTCACCGTCGAACTCTGTGCCGGCACGACTCGTCGACCAGAGAACCTTCAATGGGTGCGCTTCAAGGGTCTGGGCGAGATGGACGTCGAGGAGCTGGCGGAGACCTGCCTGGATGCTGAGACTCGAATCCTGCGACGGATCACCATGGATGACGCCTTGACGGCCAAGCACGCCGCCGAGGACATGTTCGACACCCTGATGGGGACCGACGTCTCCCGCCGCCGACAATTCCTCCTCGACAACTCCGACCTGATCGACCTGGAATCGCTCGACGTCTGACTCGACTGTCGTTCGCGGCCACGGCGCTGGTGACGAGGACTGGTCAACCGGTGATGAGCCTGGTTCACTGTCTCTCACCTCGGAATGGGGGTGGCGACGGCGAGGTGGAGCACGTGAATCGATCGACAACAGCAGTGGGGCCTCGCCACATCTGGCGACGAAGTGTGGCGGTTGCCGCGGCGATTTCCGTGATGGTGGCCGTGGGTGCGTGCGCGCCCAACCCGGCTGCCACGGTTCGACAGAGCACAGTCATTCCCGGCCTGGCAGAGTGTCCGACCCCCACGACCCGAACCATCTCGCTGACCCCGGGACGCCAGACCGTGGACCTGGTTCACGACGGTCTCAGCCGGACGTCGTTCGTGCAGCTTCCCGACGGTTACGACTCGACCACGCCAGCACCGCTGTTGCTGAGCCTGCACCCCTTCGCGCTGACACCGCAGGGGTGGGAGGACTACTCCCACTTGGCCGACGCCGCGACGGCTCGGGGTTATGTCGTGCTGTCCCCGCTGGGCAGCGACCCGGGACCGCGTTGGTCCGTTCCCGGCGGGCTTCCCGGCCCGGACGACTTGGGCTTCATCGACCAGTTGGTGGCGACGGTCGCCGCCGAGCTGTGCGTCGACACCACACGGATCTTCGCCGCAGGATTCTCGGCTGGCGCTGCCATGGCGATGGGCTTGTCGTGCACGTTCCCCGGTCTGTTTGCCGCAATTGCGTCGAGCGGCGGGGCCAACCTGACCTCGCTGTGCCCCGAGTCAGCCGGCGTCGACACGCTGATCATGCACGGACTGAATGATCCGATCGCGCCGACAACCGGCAGCTATGTGGTGTTCGCCCCGCCGCTCGGGCTCAATCTCTTCTCGGTGCTCGACTCGACGGCCACGCGAAACGGTTGCGATCAGCCGGTCGTCGCCGTTCGATCATTCCCGTTCACCGACGTGAGCCGCTACGCGGGATGCGATGCTGGACATCGTCTCGAGTTCTGGCAGATGAACACGGCCGGGCACACCTGGGCGGGGACCGACCCGATCATCGGTGCCGTACTCGGCGGAACGAGCCAGGACTTCTCTGCGAACACCGTCGTGCTCGACTTCTTCGATTCTCACGCCACACCGACCGGCGAGAACTGACCGATACCGGCTGCACGGCGCCATCGCCGCCTCACAGCACACCCCCAAAAAGCAACAAAGGCCCCGGGGGGAGGGGCCTTCGTTGCTCGCTCGACGGTGTCCGTCGGCGACACGTCGGTACTGGACAGGGGGGGTGTCCTCCCGACGCTGATAGCTCCCGTACTGGTCGCCGCGGGGCGACCAGTACGGAGCGGATCAGTCGATCATGCAGCCTTGACAGCAGTCTTGCGTGCTGCGGGGCGAGCCGTCTTGCGGTCGAGCACCTTGTCGGTGATCGGTGCGGCAGCCTTGGCAGCGGCCAGTGCGATCTCCTTGTTGGTGTCGATCACGGACTTGGCGAACTTGTACTGGTTGTTCACGAACTCGGCCGGGGTGGGGATCTGATCGGCGAACGGAAGGGCCGGGATCTCCGCGACGCGGTCGGTCACGAAACCGACGACGACGGTGATGCCCTTGACGACTGGGTCCTTCACCAGGGAGATGGTGTCGACGACCTGGTCCTGCACGTTGGTGAGCTTGTCGAGTACGAGAGTCATGTTGAACCTCCGATTGGGGCCGACCGTTTTCGTAGGTCAGCTGCTTGCGTATTGCTAACTGTAGCAAGCGGACCGACACTGCGTCAACCATTTTGCTCACTCTTGCAAGCGTGTCGTTCGTCACGCTTGGGTGGTTCGTGCGGTTCTGAACCTGTCGGGAATGCTCGCCCCGGCCCGAGAGTTGTCTTGGCTTGAATCCCGACTACTCTGGTCGGGAATTGACCGGAGTCCAGGCGACTCCTCCACATGACGAAAGAAACAGGTCACACCATGGCTGTCCGACTCGGAGACACCGCTCCAGATTTCACCGCAGAGACCACCGACGGCACCGTCAACTTCCTCGAGTGGAAGAAGGACGCCTGGGCAGTCCTCTTCAGCCACCCCAAGGACTTCACCCCCGTGTGCACCACTGAGCTCGGCACGGTCGCCAAGCTCAAGCCTGAGTTCGACAAGCGCAACGTCAAGGTCATCGGCCTCTCGGTCGACCCGATCGAGGACCACCACAACTGGAAGGCCGACATCGAGGAGACCCAGGGCACCGCGCTGAACTTCCCCCTCATCGCCGATCCGGATCGCATCGTCGCCAACCTGTACGACATGATCCCCGCGGATGCGGTGAACAACCTCACGGTTCGGTCAGTGTTCGTTGTTGGTCCCGATGACAAGATCAAGCTCACGCTGACCTACCCGGCATCGACCGGACGCAACTTCGACGAGTTGTTGCGGGTGATTGATTCGCTGCAGTTGACGGCGAAGTACAAGGTTGCGACGCCAGCCAACTGGAAAGACGGCGACGACGTCATCATCGGCGGGCCGGTCAGTGACGAAGAGGCCAAGGAACTTTTCCCCGGTGGTTGGGACGCCCCGAAGCCGTATCTCCGGATTGTGCCCCAACCCGGCAAGTGATCCTTTGGG
>Ga0105047_10002720_pt1 | contig 31381 bp, 31 predicted proteins | sample MAT04_FD_78384 | JGI IMG/M metagenome (GOLD analysis project Ga0105047, IMG submission 78384) | Freshwater microbial communities from Lake Fryxell liftoff mats and glacier meltwater in Antarctica - MAT-04 (megahit assembly) | ecosystem: Environmental > Aquatic > Freshwater > Ice > Liftoff... | reverse complement strand
TGCGGCTGCGCAGGAAGCCGCGGTCGCCCACGCCCGAGCGGCGGGCGGCGTCCCATCCGGCCAGGTTGGCGAAGCCGCCGACGACGAAGAACAGGGGCATGACCTGCAGGACCCAGGTGAGGGACCACAAGCCGGGCACGTCGCCGATGGGGTTGGGCATGACGAGCGCGCCGTCGGCCGTGCGGTGGTTGATCGAGAACGTCCAGTGCCAGAGCACCACGACCACGATGGACAGGGCCCGCAGGGCGTCGACCGTGCGGTCTCGGCTGGACGGCGTGAGCTCCGCCAGTTCGGCGGTGGTCAAAGCACGGTCGGGAGCGGTCGCGGCGGGAGGAGGGGTCGTCATGGCTCCACCTTCTCGGTCGCTCGTGCCCACGACCACCCGGCGAACCCCCCACTCACCCCTGGGGCCACCCCAACCCCAACCCCAACCCCAGCGCTTCTGGTGCGGACCGATAGGCCATAGACCTATCGGTCCCCACCAGAACGAGGGCTCTGTCGGTCTGGCAGAAGGGGCGGGTCGGACGGGTGGGTGGGTAGCCTCGGCGGCCATGGGATCACGGCACGACGAGTGGGTGGCGCGCGACGCAGCCGTGGTGTGGCACGGCTTCACGCAGATGGCCGCGTACCCCGACAACTCGCCGGTGATCGTCGAACACGCCGAGGGTCGAGAGGTCATCGACGTCGAAGGCCGCCGCTACCTCGACGCCATCTCATCGTTGTGGGTCACCACCCTCGGCCACCACGTCCCCGAGCTCGACGAGGCCCTCCGAGCCCAAGCCGAGCGCGTGGCCCACTCGACGCTGCTCGGCCACGGCAACGTCACCACCATCGAGTTCGCCGAGGCCCTCGCTCCCCGCCTCTCGGTCGACGACCCGCACCTGCTGTTCGCCTCCGACGGCGCCGCCGCCGTCGAGCAGGCCCTGCGCATCGCCTTCCAGTGGTGGACGAACGCCGGCGAGCGCGGTCGCACCACCTACCTGGCCCTGGGCGACGCCTATCACGGCGACACCATCGGCGCCCTCTCCCTCGGCGCCGGCGGCTTCGGCACCGACGTCTACGACCCGCTGCGCTTCGACGTCGTGCGCACCCCCGGCTACGTCGACCCCCACTGGGACGACGCCGCCGTCGCCGCCCTCGACGCCCACCACGAGCGCCTCGCCGCGCTGATCCTCGAGCCCCTCGTGCAGGGGGCGGCGGGCATGCAGATCACCACGCCCGCGCAGGTGCGACGAGTGGTCGAGCACGCGCAGGCGCTCGGCGTGCTGGTCATCACCGACGAGGTGGCCGTCGGCTTCGGCCGCACGGGCACGCTGTTCGCCTCCGAGCAGTGCGGCATCCGACCCGACCTCGCCGTGGTGGGCAAGGGCATCACCGGGGGCTACCTGCCCCTGGCCGCCACCGCCGCCTCGCCGAAGGTCTACGAGGCGTTCCTGGGCCCGGACCTGAGCGAGATGACGCTCTACCACGGGCACTCCTACTCGGGGAACGCCCTCGCCTGCGCCGTCGGACTGCGCCACCTCCAGCTCGTCGACGAGTGGGAGGTGCTGGCCAACGTGCGCGCTCGCGCCGCCGAGCTGGAAGTCGCCCTGGCCGAGCGCATCATCGGCCGAACAGGCGTCGCCGCCGTCCGCCAGCAAGGACTCATGGCCGGCATCGAGCTCGCCCCACCAACCTACGGGCTGCGGTGGGGCCGACGGGTGTGCGCGGCGGCCGTGGCCGACGGCGTGCTGCTCCGGCCCCTCGGCGACGTGATCGTGTTGATGCCCATGCTGACCACCACGACCGCCGAGGTCGACCGCATCGTCGACACCCTCGCCCGTGCCCTCGAGCAGGTGTGCGCACCGTGAGGCCGGACGTCCTCCTCCCGGTGCGGTGGCGCGGCGCGTCCCTGACCCTGCGAGTGTTGATGGTCGGCGGGCTGCTCCTGGCCACGACGGCCGTCGGGGGCTCGGCGGCGGCGCAGTCCGACGAGCCGCTGCCGCCGCAAGGAGGCATGGGCACCGTTGCGCCCGTCGACTCCGGTGTGATCGAGGCATCGGCCACCTACACCAACGGCGCCGGACAACCCATGGCCGTCGACATCAGACGGCCGGCCGACGCCGACGGCAGCCGACCGGCGGTCATGCTCGTGCACGGGGGAGGATGGTCGTCCGGGCAGGCCAGCGACATGGACACGTGGGCGGACCTCCTGGCTGATGCCGGCTGGGTGTCGTTCAGCGTCGACTACCGGCTCTCCTCGCCCACGCAGGGCGCCTGGCCGGCTGCCCTCGACGACGTGCAGGCGGCACTGGCCTGGGTGCGAGCCAACGCCTCGGCCTACGGCGGCGACCCCGACAAGCTCGTCGTGCTCGGCGAGTCGGCCGGCGCCCACCTCACGGCGCTCCTGGCCATCGAGGGCGACAGCAACGGGGTGCGCCCGACGGCGGCCGCCACGTGGTCGGCGCCGCTCGACCTCGCCCAACTCGTCCCCGTCGACCAGGAGGGCACCGTCGTCACCCTGGCCGTCGGCACCACCCAGGACGGCGTGTCGGTGCCCGGCTGCACCGGCAACCCCCAGTGCGAGGAGTTCTGGTTGGTGGGCTGGACGCCGTGGTTCGTCGGCTGCGGGCCGTCCGCCTGCCCGTCGGACTACACCGCCGCCTCACCCCTGGGGCAGGCCACGAAGCAGACGGCCCCGCTGTGGATGGCCAACTCGACCGAGGAGCTCGTTCCCCTCGGTCCGGCGAAGCAGTTCGACGCCGAGCTCAGCACGGCCGGCGTGAAGCACGCGCTGCGCGTCGTCGACGGCAAGGCCCACGCCCACGGCTACTACGAATCGGTGTGGAACGAGATGATGCCGTGGCTGGCCACCGAGCTCGGCGTGGCGGCCCCTGCCCCCGTCGACTTCGGCGACGAGCCGCCCGTGCGGACGTACGCGGTGGCCATGTTCGCTGGATCCGTGGCCTGCCTCGGCGTCGTGCTGCTCCTGGTGCGCCGCCGCCGCGACCGCGAAGCCCACGCCACGTCCGCGGCTGTCGACGAGCCGACATGACGACCGAGCTCGCTCCCGGCCGCGATTCCTGGGCGACCTGGGCCGCCGATCGCAACGATGCCGTGCGCGCCGCCGGCCAGTGGCGCCAGCCGCGTGTGTTCGACGCCGCCGGACCCACCGGCCACCTCGCGTCCCTCGACCGCGACGTCGTGTCGTTCGCCTCGAACGATTACCTCGGGCTCACCCAGCACCCCGCTGCTCGCCGGGCCGCCCACGAGGCCATCGACCGCTGGGGTACCGGCGCCGGCGCCGCCCGGCTCATCGTCGGCAACCGGCCCGTGCACGACGAGCTCGAGGCCGCCCTCGCCGACTGGCGTGACCAGCCCGCAGCCCAGCTCTACCCGACCGGCTTCATGGCCAACCTCGGGGTGTTGGCCACACTGGCCGGTGCGGGCGTGCGCATCTGCTCTGACGCGCTGAACCACGCGTCCATCATCGATGGCGCCCGGCTGGCCCGGGCGAACGGGGCCGAGCTCTGCATCTACCGACACGGCGACCTCGGCCACCTCGACGAGCTCCTCGCCGGCGGCCAGGCCCGCACCATCGTGATCAGCGACAGCGTGTTCTCGATGGACGGCGACCTGGCCGACGTCGCCGGTCTGGCCGACCGCTGCCGGGCCGCCGGGGCGCTGCTGGTGCTCGATGAAGCCCACGCCGTGCTCGGCCCTGACGTGCACCGGCACCCGGACCTGGCCCTGCTGCGCATGGGCACCCTGTCGAAGACCCTCGGTGCCCAAGGCGGCTTCGTGGCCGGGCCCCAGGCCTTGATCGACGTGCTCGTCAACCGGTCCCGGCCATCGATCTTCACCACCGGCTTGGCGCCGGCCGACGCCGCCGCCGCCCTGGCCTCGCTCGGCGTCGTCACCTCGCCCGAGGGCGAGATCCTGCGCACACGGTTGCGAGCCACCATCGACCGCTTGTCGCCGGGCTGGCCGTCACCCATCCTGCCCGTGGTCATCGGAGACGAAGCCGATGCTGTCGCCGCCGCCGACCAGTTCTTGGCACGCGGCCTGTGGGTGCCGGCCATCCGCCCACCGACCGTCGCCCCCGGCACCTCGCGGCTGCGGATCGCATTGAGCGCAGCCCACACCGACGAGCACATCGACGCCCTGCTCGACGCTCTCCACGACCTGGGGCTGGCCCTCCCCGTCGCCGGCCCGCCCCGATGACCGCGCCCCACCATCTGATCGTCGTGGCCGGCACGGCCACGGAGGTGGGCAAGACGTGGGTGACGTGCGCCCTGGCCCGACGACTCCGGTCGGCCGGGATGTCCGTCGTCGCGCGCAAAGCAGCGCAGTCGTTCGATCCGTCGGACCTGACGACCGACGCCGACGAGCTCGCCGCCGCCACCGCCACGGCACCGACCGACGTCTGCGCAGCCCATCGTTGGTACCCGGTGCCCATGGCGCCGCCCATGGCCGCCGAGGCGCTCGGCCTCCCACCCGTCACGCTGGCCGACGTGGCCGCCGAGCTCAGCTGGCCGGACGACGGCCCGGCCATCGGTCTGTTCGAGACTGCGGGCGGAGTGGCTTCACCCCAGACCACCGATGCAGATGTGGTGGACGTGGCCCGTGCGATCGGCAGCGACGCCGTGCTGCTCGTGGCCGACGCAGGCCTGGGCACCATCAACAGCGTCCGGTTGAGCGTCGCCGCGCTGGGGATGCTCGGCGTGCCCATCACGGTCTACCTGAACCGCTTCGACCCCCAAGACGACCTCCACCAGCGCAATGCCGCCTGGCTGGCCGACCGCGACGGGTTGGACGTGGTGACGGCCATCGGCGTGCTCGCCGACCGACTCGGCGGCCTGCGTCGCTGAGGACACCCACCGGACCGGGGCACGAACCCGCCAGCGATGCGAGACTGGGGCCATGGACACGCTGTGCACGACGTGCGGCGCCGCGATCCCGGGCGATCACCGGTTCTGCGGCAGGTGCGGCACTGCCGTGTCCGCCGCGCCAACCGAGCGCACGTGCTGGCAGTGCGGCACCACGGTGCCGACGACGACCAACTGGTGTCCCGCGTGCGGTGCCTCCGCCACCGCCACCCGCCCGCCCGCCGTCGGCGGCACGCCGTTCACCACCGTGCCGTTCGACGCGCCGGCAGCGCCGCTGGTGACCCCCGCCGCAGGACCGACCACCGGCGTGCTCTTCGAGCCGCCGCCGGGGCGAGGCGTGTCGAGCAAGGTCCCCGGCACGCCCCGGGAGCGCACGCTCACCCCGACCATGGCCACCGTGCTCGTGGCGGTGGCCATCATCATCGCCCTTGCCACCGTCGGGATCATCGCCGGCCAGGCGGCGGGCGCGTGATCATGAAAGACTCGCATCAGAAATGGTGCTCAATAGCGACACCCCAACGGCCGATGGAATCCGATGGGGAATACGTCGTTCGAACCGACAACCCACACGGCAGCCAGAAGATCGGGATGGCGGCGACAGGACGATGGGGAGCTGATGCAGGGGTGACGACCACGGCGAACAGTGCGACAAGCCAGACCGCCGCGTCGGTTGCCCCGTCATCGTGCTCGACCGCCCGAAGGCAGATCCGGTGAGGAAGGACACAGCGCCGGCAGAAGGCTGGTGGAAGGCCTCTGACGGCAAGTGGTACCCGCCCGACCAGGCAGGCACCGCTGCCGGCTGGTGGCAGGCCTCCGATGGCAAGTGGTACCCCCCCGAGGCGCGCGCCACGAATGTCGCGATCGCGACCCGACCGCCGCGACCCGAGCCCGTCGCTGCGCCTGCCGCCACCCTGGGCAGCGCCATCACCCAGGGCGCACGACCGGCGGTCACCGAGATCGGGCCGCTGCTCCCCGTACCCGCCCCACCCCGAGCCCCCGTGCCGCCACTCGCCGCCGCTCCAGCCGCACCCACTCGAGCGTCAGACGCCACACCGCCGGCCACGACACCGGCCACGGCGCCGACGCCCGTGGCCCGCAAGGCCGCGGTGGTGAAGAAGGCGTCGGTGAAGAAGGCAGCCGTGGTGAAGCCGGCGACGAAGGCGTCAGCCACGAAGCCTTCGACCGTCAAGGCGCCAACAGCCAACACACAAGCCGCCAAGCCTGCGGCCGCCAAGTCGCCAGCCGGCGCCGCGAACGACGGACCCTCCAAGCGGTCGAGCGACCTCGACATCGGGGGCGTGCCCGGCCTCGCGCCGAGCCCCGACGTCCAGATCCTGCAGCGCAACCAGTCGTCGGCTGCTGATGCCGCGTTCCTGGCCACTGCACGCGCCAACGCCGCCACGCGCGCCCTCGGCACGTTGCAGGCCCAGATCGAGGAGGAGCTCGCCAAGTCGGGCCGCGGCAGCGTCACCGCCGACACGCCGACGGCCAAGCCACCCGCGGCCACGACCGCTGCCGCCAAGTCTGCGGCCCCTGGGGCCAGGCCCGCGGCCGCCGCCGCGTCCCGAGATGGCGACGCCACCAAGACGGCCGATGAGGGCGCCACCATCGAGCGGGGCGGGCGCAGCTCGTCGGGTCGCGACACGGTGCTTATGAGCGTGAAGCCATCCCCCGTGGCGCAGGACCTCGACCGTCTCGGCGATCACCTCGTGATCCTCGACGACCGGGTCGAGCTTCGCGACCGCAACGACAAGCCTCGCCGTGTCATCCTCGGCGACCACATCGCCGACGTGGTCATCGCAAAGAAGCTCACCGGAGCCATGATCACGGTCGAGTCGGGCGACGGCGACACCATCCAGCTGAAGGGCCTGCGTCCTGATCAGGCCGAGGAGATCAAGGCCCTGATCATGCGCCGCACCCGGCGCAAGGGCCCGGCCCCGCAACGCGAGGCTGGTGTGGGCGTGAGCGAAGGCGCTGCCCCCCGCACCACGAGGACCAGTCGGCCGCGCCTTCCGGCATCGATCGCCGACGACCTCGTGAGCAAGCTCGAAGACCTCCACCGCGCCGGCATCCTGACCGACGCCGAGCTGGCCGAGAAGAAGGCGCTCGTAGCCCGCGCCCAGGCCGGCGAGCAACTCGCACCCCAGCCCAGCTGACGAACCGACGGCGGCGGGCTCAGCGCGGGATGTAGGCGGCGACCACGACGAGCACCCCGAGCAGGACCACGAGGCCGACCACGAGCCACACCAGGCGACGGCCCTGCTCGGTGTCGAGCGGGTCGATGTTGGCCAGAGAGTCGCGGGTGTCGGCCAGCTGGTCGCGCAGCAGGCTCGATTCTCGCTGCAGGCCCGCGAGCGCCAGCTCGGCCGAGGCGAGCTGGGCGCGCAGCTGGTCCTGGTCGGCTTCGGGCACCTCCCCGCGCGTCTGCTCGTCGTTCATCTGGCGCTGCAGCGCCAGATAGTCGTCGCGCAGCCCGGCCACCGCCGCGTACTGGGTCTGCAGCTCGGCCAGCTGCCGGGTGACCGCCCGCGACCGACCGGTGGCCGACTGCGCCGTCTGACGCGCGTCCTCGACTTGCGACTGGAGGTCGTCGTACTGCGATTGCAGGGAGCCGAGCTGCGAGAGCAGCGCCGACAGCTCCGACATCCCGCCGGACCGGGCCGACTCGCGGACATCCTCCCACCGGAGCTCGTCGATGAGCTCGCCCATGCGGTCGGCCTCGGGGGCGTCGATGGCGCGCAGGAGCTCGTCCGCCAACTGGTGGACCCGCATGGCGTAGGCGAAGTCGAACGGGTGGTCCACGTCCGGGTGGGCCCAGTGGTTGCGGGCCGTGCGCAAGTCGGTGACCGTCTGGCGCAGGTCGGTGGTCAGCACCGAACCGAACGCCGGCCCCCACCAGCGGTTCAGCACCTCGAGCTGGAAGTGCGGGTCGGTCAGCGAGACGAGCACGTCCCGACGCTTGCCCAACTTGGTGGCGGCCATGAGGATCCAGTCCTCACCGGGGAACGTCTGGCTCATCCGGCCGTCGACGAACGGTGCCAACCCGTCCGCCAACACCTCGAACGCCGTGGCCACCTGGGCCCGATAGCTCACCGACACGCCTGTAGTTCTAGCCGCCGGACGGGGCACACTTGGAGCGTGGACCCGACTCCCGACTTTCCGCCGCCACCGCCGTCGACCCTGGCGGGGCCGCTGCCCCCACCGCCAGCATCCGCACCGGCTACCCGGACCGCGCCGCACCTCGACCTCCGCGACCTGCCGCTCGAGGTCGCCCGCAAGCTGTCCTTCGATCGAGCGGCACCCAAGCGCCTGCGCCAGAGCGACGTTCCCCCCGAGGCGCGCCAGGTCGTGGCCGGCGTGTGGGACAGCGTCGTGGCCGACGTCTGGGACGAGGTGCGCGGCACCAAGCGCCGCGACCTGCGTGACAAGGACCGCATCACCGCCATCGTGGCCCGCATCCTCGACCGGCTGCAGCACGGCGAGCGGGCCCTGCTCGTCGCCGGTGTCTACTACCCGATGCCCGGTGATGCGGGCTGGAAGCACGCCGGTGCGGCCGGGGCGGGCAGCGCCGGCGCAGCGGCAGCCGGCAGCTTGGCCCTCGTCGGCTCGGCCGGCACCGCCGCGGCCGTGGCCATCACCACGGCCGTGGTGGGCGAACTGTTCGAGACCTACGTCGCCTCCTCGGCCCGCACCCGCCAGTACCTCCGCGCTCGCCGCGAGCCCGACCCGTCGCTCATCGCCATGGATCTGGCCGAGGCGCTCGGCTACACCGACAACGCCGGTCGACGATCGAGCCGCGCCCTCACCACCAAGGCGCTCGGTTACCTGGCCAAGACCGCCGGCCCGCGGGCCACGTCGCGCATCCTGCGGGGCCTCGTGCCCGTCGCCGGCGCGGTAGCTGCGGGTGGCATGGCCTGGCGCGACGTACAGCGCGTCGCCGCCCTCGAGCTCCGGCCCCCGTCACCCGAGGAGGTGGCGCGCATGGCGGGCGAGATCGATGACGAGCAGGCCCAGCAGTCACCCGACTCGCGGTTTGACGACGATCCGACTCAGTTGTCGAGGTAGGTGGGGCTCGGCACGCCCTTGGGCACCAGGCTCAGTGCAACCCGGGCCTCGTCGAGCGGCACGGCGGCCCAGGCGAAGTGGTCGACCCCCGCCATGATGTCGACCGGGCACAGGAAGGCGCGGCGGGTGGCGTCGGCCAGACGATCGACGGCACCGGGTTCATCGAGCGTGTCGGCGCGGGCGATGAGGACCCGCTTGCCGCCGACGCGGGTGACCGCCGCGTTCTGGAACAGCGCCAGCGTGAACACGAACTGCATGTAGCCCCGCGGGTCCTCCATCGTGCCGGCGATGAAGGCGAAGACATCGATCTCGCCTTCGGGGTCAGGCGCGTAGTCAGCCAGCACGTGGACGAAGTCGTGGTGGGCGCCGATCTCGTAGATGCCGTGCTTGGTGCCGGGGTAGGCGAAGCCGTGGGCCTCGTAGAAGTCGGCGACGCCACGGCCCCAGGTGCCATCAGGCAGGTCGGCCAGCGCCAGCCAGCGCTCGGCGATGGCCGGGTCTCGCCCGACTCCGTAGTAGGCCAGCTTGTTGCGGGCCAGGTCGATCAGCCGCCCGTCGAGCGACTCTCGGATGGTCTCGTGGCGGTACCACGACATCCGTTCGATGTCGGCGTAGGCCATGGCCAGGTGGTGCTGGGCGAGGTCGCGGGCGACGACCAGGGCGTCGAGGTGGATGTCGAGTGCCACCGCGTACCGCTCGATCTGGCGACGGAGCTCGTCGGGCAGCGGGTGCAGCAGCAGCTCGCAGGTGACCAGCACATGGGCCAGCTCGTTGCGCACGCGGGGGTCGGGGAGCTGCTCGGCCGCCTCGATCGGGTCCAGGCGCACGACGTCGTCGTAGTCGATCCCGTCGGCGGCGAGGCCCATGAACGACCGGAGCATGGCGTGCACCACATCGAGTTGGAGCTTCGTGGGCGTGCCGGCGTCGGTCGTGAGCGCCCCGAGGAGCGCGCCCAGGAACGGCCGACGGTCCGCCATCGAGTCCGGCAGGGCACGGGTCTGGACCCTGCGCACGACAGGCGGATGGGCGACGGTGCCGTCAGCGGTGGGTGGGTCGGTCACGTGCCAGGCTCAGTCGTCGACGCCCGGCCAGTGGCGCGCCAGTTCGGGTGGCAGCGGCTGGACCAGGCAGAACTCGTTGCCCTCGGGATCGGCCATCATCTCGTGGAAGTCGCCCTTTGGTTCGACCACCTGGCGCACGTGGGTGCCGCCGAGGGCGAGCACCTGCTCCTTGGCTGCGGTGGGATCGGGCACTTCGATGTCGGGACGCAGCGCCATGCCTGTCGGTCGCCCCGCCGTCGCCGGCTGGAAGGCGAGGAAGGCTCCCCCCTTGTCCGGGGCCAGCTGCACCCACCCTTCTTCGACCACGGCGATCTCCGTGCCGAGAACCGCGGCCCAGAAGGCGGCCAGGCCCTCGGGGTCGATCGCGTCCACCACCACTGCTCGAAACCAACCGATCGCCATGCCCGCAACGTAGCCCGTCACCCGACGCGAGGATCGACTCGGGTCACGGGCCCGTCGTCGGTGATGACCGTGCTCGTCAGCGTCCGATCGAGGTGCCGAGCCCGCCAAGACAGGAGCCGACGGGCGCAATCGAGGGCAGCGATCGCGCACGCCGGATCGTCGATCACGTTGGTGAGCTGGTCGGGGTCAGCCTCGAGGTCGAACAGCAGGTCGGGCAACGACTCGGCCGTGGTGTGCACGTACTTCCACCGGGGCCCGCGCCACACGGTGATCGAGCACTCGTCCATGGTGATGCCGAACACGTCCTCGCCGATGTGGGCGACCGGGTCGCGGAAGTCCCATTCCCAGTGGTGGGCGTCGCGCCAACGAGGTGGCGGTTCGCCGGCCGGGTCGAGGAAGGCGAGCAGCGATCGGCCGTCGACGGTGGCCGGGACGTCGATCCCGAGCCAGTCGAGGATCGTCGGCATCACGTCGACGTGCTCGGTGCACGCCTCGACGCGGCGGCCCGCCACCGACGGGTGAGCGCGCGGATCGCGCACGAGCAGCGGCACCTGGTAGGACTCGTCCCACCAGCCGACCTTCTCGACGAGCCAGTGGTCGCCGAGCTGTTCGCCGTGGTCGGCGGTGAGCACCACGAGCGTGTCCTCGGCCAGCCCCAGCTCGTCGAGGGCGTCGAGGACGCGCCCGACCTGGGCGTCGACCGACCCGATCATCCCGTAGTACGTGGCTCGGAGCTGGCGCTGGTCGAGCTCGTCGATGGGTGAGGCCAGACCTTCGAGCCCGACCATCACCGCGGCCAACGGATGTTGACGGCCCTCGTCGGCCGGGGTGGCGGCACGACGGGCCGGCGGCACGTCGGCCGGGTCGTAGGCGTCGTGCCACGGCGCAGGAGCGATGAACGGCGGGTGGGGCCGCAGGTAAGAGGCGTGCGCGAACCACGGCGTGCCCTCGGCCGCCCGGGCGCTCAGCCACTCGAGCAGAACATCGGTCAGGTAGGCCGACTCCGAGTGCTCGTCGGCGTAGGTCGTCGGGCGCCAGCGGTCGCCCCGGCCGGGCGGGACGGGCACGTCAGCGGGCTCGAACACGGCGTGGGGGTGCCCGCGGTCCACGTCGTAGCCCTTGGCCTCGAGCCACGGCAGCCACCCGCCGAGCGACTCGAACGGGAAATCGAGCACGGCGTCGAAACCGGGCAGCACGCCTTCGTAACTCGCCAGGCGCGGATCGTCGGCGCCGACGACTCGGGGGTCGACCGTCGAGTCGGTGTAACCGAACAGCGCGGGCTCGTATCCTGCGGCTCGGGCCTCGAGGGCCACGTTGGTCAGACGGGCGTCGAGCGGCGTGCCGTTGAGGACCGACCGGTGGTTCATGGCGTAGAGGCCGGTGTAGAGCGTGGCCCGGCTCGGCCCGCACGGAGCGGTGTTGGCCATGTGGTTGGTGAAGGAGACCCCGTCGCCTACGAGGCGATCGAGGTTGGGCGTGCGCACCAGCGGATGGCCGAGCGCCCCGATGCAGTCGGCCCGGAACTGGTCGAGGGTGATGAACAGCACGTTGCTCCGACCGCCACCCTGTCGCCCACCCCCCGTCGTCATGGCCGAACGGTACCCCTCAAGCGTTCTGTGAGCAGTCGACGGCGGTGGGCGACGTCTGGCGCTCACAGAACGTCGGGCGGTGGGGCCGCTGGCGCGAACTCGACGGGGGCGCCGAACGCAGCCTTGCGGGCAGCCCGACGCAGGGCGGCCAGCACGGCCGGACCGGCCACCAGCAGCAGCACGGCGTTGGTGGCGGCCCGGGGCAGGTCCCAGCCGAGCGATGTGGCCAGGTGGAAGGCCCAGAAGCGTTGGAGGTTCTCGACGGTGCCGGCGCCAGGGACGAACGAGATGCTGCTGCCGGACGAGGCGCCGAACGGCCAGAACCAGAAGTTGAGCAGCAGCCCGTAGGCCAGGCTGGCCACCACGCCGTAGGCGGCCAGGAGGAAGATCTCGGCCCGACCCCGCAGCGGTGGTAGGCAGCCAGCGAAGAACCCGACCCAGGCCGCGCCGAACATCTGGAACGGCAGCCACGGTCCGACGCCCCCGGTGAGCAGGGCCGACACGAACAGGGTGACGGCGCCGAGCACGAAGCCGAAGCCCCGGCCGAGCACGCGCCCGGCGGGGATGAACAGGAAGAAGATGGGCTCGAAGCCGCCGATGCCACCGGCCGGCAGGCGCAGCGCGGCGCCGCACGCGGCCAGCACGCCGAGCATGGCCACGGCCTTGGCGTCGAGCGTTCCGTCGGCCACCTCGGCCAGCACGATGCCGAGCAGCAGCGGCAACAGGAGCACGAACAGCCACGGAGCATCGCCGGCGTGGGCCAGGTCCGGTCCGTCGCCGTCGGTCCGCACGGCCAGGGGCCACAGGAAGGCGAAGAGCCCGAGCAGCGAGGCGGCGGCGAGGAGCAGCGCGGTCCGCAGCCGCAGCGGGATGGCCGGGGTGGCCTTCGGCGGGCGGACGACGGTGGTCACGGGGCCACCTCGGTGGGTCGAGTCGCCCCCGCGCTGCGCACGGCGACCCGGGCCATCCCGGCCTCGACCTCGGCCACGGTGAGCCACGGCTGCGGGCTGAGGATCTTGGCCACCTGCGGAGCGAACACGGGCGAGTGTGTGACCACGTCGCGGGCGGGGCCGTCGGCCACCACCTCACCGTCGGCCAGCACGACGGCGCGGTCCGCCACCACCGCCACCACCTCGACGTCGTGGGTGGCCAGCACGATGCACCGACCCTCGTCGGCCAGGCCGCGCAGCACGCAGGCCAGCTCGGCCTTGGCGTGCTCGTCGAGGCCGCGCGTCGGTTCGTCGAGCAGGAGGAGGTCCGGATCGCCGGCCAGGACCACGGCCAAGGCCAAGGCCAGCCGCTGCCCTTCGGACAGGTCGCGGGGGTGGACGGGGTCGGGCACGCCGGGCAGCAGCCGGTCGAGCAGGGCGCGCGTGGTCCCCGCCGGCCGGCTGACCTCCTCGTCGGCCGCCGTGCACTCGGCGTCGACCCGTTGCTGGAACAGCAGCAGGGCCGCCTGCTGGGGTACGAGGCCGATGCGGCTACGGGCCTCGGCCGCGGACAGCGATGCCGGCTCGTCGCCGCCGACCAGGACCCGTCCACGGGTGCTGCGACGCAGGCCCGCCAGGTGGGCCAGCAAGGTCGACTTGCCCGAGCCGTTGCGCCCCATGAGCGCCACCACCTCGCCGGCCCGCAGCTCGAGGTCGACGTCGCGCAGGGCGGTGATCGGCCCGTAGGCCACGCCCAGGTCTCGCACCGAGGCCACGACGTCGCCCGGGGCCCGCTCGGCCGCCCGACGGGCACCGTCGAGCGCGCCCTCGAGCGAGGCGCGCAGCGGTCCGGCCAGCCGGCGCGCGTCGCGAATCGACAACGGCAAGGGCGACCAACCAGCGAGACGCCCGAGTCGCACCACCGGCGGGGCCACCGGTGAGTGGGCCAGGATCTCGCCCGGCGTGCCGTGCGCAAGCGCGCCACCGGCACCGGGGACCACCACCACGCGGTCGGCGAACTGCACGACCCGCTCGAGGCGGTGCTCGGCCAGGACCACGGTGGTGCCCAGGTCGTGCACCAACCGGGCCAGCGCGGCGAGGACGTCCTCGGCCGATGCCGGGTCGAGCGCGGAGGTGGGCTCGTCGAGCACCAGCACCGACGGCGATGCCGTGAGCGTGGCGCCGATGGCCACCCGTTGCTGCTGGCCGCCCGACAGCGAGCCCAGCGGCCGCTGGCGCAGCTCGTGGAGCCCGAGCAGATCGAGCACGTCCTCCACACGCCGGCGCATGGTGGCCGGGGCCACGCCCAGGTTCTCCATGACGTAGGCGAGCTCGTCCTCGACGGTGTCGGTCACGAACCCCGCGGCCGGGTCCTGGCCCACGAACCCGACCACGTCGGCCAGCTCGCGGGGCGCGTAGGCCTCGGTGCTGCGGCCGTCGACCGTCACCGAGCCGAGGAGCGTGCCGCCGGTGAACCGGGGCACGAGACCGTTGGTCGCCGCTAGCAGCGTCGACTTGCCCGAACCGCTCGCGCCGAGCACGAGCGTGAGCTCGCCCTCGGCGAGGGTGAGGTCCACGTCGACCAGGACCGGGCTCGGCGCCCCGGGGTACGTGAAGGTGACGTGCTCGTAGCGGATCACGTCGCGGCCCCGGCGCCATCGGCCCGCCCGGTCGTCGGGTCGAGCGCCCACGGCAGACGCGGTGCCACCCACGCCGGCAGGGTGGCCAGCAGGATGCCGGCGACCGCCACCAGCGGTAGTGGTGGCCACGTCATGGGCAACGTGGCTGCCCAGTCGACCGCCTCGGGATCACCCGAAGCGGCAACCGTCATCGCCAGCACGGCGGGCACGCCCGACACGGCCACGGCCGTCTCACGCCAACGCCACACGTCAGGTCGGTAGATCGTGCGCGGCGAACGACGGCCGGCGAGGACGAGCCCGCTCACCAAGAGCAGGGAGCCGATGGCCATGACGGGCAGGCCCAGGGCCCGCGGCGCGCTGGCATCGAGCACGGAATAGCTGCCCATGGCCACGCCCAACAGGCCGGCACACAGCGCGGCGGTGGCCACGTGGCGCGTGCGCGCCGGAGCGTCACCCCGCCGGCCGTAGCCCCGTGCGTCCATCGACGCGGCGAGCGACACGGCGCCGTCGAGGCCGCCTTCGAGCACGGGCAGGGCCAGGCCCCGCAGCGCGTGGATCCCCGTCGACGGACGGCCCCGCAGCCGACGGGCGTCGCGCAGGCGGGCCAGCTGCTCGACGACCTCGGGCACGAACGACAATGCCACCGTCACCGCCACCCCGGCCTCGTAGAGCACAGCCGGCAGGCTGCGCAGGAGGCGGCGCGGGCTGGCCAGGGCATTGGCCGCGCCAGCACACGCCACGATGGCGGCCAGGCGGACCCCCTCGGCGAAGGCGCGAGCGAGCAGCTCGACGGTGACCGACCCGCCGACGCTCACCCCGGCGGCCCAGGCCGGGAGCTCGGCCTCGGGCAGCGTGAACACCACGTTGCCGGGCACGCGCACGGCGAACACGCACGCCAGCACCATCCGCAGCACGACGAGGATCAGACCGAGGCGCAGGGCCAGAGCGAACGAGCGTGACCACGGCGCCGTGGTGCGTCGCGCGCTGACCACGAAGGCGCACACGGCGATGACGAGCAGGCCGAGCAACGGATTCGTCGTGCGCATGGCGGCCGTGGCCAACACGAGGGCCCACGCCCACCAGGCCAAGGGGTGCAGGAGCCGACGACGGGCGTCGCCGGCCTGGGCCTGACCGGCCGCTCGCTCGTCGACCGCAGGCGGGACGCGCAACCGCTCCCACCGGTCGGCCCCGGCCACCGCCGGTGCGGTCACGCCGGCGGCCTCACGTGGCCGCGCCGCGTCGGAAGCGCATTGCGGCGACGATGCCGAGGCCACCGATCAACACCACGCCGAACACCGTGGGGAGCATGCTGGTGCTTGACGACGGTGTGCCCAGCGACGCCTGGGTCAGTTGCACGTCGCCAGCGTCGGCGGCCGCCGACGCTCCATCCGTCGGCGTCGCCCCCACCTCGGTCGGCGTCGTCGCCGAGTGCTCCGGCTCGAGAGGAGTCGCGGTCGGCGCCGTCGTCACCGCCGCATCGGACGCACCGCCGGCCGACCCCGGTGCGGTCGTGCTCGACGACGAGCTCGGCAACGCGGCCGGGGGCGCGGCAGGGACGTAGGGCGAGGCGTCCGCCGGCGCCGGCGTGCCGGTGGCCGGGATCGGCTCGGTGGTCAGCACGGTGCTCGTGGTGGACGGCGCCGTCGGCGCGCCGCAACCGGTCGCCGTGGGCATGGTGACGCGTGGCGGAGGATCTACCGGGCGACCCGACCCCCGCTGGAAGCGCCAGCCTTGGACCGAACCGTCGCAGACCGGGCTCGCTGCGGGACCGATGGAGCCGTAGGTCCAGCCGGCGGGACCGTCGTACCAGAACGACCAGTAGAGGTAGCCCGTCTCTGTCTGCACGCCGCAGGCCGTGCCACCCGGATAGCCGGCGATGCCGCACACGAGCCCGCTGCTGCCGATCCGGATGCCCTGACCTCGCGCCCTCGCCCAGCCGACGAGCACGTCGTCGCCCCTGCTTCCCTCGGGAACGACGACGCACGCCACCTCGATGCCCTCGGGGGCGTCGGGTTCGGCGCCGAAGTCCAGCACCAACGCCACGCGCACCGTGCCCGCTTGCCGCGGACCACAACCCGCCAGCCAGTCCGCCTCGGCCACGGCCGGGCCGCCCGTCAGCGCCAGGGTGGCAGCCACGGCGACGACGGCCGCCAGCCCTTGCGCGCCGAGGCGGTGGCGACGACGTCGGCGTTCGGTAGGACTGGTCACGCAAGGCCTCGGGTTGGCGCCCTCGCGGTGTGACCGGGGCCCCACACGACGCTCACGGCTGACTGCCGCACGGTCGACGTGAGCTCCTCGGCCGCGATCCTCGACGGCAGGGTGGAGCGAGTCGCCGTCGGGTGTTCCGGCTCGCCGGTGCTCCGGAGAGCATCGACCTACGGTTGCGGGTCAGCGTCGGCATTCGACCGACTTCCCCCGGGCGGCGGCCCGTTGAACACCTTCACTGCACCACAGGCACCCGTCCAGGTCAACCCGAACCGGTGGACGTTGTGGCGGTTGAGCGCGCATCAACGTCCACCGGTTCGACAGCGGTCTGCGGTTCGGGGTTGGCGCTACCCCGCCTCCGCCTGTCGCTGCGCCAGCAGGGCGGCGGCCACGCGGCCCACGAGGTCGTAGGGGATGGGGTCGCGCAGCAGGAACTTCACGGTGTCCTGGCCCGATCGATGCGGCGCCACGTCGCGTTCGAGGTCGTCGGCCAGCACGGGCACCGGGTAGAGGGCGACGTGCTTCTTCCAGCCGGCGAAGTGGACGAGGTAGCCGTCGCCCCAGGTGATCACCGGCATCCCGTAGCGGATGCCCTCACCGCTGCCGGACGCCGCCGCATGGATCGTGGTCCGGAGCTCCTGGAGGACCTCCTGCACGTCGAGTGGGAAACCGGCGACGTAGTCCTCGATCGAGGTCGGGGCTTCGATCACGCCGCTCACCGACCCAGGAGCTCGTCGAGACGCTCGTAGCCCTCGTTGACGCCGGTCTCCATGCCGCTGGCCAGGAAGGCGTCACGGTCGGCGAAGGAGTCCACGAGCGAGGTGGCGACGATCCGCGTCCGGCCGTCGCCCAGGTCCTCGAAGGTCATGCGCTCGAGGGCCACGCCGTCGGGCATCCCCTCGAACGTGAACGTCTGCACGATGAGCTCGGACGGGCGCACCTCGTGGAACGACCCGTGGAAGCCCTACTCCTCGTCGCCGCGCACGTGGAGGTGGCGGTAGGAGCCACCGGTCCGGCAGTCGTAGTGGTCGACGCGCATCTCGAGGTCGCGCGGGCCGAGCCACTGCACGAGCAGGTCGGGATCGGTGTGGGCGCGGAACACCTTGTGGGGCGGGGCATCGAACGTGCGGGTGATGCGCACGAGGGGGACGGTCGGATCGGAGGCGATCTCCGTTTCGTTGGTGCGGATGGTGGTCATGATCGGGCTCGGGTAGGTGGTGGGGTCGGTTCGATGTCGTCGGGCAGCTCGCAGAGCACGGCGTCGAGTCGGGTGTAGCGCTCCTCGGCCTGGCGCCGGTAGCGCTCGATCCACGCGGTCATGAGGTCGAACACGTCGGCGTCGAGGTGCAGCGGGGTGCGCTGCGAGGTCTGGGGCTTGGTGACCAAGCCGGTGTCGGACAGCACCCGGAGGTGCTTGGCCACGGCCTGGACGGACACCGCATAGGGGGCGGCGAGCTCGGTGAGCGTGGCGTCGCCGTCGGCCAGCCGAGCGACGAGATCCCGTCGCGTGGGGTCGGCCAACGCCGAGAACACCTTCGACAGCGCATCGGCAGCCACGAGCAACGCACCTTCCCACAAGTTGAACTGATTGGTTGAAGTCAACCTACGCCCCACCTTCGCTGAAGTCAACCCCTTGGTTCAAGTCGGCTATCGATCGCATGCCGTCAGGGGCGAGCTCTGGCTGGCCCAGGTCGGGCGCGAGCAGCGTTCCGTGCTGGTGCTGACGCGCTCCGAGGTGATCGACGTGCGCGCCCTCGTGACGGTCGCCGAGGTCACGACCTCGATCCGTGGCCTGACCGCGGAGGTGAGCATCGAGCACGACGCCGGACTCGACCGCGCCTCGGTCGTGAACTGCGACGGCATCCACACGGTGGCCCAGACGACGCTGTCCGCCCACGTCGGCACCCTCAGCGACGACACGATGGCCAAGGTGTGCCGGGCCATCAGCTACGCCCTCGGCTGTTGATCTACCGTCCCCCTCCATGATCCGTCGCACCTGCCTGCTCGCCGTGCTCGTCGGGGCGGCGCTGGCGCTGTCGGCGTGCGCATCGGATGATGGTGGCGGCACCGACTCGGCCGCAGCGTCCGCCCCGAGCGCCGACCTCGCCGCCTCAGAAGACCGGTGCGCATCTGATCCGGTCGACGGCTTCGGGTTCGATGCCTATGGAGGCTGGAAGGGGGAGACCCGACCGGCCACCGGCCGCTTCACGGTGGCCGAGCAGGGCGGTCGCTGGTGGTTCTTCACCCCCGCGGGCAACGCCTTCTACGCCAACGGCCCCACGGGGATCGACAGCGCCGGCGACACCATCGGCGACACCGATCGCTCCCCCTACAACGAGGCCATCCTGGCCCGCCACGGCTCGACCGAGGCCTGGGCCGCGGCCACGCTCGACCGCTTGTGCGACCTGGGCATGCACAACGTCGGAGGATGGATCAGCGTGGAAGAGGTCCAGGCGTGGCCCGAACGCATCCCCTACACGGCCAACGTCGACCTCTATCGAGCCCTGCCTGCGGTCACCACCGGTCCGCCCGCCCTGCGACCGCGCGTCGACCCCTTCGTGCCCGACGCCGCCGCCCTCCTCGACACCGCCCTGGCCGGCTCCGATGCCGAGCGCTGCGCGGCCGACGACTGGTGCCTCGGCACGTTCGTGGAGAACGAGGTGCCCTACGCCCCCAACATCACCGCGGCCGGCAGCCACCTCGACGTCTACCTGTCGCAACCGCCCGACGCCCCGGGCAAGGCCGCGCTCCAGGACTTCTTCGAGGCCGAGTACGGCGGCGTGGCCGCGTTCAACGACGTGTGGGGCACCGCCCTCGCCGACTGGGCGCAGTTCCAGCAGCTCACCTCGCTGGGCGACTGCCCGCCCGCCGGTGGCCTGGCCGACGAGGCCTGCCTGATCGGCGAGCCGCGCACGCGCACGCTCGACCGCTTCGCCTTCGAGGCCGTGGTGGCCGGCCGGGTGGCCACGTTGGCTGACGAGGCCCTCGATCGATTGAACCCCGAGATACTCAACCTCGGGCCGAGGCTCGTCGCCGGGCCGACCACCGTCGAGGTGCTCCAGGCCATGGCCGCCCCCGTCGACGTGGTGTCGGTCAACGACTACGACGCCGAGGAGCTCGTCGGCGCCATGCTCACGCCAGCCATCAGCACCGCACTCGACGAGATGCACGTGTTCGCCCTCGACCCGTTCGAGCGCCTCGACGACATCGCCGAGATCACCGGCAAGCCCGTGTTCGTGAGCGAGTGGTTCTACCGCCAGGCCCGACCGGGGATGGCGAGCATCCCCGTCGGCCTCCCCGAACGACCCGACGCCGAGTCTCGTGCCGCCGCCGTGGAGGAGTTCGTCGGCGAGCTCCTCGTCCGACCGAACGTCGTCGGCTTCGCCTGGTTCCAGTGGCAGGACCAGCCGATCGAGGGTCGAGGCGATGGCGAGAACCAGCTCATCGGCATCGTCGACGTCGACGACGACCTGAACCAGCCCCTCGCCGACATCCTCGCCCGCCTCAACGCCGACATCATCCCGACCCGAGCCTCCCCACCCTGACCCCCGAGCCCCAGCGAACCGGTGGACGTTGATGCGCGTCTGACCGTCACAACGTCCACCGATTCGGTGGGGGGTGTGGCTGGGGGGTGTGGCTGGGGGGTGTGGCGGGGGCCGGAGTCGGGGAGTAGCGGGTGGACGCCGTACCCTGTCGGGATGGCCGTGACCATCCTGACGCCCGCCACGCAGCTCGCCACCGGCGCGGTGGCGGTGGGGCGGCGACGGCTGGCCACGTCGGTCCGCCAGCTCGTGGCCGGCGACGCCCCCATGATCCGCGACCTCTCGAAGCCGGTGACCGGCGACCCGGGGCTGTTCGGTCCTGACAGCGTCACCTGGCGCATCCACGCCGACGCCTGCATGTTCGTGGCCGGGGTGCGCGCCCTGCTGCTGCAGACCATGCACCCGCTGGCCATGGCCGGCGTGGCCGACCACTCGGGCTACCGCGAGGATCCGCTCGGCCGCCTCAGCCGCACCGCTCACTACGTCGGCGTCGTCAGCTACGGCACCACCGATCAGGCCACCGACGTGATCTCGATGGTCAAGCACGTCCACGAGCACGTGGTCGGCACCGCCCCCAACGGCCGCCACTACGAGGCCAACGACCCGCACCTGCTGCTGTGGGTGCACCACGCCCTGACCGACTCCTTCCTCCGCACCTACCAGCGCTACGGCGCCGAGCCGCTCACCGAGGCCGACGCCGACCGCTACGTGGCCGAGCAGGCTGTGCTCGCCGACCTGTTCGGCGCCGAGTCGGCCACCACCTCGGTGGCCGAGCTCGAGGCGTGGTTCCGGGCCGAGGCCCCGCAGTTGTGGGCCGGCCCGCAGGCGCGGACTGCCGCCCGCTGGCTGCTGGCGCCTCCGCTCCCCCTCGCCGCCCGGCCGCCCTACGTGATCGTCGTGGCCGCGGCCATCGGCCTCCTTCCGCCGTGGGTCCGCGGCCAACTCCGGCTCCCGCTGGCCTACGGGATCGATCCGCTGCTGGTGCGCCCAGCCACCCGATCCGCGCTGTCGGCCCTGTCGTGGATCATGGGCGGCTATCCCGTCGAGCGCGCCAGCACCTTCGCCGAAGCTCCCGACGCGGCGTGAGCGCGTGAGAACCCGCCACGCGGCCCGCACCCGCGCCGCATTGCTCACCGGCCGCGTCGTGGCCGGCGCGTCACGCCGAGCCGGGCAAGGCACCGGAAGCGTCATCGGCGGTCGGGCCTCGCTGCTCGTCGAACCCGACCTGCTGGCCACCCTGGCCCGCGGTCAGCGAGTCGCCCTGGTCAGCGCCACCAACGGCAAGACCACGATGACCCACTTGCTGTCGGCCGCTGTGCGAGCAGCCGATCCGGCCGCACGCGTGGCCACCAACGCCGAGGGCGCCAACATGGGCCCCGGCCTGGTCGCGGCCCTCGGCGCCCCGCCCGACGCCACCACCGCTGTGCTCGAGGTCGACGAGCGCTGGTTGGCCACGGTGCTGGCCGACGTCGGCCCCGCCGTCGTCGTGCTCGGCAACCTCAGCCGCGACCAGCTCGACCGCACCCAGGAGGTGCGAACCATCGCCGACGGCTGGCGCGACGCCCTCGGCCGTCTGCCCACCCACGCCGTGGTGGCCAATGCCGACGACCCCCTCGTGACGTGGGCCGCCGACGGCGCGCCGCGCGTCGTGTGGGTGGCCCCCGGTCCGCTGTGGACGCTCGACGCCGGCGGCTGCCCCTCGTGCGCCGGACGCATCGAGTTCACCGACACCACGTGGCGGTGCCGCTCGTGCTCCTTCGCCCGCCCCGATCCCGACGTGTGGCTCGACGGCAACGACCTCGTGTGGGCCGACGGCCGACGGCTCACCCTCGACCTGGGCCTGCCCGGTCGTGCCAACCGGGCCAACGCCGCCCTGGTGCTGGCGGCCGCCGACGCCATGGGCCTCGACGTCGACGCCGCCGCCCACGCCCTGCGCAGCGTCCGCGATGTTGCCGGCCGTTACCGCCAGGCCGACGTGGGCGGGGCCGACGTGCGCTTGCTGATGGCCAAGAATCCGTCGGGCTGGCAGGAGGCCATCGACATGCTTCGGCCAGCGCCGGTGCCGCTCGTGGCCGCCATCAACGCCCGCATCGCCGACGGGCGAGACCCGTCGTGGCTGTGGGACGTGCCCTTCGAGCACCTCACCGACCGGTTCGTCGTGGCCGTGGGCGACCGCAAGCACGATCTGGCCGTGCGCCTGGCCTACGCCGAGGTCGAGCACGCCGTGGCCCGCGACCTGATCGACGCCGTGCGCCTCCTGGCCGAGCGGGCGGCCGACGGCGTCGACTACCTCGGCAACTACACCGCCTTCCAGGACGAGCTCGACGAGGTCGGGCGATGAGCGGAGCCGACACCTCGTCCACGGTGCGCATCGCTCTGCTCTTCCCCGAGCTGCTCGGCACCTACGGCGACGGCGGCAACGCCGTGGTGCTGGCCAAGCGACTCTCGTGGCGCGGCATCCCGGCGGAGATCGTCACGGTGGCCGCCGGCAGCACCGTGCCCGACTCGTGCGACCTCTACCTGCTCGGCGGCGGCGAGGACGGCCCGCAGGTGGCCGCCGCCAACGAGCTCGGCCTCGATGGCCCGCTGCACCGCGCCGTGGCCGGCGGGGCCGTGCTGTTCGCCGTGTGCGCCGGCATGCAGATCACCGGACGGGCCTTCCTCGGCGCCGACGGACAGCCCCAGCAAGGCCTCGGCCTGCTCGACTGCGTCACCCGCCGCACCAGCGAGCCCCGTGCCGTGGGCGAGCTGGTGGTCGAGCCCGATCCACTGTGGGGCCTCGAGCGGCTCACGGGCTTCGAGAACCACGGTGGGCGCACGAAGCCCGGCGCCACCGCCCAGGTGCTCGGCCGGGTCACGGCCGGCGTCGGCAACGGCTCCGTCTCGGTCGACGCCGATGGCCAGGCCAGCGAGGGCATCCTCGCCCACGTCGGCGACGGCTGGGTGCTGGGCACCTACCTGCACGGACCGGCCCTGGCCCGCAACCCCAGCCTGGCCGACCTGCTGCTGCGGTGGACCACCGATGCCGAGCTGGCACCGCTGCCCGAGGTCGACGACGAGGCCGCACGCCTGCGCGCCGACCGGTTCGTCGCCATCGACGCCGGCCGCCTCGACGGCGTGGCCCACAAGACGCTGCGCGACCGGATCCTCCGCCGCAACTGACGCCGCTCCCGGCCACGGGTCCGGCCGATGAGGTACGGCCCCAGCCAGTCGTGCCAAGGTTGTTGGCCCGTCGAACGACACCGCCGGCCTCAGGAGCCGAGCCGAGAGGCGAGGCGACCCATGTGACGGGCCCTGTCGAGCGAAGCGAGACGAGAACTCCACCGTCGACAGGTCCACCTATCCGCTAGCCCCCGCAGGAGCTCTCGTGGCAAAGCAGCAAGCGAAGAAGGGCGGTCGGGTCACCGCCAAGGGGACCAAGCCGCCGGAGAAGGCGCCTCGCTCCCCCAAGGCCCCCGGCGCGAGCAGCCCGGCCGAGGCCGCCGGCTCGCCCAACCGACAGATCCGTCGCTCCGGCAGCGTCGGCGAGCAGCCGTCCGAGCCCAACGCCGGCCGCATGAAGCTCATCCTCGGCATCGGTGGCGCCGTCAGCGTTGCCCTGCTCGTGGCCACCATCGTGCTGTTCGGGGTGAGCGGCACGACCATCGGCATCATCGGCACGGTGGCCGGCGTGCTCGGCAGCCTGGCCGTCAGCACCGGCAAGACGTGGTTCGCCGACAAGGGGCGCTACGTGGCCATCGGCATCGGCGCCGTCGGTGTCGCCTTCTTCGGCTTCGGGATCTCGGGCGTCACCGACGTGCACTGGCCCGCTGCCGCCCTCATCGGCTGCGGATTGGGTGCGTTCCTGGTCGAGGTGTCGTCGCAGCAGATGACCCCGCCGCAAGGCCCGCCGGCGGCGGCCGTCGCTCTGCTGCGGCGCAGCAACGCCCAGGAGATCCCCGTCCCCGCCGCCGGCAACTGCGTGTGGGCCATGCCCGACGGGAAGATCGTCGTCATCATCGGCGCCAGCGTGCCCGACGGCACGACGGCCGACGACGTCGTCACCAACCGCAACGTCCGCACCAGCCGCCAGCGGGCCACGATGGTCCAGCGTCGCTTGGCCGGCCTGCGCACCGAGTCGGGCCTCATCTGCGTGGTCGACCAGCCCATCACCACCGTGCGCGACGGTGACGACACCATCTGCTCGGCCACCGGCCTCAACCGCGCCCTCTCCCGCTGAGGCACCCACTCGCTTGATCCCAACCGTTTCGGGCAAGTAATCCCTGCCAGACAGGGCCATAGTTGCCCAAAACCATGGGGGTGGGCGTGGGGCGGCGCCTAGCCTGGTCGGCGTGTTCCGTCCGTGCATCGACCTCCACGAGGGTCACGTCAAGCAGCTCGTCGGTGGCACCCTGACCGATGACGGCGCCACCACCAACTTCGTGGCCGACCAGCCCGCCGGGTGGTTTGCGTCGCGCTTCCGCGACGACGGCCTCGTCGGCGGCCACGTCATCAAGCTCGGCCCCGGCAACGACGAGGCCGCCCGCCAAGCGCTCGCCGCGTACCCGGGCGGCCTCCAGGTCGGCGGCGGCATCAACGCCGACAACGCCGTCGAGTGGCTCGAGGCCGGAGCCAGCCACGTCATCGTCACCTCGTGGCTGTTCGACGGCCCGACCCTCGACCCCGACCGCCTCGCCGCCCTCGTGGCCGCCGTCGGCCGCGAGCGGCTCGTGCTCGACCTCAGCTGCCGCCGCCGGGGAGACGAGCACGTCGTGGTCACCGATCGGTGGCAGACGTTCACCGACCTCGTCGTGTCGCCCGACGCCCTCGAAGACCTGGCCGGGCACTGCGCCGAGTTCCTCGTGCACGGGGTCGACGTCGAAGGGCTCGCCCAGGGCATCGACACCGACCTGGTCCAGCTGCTGGCGGCGTCGAGCCCGATCCCGACCACCTACGCCGGTGGCGCCCGCGCGCTCGACGACCTCTCGCTGGTCGAGCGCCTGGGTGGAGGCAGGATCGACCTCACCATCGGCTCGGCCCTCGACCTGTTCGGCGGCCACGGTGTGCGCTACGACGACGTGGTGGCCTGGAACCGCCGGAAGGCGAGCCGGCCCCGGTGACCGAGCCCGTCCGCCTCTGCTTCGTGTGCCTCGGCAACATCTGCCGATCGCCGACGGCCGAAGGCGTGATGCGCCACCTCGTCAACCGCGCCGGGCTGGCCGACCACATCGAGGTCGACTCGGCCGGCACCGCCGGCTGGCACACGGGCGACGCACCCGACCGCCGAGCCACGGTCGAGGCCGCAACCCGCGGCATCGACCTTTCGCGGCTCCGCGGCCGGCAGTTCCACACCGGCGACCTGGCGTGGTTCGACCTGGTGCTGGCCATGGACGAGTCGAACCGCACCGACCTCCGCGACCTGGCCACCACGCCGGCCGAGCGCGCCAAGATCCACCTGCTGCGGGCCTTCGACCCGGCCAGCGACGGCGACGGGCTCGACGTGCCCGACCCGTACTACGGCGGGCCGGACGGGTTCCGACAGGTGTTCGACCTGCTCGAAGGCGCCTGCACCGGGCTCCTCGCCCACATCGCCGCCGACGTCGGCTGACCGATCTGCCAGGCCGCTGAGGAAGGCATGCGGATTCTTCGCTACCGTGTCGGAACGCCTCCACCGGCGACCGAGCCGGGGCGGATGTTCGCAAAGGGGAAACCATGAAGAAGCTCTTCCGTCCACGCAACCTGCTCATCCTGTTCGGCATCGGCATCGTCGTCGGCATCGTGCTGTCGAAGAAGAACTCAGCCCCGGCCCCCACCTACCCCGACCCGTGGGCCACCCCGGCCACCACGCCCAAGGCCACCGAGACGCCCGACGGCGAAGCCGCACCGTCCGCCAACGGCTCGGGCTCGTCCGAGACCGAAGCCGCGGAAGCCTGATCACCACCTCGGCTCCCCGACAGGAACGCACATGAAGCTCGGGTTGATGTGGGGCTATTGGGGCGCGGGCCCGCCTCCGGGGATCGTTCCGATCACCCAGGAGGCGGAGCGCCTCGGGTTCGACTCGGTGTGGACGGCCGAGTCGTGGGGTTCCGATGCCTTCACGCCCCTCGCCTACCTGGCCGGGCAGACCAGCACCATCAAGCTGGGTACGAGCGTCGTGCAGCTGTCGGCCCGCACGCCCACGGCCACGGCCATGGCCGCGCTCACCCTCGACCACCTGTCGGGCGGCCGGGCCATGCTCGGCCTCGGCGTGTCCGGCCCCCAGGTCGTCGAGGGCTGGTACGGCCGGCCGGCCACCAAGCCCCTGGCCCGCACCCGCGAGTACGTCGAGATCATCCGACGCGTGCTGGCCCGCGAGGCGCCGCTCGAGTTCGACGGGCAGTTCTACCAGCACCCCTACACCGGCCCCGGGGCCACCGGCCTGGGCAAGCCGCTCAAGGCCATCACCCACCCGCTGCGCGCCGACCTGCCCATCTACCTCGGTGCCGAGGGGCCGAAGAACGTGGCCATGGCCGCCGAGATCGCCGACGGCTGGCTGCCGCTCTACTACTCGCCTTGGCACCAGGACGTCTACGCCGACTCGCTGGCCGGCGCCGGGCCCGACTTCGACATCGTGGCCGGCGTGATGCTCAACATCGCCCCGACCGTGGCCGAAGGCCTCGCCCCCGTGAAGATGATGCTGGCGTTCTACATCGGCGGCATGGGCGCCAAGGGCCAGAACTTCCACACCCACTTGATGGGTCGCTTCGGCTACGAGGACGAGGCCACGAAGATCCAGGAGCTGTTCTTCGAAGGCCGACGCGACGAGGCCTACGAGGTCGTGCCCGACGAGTTCGCCGACGCCATCTCGCTGGTGGGCCCGCCCGAGCGCATCGCCGAGCGCGTCGGTGCGTGGGAAGACAGCCCGGTGAGCACGCTGCTCGTGTACTCCCCCGGCAACGTCGAGACGCTCCGCACCATCGCCGAGCTCGTGCTGTGACCACAGGCGCCGCCCGGACATGACCGCGGTCCGACCCACGGTCGCCTCGGCGCGCTCGCTCGACCACGTGACCGGGCTCGACGGCCTGCGCGGCGTGGCCGTGCTGGCCGTGCTCGCCTTCCATGGCGGCGCGGGCTGGGCCCGCGGCGGCTTCGGCGGCGTGTCGCTGTTCTTCACGCTGAGCGGCTTCCTCATCACGAGCCTGCTGGTGCGCGAGGCCGACACCGGCGACGGTGTCGGGCTGCGCCGGTTCTGGTCGCGGCGCTTCCGTCGGCTGCTGCCGGCGGCCGTGGCGGCCGTGGCGTTGGCCGTCGGGCTCGTGGTGCTCGCCGGCGGGGCGTCGGCTGCCCTGCGGGCCGACGCGCTGGCCTCGCTCACCTACGTGGCCAACTGGCGGTTCGTGATCACCGGGCAGTCCTACGCCGCCCTGTTCGCCGAGCCCAGCCCGCTGCTGCACATGTGGAGCCTGGCCGTCGAAGAGCAGCTCTACCTCGTGCTCCCCCTGCTGGTGGCGCTGGTGGCCCGGCGCGGATCGGCCGACAACCTCCCCACCCGCGTGGCCGCCGTGTTGCTGGTGGCGGCGGGGGCCGCCACCGCCCTGGCCATCAGCGGGGTGCTCAGCACGGACCGGGCCTACTACGGCACCGACGTCCGCGCCGCCGAGGTGGCGGTCGGCGGCCTGCTGGCCTGCGCCATCGCCCGCCGGCCGTTCGCCGCCCCGTTCGCCTCGGGCACCACCAGACGACTCCTGGCCGCGGCCGGACCGTTGGCTCTGCTTGCCCTGCTCACGTCCTGGTGGGTCGTCGAGCGCAGCGACGCCCTCGTCGTGCGCGGCGGCCTGACCATCCATGCGCTGCTGGCCGCCACGGTCGTCGCTGCCGTGCTCGTGCCCGGCGCACCGCTCACCCGAGCCATGTCGTGGCGACCGCTGGTCGGGCTCGGCCTCATCTCCTACGGCGTCTACCTCTATCACTGGCCGCTGTTCTGGTGGCTGTCTCCCGAGCGCACCGGGCTCGACGGCGTCGCCCTCGCCGGGGTGCGCCTGGCCGCCACCCTCGCCGTCGCTCTGGCCTCCTACAAGCTGCTCGAGCAACCGGTGCGCACGGGCCGCTGGCCTCGACCGTCGGTAGCCACCTGGCTGGCGCCGGCCACCGTGGTGGTCGTGGCCGCCGCCGTCGTGCTGGTGCCGGTGGCGTCCACCGACGGCGGCAGCGGCGCCCTGGCCTCCGGCGCGGCCGGCATGCTGGCCGACACCACCGATGTGCTCGGGCCGGTGGCCGTGCCGGTGGCCGCCGACGGGTCATCGACGAGCACCAGCGCACCCGCCGCCACCAGCACGACGGTCGACGCCGGCCCGCCCTCCACCGCCATCCCGGCCGAGCCGCTGCGGCTGGTCGTGGTCGGCGACTCGACCGCCGTCTACCTGGCCCCTGCGCTGAACGACTGGGGCACGCAGACCGGGGCGTGGCGCGCCGCCGGCTACGCCCGCCTCGGCTGCGGCATCACCCGACTCCCCGAACGCACCCACCTCGGCCACCGCTTCCCCACCCAACCCGAGTGCCTCACGTGGGAGCAGGACTGGTCGTCCATGCTCGACGAGGTCCAACCCGACGTCGTGGTCGTGGCCGTGGGCTGGTGGGACGCCGTCGACAGCGTGCTGCCCTCGGGCGGTGAGCCCGTCGGCCCCGGCGACCCGGCCTACGACGACTACCTGTTCGCCGAGGCGTCGGCCGCCGCCGACCTCCTGCACCGCACCGGTGCGCCGGTGCTGTGGCTGGAGACGGCACCGGTGTTCCCCCGCAACGACGACTCGGGCCGGTACGACAACGGCGCCAGCGAGCCCGAGCGCCTCCTTCGGGTCGACGAGATCGTGCGCGACGTGGCCGCCACCCGGCCGTGGCTGCAGGTCGTCCCCTATCGCCAGCTGTACGAGACGTGGCCCGACGGCGCGGCCGACACCGCCCTGCGCCCCGACGGCCTGCACGTCGATGGAACCGAGGGCCGCGGGGTCGTGGGCACGTGGCTCGGCCCGCACCTGCTCGCAGCCTGGCGCACCGCCGGCGGCGACAGCGTCCAGTAGCCCTCGCGCTAACGTCATCTCCATGTCGAAACATCGGGAAGCGCACCCCCTCCGCGCCCTGTTGGCCATCGCCCTCGTCGGCGCCACCACCGCGCTGGCGCCGTCGGGAGCCGCGTCGGCCGTGCCCCTTCCCGACGACCCGATCTGCACCGACTCGGCACACACGCCGGCGAACCATCGGCCCAACGCGCTCTCCGCCGACGGCTCCACGCTCGTGCACTGGTCCGAGGAGGTCGACTCCCAGATGCTCCGGTTGGATGTGACCACCGGCGTGACCACGGCCATGCCGCGCGGCGTCATCCTCGACCTCTCGAACGACGGGCGCTACGCCCTCTACGCGGCCGAGCCGCCGGCCCCGGCACCCGCCGGCCCCATCCAGCTGTGGCGGTTCGACGCCGACACCGACGCCGTCGAGCTCGTGACGCCGAGCATCCTCGGCGGTCCGGCCAACGGCGACTCCTGGAGGGCCGGCGTCCTCTTCTTCCGGACCAAGCTCCAAGCGATGTTGAGCGACGACGGATCGGCCGTGGTGTTCGAGTCCGACGCCACCGACCTCGTCGCCGGGATGACCGAATCCGGCTACCACCAGATCTTCGTCCGCAACCTCGACAGCGACACCACCACCCTCGTCACCCGCAACGCCGAGGGCGACCAGGGCGACCACCGCTCGATCCTCCTCGACGCATCGGGGCCGGGCTTCGAGCACGTCCTCATGAACTCGCGAGCCTCGAACCTGGGCGGCGACGACGACGGCTGCCTGCTCGACCTCTACCTCGGCTCGGCCCCCACCGGCGCACCGGTCAAGGCGTCGCGAGCCAACGCCATCGCCGCCCTCGGTGACGAGGGCCTGACGTGGCAGTTGACCGATGCCGGCACGCTCCGCTGGTACACCGACGACGGCGTCTTCGACGAAGCGTCGGACACGACCTACGACATCGGCTTCTCCACCGCGTCGGGCCTCGAGATCACCACGTCGGGTGTCCGTCTGGCCGCCGACGGCCAGTCCGCCGCCTTCCGGGCCGAGTTCACCGAAGCCGCCGGACTCCCCCGCACCAGCGGCGTGTTCGTGCAGCACCTGCCCACCGGGGCCATGACCGCCATCGACTTCGATCCGCCCGCGTCGTTCGGGGCTCCGGCGGGATTCCTGGCGCTCGAGGCCGGCAACGAGCTGTACGTCGCCGAGCACCCCGACCTCGGCACCGCGACCACGCCGGCGCTGCTCACCCCCACGCTCGAGTCGAAGGCCGGTCGCTACGGCGAGCCGTGCAGCTGCACGGTCAACAAGATCGCCGAGTCCGGCGTCGTCATCTCGATGACCGGCACCAACCCGAACATGCTCACGACCTGGACCGGGGCGTTCTACGACACCGACGGCTACGTCCGCGATCGTCGACTCGTGTTCGCCGACGTGCTGATCACCCACCCGTTCGAGACCGAGATCCGCTGGCTGGCCGATGACGGCCTGTCCACCGGCTTCCGCAACGGCCGGTTCGAGCCCGCCTGGTCCCTGTCCCGCCAGGCCATGGCCGTGTTCCTCTACCGCTACGCCGGATCACCGAGCGGTGACGACCCGACCTGCGCCGTCCCGCCTGCGGTCGACGTCAGCACCAGCAATCCGTTCTGCGGCGAGATCGCCTGGCTCCTCGACCAAGGGATCGCTAGCAACACCGGACCGTTTCGACCCGTCGACCCAGTCTCCCGTCAGGCCACGGCCGCCTTCCTCTGGCGCATGGTCGGCGAACCGGCCGGACCGTTCCCCGACTCCGGCTTCACCGACGTCCCCGCCGACCACCCGTTCGCCACCGCCATCGCCTGGATGACGTCGGTCGGGATCACCAACGGCTACGCCGACGGCGGCTTCCACCCCACCAGCCCCGTCAGCCGGCAGGCCACCGCCGCCTTCCTGTCCCGCTACGACGCCCTCCCCTGATCGCCCACCCCACCCCACCCCACCCCACCCCCGTTTCGGGCAAGTACGGGCCCTCCCAGCGGGGTTTCCTTGCCCGAAACGGCAGTGCGGGAGGTCAGGTGCCGGTGAAGTTGGC